>MDTG01230602.1_pt1 | contig 40329 bp, 44 predicted proteins | sample 811421 | NCBI WGS metagenome assembly MDTG01 (sample SAMN05326645, study PRJNA326480) | marine metagenome | isolation source: seawater | place: Pacific Ocean: South East | collected 2011 | reverse complement strand
CCTGCAGCTGTATATATTTTGTTGTCACACGTCAAAAGAAAGTCTATTAAGCATATAGCTTAATGGATAATCTAATTTTAAATTCTTATTCAAAAATTCCTTATTTAAATGTTTCACGTGAAACTTGTAATGAGTTAGAGGCATTAATTTCAATGATACAGGCTAAAAATAAAGAAATTAACATTATAAGTAAAAAAATGTATGAAAAGCATACAATTAGAGAGAGACATATATTAGATTCTGCACAAATCATTGATTTTATTGATTTAAATTATAATACAACCTCAGATTTAGGCAGTGGAGGTGGTATGCCCGGTTTAATAGTGGCTATAGTGATGAAAAAAATAAAGAATAGTATGAAAATTAATCTGTATGAAAAGAGCTACCATAAATGCGTTTTTTTGAGAGAAGTTTCAAAAAAATTGAATTTAAACACAGAAGTAATTCAACAAGATATTTTTACGGTTAAAGATATTAAAACAGGAACAATAATGTCAAGAGCTTTTAAACCAATGCCAATTATTCTTAATTTAATAAATGAAAATTTTAAAAATTATAAAAATATAATTCTATTTATGGGAAGTACAGGAAGAAAAATACTGAATGAAACATTGAAAGAGTGGGATTTAGATTTTGAAGAAAAAAAAAGTTTAACGAGTGATGATTCATTTATTTTAAATATAAAAAAAATTAGAAAAAAAATTTCATGAAAATTATTTCTGTAATAAATCAAAAGGGTGGGGTTGGTAAAACTACAACTGTAATTAATTTAGCCTCTGCCTTATCACAATTAGGTAAAAAAATTCTGGTAATCGATCTTGATCCACAAGGTAATGCTACAACTGGATTGGGATTGTCTAATACTGAACAGTCAGACAAGACTATCTATGGAATACTAAATGGAACAATGTCGATCTCGAATGCAATTAAGAAAACTAAATTTGAAAATTTAGATTTAGTTTCATCTAACGTAGATTTATCAGGATTAGAAATTGAAACAGCTGATGATACAGATAGAGCTTTTATCTTAAAGTCTAAATTAACCGCGTATTTAAACGATTCTAGAGTCTTATATGATTACATATTAATAGACTGTCCACCTTCACTAAGTTTATTAACTATAATGGCTTTGGTAACTTCCAGCTCTCTGCTGGTGCCACTACAGACTGAATTTTTTGCGTTAGAAGGCCTAACTCAGCTAATGAAAACTATTGAAAGAATAAAAGCTAATTTAAATCCTAAATTAGAGATACGGGGGATACTATTGACCATGTATGATAGAAGAAATAAATTATCCTCACAAGTAGAACAAGAAGCTAGAGAGTACTTTAAGGACAAAGTTTATCAAACAGTTATCCCTAGAAATGTAAGATTGTCAGAAGCACCATCTCATGGAGTTCCAGTTTTAATATATGACAAAAGCTGTCCTGGTAGTAAATCCTATTATAATTTTACGAATGAATTTATGAGTCAGGAAAATAAAGTTGGGAGTGCAGCATAATGAATTCAAAAATAAAAAAAGGCCTGGGAAGAGGCTTGTCTTCTTTGATTGGTGAATCTAAAAGTGAAATAAAGACAAATAAATTACCTTTAAGCGATATTAGGCCCAATAAGTTCCAGCCAAGAAAAAATTTTGATGAGGAAAATTTAGTCGATCTGACAAATTCAATTAAAGAACGTGGTGTAATCCAGCCAATAATTGTAAGAGAGACAGTTTCAGAAAATTACAAATATGAAATTATTGCTGGTGAAAGAAGGTGGTCAGCTGCTAGAAAAGCAGGTTTACATGAAATTCCTGTTGTTATTACCGAGGCAGTTGATTTAAGAACTTTAGAATTCGCAATTATAGAAAATGTACAAAGACATGATTTAAATCCCTTAGAAGAAGCGCAAGGATATAAAAGGTTAATTGACGATTTTTCATATGATCAAGAAAAAGTATCAAAATTTATTGGTAAAAGCAGAAGTTATATTACAAATTCTCTAAGAATTCTTTCATTGCCTCAAGAAGTTATCAAATTAATTGAGTCAAAAAAAATTTCTGCAGGACATGCAAAAATTTTAGTTGGATTAGAAAATGCAAGTTTTGTTGCTAATAAAATAGTAGAAAAAAAACTTTCTGTTAGACAAGCTGAAAATTTTGTCAAAATTTTCAAAAATAAAAAACGTCCACTTAAAAATTTACAAGATCCTAATATTAAGGATTTAGAAAGAATTCTCTCAGAAAAAATAGGCTTAGATGTATTAATTAAAAATAATAATAAGAATAAAGGTACAATTACTTTTTCATACAAAGAACTAGAACAACTTAATAAAATAATAGAAATAATTAAAGCTAATTATTAGAATAATTTAAACTTTCAAAAATAAAATTGTTAATGACTAAATTTGATATGTGAGAATTTTTTTTTATTAACTTTTCAAGTTCATTAATTTTTTCAATTTGTAGATTTAATTTTTTTAAAGACCAAATCTTTAATTGTTGTTTAACTATTTCTTTGTCTTTCCAAAAAATTGGGGGTTTGTATAAAGAAATTGTTGTATCTGTGTTTTTATTTTTTTCTAAATTTTCTTTTAATTTCTTCAATCTTTTTAATTTAAATAAGAAACTTTTAATTATTAAAATATTTTCTTCTTCAGAGGGATTATTTTCGTTTAAAATTTTTACAGTTTTCTTTGTATTTCCAGCTAGGCACTGATCAATTAATTCTGAAACACTATAATTTTCAGCTAAATTTGTAAGTTTTAAAATTTCTTCAATATTAATAGTATTTTTGTTTAAAGCATAATTAAATAATTTTTCTAACTCATTCTTTAAATTAATTCTGTTACCTTTAGATCTTTCAATAATTAAATTGATATTTTGAGAAGAAATATTAATTTTTTTTTCTTTAAGAAAATTTTGAGCAATAATCATCAGAGACTGATAATTGTCCTCATAAAATGGCACCACAATAGCATCATTTGTTTTTTCAAAATAATTCCTTAATTTTGATTTTTTATCTAAAACGTCTGATTTTAAAACGATTTTAATGTCATCGATTCTTTTGCCTATAATTTCTTCAACTATATTTAAGATCTTGTCAGTGACCCTGTTGATTATAATTAACTTATCTTCATCAAAAAAAGACCTATTTAAAATATTTTCCTTAAACTCATTTTCATTTAAAAATATTTCTTTTTCATCATAATTATATATATTTTTTGAAAAATTTGGTTTTAATGTATTATTAATTACTTCTTCAATTAATCCAGTATTTGAGCCGTATAAAAGGTAAAAATTAATTTTTTTTTTTATACTTTTTTTTAAATCAAAATATTTTACAATCATTGTAAATTTATAAATAAGATTATTTCTTCTATAACTTTATTTATAAGAATATCTTTTACTTCATCTTGGTATTGAACTAGTTCAAATTTATTTTCTTTATGTGCATATGAAAAATCTTTTGAAAAGTCTCTATTAAGAATTGTTTTGTTTTTATTGCTAATTGTCAAATTAACTATAATTTGAGACCTGTGTGAAAGAACTTGTCCTTTTGAATTTCTCGAAGTTTCTTGATTTTCATATGAACTTCTAATTAATAATTGATTTAAAGTATCATTAAATTCGTTTTCTTTAATTGATAGGGAATTAATTATTTTTCTATTAATATTTGAGTCTCCCTCAAGAGAAATTTTTGAAAAACTAACATTGTTTAAACTCTTATTAACATAAATTGGTTCGTAACTACAATTTGTTAATAGAAAGATAAAAATTAATAAAAATTTTTTCATTATTTAATTATATAGTTAATTAGTCTGTTTTTAACATATATTGTTTTGATTAGCTTTCCATTAATTAAATATTTATTTATTAGCTGTCTCTTTTCAACTAGTTCTATAATTTCTTTTTCTTGAGAGTCCTGTTGAATTGAAATTATGCCTCTTTTTTTTCCATTTACTTGGATTACAATGTCATTCATTTCCTGATGTAAATATTTCTGGTCAACACTAGGCCAAACAATATTTTTATTAAAATTAAATTTTTCTATGCATTCTGTTGCAAGATGAGGAATAACTGGCATCATTATTAATAGAATTTTTTGAAAATTGTTTTTTAGATTTTCATAATTTTTTTCATTCTCAATTATTTTTTTATAAAAGGAATAAATTTCATGGTAGGTTGCTATAATCACATTATATCTAAATTTTTCTAAAGCATTATTAATTTTATTAATTGATTGATTAGTAAAAATTTCTAATTCTTCATTTTTAGTATCTGAATTATTCTTAAATATTTTTAACATTTGATCACTTAGCAACCAAAACTTTTGAACAAATTTGTATGCTGAAATCATCCCTTCTTCAGACCATTGGACATCTCTTTCAGGAGGACTATCCGCTAAAATAAAAAATCTTACTGCATCAGCACCGTATTTATTAATAATGTTCTCTGGATCAATCGTATTTTTTTTAGACTTTGACATAGACTCGGATGGGCCAACTTTTACTTTTTTATTTTTATTTTTTTTCTCAAAAAAATCTTTTCCATTTTCAGAAATTACTTCATCCGGACTTAACCAATTATTCTCCTCATCTTTATAGGTTTCATGACATACCATTCCTTGGGTAAACAACCCTTTAAAAGGTTCAGTTAATTTTATTTCTGAATTATTTAAATTTAATGCCCTCATAAAAAATCTTGAATATAAAAGATGTAATATTGCATGCTCAACTCCCCCAATATATTGGTCAACGGGCATCCAATAATCAATATCAGATTTTAAAAATGGTTTAGATTCGTTTTGATTAGAACAGAATCTTAAAAAATACCAAGAGGAATCAACAAAAGTGTCTAATGTATCAGTTTCTCGAATATATTTTTTTCCATTTATCAAAACCTTTTTCCATTCTTTTTGTGTGTCCAAAGGATTACCATTTGTTTTAATATTAATATTGTTAGGAAGCGTAACTGGTAAATCTTTTTCAGGTATTTTTATAATTTTGTTATTTTCATCATACGCAATAGGTATTGGGCAACCCCAATACCTTTGTCTTGAAATACCCCAATCTTTCAATCTATAATTTGTTTTTTTTTTACCTATTTTTTTTTCTTCTAAAATTTTTATAGTTTGGTTAATTGATTCATCAGGTACTTTAAGTCCGTTTAAAAATTTAGAATTAATAAGCACTCCTGAACCAGAATAAGCCTCTTTTTTAACCTTAAAGCTATCGTCCACATCATCTGGTTTTACAACTGTCTTTATTTCTAATTCATATTTTTTTGCAAAGTCAAAGTCTCTTTGGTCGTGAGCAGGACATCCAAATACAGCTCCAAATCCATAATCCATTAAAACAAAATTAGCAAAATACACAGGAACTTTATTTTCTTTATCCAATGGGTTTACAGCAAGTAAATTAGTTTTAAATCCAATTTTAGTTGCATTGGCAATAGACTCCTCAGTGGTTCCAGTTTTAGAACAATCCTTTTTAAAAATCTTAAAATTTTTATCATTTTCATAAAACTTAGAGATTGGGTGATCCACTGATAAAGCTAGAAAAGAAAAACCAAAGAGAGTATCAGGCCTTGTAGTATAGCACCTAATTGATCTAATTTCACTAGAGCCTTCAATTTTAAAATCGATTTCACATCCATGAGATTTTCCAATCCAATTTTTTTGCATTATTTTTACCTTTTCAGGCCATTCATTTAATGTAGATAATCCTGAAAGTAGTTCTTCTGTGAAGTTAGAAATTTTGAAAAACCATTGATTTAATTTTTTTCTTTCGACTATAGCACCTGATCTCCAACCTTTCCCATCTATAACTTGCTCGTTAGCAAGAACTGTTTGGTCTACAGGATCCCAATTAACATAACTTTCTTTTCTATAAACCAAGCCTTTATCATAAAGGTCTAAAAATATTTTTTGTTGATGTTTATAATATTCTGGAGAGCATGTTGAAATTTCTCTATCCCAATCTATTGAAAGACCCAATTTTTTTAATTGAGATTTCATTGCTTCAATATTATTTTCAGTCCATTCTTTTGGATCTAAATTATTTTGTTTGGCAGCATTTCAGCTGGCATACCAAAGGAATCCCATCCCATTGGATGCAAAACATTAAAACCTCTTAATGATTTATATCGTGATAATACATCACCTATTGTATAATTTCTTACATGCCCCATATGAACTTTACCCGATGGGTAAGGAAACATCTCTAGACAATAAAATTTTTTTTTTGAGTTAATTTGAGATTTGAACGATTTATTTTCACTCCAAACTTTTTGCCATTTATCTTCTATTAACTTAAAATTATATCTGTCCACAGTTATATTGATTTAGAACTAGTTTTTCTCTTTTTTCTTTTTAGTATTATCTCTTCTTTTTGGTTTTGAATATTTGTAAGGAGTTCTTGGTTTATTTTTTTCTATATACTGTTTTTCATAAATTGCTGCTTTTTTTAAAATACTTAAGCTTAATTCAGCAACTAAATCACTATTTCTTTTATTAATAGAACAATTGGTTAAATCTTTTGAACATTCTTTTACAAATATATCTATATCAAGTGCATCAGATCTTATTTCGTTGGTTAAAAATTTAACAGTAATCTTTACAGATTCGTTTGGATTATTTTTTTCAGAGTACCAATCTGTAATTACGATTCCACCACTGTAATTAGCAGAAACAAGTGGCATAAAATCAAGAATTTCTAGAGTTGCCTTCCAAAGTGGGTTTGAAGAAGCAAATGAGTAAGTGGTATTATCTTTGTTCATATCCATTAATTTAAATCCACGTCCTTCATTCATATTTTTTTCAACTCTTTTTGCTGGGTCAGCCGGAAAGTCTTTTGCAGAAACTTTTTTGTATTTAAGCGGACCACATGCTGTTTGCAAAAAGAGTAGCAGTAGTAACGATAATGCTGTAATAAGTTTCATTTAAATTTACTAATAATAATACGCTCTTTAACACACTATAAAAATTATAAAATCTCATAATTATGAGTATTTGTGTGGTTCAAGTTGTTCAATATAAATTACACCCTGAAAGTGTGACTTTAATGCAACACTAAAATAAAAATAACATGAATTTAAGAAATTCTAGTAAAAATCAGTCTTCTTTAAGCTAATTTACCCACAATTATAATTAATTATAATAATACAAAGGAGAAAAAATGAACAAACTACACAAAGTTGGTTTGACAGCTCTTGCCACTTCGCTTGTTGCATCTTCTGCTTATGCAGGTGAGATGAGCGTATCAGGATCTGCCTCACTAAGTTACACTGGTTTAAGCTCTGCTTCAGGAACAAATCCTTGGGGAATGGGTAACAGTGTTACATTTTCAGGTGGTGGTGAATTAGACAATGGTACTACTTTTACTGCTTACTTTGAATTAGACGACGATGTAATGGATGACTACAACATGACTTTTGGTTTACCAAATGACATGGGAACTGTTAAGTTCATCGGTGCTCCAGGTTTAGCTGGTGGTTTATCAACAGTTAACAATATCGTTCCAACTGCTTATACTGCAGTATTTGAAACGACTGACGGTGATGACAACGGTGTTGCAACATCTACATTAGCTACAAATGCTAACTGGGGTTACACATGGTCTGGAAATGGTTTAACTATTTCTGGTGCTTACAACCCTAAACCAGCTGCAGGTGAAAACTCTGCTACACACTGGGGTGTTTCATACGACGTATCTGGTATGGACGGAATGAAAGTGGTTGCTGGTATCGGTAGCGATGGGCAAGAAAATGATATCGAAACTTATGGTCTATCATACACTATGGGAAGCATAACAGCTGCTTACCAAAGAACAGAAATCGAAATGGCTTCTGGTTCTGGTGCTGATGAATCAGGTACTCACGTTGGTGCATCATTTGCAGTTAACGAGAATTTATCTGTTTCTGTAGGTAGACAAGAAACTGATATTGATACTGCTACAAGTGATGAAGAAAACACTGGTTACAGTGCATCTTACACTATGGGTGGTATGACTATTGGTTATGCATTTAACGAAGTTAAAAATGTTGCTGGAAATGCTGCAAACGCAGACATCGAAGCTTCAATTCTTAACATAGCTTTTGCATTCTAATTAAGTAATATTTTAATTATTAAAAGGCCCCTTTTAGGGGCCTTTTTTTTATTCAAAAAAAGCAATACCAGCGAAACCAAAAGGATTAATTAATTTAAGTTTTTTTATATTATTATTATTAATACCACCAAGCGAGATATCTTTCATAAAAGTTATTTTTTTCAAATTTAAATATTTATAAATGTTTAGTTGTGGATTTTTTTTAGTTTTAAATAGGGGTGATAAAAAAATTTCTTCAACTTTTTGAAGTTCTTTAATTTTTATTTCTTTATAATTATGAGCTGATCCCAATATTTTAAAGTTTTTATTGAGTTTAAAAGATTGATAATTCATTTTTTTATTTGATGAAGATATATAAACCCCATCAGCATTAATTTTTATCGCCAATTTTATATCATTACTTATATAAAATTTTCTTTGATTTTCTCTGCAAAAATTACGAAGTTTTACTAAAGTATCAATATTAGTTTCTTTATCTTTATTTCTCCAAATAAAAGATATATTTTTATCTAAATTAATAAGATGAGAATGTTCAAATTTATTTATAAAGTAATACTTCTTTAGATTTTTAATATGCATCATACACTAAACAATTTAATTGAAATTCAAGATAAAATTAAGTTAAAAATCACACAATTGAAGTTATTAAATTATAATCCTAATATAATAGCTGTATCTAAAACGTTTAGCGATCAAGCTATAATACCTTTATTAGATTATGGACATGTTGATTTTGGAGAAAATAAAGTACAGGAAGCTTTACAAAAATGGGATTCGATAAAAAAAAAATATAACAATATAAAGCTACATATGTTGGGAAAGTTACAAACAAATAAAGTAAAGCATGCAGTAGAAATATTTGATTATATTCATTCTTTAGACAACTTAAAACTTGCAAATAAATTAGCAGAAGAAATTTCTAAAAAGGGAAAAAACATTAAGATTTTTATTCAAGTCAATCTAGGAGATGAAATGCAAAAATCTGGGATCCATCCATCTGAACTAGAAACATTTTATAAAAATTGTTGTTTATTAAAATTGAATATAATAGGGACAATGTGCATTCCTCCAGAAAATAGTGATGCAACTATATATTTTAAAAATTTATTAAACCTTACCAAAAAAATTGGGTTAAATGAAATCAGCATGGGAATGACAAATGATTATTTAGAAGCTTTAGAATATGAATCAACTTTTTTAAGAATTGGAACAGGAATTTTTGGCAAAAGAACTAATTAATTTTTATCTTTGAATTTTTTTTAATTATTTTACATAAAATCAAAAAATCTTTTTTTTTTAAAGAAACACACCCTTGAGTTGGGGAATAATTTTTTGTTAAATGCAAAAAAATAGCGCTACCCTTGTTTTTAATAATTTTTTTAAAATTGTATTTTATAACAATTAAAAGATCATACTTGTGATCTTGACGAAAAAGTTTTTCATAACCAATATTTAACTTTTTGTTTATCTTAATTAATTTATTGTACAATTTGCTATTTGGATCGTCGCACCAACCCATTTTTTTTTTATTTTACGAATATTTAGTCGAGAGATTGGTTTTTTAACTCTATCAGGTCTGTAAAAAATGTCTCCTATTTCAAAAATACCTTTTGGTGTTGTGTGATCTCCCTCTTTCTTATTATTATTAAATCCATATTTGCCTACAGAGCATCTAAACTTAAAATCATCGTATAAAAGTGTTTCTTTATTTTTAACTATAATTCGCATATTTTAATAATATGAATTCTAAAATTTTAATTGTTTATGAATATCAAATTTTATTTGAAATATTAAACGAAATTAAAAAAAATTTAAATTTCGAAATTATTAATTTAAATAAAGCTGAATTGAATAATAAAAAACTCAATTTTGAAACAAATTATCTAATAATTTCGTCAAAAAAACACTCTAATTTAGAAAATTGTTTAATTATAGATAATATTCCGATTAAAATTGAAAAAATAGTAGAACTAATAAATATTAATTTTTTAAAAAATAAATTTTCAGATCAATCTGACCTTAAAATTGGAAAATATAAGTTAGATCTTAATTCAAGAAAAATTCTTTTAAATAATAAATCTCTTAATTTAACTGAGCGTGAAACAAATTTAGTTATTTTTATAAATCAAAAAAAAAAATGTTGGTATTAAAGAACTTCAAAAAAATGTTTGGGATTATTCAACTGACTTAGAGACGCATACAGTTGAAACGCATATTTATAGACTAAGAAAAAAAATGAAGGATACCTTTGATGATGAGGAATTTATTTTATATGAAAGTAATGGGTATTCTATTAAATAAATTTTTACAATCTCGCACCAATTTTTTGAATTATTTTAGAGGACAATTCAGTCCCTTTGATTAAGCTTTCTTTCATAGAAAAATTATTTATTAAACCGTGCAAATAACCAGCAGCAAATAAATCGCCAGCACCTGTTAAGTCCTTAATTTTTAAATTATTTTCAGCATTGCATTCAACTACTTCATTAGAATTTATTGCGATAGCACCTTTCTCTCCTCTTGTAATTATTATATTTTTTTGAATTTTTTTTGAAAATAAAATTACTTCATTGAATGATTTTGCGTTTATTAAAGAAGAAATTTCCTGCTCATTAGCAAATATAATATCTAGTCGATTTTTTACTAACTCTAAAAAATCATTTTTATGTCTTTCAACACAAAATAAGTCTGATAATGACATTGCAACTTTATTTGAGTAATTAATAGCTTTATCAAATGCTTTTCTCGGATCACCTTTATCCCAAAGATAACCTTCAAGGAAAACTATATCAGAATTTTTGATATGTTGATGATCAACATCGTTGACATTTATTTTTCCTGCAGTTCCTAAAAAAGTGCACATTGTCCTTTCTGAGTCCGGTGTAATTAAAATTAAACAAGTTCCTGTAGGGATTGATTCTTTCTTTTTATGATATAAATATTCAACTTTTTCTTTTATTAATCCGTCCTCATATTTTTGTCCTAGTTCGTCATCATTAATTTTCCCTAAAAAACCAACTTTATTTCCCAATTGAGATAAACCAACTATCGAATTAGCCACTGAACCACCAGAGATAGTTTGTTCAATTTCTAAAGATGATAGCAAATTTTGAAATTCATTTTCATCCACTAATTTCATTGTACTTTTAGTAAGCGAATGTTGATTTAAAAATCCATATGTTACCTTACAAAGTACATCAACTATAGCATTTCCAATTCCTAATATTTTCATTAAGGTTTTTTAGCTTTAAATGGTTTTTTTCTATTAGGATAACAAGATGTGCAAATTTTACAACTTATTCCATAACAGCTTCTTGCTTGACAATATTCTCTTCCATAATAAATAATTTGCAGGTGTAATTTGTTCCATTTTTTTTTTGGAAATAATCTTTTTAAATCATTCTCAGTTTGAATAACATTTTTGCCATTAGTTAAGCCCCATCTTTGAGCAAGTCTATGTATATGAGTATCGACAGGAAAAGCTGGATAACCAAAACCTTGGGACATAACCACACTTGCTGTTTTATGACCTACTCCTGGTAATTTTTCCAATTCTTCAAACGTTTTAGGAACTTTACCTTTGTGTTCATTAACTAAAATTTTTGATAAATTGTAAATACTTTTTGATTTAATTCTAAAAATACCAATCTTTTGAATCAATTTTTCAATTTTTTTTTTTTCCCAACTTAATAAAATGTTTAGGCTTATAATATTTTGGATATATATTTTTAGTAACATTATTTACATTCAAATCTGTACATTGAGCAGAAAGAAGCACAGATATTAACAAAGTAAATGTATTTCTGCTTTTTAGTGGTACATATATTCTAGGATATATCTGATTAAGTATTTTTGATACTATTTTGGCTCTTTGAATTTCATTCATTATTTGAAATTCATTAAATCTCTCATTGAATATATTCCAGTTCTCTTTTTAATTAACCAATGAGCTGCTGATAAAGCTCCTTCTGAATATAAAGCTCTATCAAATGCTTGATGATTAAGTTTAATTATTTCTTTCCCGCTAGAAAATAATACCTCATGTTCACCAATAATTTTACCACTTCTAATAGAATTAAAATTTATTTTACTTCCATAAGGAAAATTTTTTTTGTTAAGATATTTTTTTCCAATCATATTATAAAAATTTTTATTTTTTCCATTTGCTATTCCTTTACCCAACATTAAAGCAGTACCTGAGGGGTAATCTTTTTTGAATTTATGATGCACTTCATAAACTTTACTTAAATATTTATCGTCAAGAGATTTTGAAGCAATTTCTGTTAAATACATCAACAAATTAATACCCAAACTCATATTTCCAGCTTTTAAAATAGGAATTTTTTTAGAGTAATTTTTGATTATATTTTCTTGTTTCTTTGTAAAGCCTGTTGTGCCGATAATAACTTTTTTTTTTAATTTCGAAGCTATTTTTAAAACCTCAAAAGTACATTTGGGTGTAGTAAAATCGATTATAACATCAGTTTTTTTAAAAGCATTTTCTGTGTTTAATTGTGGTAATATACCAGAAATTTTTTTATTTACTTTTTTGTATTCGGTTAAGCTATGAATTTTAAAATTTTTATTTTTTTTTGTTGCTTTAATAATTTGTTGACCCATACGGCCCAAACATCCTGTTATTGTTAAATTTATTATTTTAGGTTTCATAATTAAACTTTTTTAGATCTTCTTTGTAATAACTGTTCATTTTATCTATTAACTGATTGTCCAATTTCTCTTTCCAGTTATTTTTTGGCCCCAAATAAAAAAATTGAATTTTTTTATTATCTTTAGTAGAAAAAACATTTTCAGAAAATTTTCCTGAATCTTCTAAATTTTGTAATTTTTCAAAAGTGGTAGATTTAATTGCATTTTCCATTTTTTCTGAATCGACGTTATTATTAAATCTACAAATAGTATTTACAAAAATAATTAAGTCTCTTGAAGTTTGTTTCGGATTTTCAATTAAATCTTCATACTTAATTGTCATCCTCCTATATCTATTATCATTTAACCATGATTGATAATTAATTCTCCATGAATTAATAATATTTGTTTTTGCGTGGTTGTTTAAGTGTTTGTAGTCAGAAATTACAGTATTTTCGTTTTGCATAAACTTTAGGGCTTTTTCATATGTATCAAAATCATTATGATTTTTTACTGATGTAATTACATTTCTGGGATCTCTGATAATATAAATAACTCCAAGAGAGTATTTAGGACTGGTAAAGTCATTACCGAAAGCTTTAATTAAAGAATTGTGGGTTTTTAGAAATTTAATTTTTTTATCACTAATTATATCTTTTTGTGATTGATCCCAATGCTTATGAATTTCACCCTCTTTAACCTCATTTCTAAAAAATTGTTTATTTGGGTAATCTTGTATAAAATTTAATTTATTAATATCAAAAATCCCCTTTTCACAAAAATAATATGCAGTAAGAAAAGTTCTTATCCATGTGTTTCCACTTTTAGGGTAAGAGGCAATCCAAATAATCATTTTTATTAATTAAACTAGAGTTGAGTTTTTTCAACACTATTTTTAATTTTTCCAAAAACTTGTAGCTTTTTCAAAGAATTTTTTAATACTTGGATTGGATTTTTCATTTTCTATTTCTCTAAATTTTTCTAAAAGTTCTTTTTGCTCCTTATTTAGTGAAATTGGCACTTCAGTGTTTATTTGGACATATAAGTCACCACTCCCTTCACCTCTCATATATGGCATACCTTTTCCTTTAAGTCTAAACTGTTTTCCAGATTGAGTTCCATCTGGAATTTTAATTTTTGCTTTTCCACCATTTATAGTTGGTATTTCTATAGTTGTTCCTAATGCGGCGTCTGCTATAGAAATTGGACATTCAAAAAATAAATTTTCATCTGATCTTTTGAAAAGTTCATGAGATTTTACATTAACAAATAGATACAAATCTCCGTGTGTGCCACCTCTTGTTCCTGCTTCTCCTTTTCCTGCAAGTCTTATTCTTGTTCCATCATCAACACCTTTCGGGATTGTTACCGAAATCTTTTTAGTTGTTTGTTTGTTACCTTGTCCGCTACATTCATTACATGGATTGGTAATTTCTTCTCCACTCCCTGAACACTGAGGACATGTTTGCTGAACTGTAAAAAAACCTTGATTTGATCTAATTTTACCATTTCCACCACAATAGGTACATCTGTCTGCAGTATGACCTGGTTTAGAACCGCTTCCTTTACAATTGTTACATTTATCAGACGATGAAAATTGAATATTTTGTTTCTTTCCGGTGTAAGCTTCCTCTAATGAAATTGATAAGTCATATCTTAAATCTGGTCCTCGGTTACTTGCATTTTTTCTTGATCCTCTTCTTCCACCACCACCAAAGTCGCCAAAAAAATCCTCAAAAATATCTGAAAAATCTGTCCCTCCCAAACCTCCAAAACCTTGCCCTTGCCCTCCATTGTTTTCAAAAGCTGTATGTCCAAAATTATCATAATTCTCTTTTTTGTTTTTGTCTGAAAGCACACCATAAGCTTCACTAGCTTCCTTAAATTTATCTTCTGCAGTTTTATCTCCGGGATTTTTATCAGGATGATATTTTACTGCTAATTTTCTGTAAGCAGATTTTATTTCTTGTGGGTTAGCACTTTTATTAACTCCAAGAACATCATAATAATCTCTTTTAGCCATCAATATAACCTAGATAATTAGATGTAAGATTAAGCGCTTTTTTGGTTATCGTCTTTATTTTCTTCTTTTACTTCCTCAAAATCAGCATCTACAACATTATCTTCTTTTTTATCTTTGTTATCTTTAACATCATTAGTGCTAGAGTCCGTTTTGGCACTTTTTTGTTGAGTTTTATAAATTGCCTCACCCAACTTCATTGAAGACTGAACAAGTGCTTCAGTTTTCTTTTTTATATCTTCTATGTTGTCTCCTTTTAAAGCCTCTTTTAATGCTAATGATGAATCTTCAATTGATTTTTTTTCTGCATCTGAAATTTTCGAACCATGTTCTTTGAGATTTTTTTCTGTTGAATGAATTAATGTGTCAGCTTGGTTTCTAACATCAACCGACTCTCTTTTCTTTTTATCAGATTCTTTATTTGCTTCAGCATCTTTTACCATTTTTTCAATTTCATCCTCACTCAATCCACCAGAAGCTTGAATTTGGATTTTTTGCTCTTTACCAGTTCCCTTATCTTTTGCAGATACATTAACTATACCATTAGCATCAATATCAAAAGTTACTTCAATTTGTGGGACTCCTCTAGGAGCAGGTGCAATACCAACTAGCTCGAAATTGCCTAAAATTTTGTTATCAGCTGCCATTTCTCTCTCACCCTGAAGAACTCTTATTGATACAGCCGGCTGATTATCCTCAGCAGTTGAAAATACCTGACTTTTTTTAGTTGGAATTGTTGTATTTTTTTCTATTAGTTTAGTTGAAACACCACCTAATGTTTCAATACCAAGTGACAAGGGAGTAACATCAAGTAGAAGGACATCTTTAACATCGCCCTGCAAAACACCTGCTTGAATTGCAGCTCCCATAGCTACAACTTCATCTGGATTAACACTTTTATTTGGTTCTTTTCCAAAGAAATTTTTAACTTCTTGTACTACCTTTGGCATTCTTGTCATACCACCGACCATAACGATCTCATCAATCTCGCTAGCAGATATCCCCGCATCATTTAAAGCAGTTTTACATGGAGGTATTGTTTTACCGATTAAATTTTCAACTAATGCCTCTAATTTTGCTCTAGTCATTTTTATGTTGATATGTTTTGGACCAGTTTTATCAGCAGTTATAAATGGTAAATTTATGTCAGTTTGTTCGGCAGAAGACAGTTCAATCTTTGCTTTTTCCGCAGCTTCTTTTAATCTCTGAAGTGCCAATTTATCTGACTTTAAATCTATTCCATTATCTTTTTTAAATTCAGTTACTAGATATTCTACAATTGTATTATCAAAATCTTCTCCACCTAAAAATGTATCACCATTAGTTGATTTAACTTCGAATACTCCATCTCCTAATTCAAGAATTGATACATCAAATGTACCACCACCTAAATCATACACTGCAATCTTTTTATTCTGCTTTTTATCCAACCCATAAGCTAGAGAAGCTGCTGTTGGTTCATTAATTATTCTCAATACTTCTAGACCTGCAATTTTCCCTGCGTCTTTTGTAGCCTGTCTTTGTGCATCATTAAAATATGCAGGCACAGTTATTACAGCTTTAGAAACTGCTTGGCCTAAATATTTTTCAGCTGTTTCTTTCATTTTTTGTAAAATAAATGCTGATATTTGAGATGGTGAATATTTTTGATTTTTAGCTTCAATCCAAGCATCGCCTTTATCTGAATTGACTATCTTGAATGGTGCAGCTTCGACATCCTTTTTGACAGTAGGATCTTCAAAATTTCTACCAATTAATCTTTTTACTGCAAAAATTGTATTTTCAGGGTTTGTAACAGCTTGCCTTTTGGCTGGCTGACCAATTAGTTTTTCATTTTCATCTGTAAATGCTACAACTGAAGGAGTTGTTCTAGCTCCTTCTGCATTTTCTAAAACTTTTGCTTGAGTACCTTCCATAATCGCAACACACGAGTTAGTAGTACCAAGATCTATTCAAATTATTTTGCTCATATTATTCTGCTCTCCCCATTTATATAAGTGTTAAATTCTAATCTACAAGTTAAGCTATTCATTATTTGGGATCTAAATTTTCCTTATTTTGTTGAACTTTTTCGTTCTCATTTTGAGATTTTTTTGATACCCCAACTAATGATGGTCTTAATAATCTCTCTTTCATAGTAAAACCTTTTTGAATTTCCTGAACAATTGTTCCTGCTTCTTTTTGATTATCTTCTATTTCCATCATCGCTTGGTGTAAATTTGGATCTAATTTTTTGTTTAATGCCTCAATTGGTTTAATGTTGTTTTTTGAAAAAATTGATATTACATCGTTATAAATTATATCTAAGTGCTCTAATGTTTTTTTTTAACGCTTCTGAATTTTTTAACTTATCATCGTTATTAAGGGCTTGTTTTGATCTTTCGAGATTATCAATCAGATTTAAAGCCTCTTTTGCAAATGCATAACCACCATAATCAAAAGCATCTTCTTTCTCTTTTTCAAAACGTCTTCTTTGATTTTCCATTTCAGCTAAAGTTCTTGCTAACTTATCTTCTAATGTTAAAATTTTTTCTTCAGGACTAAGCTCTTCTTGTTCACTTTCTTTTTTTATTCCTTGATCCTTATTATTATCTTTTAATTCTTCTGAATTTAAATCTTGTTTTGAAGAATCATTGAGTTCATTTTGATTATGTTCTTGTTCTTTCTCCATAGGGCCTTATATGGTAAGAAAACTAAAAATTGCTAGTTATATATGAAAAAAAATTTAACTTTATTAATTGGCACAAATAATAAGGGAAAACTTAAGGAAATAAGAGCTTTATTACCAAAATTTATTACCACAAAATCAGTATCTGATTTTAAAATTAAAAGTCCCAAAGAAAATGGGGTTTCGTTTGAGGAAAACTCTTTAATAAAGTCTAAATATTTTTCTAGTAAAACCAAATTACTTTGTTTAGCAGATGACTCTGGCCTGGAAATAGATTTGTTAAATAAAATGCCTGGAATTTATTCAGCTAGTTGGAGTGGAAAAAAAAATGATTTTAATTTGGCAATTAAAAAAGTTTACAAAGAACTTCAAAAAAAAGATCCGAATTGGAGAAAAAAAAGAGTTAAAGCTAGGTTTATTTGTGTTCTTTCAATTAGTTTATTAAATAAAAATTTTTTTTTAGTTAAGGGTAAAATTGAGGGGACAATTTCTTCTGAGCCTAAGGGCAAAAACGGATTTGGTTATGATCCAATATTTATACCAAAAAATTATAAAAAAACTTTTGGTGAGATGAATTCCTTAAAAAAATATAGAATAGATCACAGATATCAAGCTTTCAAAAAATTAAAAAATTTCTTCAAGAGTTCCTTGATTAACTCTATAAAAATTTAATCTGTGATTAATTTTATTATTCTCTATATCGAAGATACCGATTTTCCCCTTAAATGAGTTTTTTAATTTGAAAGATTTATCAATTTCTGAAAGTTCATTCTTAACAGCTAAATAATAAATCAAACCAATTAAGTCATAGCTTAGTAATGATAAATGATTTGGTTTTTGATTAAATTCTTTTTGAAATTTTATTTCAAAATCAACTAAATTATTTTTATTAATAGATGGATAATAAATTGGCTGAGAGATTTTTTCTTTGAGTAAACTTTCATCAAACCATTGATTAAAAGTTATAAAATATTTTTCTTTCGGCGATACATCTGTATATAACAAAGAGGTAATAACACTTTTTAGACTTTCATCAAAATCTGCAATGATAATAGAGTCAAAATTCAAGTTTCCTATAGTGTATTTTTTCTTGAGATTTTCGATTTTTTTTTCTTTGTTTGGGTCATCAGATTTTTCGAGTCTTGTTATTTCATCATATAAATTTTGTTTCCTAACTTCATAGTTAGTTATTTTTTCAATTTGTGCAGTAAGTTTTGTCGGTTCAATATCATAATAATATTCTTTATTAGTCTTTATTTTTGAATTTTTAATTCCATTTTTAATCTCCAAGTCGTAATCTAAATTTGGGATTAAAAAAATAGATTTTTTTATCCCATTAAGTTCAATAAACTTTTTAATAGTATTTAATTGAGATGTTGAATTAATACCTGCAGTAACAACATTTTTTGGAGTGTCTAAAGTTTTATTTGTTAAGGATAAAAAAGTAATATCTTTTACTTCTTCAAGATAAATTATATTTTCATAAAAGACAGGACCTATAACTATATTAATTCCCATTTGCTGAAGTTCAATAGCTGATCGTAAAGTTCTATTTGGATTTGATTGTGTATCTTTTGGATAAATCTCTATTTGATTCGAATTAATATCTTTTATTGCAAGTCTAGTAGAATTTAAAATTTGCTTTCCTAGTCCGGCATTGTCGCCTGAAAGAGGGATTAATAAGCCAATTTTTATTTTATTTTCCTGTGAGTAAGCTAAAAAATTTATTGAAATAAAATTTAATAAGATAAAAAAAAGAAATTTAATAATTTTTGTCATTTAGTGTTACTATAATCTTAATACTGTTTAAATTATGGTTAAACCTATTTCTGATAAAAATGAACTTAAAAATGGCTTATATATAGTGCCGACACCGATTGGAAATTTAGGTGATATTACTTTTAGAAGCATAGAAGTTCTTAAAAAATCAGATTATATTTTATGTGAAGACACAAGAGTATCTAAAAATTTGTTAGACAAATTTGATATAAAAAAAAGAATAATTTCTAATCATAAATTTAATGAAACACAAAATTTATCAAAAATAATTAATCTATTAAAAAAAGGAGAAATTATCTCTCTACTTTCTGATGCTGGTACACCAACTATTTCAGATCCAGGAAGTATATTAGTTAATGAGTGTATAAAAAATGAAATAAATGTAATTCCACTTCCTGGGCCATCAGCAGTAACAACTGCTATTTCAGCTAGTGGCTTTTCCGATAAATATTATTTTTATGGTTTTTTTCCTGAAAAAGAAAAAATAATAATAAATGATTTTAAGTTTTTATCTGAATTAAATACCAGCATAGTTTTTTTTGTTTCACCAAGAAAGGTGAATAAATTTATACCCTATATTAAAAAATATTTTGCCAAAAGAAAGATTTTAATTTGTAGAGAAATTTCTAAATATTATGAAGAATATATTAGATGTTCAGTAAACGATCTTAATATATTTAATATAGTGCCCAAAGGAGAGTTAACTATTGTTATATCTGACCAAAAAAAATTAAAAAAAACATCTCAAATATTAAGTGAATCAGATAAGATTATTATTGACAAAATGATAAATAAATTGAGCACTAAAGAAATTTCAGAGATAGTTAGTGAAATAAGCAATTCTTCAAAAAAAGAAATTTATAAATATTGTTTAGATTTAAAAAAATGAAAAATAAAATTTTAATATTATTTTTTATTACATTATTTCTATCAGGTTGTGGTGGAGTAGCTTCCAAGGGAATTTTTGGAACAGGTGTAAGCATTGCATTTGATCCAAGATCAGTTGGAACTCAAGTAGACGACTCAATTATGCAAAAAAATTTGTCAGCGAGAATTATTTTTGAAGATAAAAAATATTTATTGTCAGTAAAATCAAAAGTTTTAGATGGAAGAATCTTTTTAACTGGTAAAGTTGATAACCCTGAAGAGAAACTAAGATTGACAAAACTAGCATGGGAAACAGATGGAGTTAGATCAGTTAGAAATGATATTAAAATAAAAGAAAAATTTAATTTCAAACAATCAGCAAAAGATATTTTGATAACCTCTCAATTACGCACTGCTTTTATAATCAATAAGAATATAAAATCTACCAATTATCAAATAGATACTTATAAAAAGAAAATTTATGTTTATGGAATTGCAATTACAAATGATGAAAAAGAAGAGGTCATCAAAGAAGCAAAAGAAATATTAGACGTAGAGGATGTTGTTGCAAGTATAATATTAGTTGATGGTTTAAGAATTAAACAAGATTAGTCATTTTTATAATCTATGACATCAGCAGAGTATGCTGCAATCGATGCAAGATTAATTATTTCAGATGTAGATGTCCTCAAAGGAGCTATTTCAATTGGTAAACCCAAACCTATTAAAAGAGGTCCAATTACTTTTGTATCACCAAGTGTTTTCATCATTTTATAAGATATAGCTGCACTATGTTGACCAGGCATAATTAATATATTTGCGTTACCAACAATTTTTGAAAATGGATAAAGATTTTTATAATCTTTATTTAACGCAACATCTGGCTGCATGTCTCCATCAAATTCAAAATCAACTTTTCTATTTCTTAAAATTTCAACTGCATTACGAATATGTTTTGTTCGACTTGTAATAGGTTGTCCGAATGTGGAGTGAGATACAAAAGCTACCTTAGGAACAAATCCAAAAAGCCTTACTACCCTGGCTGTAGATATAGCTATTTCTGCCATTTGCTCAGAAGTTGGATATTCATGAACACTTGTATCACCAATAAAAATGGTTTTACCTTTATGAACTACCATAATTAATCCGAACATTATTTCTCCTTTTCTAACATCTACAACTTGTTTGATTTTTTCTAGTGAAGAGCCAAAACGTCTCGTATTTCCTGTAACAGCTCCATCTGCGTCTCCACAAGCAACCATACAAGCAGCCCAAATTACCCTATCATTTCTAACTAATCGATCACAATCTCTTTCTAAAAATCCCTGTTCTGTCTGGAGTTTTTTGAATAAATGTTTAACATATCTATTTCTTTTAACTTTATCTTTTGAGTTAACTATTTGAATATTAAAATTTTCATTATACCCAATATTTTTAATCTGTTCTTTTATTTTACTTTCTTTTCCAACTAAAATTGGCACTCCCAATTTTGAATTTTTAAATGCTATTGCTGCTTTTAGAGTATTTTCATCTTCACCATCAGCAAAAACAATTCTTTTTTGATTTTTTTTAATAAATGAATTTATACCTTGCATGATAGTTACTGTTGGATCCAATCTTTCTTTAAGTTGTTCTTTATAAAGTTCAAAATTTTTAATATTTTTTCTTGCTACTCCACTATCTATAGCAGCTTTTGCAACTGCAGCTGGAATTACACTTATCAATCTAGGATCAAATGTTGATGGAATTATATAGTTTTTCCCAAAGTGAGGTCTTTCACCTCCCATAGCAGCAACAACCTCATCAGGCACATCCTCTCTGGCAAGTTTGGCTATTGCTTCAGCTGCAGCAACCTTCATTTCTTCATTTATTGTTTTAGATCTAACATCTAAAGCTCCTCTAAAAATATAAGGAAATCCAATTAGATTGTTTACTTGATTAGGGTAGTCAGATCTTCCAGTGGCTATAATTGCGTCATCTCTAACTTCATTTATTTCCTCAGGAGTAATTTCAGGATCAGGATTTGCACAGGCAAATATAATTGGTTTTTTTGCCATTGATTTAATCATTTCTTTTTTTAAAACGCCCTTAGCTGACAATCCTAAAAACACATCTGCATCCTTAATCGCATCATTAAGAGTTCTTAATTTTGTATCGATAGCATATCTTGATTTCCACTGATCTATTTTTTCTGTTCTTCCCTTAAAAATAACACCTTTTCGATCAAGCATAATAATATTTTTAGGATTTACCCCAGAATTTATAAATAATTCTGTACAAGCTTGAGCTGATGCTCCAGCACCATTAACTATAACTTTAATTTTTTTTATTGATTTACCAGTGATATCAAGTGCATTAATCAGTGCAGCTGTTGTTATTATTGCGGTCCCATGCTGATCATCATGAAATACAGGAATATCTAAAATTTCTTTTAACTTTTGTTCAATTATAAAACAATCTGGAGCAGCTATATCTTCTAGATTAATTCCCCCAAAAGTTGGTGCAAAATTTCTGATTGATTTTACAATCTCATCTGTATCTGAGCAATCAATTTCTAAATCAATTGAATCAATATCTGCGAATCTTTTAAATAAAACTGCCTTTCCTTCCATTACAGGTTTTGATGCGAGGGCCCCTAAATTGCCCATCCCTAAAATTGCAGAACCATTACTTATAACTGCAACTAAATTTCCTTTACTGGTATAATCATATGCAGTTTCAGGGTTTTTGCTTATCATTTGCACAGGTGCCGCAACACCTGGAGAGTATGCAAGAGCAAGATCTCTTTTTGTAGTCATATTTTTGGATGAAATAATCTCAATCTTGCCAGGTTTAATATCTTTATGAAAATCTAAAGCTTCTTTATCTGTGTAATGATCAATCTTTGTTTTTTTCATTATTGATAATAAGTGTACAATTTAGGTAAAATTAAGACTAATATGATTTATGAACTTACTTAAGTCAACAGGCACATTCAGTTTTTATACTATCTTAAGCAGGTTGCTTGGTTATTTAAGAGATATTTTTATGGCTATATTTCTTGGAACTGGCTTGTTAGCAGATGCTTTCTTTGTTGCATTTAGAATCCCGAACACTTTTAGAAGATTATTTTCTGAGGGTACGTTTAATGCAGCTTTTGTGCCCAGTTATACTTCTGAAATGATTAAAGGTAAAACCCAATCAAATAAATTCGCAAATCAAACTTTTAATTTTTTGTTTTTAAGTTTGCTTTTATTGACATTAATTATCCAAATTTTTATGCCGGCATTTGTTTCAATTATTGCGCCAGGCTTTATTGGTGATGCTGAAAAAATGGAAATCGCAATTAATCTCACGAGAATTACTTTCCCGTTCTTATTCTTTATTTGTTTGGCATCTTTTTTTTCTGCAATTTTAAATTCACACAATAAATTTGCAGCTGCTTCAGCTGCTCCCATAATACTAAATATTGTTCTTATTTTAGTATTAATATTTTCAAAATTTCTAGATGATCAGCTTGTATATTATTTGTCTTACGGTGTTTCTTTATCTGGCCTTTTACAATTATTGTTCTTATATAGATTTACTAAAAAATATTATTTTTTAAAATTGAATTTTAAAATTCAAATAAGCAATAAATTAAAAATTTTTTTAAAAAAACTTTTGCCAAGTATTTTTTCATCAGGTGTTACTCAAATTAATATATTAATTGGAACAATTATTGCATCATTTCAAGCAAGTGCAGTTTCATACCTTTATTATGCTGATAGAATATATCAGATTAATTTAGCAATAGCAGGTATAGCAATTAGTGTTGTTGTACTTCCGCAACTTTCAAAAAATATTGCCTCTAAAAAAAGAAATAAGATATTGTTTATTCAAAATAAAGCTTTAGAGTTAAGTTTATTTTTAAGTCTTCCAGCAGCGGTAGGATTGTTAATTGGTTCAGAGCAAATAATGTCAGCTTTATTTGGATATGGATCATTCAATGAAATATCGGTATCAAATTCTAGTTTGGCTTTATATTATTTTGCATTAGGCCTTCCTGCGTTTGCATTAATAAAAGTTTTTTCAAGTTTTTTCTTTGCCAATCATGACACTAAAACACCATTTTATATTTCTTTAATTTCAGTAATATTAAATATATTTGTAAGCATTTATTATTTTGAAGAGATAGGATTTATTATAATACCAATTGCAACTTCTATTTCATCTTGGTTCAATGCAATTATATTATTTTTGTATTTAAAAAAAAATAAATTATTTTTTTTTAACAATAGTTTTTTAACAAAATTTGTTAAAATATTTACTGCATCCTTATTAATGGGTTTATTTTTTTATTTTTTATTAAATTTTTTTCAAAATGAATTAGTATTTACTAAAAGTACAAAATCCATTTATCTAATTTTAAGTGTAATATTGGGACTGATGTTTTATTTATTTATTTGTTATCTGATCAAGGCTTTTAAAATCAGCGATATTAAACTAAGATATTAAATCTATGACTAAAAAGATTTTTTCAGGAGTTCAACCCACAGGCAATCTTCATTTAGGAAATTATCTAGGTGCAATCAAAAATTTTGTGGAGCTTGATAAAGATAAAAAAAATGACTGTGTTTTTTGTGTTGTAGATTTACATGCAATTACAGTCAAACAAGATCCTGATGAATTAAGAAATAATATTAGAGAAACTGTTGCAACGTTTGTTGCTTGTGGAATTGACCCAAATAGAAGTATAATTTTTAATCAATCTACTGTCCCAGCACATGCTGAAGCTGCTTGGATATTAAGTTGTATTGCAAGAATGGGCTGGTTAAACAGAATGACACAATTTAAAGAAAAAGCTGGAAAAGATAAAGAAAAGGCAAGCATTGGTTTATATTCTTATCCAATATTAATGGCAGCAGATATACTTTTGTATGATGCAAGTCATGTCCCAGTAGGAGATGATCAGAAGCAACACCTAGAGCTTTGTAGAGATATTGCCCAAAAATTTAATAAAGATTTCAATGTTGAAAATTTTTTAAAAGTTCCAGAACCACTTATTCAAAAAGATTTTTCAAGGATAATGAGTTTAAAAGATGGGACAAAAAAAATGAGTAAATCTGAGCAATCTGATTTAAGTAGAATTAACTTAACAGATGATAAAGACTCAATAGTTAATAAAATTAAAAAAGCTAAAACAGATCCCCTCTCTCTTCCCTCAAATGTTCAAGATTTGGACCATAGACCGGAGGCAAAAAATCTTTTAGGAATATATTCAAGTTTAATTGATTCAAATTTAGAAAAAACAATTAAAACTTTTGAGGGTAAAAAATTTTCTGAATTTAAAGAAAGTTTATCTCAAGTCCTAATTGAAAAAATTGAACCCATTTCAACAGAAATAAATAGATTAATGAATGAAAAGAATTTTTTAGACGATATCCTCTTAGAGGGCTATGAAAAAGCAAATAGCATTGCATCAAATAAAGTTAAAAAAATGCATGAAATTATAGGTTTTTAAAAAAATATTCTTTAATTAGTTCAAATTTTGCAATAATTGTCTATATAGTAATTATGTTCGTTCAAACAGAAACAACACCCAATCCAAATTCTTTAAAGTTTATACCAGGCAAGATCGTATCTAATGGTGGATCATTTGAAATTACAAAAAAAGATAATGTTAAAAATGAACTTATTAGAAATATTCTTTCAATAAATGGTGTAGAGGGAATTTTTTTAAACAAAGAATTTATTTCAATTAATAAATACGATGACACTACTTGGGATGAAATTAAACATATAATTATTTCTTTTATAAATGATTATTATTCTTCTGGTAAAGAACATGTCATAGATAAAGATATTAATGAAAATAATGAGAATCTTGGAGAAATTGAAAAAAGAATAGTTCAAATTCTTGATCAGAAAATAAGACCTGCAGTTGCAAAAGATGGTGGAGATATTAAATTTAAAGAATTTCAAGATGGAATTGTAAAAGTACAATTGCAAGGAAGCTGCTCTGGTTGTCCGAGTTCAACAATGACGCTAAAGCAAGGAGTTCAAAATCTGTTATGCCATTACATACCAGAAGTAAAAGAAGTTATTGCTATACAATAGATGAGAAAAACTTTTAAAAAAAAGAGTATCAAAATTTTAAATAAAATTGATGAAAATAACCTTGGTTCTTTAGCAAGAACTATTTTAAGTAGTTTTGCGTTGGTACTTTTTTTTTATTCTTTGCCTATGATAATAAAATTTACAGATGATAAAATTCTTAATACCAAAGAGTTTAAAAATAATTCAAAAGTTATTTTAGCTTATACACTAGAAAAAAAAAACAATGAGAATTTGACTGAAAATTATGATGAAAGAGATTTATTAGTTGATATTTATAGCTTAAATGAAAAAGAGACTGATACTGTAAGATTAGACGCATCAACAATCAAACAACTATATGAAGATACTAATTATAGATTAGACGATATCCGAAAAAATAAATTGGTAAAACCAATAGCTCTCACTCTTCTTCCTCGAGAAATTAAAATGATAGAAAATACTAAGAAGAGAAAGGAATTGTTTATTCAAATTGTATTGCCTTTAATTTTGCAAGAAAATAATAATATAAAATTAGATAGAGCTAGACTTTTTGGAATAATTAATAAAAATAATAATACTGATCTAGAAAAAAAATGGTTAAACAAAAAATATAAACAGTACGGAATACCATCAAAAGATTTGTCAATTTTGAAAATTAGAATGGATGAAGTCCCAGTCTCTTTAGCTTTAGCTCAAGCTGCAAAGGAAACTGGCTGGGGTACTTCTAGATTTGCTTTAGAGGGTAATGCATTGTTTGGACAATGGACTTGGTCTGGAGAAGGCTTAAAGCCTAAAGATGCTGAAAAGAATCAGGGACATAAAGTTATGAAATTTAATATTTTACAGGCATCAGTACGAGCATATCAAAGAAATTTAAACACCCATTCAAGTTACAAAGATTTTAGATTAGCTAGAGCTCAGCTGAGAGATTTGAATAAACCATTAGATAGCATTGTTCTTTCTGAATATTTAGATGAATATGCTGAAACTGGTAACCAGTATGTTGAGGTATTAAAAAAGATTATTATTCAGAATAATTTAAAGGATTTTGATAATGCTAAACTGCTACCATCTAGCATTGAATTGGAAAGTCTAATTTAATTTTCTTTTACTACAAATTGAGTTCCAAACCATCTCCATTTACCGTTATCATTCAATGAACAATTAATTCTTCCTCTTCTAGGTTTAAAAGGCTCTCTAAACTTAATAGTTAATGTATTTTGATTAAAAATGACGTTAGATTTTTTCCAAATATCACCTTCATTTGAAAAACAAGTTATATTTTGAATATTTTTTTGATCTTTAAAAAATTCTACTTTAAATGATGGAGGATTATTTTTTTTTCCTATTTTTTTTTTCTATCGGAGAAAGCTTTTTATATTGCAACGGAAAAGTATTTATAATTTTTTGAAATCTTTCTAATTTTCCATAATTTTCATTAATTGGAAATCTTGGTAACTGGAATTTTTCTTTATTTAAATCTATTACCCCTGAATGTTGTCCAAAAGCAAATTTGAAATTTTTAGAAATGTATTTTCTCATAAACTCTGAATATTCTCCAAAAGGATAAGAAAATAGAGTAGGCACATAACCAATATTATCTAAAAATAATTTGTTAGCTTTTTCTATATCTAATACAAATTTTGAATCACTTTTATCAATTAGATATTCGTGAGAATGTGAATGGTGTCCTATTTCCACAAAACTCTCTTTTTCAATTTCTTTTATTTGATCCCAATTCATATAACCATTTTTACCAACTGGTTCAGTCGAGACAAATAGTATGAATGGAATCTTATTTTTTTTTAAATAAGGCCAAGCATTATCATAAAAAGATTCAAATGCATCATCTATTGTTATTAGAATTTTTTTTTGTTTTTTAGCTTGATAATAAACTTTTTCAAAATTACTTGGGTATAAAAATTTGTAATTTGAATCATTTATCAATTTCATTTGTTTAATAAAGATATCCATTTGAATATTTGTTGAAGGGTATTTATTCTCGTTAAAACGATGATACATAATAGATAAAATACCTTCATCATTTGAATATTCTTTGATATTATTTTCATCTGCTTTAGAATTTGTTGAAAAATAGAAAATTACTATGAATACTTTAATAATAGATGCCGCTGATAAAAAAATATTTTTTATGCTCATGAAAGATAAAAATATTTATAGTGTTACTCATGAAAATAGTAAAACTAATTATGAAAAATTTGTAATTTTAATGAATAATTTTTTAAATTTTTACAATTTGAAAATACATAATATTTCAAAATTGTATGTAAATCGTGGGCCAGGCAGTTTTGCAGGAATAAGGAATTCTCTAGCAGTAGTTAAAGCCATTAAATTAGTACAAAATATTGATTATTATTGTTTTAGTTTTAAGGATTTTGAAAATGAGGATAATGACAAATATGAAAATATCCCCTATCTATGCGATAAATTAAATATTAAAAAAAATTTGATAAACCCTATTTATCTGGGTTAAAATTGATTATGACAGAAACTATAGAGCAAAAGTGTATTTCAAAAGGTGTTAAATTAACAGATCAAAGAAAAGTTATAGCAAAAGTTATGTCAGAGTCTTCTGACCATCCCGATGTTGATGAGTTATATAATAGAGTTTCAAAAATTGATCCAAAAATAAGCATTGCAACTGTTTACAGAACTGTAAAGTTGTTTGAAGAGTCAGGAATTTTAACTAAGCATGAGTTTAAAGGCGGTAAAGCAAGATATGAAGAATTAAATGAAGGACATCACGACCATTTGATAGATGTTAAAACAGGAGAAATTATTGAATTCGTAGATGAAGAAATTGAAGAATTACAAAAAAAAGTAGCAGAAAAATTTGGCTATACATTAGTTGACCACAAATTAGAACTTTATGGTGTAAAAAAAAAATCTCAATAATCATTGATGGGACAAAAAATATTTATTAAAACATTTGGTTGTCAAATGAATGAGTATGACTCAAACCGTATTTTTGATACTGTAAAAAAAATTGGTTATAATAAAACTGAAAAGTATGAAGACGCCGATTGCTACCTTCTAAATACATGTCATATTCGGGATAAAGCAAAAGAAAAAGTTTATCATGAGATTGGAAGGGTAAAAAAAATCTTTAAATCAAAAGTTAAACCATTAATCATAGTTACAGGATGTGTTGCTCAAGCTGAAAATGAAGAAATGTTAAAAAGAGAACCCTATATTGATCTAGTTTTAGGGCCTCAAGCGTACCATAAAATTAATGATATTATTTTAGATTATAAAAATAAAAAAAAAAAAATTGAAGAAACAGAATTCGACGCAATTTCGAAATTTGATTATTTAAGTAAAATACAAAATGATTCTAAGAAAACATCATCCTTTCTAACAATTCAAGAAGGATGTGATAAATTTTGTCATTTTTGTGTAGTGCCATTTACTAGAGGACCTGAATATTCAAGACCAATAAATCAAATTTTAGATGAAGCTAAAAAATTAGTTGATAATGGGACCAAAGAAATAATTCTTTTAGGCCAAAATGTTAACGCTTATAATTATGAAAGTTTTAAGCTATCAAATTTAATATTAGAAATAGAAAAACTCCAAGGTCTTGATCGTATTCGCTATACGACATCTCACCCAAAAGATATGACAAATGACTTATTAGAGGTTTATAAGCATTCAAAAAAATTAATGCCACTAGTTCATCTTCCAGTTCAAAGTGGTTCAGACAAAATTTTAAAACTTATGAACAGAAAGCATGATATAAAAACCTATATTGAAATATTCAATAAACTAAAAGAAATTAATTCTAAAATTGAATTTTCTAGTGATTTTATAATTGCTTATCCAGGGGAGAATCAAAAAGACTTTGAAGATACAATTGAATTGATAGAAGAAATAAGATTTATAAATTCATTCTCATTTATTTTTAGTCCGCGACCGGGTACTGTTGCATCTAAATTGAAAACATTGGATAAAAATGTGTCATTGAAAAGACTCGAGACCGTTCAAGAATTGTTATTTAGAAATCAACTCGAAATGAATAAATCTTTGGAAAATAAAACTATAAATGTCTTAGTTGAAAATCAAACTGATGATAAACTAAAACTTTTTGGTAGATCAGATTATATGACGTCCGTTATATTTGATGGTAGCTGTAATTTGATTGGAAAAACTGTTAAAGTAAAAATCCACAATAGTAATCGAAGCACTTTATTTGGTGCAGCGTTAGACTCAACTCATCAAAAGGTGGCTTAAAATTTGAAAATTACTCCAAAAAAAAATTTTGATACAAATTTAAAATTTGTTTACTCTGACAATAATACATTAAGTGTAATTTTCCATGACAATGATTTATTAATGGGTGTAGTTGGAGAATTTAATAAAAACTTAAAAGACTTAGAAAAGCTTTTAGATGTTAATTTATATTCTAGAGGAAATTCAATTTTAATCAAATCAACTCCAGATAAAAATGAAATTGTAAAAGATGCTATTCAATTTTTAACTAATCAATTTATTAATAATGAAAATATAGAAAATAAAGATATATTATCTTCAATTGATAAGTTTATGATTAATGAAAAAGTAAAAAAAAAAATGTTACAGACATAATTAAAACTCCAAAAAAATCTATTATTCCAAGATCTGAAAAGCAAAAAGAATATGTAAGGGCTTTAAGACAAAGTGATATAGTTATCTCAGCAGGACCGGCTGGAACTGGCAAAACATTTTTAGCTGTAGCGGTAGGCTTAACATTGCTTTTAGAAAAAAAGATTGAAAGAATTATTTTATCTAGACCAGCAGTTGAAGCAGGAGAAAGATTGGGATTTTTGCCAGGAGATATGAAAGAAAAAATAGATCCTTATCTTAGACCACTATACGATTCTTTATATGATTTGTTTCATTTTGAAAAAATTCAAAGAATGATTGAAATTGGTGATATTGAAATAGCACCTTTGGCTTTTATGAGAGGAAGAACATTAAAAAACTCTTTTGCAATTTTGGATGAGGCTCAAAATGCGACTGATACACAAATTAAAATGTTTTTAACAAGAATAGGTGAAAATTCAAAAATTGTTGTTAATGGAGATCCTTCTCAAATTGATTTACCCAATAAAAACATGTCTGGTTTAGAAAGATCTAAAAAATTATTATCTCATCTTAATGAGATTTCAGTAGTTGATTTTGATCATTCTGATGTAGTAAGACACCCACTCGTATCTAAGATTGTAAAAGCGTACAGTAATCATAATGATTAATGTTAACGTTTTGTCTGAAGACTTAAATTGGTCAAAAAAAATAAGAAAAAAGAAAGAATTTTTTTATAGAGTTTGCAAAGCTTTTCCTAAAAAGTGTCAATTTAGTAATCATAAAATTTTTTTGACTTTACTACTGTCAAATAACAAAAAAATTAAAAAATTAAATAAACAATTTAGAAATTTAAATAAACCAACTGACATATTATCATTTCCGACTAAAAAAATGACTAAATTAGAAAAAAATTATTATTTGGGTGATATAATCATTAGTTTTAATTACATGGATAACCCTAAAAAACAAAAAAATGATATGTTTAGAAATAAAGTAATTAAAACTTTTATTCATGGCTTTCTACATTTATTAGGTTTTGACCATATCAAACTCAAAGACTATAAAAAAATGGCTATAGAAGAAGAAGAAATCTATAAATCTGTAATTAAAAAGATAAAATTAAATTGATAAAAAAAAAAAATTTAGAATATTTATATTTATTTCTTTTAGGAGTTTTTAGTTCATTAAGCTTACCTCCTCATAATTTAATTATAATCAATTTTTTTACATTTAGTTTGTTTTTTATTTTTTTGATTAAAAAAAAAAACAATTTAATTGATAAAAAGACTTCCTTTATATTTGGATGGTTTTTTGGATTTGGCTACTTTTTAAGTAATCTTTATTGGATTTCAATCTCATTATCTTTTGATCCAAATTTTAAATTTTTAATTCCATTTACTATTATTTTAATACCAGCTTTTCTCTCGATTTTTTATGGCTTAATTACATTTTTTATATTTTTTTTAAAATTTAAAAAAACTTTGAGTTTATTTTTTTTATTTGCACTCCTTTTTGGTTTATCGGAGTTTTTGAGAGGATTTATTCTAACTGGGTTTCCATGGAATTTGATATCATTTAGTTTTTCAAATCAAATTGAAATACTACAAATTATATCTTTTACTGGCACATATGCTTTTAACTTGATTTGTATATCTTTATTCACTTGCCCAGCTTTGCTTATTATTAAGGACTCTAGAAAATATATTGTCTTTTTCACACTTATTTTATTAACTCCAATAATCTTATATATACATGGTAATTTAAAGATTAAAGATTATGAAAAGATTGAGACAGTTAAAAATGATTATATAATAAGGGTTATATCTTCTAATATCAAATTAGAAAGATTTTATGGTACTTCAGAGACATCATCAGTTATAGATGAATTAATTAAACTTAGCAATCCATCTTCAAATGACAAGATATTATTTTTGTGGCCAGAGGGGATTATTCCAAATATTTCGCAATCAGAATTAATTGAATTTAAAAATTTATTTTCTAATAAGTTTAATGAAAATCATTTATTAGGTTTAGGAATAACTAGTCAATTGAATAAAAATAATGAATTAAAATTTTTTAATTCTTTTTCAATTTATGACAATGAATTAAAATTATTATATTCATATAATAAAGTTAAATTAGTTCCATTCGGAGAATTTTTGCCTTTTGAAAAAATTTTAAAAAAAATAGGTTTATCATCTTTAACTAATAATTATCAATCGTATAGCAAGGGATCAAGTAGAGATACACTTCATATAGATGAAAATAATTTTTCTTTAAAAATATTACCTCTTATTTGTTATGAAATAATTTATTCAGGAAAATTATTTAAAGATAGTAAATTTGATTATATTTTAAATATTTCAGAAGATGGCTGGTTTGGAAATTCAGTTGGCCCTCATCAACATTACGCTCATAGTATTTTTAGAGCAATTGAAAGCGGGAAATATGTTATTAGGTCTGCCAATAATGGAATTACAGCAATAATAAATCCAATTGGGATAGCTGAGAAAAAAATTTCTTTAGGCAGTAGTGGTTATGTTGATTTTGAAGAAAAAAAAACGGTTGAAACAACGTTTTTTTCAAAATTTGGTAACAAAACATTTTTTGTTATGATTTTATTGTATATTTTTTTAATTTTTTCATTTAATAGAAATTTAAAATGAGTAATTTAAAAAATTATCTTTTTACTAGTGAATCTGTGTCAGAAGGCCATCCAGATAAAGTTTCAGATAGAATTTCAGATATGGTTGTTGATAGTTATTTGTCTAACGACCCATATTCTAGAGTTGCTTGTGAAACTCTAACCACAACAAATAAAGTCATTTTAGCTGGTGAAGTGAGAGGTCCAGAAATTACAAAAGATAATTTGATTCAAAAAGTGAGAGATTGCATTAAAGATATAGGTTATGATCAAGAAGGTTTTACTTGGAAAGAAGCAACTAAAGTAGAATGTCATATTCATCCCCAATCAGCAGATATAGCAATGGGTGTAGATTCTTCTGGTAATAAAGATGAGGGAGCTGGTGATCAAGGTATTATGTTTGGTTATGCATGTAATGAAACAGACGAGTTAATGCCTGCACCAATTTATTATTCTCATAAAATCCTAAGATTAATGGCAAATGATCGTAAATCTGGGAAATTAAAAAATATAGAGCCAGATTCTAAAAGTCAGGTAACTTTTGAATATGAAAATGGAAAACCAAAAAAAGTTAAATCAGTGGTTATATCTTCCCAACACTCTGCTGATGTAAATCAATCTCAAGTAAGGGAACTTTTAAGACCATATATGATAAAATCAATCCCAGACAAATTATTTGACGGATTTAATGAGGATGAGTTTTATGTAAATCCAACAGGTAATTTTGTAATTGGTGGTCCAGATGGAGATTGTGGACTTACTGGAAGAAAAATTATAGTTGACACTTATGGTGGTGCTGCTCCTCACGGTGGGGGTGCTTTTTCTGGAAAAGATCCAACTAAAGTTGATAGGTCCGCAGCTTATGCATCAAGATATATAGCTAAAAATGTTGTAGCTTCTAAAATTTCAGACAAATGTTTAATTCAGTTAGCCTATGCCATAGGTGTTTCTAAACCATTATCAATTTACGTAGATTTATTTGATAATGACGGGGAAAAAAATAAATTCGTAGAAGAAAAAATTAAAGAAAACTTTGATTTGAGTCCAAGAGGCATAAGAGAAATGTTGGGCCTTAACAGACCAATATATGAAAAAACGTCATCATATGGACATTTTGGAAGACCACCTGAATCTGATGGTGCTTTTTCTTGGGAAAAGACCGATAAAATTAATGTCTTTTTAAGATAGTTTCTGTTGAATTAAAAAAAATCTTTTATATATTGCAGCTACATTAATGAATTTACAAAATGGGCTTAAGCCCATTTTTTTTTGGAGCTTATGAAAATATGTTAAATAAAAGAGCAGATAAATTAGAATTACTGAGAATAGCTGAAGCTGTAGCTTTAGAAAAATCTATTGATAAAGAGTTAATTATTACATCTATGGAAACTGGTATTGCTAAAGCTGCAAAATCTAAATTTGGACAAGATAACGAGATAAAAGTTTTAATAAACAGAGAAAGTGGAGATATTGAACTATTTAGGAAATTAATAATTGCAGAAAATCCTGAAAATATGAATACAGAAATTAATCTTCAGGATGCAATTAATTTGAATGAGATAAATAAAGATAAAAAAATTGGTGATGAAGTTCTTCAACCCTTACCATCTTTTGACTTTGGCAGAATAGCAGCTCAAACAGCAAAACAAGTTATAAGCTCAAATGTTAGAGAAGCTGAAAGAGAAAGACAATATAACGACTTTATAGATAAAAAAGATACTATTTTAAGTGGTATAGTTAAAAGATTAGAATTTGGAAATATTATTGTAGATCTTGGAAGAACCGAAGCGATTATTCAAAAAAATGAAATGATACCAAGAGAAAATATTAAAGCAGGTGACAGAGTAAAAGCATATTGCTATGACGTAAGGAGAGAGCCAAGAGGTCAACAAATTTTTTTATCTCGAGCACATCCAAAATTTATGGAAAAACTTTTTGTTCAAGAAGTTCCAGAAATTTATGATGGTTTGATTGAGATAAAATCAGCTTCAAGAGATCCTGGCAGTAGAGCTAAAATATGTGTTAAAGCTGTTGATACTTCCTTGGATCCAGTTGGAGCTTGTGTTGGTATGAGAGGATCAAGAGTTCAAGCAGTTGTAAATGAACTTCAAGGGGAGAAAATTGATATAGTTAATTGGTCTGAAGATCCGGCTATACTAGTATCTAATGCATTATCTCCAGCAGAAGTTCAAAGAGTTAATATTGATTTAGAGAGAAAAAAACTAGATGTTATTTTAACTGAGGAAAATTTAAGCAAAGCAATAGGTAGAAGAGGACAAAATGTTCGTCTAGCAACTAAGCTTTTAAATTTTGAGATTAATATAATGACAGATCAAGAGGACTCTGAGAGAAGACAATTGGAATTTAAAGAAAAAACAGAATATTTTGTTAAAAATTTGGAGCTAGATGAAACACTTGGACAATTATTAGTTGCTGAAGGTTTTTCAACTATTGATGATATAAAAGATAGTTCTATAGAAAATCTTTCTAAAATTGAGGGTATTGAGGAAGATACAGCAAAAGCTTTGATTGAAAGAGCAAAAGAATTTCATGAAAAAGACCAAGAAGATATATCCCAAAGGATTAAAGATCTTGGTTTAGAAGATACTTTAATAAATCTTAAAGGACTTACTCCTGGAATGCTAGTAACCCTAGGCGAACAAAAGATTTTAACATTGGAAGATTTTGCCGATCTTGCATCAGATGAATTAACTGGTGGTTATGATGTAATAAAAGGTGAAAGAGTAAAAATTCAAGGATATCTGGAAGATTTTGCTTTATCAAAAGAAGAAGCAGATGAACTAATTATGTCTGCAAGAAATATTGTTTATAAAGATTGAGAGATGAGTCATGGAGAACAAAAAAACAAAATTAACTATTTCTGTAACAAGCAAAAAATCAATAAAAAATATTGAGATAGCAAAAAAACACGGTAAAAATTCCGTATTAATAGATAAATCCAAAAAAAGTTTTGTTAAAAAAGGAAGTCCTTTTAGACCAACTGGAGTAGGTGGAAAATCTAAAACACCCACATTTAATCGTGGAGCACCTCCAAAGCCTCTATCAGGAACTAAGACACCTACAATTACAAATGATTTTGAGAGAAGAAAATTAGCAGAACAAAGAGCAACTAGAAGAATTAAAGGTGACAGCGAGAGTAAAGAAAGAAAACAAAAATCAGGTATTCAAAAAAGAGAAGTAAAATTAACTGTCTCTAGAGCTTTAAGTGATGAGATAGAAGCAAAACAAAGAAGTTTAGCTTCTGTTAAAAGAGCGAGAGAAAAAGAACAAAAAAATTTAAATAAAGGTGAAAATAAAGAAAATTTAAAACCAGTAAAAAGAGACGTAAATATTCCAGAGGTGATTACAGTTAGAGAGCTTGCTAATAGGATGGCAGAACAATCAACTAATGTGATTAAACATTTATTTGGAATGGGAGTAACTGTTACAATTAATCAAAGTTTGGCTGCTGATACAGCAGAATATTTAGTAAAAGAATTTGGGCACAATCCGATTAGAGAGGAAAAAGCGGAGGAAATAATTCAAAAAATTAAATCAACTAGAGTAGAAAATTTAAAAAATAGACCACCTATTGTTACAGTAATGGGTCATGTTGATCACGGAAAAACTTCAGTGCTTGATGTTTTAAGAAGTGCAAACGTTGTGTCAGGTGAATTTGGCGGAATTACACAACATATAGGTGCTTATCAAATTGAAAACCAATCAAATAAATTAACTTTTATAGATACGCCTGGTCATGCAGCCTTTACCGAAATGAGAGCCAGAGGATCAAAATTGACTGACATTGTTGTTCTAGTAGTTGCAGCAGATGATGGAGTAAAACCACAAACAATCGAGTCTATTAAGCATGCGAAAGCAGCAAAAGTTCCTATAGTGGTTGCTATAAATAAATGTGATTTACCTGAGTCAGATCCTCAAAAAATTAAGAATCAGTTGTTAGAACATGAGTTAATTGCAGAAGATCTATCTGGAGATACTTTAATGGTTGAAATTTCGGCAAAAACAAAAATGAATCTAGATAAACTTGTTGAAGCAATTATTCTCCAAGCTGAAATATTGGATTTAAAAACTGACTTTGATACTAAGGCTACGGGAGTAGTGTTAGAGTCAAAGATTGATATAGGAAGAGGACCAGTTGCAACAATTATAGTTACCATAGGAACTTTAAAAAAAGGTGATTTTTTTGTAAGTGGTCTCAAATGGGGAAAAGTGAGAGCAATTATTAATGATAAAGGTAAAAATATAAATGAAGCTTCTCCATCAACACCTGTAGAAATTTTAGGTATTAACGGTGCTGCAAAAGCTGGTGATGATTTTATTGTATTGGATAGTGAAAAAGAGGCAAAAATTTTAAGTGAAAATAGAGCAGAAGAGAGTAAAGAAGGGAAAAATCCTTTATCATTTGCTACTCAAGAGTCAGCTTTTTCAGATAAATCAAGTGAGGAATTAAATTTAATTATAAAGACCGATGTTCATGGATCTTCAGAAGCAATTAAAAATGCAATTAATCAAATTAAACATGAGGAAGTAAAACCAAAAATAATTTTGGCAGACATTGGTATGGTTACAGAAACAGATGTAACACTAGCAAAAGCCTCAAATGCAGTGTTGATTGCATTTAACGTAAAACCTAGTAAGGAAGCAAAAAAACTTGCTGAAAATGAGAATATAAAAATTTCAACGTATAATATAATTTATGAAGTTTTAGATTATATTAAACAAAGGATGTCAGGATTATTATCCCCAGATGTACAAGAGACAATAACAGGCACAGCCCAAGTGCTAGAACTATTTAAAGTTTCTGGAGCTGGTAAAGTAGCGGGTTGTAAGGTTATTGAGGGGGAAATATTAAGTACTTCAGATGTTAGATTGATTAGAGACGGAGCAATTATATATAACAGAAAAATAGGCTCTATTTTTAGAGAGAAAAATCAGGTTAAACAAGTTAGCAATGGTCAAGAATGCGGAATTACAATAAAAGACTACATGGATTTTCAAAAAAACGATACAATTGAGGCATTTAATGTTACATCGAAAGAGAGAACAATATAATGGCTCATAAAATTGGAAAACCAGTGACACAAAGACAATTAAGAGTTGGTGAAATGATAAAACAAGCTTTAAGCATGTTATTCATTAGAAACGAGGCAAAAATACCAAATTTGGAGACCAATACTATTACAGTTACAGAAGTAAAAATGAGTCAAGATTTAAAAATTGCAAAAGTATATGTAATGCCTTTAGGTGGAAAAAATGCAGATGAAGTCCTTTTGAAACTAAAAGAATATTCTCATGTAATAAGAAAAATTTTGTCAAAAAAAGTTTTTATGAAATTTTTACCAAAAATTCTTTTTAGAAAAGATGAGTCATTCGAATATGCTGAAAAAATAGAAAATTTAATAAAACAAACAAACAAATAAGGATAAATAATTATGAACAGTAAAACAAAAGAATTAGCAATTCATGAAAAAGACACTGGATCTTCAGAGATACAAGTCGCTTTGTTAACAGAGAAGATAGAGACTCTATCACAACATATAAAGCAATTTAAGAAAGATAAACATTCTTCAGTTGGATTGTTAAAGGCAGTAAATAGAAGAAAAAAATTGCTAGAATACTTAAAAAAAAATAAAAAAGATTCCTACAAAAATGTACTATCAAAATTGAATTTGAGAAAGTAGAAACGAAAAGATAAAGAATTGAACGAAACGAAATGGAAATGAAATGTTTAAAGTATACAAGAAAGAAATAGAAGTAGCAGGAAAAAAATTAATTTTAGAAACAGGCAAAGTAGCAAGACAAGCAGATGGAGCGATAGTAGCTACATTAGGTGAGACAGTTATTTTAGCAACAGTGGTAGGTGCAAAAAAAGTAAATCCAGACATGGATTATTTTCCTCTATCAGTAAACTACCAAGAAAAATATTATGCAGGTGGTAAAATTCCTGGTGGATATTTTAAAAGAGAAGCAAGACCAACTGAAAGTGAAACATTAATATCAAGATTGATTGATAGACCGATCAGACCTTTGTTTCCCGATGAATTTAAAAATGAAGTGCAATTGTTACCAACAGTAATTTCATATGATAAAGAAAATCAGCCAGATATCTTGGCCATAACAGCTTCATCTGCAGCGTTAGCTATCTCAGGAATGCCATTTATGGGCCCTGTAGGCGCCTCTAGAGTTGGTTTTGTTGACGGAAAATACATTCTTAATCCATCAAAAACTGAATTAGAAAACTCAAGCTTAGATTTAGTTGTAGCAGGCACTAAAGATGCTGTTCTTATGGTTGAGTCTGAGGCAAATGGTTTAACTGAAGAGGAAATGTTGAATGCAGTTAAATTTGGTCATGAGGGATTCGTTCCTGTTATTAAGATGATAGAAGAACTTGCTAAAGAATGTAAAAAACCTGAATGGACTGTTGAAAAGAAAGACTTATCTGAAGTTAAGAAAAAACTTGAAACAACATTTACAGATGATTTAAAAAAAGCTTTTGCTACAAGGGATAAACAAGATAGATCAAATCAAATTTCAGAAATAACAGATAAAGCTAAAAAACTTTATGAAGAAGATGAAAATTACACTGATCTTGATGTAAACAGCCAATTAAAAAATCTTGAAAAATCAATTGTGAGAACAGATATTCTTAAAAATAAGAATAGAATTGATGGTAGAGGCTTATCTGATGTAAGACCAATCTCATGTGAAGTTGGTGTATTACCAAGGACACATGGTTCTGCGTTGTTTACTAGAGGAGAAACTCAAGCTATTGTTGTTGCTACCCTTGGTACCTCTGATGATGAACAAAGACTTGAAAGTTTAGATGGTCAACAAAGAGAACGATTTATGCTTCATTACAATTTCCCTCCTTTTTCAGTGGGTGAAACTGGAAGAATTGGAACTGGAAGAAGAGAAATTGGTCATGGTAAACTAGCATGGAGAGCAATTAATTCT
>MDTG01145561.1_pt1 | contig 40333 bp, 43 predicted proteins | sample 811421 | NCBI WGS metagenome assembly MDTG01 (sample SAMN05326645, study PRJNA326480) | marine metagenome | isolation source: seawater | place: Pacific Ocean: South East | collected 2011 | reverse complement strand
TGTCAGAGTGGTTTTACCGTGGTCAACGTGACCAATCGTACCCACGTTAATGTGGGGTTTGGAACGTTCAAACGTTTCCTTTGCCATGACCCTGTCTCTTCTTCAGTTGAGTGGTTACAAGTTTTATGTGTCACATACACAAAAAGGCAGACCACCGGTCTACCTTTTAAATTTAATATGGTGCTGATAGGCAGATTCGAACTGCCGACCTCATCCTTACCAAGGATGCGCTCTACCGACTGAGCTATATCAGCTGAATTTAGTTGGAGCGGGTAGCGGGAATCGAACCCGCATCATCAGCTTGGAAGGCTGAGGTTCTACCATTGTACCATACCCGCTTTCCACAGAGGCCGCCGGGACTGAATGGCCACACAGCTCGCCGCTGGCTCCAACAGCCAATTCAGGCTGTTAAAAATGGTGGTGGGGGCTGGATTCGAACCAGCGAAGCTTTCGCGTCAGATTTACAGTCTGATCCCTTTGGCCGCTCGGGAACCCCACCGAAGTGGCGCGCATTATGTTCACACCCCGGCATACTGTCAACACTTTTTTTGCTTATTTATTATTAACTTACGATTTTCTTTCCGACGCAGGGGCAGGTGATCCCCCGACAGCTGCGCTGTCAGCGGCATTCCACCATTTCCCAGCTGATATCCGCATCCCCGGCCTGAATCCTTTCACGCATGCGTTCATTCAGTTGCGCCACCTCGTTCACTTCCACCCAGAACTCGCGCGCGGATTCATTAACCACCCGGATTCTGACCGGAATGCCGGCCGCCGCAACTTTTTCCCGCAGCCCTTCCGCCGATGCTTTATTGCGGAACAGACCCAGCGACACCCCTTCTGCCAGATCGCCCTGGGTAATGATGTAGCTGTCGAAATTGCGCTTCTGCAATTCTTTCAACACCCGCAAAGCTTCTTCACGGCCTGAGCGCGGCGGCACATGCACCCAGTATTCCGCTGGCTGCTCAGTTGTCACTTCAAGGGTTTTAATGCGCCCGGAAAGACCCACCGCTTTCACCCGGGCAAGCAGATGACGGGCATCCAGTTCTTCTGCATAGGGGCCGGCCACATAACACAAGGGCTCCTGGCTGCGCTGCTTTGTCTTTTTACGCTGCACAGGTTTGAGAGCCCCATCGGTTTCACTGACCAGCAACAGGGTCCGGCCTTTATTCTGCAGCTCAGCCACCGGGGCATCGTCGCTGGCCAGCGACTGATTCTGTTGTTGCCAGAAAACCACCAGCAATAACAGGTTAGCGGCTACCAGGGTAAAAAAGATCCAGCGCATAAGGAGTCCATACCATCAAATACAAGATCGGGGTAATAAGTCAGATTCAACCGGTCACATAACCAGCGTCCATCGCCTCCGGTTACCAGCAACCGGTATTGCGGATAATCCGTCTGCAGAGACACAACAAAGCTCTGCAACTGGCGCCGCACACCCTGCACCACACAGGCAAGGGTATTACTTCCCGGCTCCGTGCCCTCCTGATTCTTCTCATCAGGATAGGCATGAACCCGTTCCGTATTATGGAACAGCGCCTGAGCAGACAGTGCCAGCCCGGGCACAATAAAACCACCCTGATGACGGTTGTCGTCAGTCAACAGATCGGCCGTCAGTGCCGTCCCGGCATCCACCACCAGCAGATTGCCGGAGGAATGAAGACGGGCACCCAGCATAGCCAGCCAGCGGTCGACCCCTAAACGGGATGGATCAGAATAGCAGTGCCGGATCAGACTATCATCGTCCAGAGGTTCGTTCAGCCAGCAGACTTTTTCCGGGTATTTTTGCTCCAGCAAACGACGGCTTTCAGGATGCGCCCGGACAGCGGCGATCAGCACTTTATCAGCTTCAGGTAATTTTTCTGTGAGCCTGTCGTCATAGTCTCCGACACCCTGCTGAAGCACGCTGCCGGCGCTGCGCAACTGCCACTTCAGACGGGTATTGCCGAGGTCAATCAGCAGCACGGACACTGATTTCTCCGGCATTGATCACTTCAATTCCCTGTTCGGTTTTCAGCATGAGTTCGCCTTTGCGGTTGACCCCTTTGACCAGACCACGGATTTCGTGGCCCGGCGAAATAATGCGCACCTCACGTCCCATAAAGATATCCCGTTCTGCCCAGTAGTGCTGATACAGCGCAAAGCCTTCACGCTGAAATTCATCCACTATCTTCAGTAACTCGTCCAGCAAAACAGCTGCGACCTGGTTACGGGACAGATCCTTTTTCAGAGCTTTCAGTTCCGCCCAGGGCTGCTCAATCTGCGCAGCATCTTTTTCGCTGAGCGACAGATTCAGTCCAATCCCCATCACCACCTGACAATGACTGGAATACTCACCGGTGACTTCCAGCAGAATGCCGGCCAGTTTTTTCCCGCGGGCATAAACATCATTGGGCCATTTAAGGCCTATATCGCCGACGCCCAGGCGGGCCATGGCTTTTTCAACGGCAATGGCCGTCATCAGGCTGAGCCCTTCCAGTGACGCCACCCCACCGGCAAAGGAGGTAAGCAGTGACAGATAGATGTTTTTGCCAAACGGACTGACCCACTGCCGCCCGCGGCGGCCACGGCCACCCACCTGTTTTTCGGCCAGCACGGCATAACGCTTTCCCATGTGGTCAGCGGCGCGTTCAAACAGATAAGTATTGGTCGAATTCACGTCCAGCAGAATTTCCAGAATGTCCAGCCGCTGACTGAGAGCCTCCTGAATACGCTTTTCATCCAGCAGTTCAATATCATCCTGTAACCGGTAACCACGCCCTTTTACCGAGGAATAGGGAATGTCCAGCTCATCCAGTTTTTTCATGTGCTTCCACACCGCTGCGCGGCTGACCCCCAGCGCCTGGCCCACTTCCTCTCCGGAATGAAACTGACCATCCGCCAGCAGGGTAAGAATTTTGTTCAGCATGCTTTTCCTCCGCCCGGGCAATATACCCTATCCGGCCATAAGCGACATCCGCCACTCAGACTGCCATCCGGGCAAACACGGAAATCAGCTATATAGTTATTTTCAATAAATAAAAATTCCATGATCAGTTATAACAATACAACAGGTAGCGCCCTGCGGAGGACTGCATCGCTGTTAACCAAAGCGCCAGCCACTGATCCGGTGGCTATTGTGAGAACCGAAGGAGAATATGATGAAACAGGCTTTTATCCAGGTGTTTGTGATTTATGCCTGTCAGGACGTCAGCGGTTCCGCCGGCGCCTGTTCAGTGCAGAGCGTAGGGGTCAACAGAGGCAGTAACGAGCGGGGAGCAAGATCCAGTATTAAAGCAGGCAGAGATAATCCGGCCGGCGGTACCCAGACCGGTGATTCATTGATCGCGCAATACTCACAGTCGGCGGTGTGATGACCGGCATCGGCGCTTTTCATCAGATCGGTTACGCTGTTCATCCCTGCTGCGACAATCATCAGGGTCATCAGAATTAACCCGGCCATACCGGAAAAAGGACGCATACAGACACCAGCCTTACTGCTTCAGAAACGGACCTGTCTATATTTCGACCAGGTCAGTCCAGCTTAGCCGCATGCATGTTGAAATGCACCTCGACCGCACGCTGCACATCACGAATGGTCGGTGTTTTTTCTGTGTGCACCAGAATAATCACCGACTGAGCATGAACATGGTGATCGCCATCCGGATGCGTAATCACGTCGCCATCCGCAGTGACATAAGCCAGTGGCGTCCCCAGATTAGCCTGAACAATGGCATTGACCACATCCGCCCAGCGCTCTCCCTCAAGCCAGACAGGAAAACGTACCGGATGATCTTCCGCATGGGTAAACATATCCTCAATGATGAGCTCAACTCCCGGAGCCACCATGGCACGCACAATGATCTCCGGATACGAGCGGATCGGCCGCAGCACGGTTTTGACCTGCATCTCTTTCAGCCGCTCACGGTTTTCATCTTCCACACACTCGACAATGGTGAGATGACCAAGGCCGCGTCTGAATAACCGGTAGGCGATATCAAAGGTGTAACTGTCGCTGTCAGCAGAGTACTCATCCCGTGCCAGCACAACGATATGACTGGCGCGCTCAACCCCGGCACGATCCATATCATCCGGACGGCTGGCAGAGCCGGTGGTGTGCACCACGCCCAGTTCCCGCAGACTCTCCGGCAAGCCATCAGCGAAATCTTCGTTGAGCAGCTGGATCGGCGTATCACGATATTCTTCACTCTCGCGGATCTGGCTGATCATGCGGAAGAAATAGGCTTCGCGATTGTATTTGGGGGCATTAATAATGAGGATGTGTTCGGCCATATTCCAGTCCCAGTGTCCGGTGCGGATACGTTCACGCCGCGCGATGCGGAAGTCCACATAATCGCTGATTAAAAAAGTCATCAAAGTAATACCACAGACAAACATCAGCACCGCTGTGGCGATCTGGCCGGTCTGGGATTCAGCGGCATAATCGCCATACCCGACCGTGGTGAGCGTTGTCAGGGTCAGCCACACCGCCGGCCATAGCGCCATGCCTTCCAGCCACATCATGGCGGCCACATGCAACAGAGCAAACCCCAGCAGCAACAGGCCGGAGCGGCGAACCGAACGCAGTATGGTGCGGTCAGTCTGATACACCGCATGCCGGACCCGGTTGTGACGGCTGATAAAGCGGCTGACGGAATGATCAGGAAGTTTACTTTTCATAAGCGGATCATACCTGCGCCGGCAGCCGGCCAACAGAGGCACATGAAAAGAGGTTAACGGAAAAAGGTAGATTGCAGGCACTGCGAAAAAAGAGACGCCTGAAAAACCAGCGCTGATCCGCTACACTCCGCGCTATCTTAAGCGACACAGCACACGGAGACACCCGACATGAGTTACCACATTTACGGTATCGGCAACGCACTGGTTGATAAAGAGTTCGAAATCGATGACGCCTTTTTTGCCAAAGCCGGCATCGAGAAAGGCATGATGACCCTGATCGACGAACAACAACTGGCCTCCATGCTGGAAACGCTGAGCACTGACTATGGTCTGAAAAAACGTGCCTGTGGAGGCAGTGCCGCCAACACGATTATTGGCGCCAGCTATTTTGGCGCCAGAACCTTTTACACCTGCAACGTCGCCAATGACGAAACCGGTGACTTTTACGTGGCGGATTTAAAGGCCGCCGGTGTCGACACCAATATGGATGGTGAGCGTGATGACGGCGTGACAGGAAAATGCCTGGTTATGGTGACGCCGGATGCCGAACGTACCATGAACACCTATCTGGGCATCACCAGTAATCTGGAAGAGAAGCACATTCATGAAGAGGCTCTGGCGGCTTCAGAATATGTATACATCGAAGGCTATCTGGTGACTTCAGACACATCACGCAGTGCAGCCATTAAAGTACGGGAACTGGCCCGCAAACATAACGTAAAAGTTGCCATGACATTCTCTGACCCCGCCATGGTGCAGTTTTTCAAAGACGGCCTGCTGGAAATGCTGGGCGACGGCGTTGACCTGCTGTTCTGCAATGAACAGGAAGCCAGACTGCTGGGCGATACGGACAACCTTGATGACGCCATTGAGGCCGTGAAACGATACGCCAAAACCTTTGCTATTACCCGCGGCAGCGACGGCGCCCTGGCTTATGACGGAGAAACCCTGCACCGCATCGCTCCCCACAGCGTGAAAGCCGTGGATACCAATGGTGCCGGGGATATGTTTGCCGGCGCCTTCCTGTACGCCATAACCCATGGCCATGATTTTGCCGCGGCAGGCCGTCTCGCATCCGCAGCCTCTGCTCAGGTGGTCAGTCAATTCGGACCACGTCTGGATGCTGAACAACACGAGCCTCTGAAATCGGCACTTTAAGCCAATCCAGGCTACTCCGGCCCCCCCGGAAAGTCCGCCACGGCGGACTTTTTTATTTCATGTATCAACTCATTTACTAAGTCACATTTCAATAAGAGACAGGAGCAAAGGACAGGAACCGGAGGTGTCAAGCCAACTGTTCATTTTTTAACCAATTTATAGACTGCATACACCCTCCGGGGGACGGAGAGATTTTTCATCAACTTATGCTCAAACTTATCCACAGATTCTGTGGGTAACGCGTAACACAAGCGCCATATAAAACCTTTACAAGGGAAAAACAAGGGTTGCTTTTTACCTTTTCTGTGATTTTTCAGGACACCGCGGGACAAAATCCCCCAACGCCACTTCACATCCATCCTTACCAATAAAAAACCTTTAAAAACAAAAACTTAAGAAGCACGCCGAAATTTTCACAGCGATAAAACCGCGCCCTGATCGATTTATACATAGGTTATATCCACTTTATAACCAGGGTATCCACAAAACCTTGTGCATAACTTCCTGTAAGCCCGTCATTCTCTGGATAACTTTTGCCCGCGCCCGCCGTTATCTTCTGTCAGATAGCCCGCAGCATTCCCTGCAGCGCTGTCTGGCTGACAGTTATATACTGAGATATCAGCCCTGCAGTGATAAATGGAGAGACCGTTGGAATTACTGAAGCGCATGCTGTTACCTGTGATTATGCTGTTGCTGGCGGCCGGCTTCTGGAGCAGCCCCCAGTTTCAGCAGATTGCTGCCGGCGTCGCCATCTTCCTGTTTGGTATGCTGTCACTGGAGCGCGGCTTTCAGACCTTCAGCGGCGGCATCGTTGAACACATTCTCAAGCGTTCAACCCGAACCACCGCCCGGGCTCTCGGTTTTGGCGTTCTCGCCACCACCCTAATGCAATCCAGTTCGCTGGTATCCGTGCTCACGATTTCTTTTCTGTCTGCAGGTCTGATGAACCTGAGTGCCGGTTTGGGGGTTATCTTCGGTGCCAATCTCGGAACCACTACCGGGGCCTGGCTGATTGCCGGCTTTGGTTTGTCCATCAAACTCTCGCAACTGGCCATGCCCATGCTGGTGTTCGGCGTCATGCTACTGTTTCAGCCCAGCCAGACACGTGCCGGCATCGGCCACATTCTGGCCGGCACCGGCTTTCTGTTTCTCGGCATTGATTATATGAAGGACGGCTTTGCCAGCCTGCAATCCGGGCTGGACCTTGCCGCCTTTACCTCCAGTGGCATTCTGTCGCTGGTGATTTATACCTTCTTCGGTGCCATCGCCACCGTGATTATGCAATCCAGCCATGCGACTCTGGTGTTAACCCTGACCGCACTGGCCGCCGGCCATGTGGGTTACAGTGACGCACTGGCACTGGCCATCGGTGCCAATATCGGCACCACAGTAACCGCGGTCATCGGCAGTCTCGGCGCCAGCATCGCCGGCAAACAACTGGCACTGGGCCACCTGATGTTCAATATGATCACCGCCGCCGCGGCCCTGATCCTGATGCCTGTGCTGATGTGGCTGGTCGACAATCTTGCCGCCGTGCTGGGGATTGCAACGGATAATTACACGCTGAAACTGGCCTTATTTCATACGTTGTTCAACCTGCTGGGGGTGCTGATTATGGTGCCGCGGATGGGCTGGCTGAAAGACTGGCTGGAACAGCGTCTGCCGCAGCCGGCTGCCGATTTCCGTCAGCCACAGTTTCTCACCGACGCCGCCATGTCGACCCCGGTCGCCGCGGTCACCGTTACCCGCCAGGAAAGCACCCATCTGTATAACCTGACCAGTGCTCTGATGGTGCGCGGACTCGGCTGGGACAATGAAGAATTCCGCCGGGGACAGCCACTGGCACTGCTGAACAACCAGCAGCGGGATACCGGCTCAGAGGCATTACAGCAAAGCTATGAGCAGGATATTAAAGGCATTTATTCCGCCATCATCAGTTATATATCCCAGGCCCGGGAGCATACAACCGGGCTGTATGATGAGCAGCTGCGTGAATTGCGTGCCGCCAATTACCATCTGGTCGAAGCCATCAAAGCGACCAAACACCTGCAGCGCAATCTGATGCATTATCTGCATGGCCGTAACCGCAACATGGCCGATGCCTATCAGCAGCTGCGTGAGCGTATCGCGGAAACCCTGCGTGCCGTCGAAGATATCCGCCATATTCAGGACCCCATGGAAAGCCGGTTAGCACTCGATCATCAATTATTGCTGTTACAGCGTAATGCGGAAGACGCTGACAGCCTGATCGAGAATCTGATCCGCTCCCACGCGATCACCCCGCTGATGGCGACGTCCCTGATGACAGACAAAGGCTACTGCACCACGGCCTGTCATTGCCTGTTACAGGCTGCACGCTATCTGTTTATTGACGAACAGCAGCCGCAGGCACAGGCGGATGACAGCCTGCAGCTGGAAAGTGACGAGCTGTCAGCCATCAATAAAACACTGCAGGCGGATTCACAGGCCGGCAGTAAAGATCAGCAGGGGGAGAAGCGGCCATGAAATTCTCGAAACTGATGAACAAACTGAACGATCTTTTCGGCCGCCGCCAGCGTGAACAGAAAATACGCCGTAAAGACCTTAAAATGGCCCTGAAGAAAATCCGCCACAAACAGCGCGAGCTTGAGCAACGCCTGCAGACCTGTGACAGCGAGCTGGAGGCCGGACGTCTGAAAGAGAAAATTTCCATTCTGCAGGCACAGCGCGCCAAAGGGGTTGCATTCCTGAAGGAAATGAAAAAGAGTAAGGACTGACCGCCTGAGCGGTAGCCGCCCGCCGGCCGGTAAGATACAGTAGACCCGCGTTGACTGAAAAAGGACTTTGATATGTCAAATGTCGCAGGCAAAGCCTACGGTATGAACGTACTCACACCCCTGAGGTGGTGGACCGCACTCTGGCAAAAACTGATTTTCTGGGTTGTGGTCAAAACTTTCCCTTATTTTCTTAAAGGGTTATTAACCCTGTCTCTGATTCACTACGCCCGCTGGACCATTATTAACCGCTGGTCTTTTCCACGCCTGGATAAAACTCAGCCGAAAGAAACACTGACTTACAGCTACATGCTGTTTGAAAGTAATTTTAATGGCAGCTGGGATCAGTACATTGATTCCTTTTCTTTCGCGATTCCGGGCGGACTGGATATGTTCTGGCGCTGGAATATCAAATACCCTAAATCCATTCCTCTGCACGATTTTTATCATTACATCCGTTTTAATCAGATTGAGTGTGATCATTATTACAATGCCTACCCGCTGGCATCGGCCAACGATGTCAAAAGTGCCAAACGGCTGACCGGCAACCTCAGAAGCTTTGCCGATTCGTTGACCGACAATATGACGGATGAGGCTTTTATGGATGCTTACCGGCAGTTTCTGGCCGATAACCAGCATGCCCTTGGCAGTATGGGGGACAGCCCGCTGATGAGCACTTCCCATCAGCTGGTTCAGCATCATAAACAGGTGAATACTGCCCACGAAAAACAGCCTGAAGAGGAAGCCTGATTATGGCCAACACCTTTGGTAATTCATACGGGCTGACGACCCTGTGCCCCATCATTAATGGTCGCCATAATAATACCGCACTGGATAAAATTACCCGCCGGCGAATCCAGTTGCTGAAAGAAAACAGTGCCAGCCCTTTTGCGCGTATTCCCAATACCTATTTTGCCCGTCTTTTTATCCTGAACGACGTATTTTTCGAGCAGGGTAATGACGTTGCACGGGATCATCTCAAATCAAAATATCTGGTGTTTACCAGTAATTTTCATGGTGACCTCGATACTTACCTGTCCGGCATGTGGCAGCATGCTGAAGCAGAAATACGCCACATATGGCAACATGCGGTGGCGTTCAATAACGTACAGAATGAAAAGGATTTTATTGCCTATATAAAAAAGTGTCAGCTGACGACCAGTCTGTTTTTCAACGGCTCCACAGACGACACCCTTCAGGATCAGCTGAAATCCCTGTATATCAAACAGGCCTTTACCGAATTTGCCCTGACGCATCAGGGCAAAACCGCGGCGCAGTTACGGGCCGCATTCAATCAGTTTATCCGCCAGGTGGATATTCATAACCCCGTCAGCCCCGCCTGGTCTCCCGGGCAGGAAACGCTGTCCGATCTCAATCCGTTACAGCAGCGCTGAACAGGAGAAACGAATGAACCGCCCACTTGACCTGGACGATATCCAGGGAAATATCTGCAAAGGCTATGGCCGTTATGGTTTTCCCAAAGCCCGCTATTTCTTTCTTCAGTTCCACACACCGGACCAGGGCAGGCGTTGTCTCCACCAGCTGATACCTCTGATAACCAATGCTGAGCCCTGGGCTGCCGACGGCGACAGTCCCCTGAAACCGGATGTCACTACCAACATCGCCTTTACCTATGCGGGCCTGGAAGCACTGGGACTGCCGCAACGATCTCTCAATGGTTTTCCCGGTGAGTTCCGTATGGGTATGAAATCCAGAGCGGATATCCTTGGTGATAACGGCCCCTCAGCCCCCGAACACTGGGACCCTGTGTGGCAGGGGGAAGGCATTCATGCCTGGGTATCCATCAATGGTCGTGACATGGACGCGGTTGAGACCCGCTTTTCCGTTATCCGGGGAATCATCAGCGATACCGGCGGCGTCAGCATCCGCCCCGGCCACCGTGGTGCAGACAATACACTGCTGCCCTGGCAGGACGCTTCGGCCGTCTACGAAAATGGCAAAGTGACCCCCAAAGAACATTTTGGTTATGTCGATGGCATCGGTAACCCTTACTTTGAAGGCTGTGGCAATGATCCGTCACGTCTTCCCGGCCGCGGTAAACTGAATAAAGAAGGTCAATGGCAGCCCCTGGCGACCGGTGAATTTATTCTGGGTCATGTGGACGAAGCCCAGGAATACCCGCTGGCACCCGAACCTCATCTGCTGGCGCATAACGGCACCTTCATGGTGTACCGTAAATTGCACGAAAACGTCACAACCTTCCATCACTATGTGGACAGCGTGGCACAGGATTTCGATGGCAGCCGGGAATTACTGATGGCCAAATTTTCCGGCCGCTGGCCGGATAATGGTGCGCCCCTGACTCTGGCTCCGGATGATGAGGCGAAAGCGGCGCTGGATCAGCAGCTGGCTTCGCTGACGGAAAAAGCGGACAAGGGTGATGCCTGTGCCGCGGCACAGTTAAAAGCGCTGAAAGATCAATGGATCGACTTCACTTACGCAGACGATAAACACGGCAGCCGCTGCCCGATCGGCGCTCACATCCGCCGCGCCAACACCCGTGCATCACTGGAAACTCAGAAAGGCGCGTTTAATACGCCCAGTGCACTGGACGACCGTCGTCGCCTGTTACGCCGAGGATTGCCCTATGGCGGTGGGCAAAAAGAAGCCTCCGACGCCACAGAACAGGGCATTATTTTTATGTGCCTCGGGGCCAGCATTGAGCGTCAGTTTGAGTTTATCCAGCAACAATGGATCAATTATTCTAACGACTTCCATCTTGGTAATGATAAAGATGTGCTGATCGGCAGTAATAATGGTCGCCTGACCGACAAACACATCATCCAGACACAACCCAAAAGTGGTAAAGCACCGTTTTTCTGCAGCCATTTACCACGCATGGTCGAAACCCGCGGCGGTGATTACTTTTTTATTCCCTCAATCACAGCGCTGAATATGATTGCCCAGGGCATCATAGATCCAACCTGAGAAGATGACACCTTACTTACCAAAGCAACCGCTGAACATCGTACAGGCCACCAATCACCAGAAACTCTTTTTCCCCCGGTAAGACACCGGGCAGTAAACCGGGAAACCAGAGTATCTTGGCGGCCGGTACCTCAGTCACCAGCAGCGTATCGCCAAATGCATCGGCATGCTCTTTGTCACTGCTGAACGAATTAAGATTATTCAGCAGCAGGATATGGCGGTTATCCGGCAGCGACGCCAGCACATCATGCTGACGCCAGCCATTGGCACCGCGATAAAGTGAAAAATGCAGGGTATCCGGCCAGCGCCGCCTGAGTTCATACTGGCACCAGGCATAAAGCACGTCCAGCTGGGCCTCAAGTGCATTGGTGTTGTACAGTCCCTGGGCGCGGGCCGCCTGAAACATACGGTAGGAGTCGCTGTGATAACTTCCGACAGGACCGAGATGATATCCGGGACGTAATCCAAAACGGGATTCCACCCAACCTTTCAGCACGGCCGCTTCCCGGCTGTCAGCATCAAACATCCAGCCGCGCAGCATGCGCAGGAAATCCGCCCGGGGACGGGCACAGGCAGCATCAGGATTAAGCCCCGCCTGATCAAGATGATCGAGTAAAAAACAGGAGCTCATATAATCGCGGAAACACGATGCCCGGGTGGCTGCTTTCTCAAAAGGTTTCAGGCTGTGAAAAAACGCCTGATGTAATTCCATGACCCCGTCCAGCCACAGCCATTGTGGCGCTTTCTGAAAAGCAACACTGCCCAACACCCGGGCTGGCAGGTTACAGCGGTTCAGACTCAGTGCCGCATGGCCCGGCAAGGCAGGATATTGTGCAGGGGTTGTGGTCACAGTCAGCAAAGCCGTCAGTTAAGGGGAGTAAATGATTCCGGCCACTATCTTAAAGCCTTAGAATAGATAATGTTATTGATCCGTGTCGTGACAACCGGGAGGCAATCCATGCTCACAACCGAACAGCGCTTTCAGGGGGCTTTGCTTGGACTCGCATGTGGCGATGCACTGGGCACCACCCACGAATTTAAACCGCGCGGGACCTTTGAACCTCTGACCGATCTTATCGGCGGTGGTCCGTTCCGTCTGCAGCCCGGCCAGTGGACGGATGATACTTCAATGGCACTGTGCCTGGCAGAGTCACTGCTTCAGCAGCAGGGGTTCGACGCCGCCGATCAGATGCAACGTTACGTCCGTTGGTGGCAGGAAGGTTATTTCAGCAGCACTGGCGTGTGCTTTGATATCGGCAATGCAACCCGCACGGCATTGCAGGAATACCTGTCCCATGGCGACCCTTTTGCCGGTTCAAAACATCCACTGTCGGCTGGTAACGGTTCACTGATGCGTCTTGTCCCCGTGGTTATGTATTTTTATCCGCATGAAGATGAGTGCATTCATTATGCCGGGGAAAGTTCCCGCACGACTCACGCCGCCGCAGAATGCATTGATGCCTGCCGCTATATGGCTGCTCTGTTGTGGCTGATTTTTCAGGGCAGGGATAAACAGGCCCTTAACCACTGCAGTTATCAGCCGGCAACCCGGAAAGTAGCCTCCCTGATGACAACTGCCTGGTCCGGAAAGTCCCGTGATGAGATACGCGGAAGCGGTTATGTGATTGACAGTCTGGAAGCTGCTTTATGGTGTTTTTATCATACAGACAATTACGCTGATGCCGTATTGAGCGCCGTTAACCTGGGTGAAGACACTGACACAACAGCGGCGATCTGTGGCCAACTGGCCGGCGCTTACTATGGTATTGATAATATACCGGCCCCCTGGCAACAAAAAATCTTCATCCACGACACCATTCTTGCCATGGCCAGCCAACTGGCCAGCCGGGTTTCATATCAATCATAAATCAGGTCCGCTCTGCCATGCCCTGCACTGGTCTGAGAACACCTTCAGCCATTCCCGGGGATTTGGTACTTTTCAGACAAAAAGATCGCACCCGATACGCAGATTATTTCTTAACTGAGCAAATGTCTGAAAAACAACAATGCACACCAGCAGCCGGAAGTGGTTCTGTCATATTCCTTACAACTGACTCATATCAAGTTTTATTTTTTATAAATATCAATAACTTAGACTTTTTTATCCATGGCATACCTTCTGCAATCAGGGAGATAAGCAAGCGTTTTACGCAATAATCCGGAGCGGTAACAGCCGCTGACCCAATGTCCACTGATGGAGTACGACCATGGCTAAAATCGGACTGTTTTTTGGCAGTAATACCGGCAAAACCCGTAAGGTTGCCAAAATGATTAAAAAGAAATTCGACGATGACGAATTAATGGCCAAACCACTGAATGTTAACCGGGCTGAACCGGAAGAGTTTGCCGCGTTTGAATTTCTGCTGCTGGGTACGCCGACATTGGGTGAAGGTGAATTGCCCGGCCTGTCATCCGACTGTGATGCTGAAAGCTGGGAAGAATTTCTGCCTAAAATCGAAGACATGCGATTTGATGGCAAAACCATTGCTATTTTCGGTCTTGGTGATCAGGTCGGTTATCCCGATGAGTTTCTGGATGCAATGGGCGAACTGCACGAATTCTTCACTGAGCGCGGTGCCAAAGTGATTGGTGAAAGTTCAACCGACGGGTTCGAATTTGAAAGTTCACAAGCCCTCAACGATGACGGCAAATTTATGGGGCTGGCACTGGATCTGGACAATCAGTCCGGCCTGACCGAGCAGCGTCTGGATGCCTGGCTGGCCCAGATCGCTCCCGACTTTGGATTGCCACTCTGATCCAAAAATCTGCCTCCCGGGTCTGACCAGGTCCGTAGTCGGGAGGCATCTTTCCTTCTGTGCCTTGCGCAGTCAGTTCGTCTTCTGGCTGCGCCTTTTTTTGCCAGTCTGTTTTGCTCTCCTGTGCTCTGTACATTTTTCTTCTGTACATTTTTCTTAAGCCGGTAAGGCGTTAATTCTTCCGCACATGCTGACCGATAGCGACAGGCATAACGCAAAAACCCGGCACAGAGTCAGCATTCATCATGCATCTTCTGCCCGGGTCCTGTTACTTACCGGCTGAGGTTTAACCGGCGGCTGAACTCTCCGTTGCCCCTTTATCACCGGCATCCAGCATATCGTGCGTCGGCAGTACTTCTTCCCGGACTTCGCCGTCAGAGAATTCTTCCCGCACTTTCAGCACCTGGCTGTCAGCCTCACCGTCACTCACTTCGACAATACAGCGCTGTAATTCCGGCCGGGATGGCAGATCAAACATGGTGGATAACAGCATGGATTCCATCATGCCACGGAGTCCGCGGGCGCCGGTTCCGCGTTTAACCGCTTCTTTGGCGATAAACGTCAGTGCTTCATCCGTGAACTGCAGATCCACATTCTGGAAATTAAACAGTTGTTTATACTGTTTTGTCAGCGCATTTCTGGGTTCCTGCAATATACGTTTCAGACTATCGACGTCCAGTTCCTGCAGGAAAGTAATGATCGGAAAACGGCCAATAAATTCCGGAATCAGACCGAACTGCAAAAGGTCATCAGGTTGCAGTGCAGCCAACAGCTGCTCATTACTGATTTCTGTTTCGGTTTCAATCGGTGCACTGAAACCAATACCGGCTTTGGGTGGAGCCAGACGTTTACTGATCAGCTCAGTAAGGCCGGGAAAAGCGCCGCCAACAATAAAGAGTATATTCTGAGTATTCAGAGTCACTTCTTCACCGCCTTCACGGCGCCCGGATTTTGAAATTTTGGCTTCCGTTCCTTCCACCATTTTCAGCAGCGCCTGTTGTACCCCCTCGCCGGATACATCCCGCATGTTGGCGCCACCACTGCCACGGCTGGCAATTTTATCCACTTCATCGATATAGACGATTCCCCACTGGGCCGCCTGAACATCACCTTCTGCCGCTTCCAGCAAACGTTTCAGTAAAGAATCAACATCTTCGCCGACATAGCCGGCCTGCGTCAGAGTGGTGGCATCACCAATAACGAAAGGAACACCGATAATTCTCGCCAGCGTTTTGACCAGCAGCGTTTTACCCGTGCCTGATGGCCCGGCCATAATAATATTGGACTTTTCCAGTTCTACCAGATCCGATATCGCGCCGGCCACCGGCAACTGGGTATCTTCTTTTTTATCCTGAAACTTAAGCCGCAGGTAATGGTTGTAGACAGCCACCGACAGGGTTTTCTTGGCTTCGTTCTGGCCGATAATGTATTCGTCCAGAAACTCTTTAATCGCCAGCGGGGTTTTTAATTCCGGCTCGGTCTGGGTGCCACGCCGGCCCCAGCTGCTGACCACCTGATACGCGAGTTTTACGCACTGCTCACAGATATGGCCGTGGTTACCGGCAATTAATGGCGTCTGGGGTGTTTTTTCAATACCACAGAAGGAACAGGCCGGGTTGGTGCTCTCGGTGTCGGTCATGGTTTTCTCCTTTTATCCCCTTCAGGCGCGGGACTCAGCGCAGCGTTTCAGCCACAGTTTCTGCTCGCGTTTATTCTGACGGTGCTGAAGCTCTTCCTGCAGCCGTGGCAGTACTTCGTCCACCGGCATGATGCGCTCTTTATCGATCTTCTCGCATAACAGCAGGTGCCAGCCGATGTCACTTTCCAGCGGTCCGCGTATTTCACCTTCTGCCATCTCAAACAATGCCTTATCCAGCTGTGGATACAGCACGCCGGCTTTCAGTTCTCCCAGAACCCCGCCATGCATTCCACTGGGGCATTCTGAATGCTTCTGAGCCTGTTCAGAAAAACGGTGGGGCGCCCGTCCAATACGATCAGCAATTGTGGTCAGGCGCTGATGGGCGGCATCGCGGCTGTTTTCTGCATAGGCATCGTTGACTGTGATGAGAATATGACGGGCGCTACGGGTTTCCGGCTTTTTAAATTTATCCTGGTTCAGGTAGTAGTACATGGTGGCTTCTGTTTCATCCACCCGCACAGCACGGCTGGCGATCAGATCCATGACCGCTTCGACTCTCAGTTCGCGTTTCAGTCCGTCACGGATGTCGTCTTCGTCAAGCCCATTGTGAGTCAGGGCTTCAAGAAACTGCTCATTATTTTCATAGCGCTGTTTTATCTGATCCAGTGCAGCACTGACCTGGTTATCCGGTACGCTGACATGACGCGCTTCTTCACTGTTCAATACCAGCTGCTCGATACCCTGCTCATTGGCGGCAATTCGCTGTAACTGTTGTATTTCACCAGCATTAAGTTCGGACGGTGCTTTACCGAACTGTTCTCCGGCAATGCGCAGTGTGCGGTAGTCAACCGGCTGTTGAAGGGGCTGTTCGGCCAGGGCACTCATACGCTGCCTCCTGCGTGTTGTCCGTTGAGCAGTAAAGGCGCGGCACGCCTGGAACCTTCGGGCGCAGACTCCAGAGCTTCTTCCGGTACCTGAAAAGTGCGGCCATTAAAACGGGCGTGGTACATCAGGCTGTCATCCGTCCGTATAATCTTAATAATTTCGCCAAGATCACCGGGTTTAACGACTTCATCGTCGCCACTGCGCATCGACACTGCTGCAACCACAACATCACGGAATTCGTATTTATTGGCAATCCAGGGGGCATCGGCCGGGATAAGTTCTTCTTCACGGCAACCTACCGTGCGGCCTTCTTCAAGAAAGTGGACGCGGTAGATAAGCTGATCCTGAAGGTAGGTTCCGACATCATAGACACAGCCGGTGGCACCGCGGCGCATCAGCAACTCTCCAACGTCGGTTCCGGGATACGTACCGTCATTACGGACGTTACGGATAAGCCGGACTTCATCGCCATACTCATAAGCAGGTTTCATAAAACACCTCGAAGACGTCTGCGGTCAGATCTGCAGGTTCAGCCAAGCAGGTTCTCAACCGGCACGAAGGTCGTCTGGGGTTCGTGCATGTGAAACACTTTAAATACCTTCTCAGTCAGTGCGTCAGAATCCACAAAGTCGGTATAGGCGCGTTCGAGCAGCGTTTTATACACGGCTTTTAATGCCTCATCATTGCCCTGCTGGCCTTCCAGCGCATCTTCACTTTTACTCAGGTAATCATGGTAACGCTGCATAATATGCAGGCGGTTTACCTGTACCACTTTGGCATCAAAAGGAATGCCGAAATACTCGAGAAAGTCTTCTGCGGAGGACAGTTCGTCCAGGGCATCTTCCAGGGTCAGATCATCATCAAGTTCCATACTGCTCTCCTGTCACGGTCGGATGTGCCGTTCTGCATCAGCAGACGGCATTTTCTTTTTCATTGATGGCGCTGTTTCCGGCAACCACTGCGGGGCCCATAGACTGCAGCAGCGCTTTAGCCCCCAGGCGGTCGTTACTGTCGAACTCCACCACTTTGTTCAGCATGCGTACGCCTTCGGCCATGTTTCCCAGGCGCAGATTCATATAAGCAGCCCCTTTTAAGGCCAGCAGATAAAAGCGCACGCGGGTAAAGGATTCCATAACACCGTAGGCGAGGTGTTCAAACTTCAGCTTTTCCCAGTGATCAGGAAAGCCGATAGTCGGAGCCACCCCCATCATCACCTGAAAGGCAACATCAATGGCTTCGGGCAATCTGTGCTGGTAATAATAAAAACGGTACAGGGCAACCAGAACCGTCATATGCTGCGGTGCAATACTGTATGCCTGAGTGAGATACCATTCGGCATTACCTTCGCCGTAAGCTTCTGATGCCTGGTTCAGTAAGTCTTCGACAGCCTCGGGTAATGGCTCGTCGAAGTACATTAACTGTCCCTGAAAATCCTGTAAGTCCATAACTCTCTCCTGCTGTCAGCTGCCCACGGCTTCTTTTTCGCGCACGACTTTGCCGCCCGGGCAATCTTTCTCACATACTTCACTGGTTATTTCACAGTCTGCGTACCGCTCTTCCGCACTGCGGCTATCCAACCTGGCTTCCAGCACATCGATACGGCTGAGCAGACAGCTGATGGCTTTGCCGACCGGATCAGGAATCAGATGATGATCCAGATCGATACCATAGGGATTCAGTTCTCCGGCTTCACGCAACTTCACAACCTTGCCGGGAATGCCAACGACCGTGCAGCCTTCCGGCACGTCTTCAACCACCACCGAATTGGCGCCGACACGGGTATTTTTCCCCAGTGTGATATTGCCCAGAATTTTGGCTCCCGCACCGACCATAACGCCGTCACTCAATGTCGGATGGCGTTTGCCTTTATTCCAGCTGGTGCCGCCCAGCGTCACGCCGTGATAAAGCGTTACATCGTTGCCGATCACCGCGGTTTCACCAATCACCACGCCGGCGCCATGGTCGATAAAAAAACGTTCGCCGATGGTCACACCGGGATGAATATCCACATTACTTAACAGGCGGCCGAAAAAAGATAAAAAACGCGCAGCATAACGCCAGTTGCGCCGCCACAGGCGGTGACTGAGACGATGAAAAATCAGCGCATGTACGCCCGGATAAGTGGTCAGCACTTCGAAGGTGTTACGCGCTGCCGGGTCACGTTCGAAGACGCTGGCAATGTCTTCACGCAACTGCTTCCACAGTGATTTTTTTAACTGGCGATCGGATGCAGCTGACATACCCTGCCCTCCTGAGTAGCGCCGGCATCACTGGCTGCAAGACGGGCGTCAAGAGCCATATAAAGATCCATTAACTCACTGGCCAATGGCGCGCGCTTGGTGCGGGTAACCAGAATACGGAGCTGAGTCAGCAGCAGGGGAACCTGCCAGCTGAGCAGTTCAATACCGATATCCTGATAAGCACGGATCAGTCCCTGGCTGCCGGAATGTTTGCCTAACACCAGCTGATGGTGACGTCCCAGCTGGAGGGGATCGAGTCCCTGATAATTACGCTGATCTTTGATCAGGCCATCCACATGAATTCCGGCTTCATGGGTAAAAACGCCCTCACCAACAATACTTTTATTCCAGCTCACATGGCGTCCGGAAGCCCTTGCCACCAGCGCAGAAATAGCCGCCATCTGGTAGGTATCGACATCACTGTCAATGCCGTGCAGATTTTTAAGTGCCAGTACACACTCTTCCAGCGGAGCGTTGCCGGCGCGTTCACCCAGTCCGTTAACCGTGGTATTGATGTGTGTCGCGCCTCCCAGAACCGCGGCCAGGGTATTTGCCGTCGCCAGACCATAATCGTCATGGGCGTGCATTTCGATATGCAGATCACAGGCACTGCGCAGGCGGCGGATTTTATCCAGCATGACAAAAGGTTCCATGATGCCGACGGTGTCAGCAAAACGGATCCGGCTCGCCCCGGCGCGTTGTGCGGTCTGCGCCAGCTGTGTCAGGAAATCCATATCCGCACGCGAAGAATCTTCGCAGCCAACACAGATGTCGAAGCCGGCATCGACACCGGCGGACACCATGCGCGACACCTGAGCAAGCACCCATTGACGGTCCTGGCCAAGCTTGCCGGCAATCTGCTGGTCGGATGACGGGATGGATAAATCCACCAGATCGACATTTATGCCCTTAACAGCGTCAAGGTCGTGCTCGTTCATGCGGCACCAGGCCATTAACCGGGAGGACAGATTCAGCCCGGCAATGGCCTGCATCACATCCCGCTCTTCTTCACCCATGGCAGGAATACCGATTTCCAGTTCCTGCACTCCCATAGCGGCCAGACCACTGGCGATGGCCAGCTTTTCGTCCGCCGTAAATGCGACGCCGGCACTTTGTTCGCCGTCGCGCAGGGTGGTGTCATTAATAATGACTGTCGGCTGTGTGGCATGCATATCCGTCATCCCGTCCATTGGTATATCAGGCGTAAACCGGTGCGAAAGCTTCTTCCGGATTTTCCACCGGACCATTGTCTCCCCAGTAAGGTGACAGCTTACGCAGCTGGGCGACAATGGGCGGAACCGCTTCAATAACACGCTCAATTTCTTCCGGCGTGTTATAACGCGACAGAGAGAAACGCACCGTGCCATGTGCTGCGGTATAAGGAATTCCCATCGCTTTCATGACATGGGAAGGTTCGAGTGAACCGGAGGTACAGGCAGAACCTGACGACGCGGCCACACCCTGTTTATTCATCAACAGCAGGATGGCTTCACCTTCAATATATTCAAAGGCGATATTCACGGTGTTAGGTAAGCGATTTTCCGGGTTGCCGGTGACGAACGAGTGCGGCACAGCAGCCAGAATGCCTTCCTGCAAGCGGTCACGCATTTCAGCAACTGCTGTGTTTTCATATTCCATGTGTTCCATGGCCAGCTCACAGGCTTTACCCAGCCCGACAATACCCGTGGTATTTTCCGTACCGGCACGGCGTCCGCGTTCCTGATGTCCACCCCGCAGCAGCGGGCGGAAGCGTACACCACGGCGTAAATAGAGCACGCCGACGCCTTTGGGCGCATGCAGTTTGTGTCCGGACAGCGACAACATATGAATTTTGCTGTCCGCCAGGTTCATCGGGATTTTACCGACCGCCTGTACCGCATCGGTATGAAACATAATGCCTTTTTCATCCGCCATCTCAGCCATTTCCAGTACCGGAAAAATCGTACCGGTTTCATTGTTGGCCCACATGACCGAGACCACGGCAACCTTATCCGTTAACAGACTGGCGTACTCGTCCATATCCAGGTTGCCTTTGCTGTCAACTTTCAGTTTATGAACGGTATAACCTTCGGTTTCCAGATATTCGCACAGCGTCAGTACCGCCGGATGCTCTACCACTGTAGTAATAATTTCTTTACGCTCCGGCTGGGCTTTGAGCGCCGACAGAATGGCGGTGGAATCTGACTCTGAACCACAGGAAGTAAAAATAATTTCTGAATCGTGTTCCGCGCCAAGCAGTTTCTGAACCTGCTGACGCGCTTTTTTAATCGCAAAGCCAACTTTATTGCCGAAACTGTGCAGCGAAGACGGGTTACCGAATTGTTCGGAAAAATAAGGCATCAGCTCCTGAACAACATCAGGATCACACATAGTGGTCGCGTTATTATCGAGATAAATATCAGCCATGATTACGCTCCTGCAATTTCAACGGGACGTTCAGTGTGGGGAATAACTTTGACGAACTCGCCCAGTACTTCGATCAGTTTCTGCTGAACCCCTCCTAGGGTCATGGCAGCCATCTGGCAACCATTACAGGCACCGGTCAGTTTGACGTAAATGTTTTTGCCTTCGACATCCATCAGTTCGACATCACCGCCATCAGCCTGCAATGCCGGACGCAGACCTTCCAGAACTTCCTGGATTTTCAGAATGCGCTGCACGGGGGTCATGGTGGCCGGCGCTTCCTCTTTTTTACCCGGATTGAGACGTACAACCCCTTCTTTTTTACCCACGGCACTGGGTTCAAAGGTATCGCCCCGGGCTTCCAGTTCTTCGGTCAGAATATTCTCAATGCCTTCGTGACAGGATGAGCATCCGCCGCCGGCTTTGGTATAGTTGGTAACTTCTTCAACACTGCTGAGATTGTTGGCGCGGATGGTTTCACGGATCATCACATCGTCGATGGCGAAACATTTACAGATCAGAGCCCCTTCTTCGTGATCGTCTTCCCACACCTCTCCGCGATAGTCTGCAACCGCAGCCTGCAGTGCTTCACGGCCCATCACTGAGCAGTGCATTTTTTCCGGCGGCAGGCCATCAAGAAAATCGGCGATATCCTGGTTAGAAATTTCCAGTGCCTGATCCAGTGTTTTTCCCTTTACCATTTCGGTCAGCGCCGAAGAAGAGGCAATGGCTGAACCACAGCCAAAGGTCTGGAAACCGGCATCGATAATGATCTCGGTCTCAGGTTCGACTTTCAGCGTCAGACGCAGGGCATCACCACAACTGATGGAACCTACGTCCCCCACTGCGTTGGCATCGGAGACGGCGCCGGCATTTTTGGGGTTGTAAAAATGTTCTTTAACGGTTTCGGAATAATCCCACATGATTCTGCTCCTCGTACTAATCCGGTTGGTTTCTGCTCATTCAGTGCTGTGAGGCGTGTTGTGCATTGCCCCGTTGGTTATGATGATTGTTAAATCAGCAGCTGAACGATTTGCCACAGCCACAGCTGTTACTGGCATTCGGGTTTTCAAACTTGAAACCACTGCCTTCCAGACCATCCACAAAGTCCACGGTGACGCCGTCGAGCAGTGGCCAGCTGTTTTCATCAACGATGACCTTGAGGCCGGAGAAATCCAGCAGCTCATCGCCCTGCTCCACATCCTGTTCCAGCTTCATGCCATACTGAAAACCTGAACAACCGCCACCTTCGACTTTAATCCGCAGCCCCACCATGGGCGTTTCGGTGGAATCCATAAAACGGCGTACTGCGGAAATAGCGCTGTCTGTCATCGTGATCATATTCTGCCTCCTGTGGCATCAGCCGGAGCGGCTCTGCGGCCGCATACGCTTGCATAGAGTCTTGCCTGAGAGGGATTTGCAACGCTTGTGCCACGCCAATGAGCCAGAAATAACTTCCTTTAATTCAAAGGGTTAGAGAGATATCAGCAGCTGATTGAGCTGTCGCAAAGAAGACTGTCCGGGCGTGTTGTCGTGGCCTTTGTCGCAGTTGCGACAAGGCAGCAGGAAGGGGATTGTGTCGTACTACCAACTCAGACAAATGTACCAAAAAAAGGAGCTTATTTAAGGTTATGTAAAGGATTGTTGCAGATTCAGGATAAACCGTACTGAACCCTGCCGCTATTCAGGCACTCATACAAAGATTACAATTGCGTGAAATCCTTAATTTTTGTCTGGGGTGGTGATATGACCGCAGTTCAGCTGAACGACAATCTGCTTATTGCCCGTGGCCGGGACCGTGCCTGCTACCGCCACCCAGAAAATCCGGCGCTGTGTATCAAGGTATCTCTGCACACAGAGAAGCAAACCAGCAGAGAACGCCTGTATTCCTCCTACATGGTACGCAAAGCCGCTGACCTCAGTATGATTGCCCAATATCTGTTTTCAGTAGAAACCAATCTGGGAGAGGGAGCCGTGTATCCGCTGGTATATAACGGTGACGGACACATTGCTCCAACCCTGACTGAGGTTATCCGCACCAATAAAAGCAACGACGAAGAACTCAGCCGGCATTTGTTAATGCTCAAACAGTATCTGCGCCATAACCGTATCTGTGTACGCGACCTCAGCCCGAACAATGTGGTCTGTGTGTTTCATGGTCAGCGCTTGCTGAAACTGGTGGTTGTGGACGGCGTCATCAATCCCGGAATTAACCCATTGAATATACGCATCCCTTTCCTGATCCGGCGTTCTCAGCGTAAGTCCTGGAAGAGCTTCCGGGCCAAAATTGACGGGTTGAAACAAGAAGAAAAAAGTCTTCTGAAAGATCTGAAAAGTGCAGCCTGAAAACAGCCTGCACAGGAATACCAGGCCACAAAAAAGGCGCTTCACTGATCAGTGAGCGCCTTTTTATTGTTTGCCGGCAATACGGATCAACGGTTGACTACGTAGGCCAGTATTTCAACCACCTGATCAGCCCCGGTGGCCCAGGCCATGGCCGCCGCATCCACTTCCTTCAGCGGGTGAACGATCCCTTCACCGTGCAGCGTAATATAAGGCTTACCCAAAGCCGCGCACTGGCCGGCATCAAATGCAGCATTCCATTGTTTGTACTGATCACCAAAACGGATTACAGCAATATCACACTTTGCAATCTGGTTCTGAGTACGGATGGCATTTACCTTGGCGGATTTATGATCGCGCCAGAAGCCACTCGTTTCATCGCCCAGCAGATCTCCGGCGGCATCACTGGCCTCATGATCAGTGACCGCTGAGGTGAAATGAATGTTCAGCCCTTTCTCTTTGCAACCCGCCATAATCTGCTCACGCCAGTCGGTATGAATTTCACCGGATAAATATACGTTCCATTCCATCTTATCTGTTCTCTCAGCTTATCTGCGCAATGATCTCTCATATGATAACGGATCTGCCCGCCTGTTTCAGGACCAGAACAGGGCTTAAGCTGGCGTCCCGGGCCTGCTGTCGTCAGTCAGCAATCACCAACCCCATGCTCTCCAGCAGTCGCACAGCTTCAAAGCGGCTGAAGACAGCCCCTTCTGCGGCGCAGGTGCGCACATCAATGCTGTAGTTTTCAGCATCCGTGAAATCGGCGCGCCGTATATCCGTATTACCGAACTGGCTGAGAGTGAAGTCACTGCCATTGAAGTGGCCATCACTCAGATCCGCATCGCGCAGATCAGCTTCCACAACACGGCATTCCTGCATCCTGAGGCCATTGAGCGATAACCCCAGGAATGACGTAAAACTCAGATTACAGCGCTGAAATTCCACCGGGGCGCCGGTGCTGAGTGTCCCCCAGTCGGCTCTTGTCCAGTCGATACCGGTCAGTTTACAGGTGGTGAAGGTAACCTCGCTGAAGCGGGTAAAAGATGGAATCAGGTTGCTGAAGTTACAGTCGTTAAAGCCGCAGTCAATGAAGCGGCAACGCCGTATCTCACTGCCTGAGAAATCACAGCGGTTAAAGTGACAACTCTCAAATTCAATGCCTTCCAGCTTCTGCTCTGCCAGCTCAAGAGCGGTAAAGGTTCTGCCGTAATATTCTGTATCCTGCAGTTCTGTCATGGTCGCATATCCGCGCAAAAACCACAGACTAACAGATAACGGCTCTTTTATTGGTAACCCTTCCGGAAAACGATCACGGGCCCTGAACACAGACAGCAGGCGGACGGCTGAGACAGCCTGAATAAGGCCTCAGAGTTGCACGACCCGATAGGGAGCTGCCTGTTCAAACACCCGGGTTCCGCCCCCCTGAGCAATAATCTTGTGTAGCTGTGCGTGATCTTCGACGCTGACGCCGGCCAGATAATCCACACCAAAGTCGCCCCATTCGGCCAGCCAGGGCATACTGGGACCCATTAACACAACGGTGGCATTGCGGGACAACCACAACAGCTGTGGCAGGGATTTATTCGCCAGACTGCTGGCGGTAATAAATACCCAGTCAGCGGCTGGCAGGATATAGTTCGCAGCGGTATCCGGCAGGTCACTTCCTTTTGGGTTACGTTCGATACAGGTATAGCTGAATTGTTTGTCGAAGTATTCAATGCCCGGATAACGGCCGATAATTGCTACCTTCGCATCCTGAAGCTGGGGTGCGAAATGGGCAAATACCGCGAGGTTGGCCGGAATATCACAGGGCTTATGGCAGGTGATTTTCTCTGCCTGCGTGAGCAATGAATTATCCAGGGCAATCGCTGCATTCGCCGCCGCCAGGGCAATCACCAGTTCACTGTTATCCCAGCCGTGTAACCAGCCAAGGATATCCGCCAGGCTTTTTTCCGTCAGATGCCCGGACCAGGGTAAATTACGCGGTGGATGCAAGGGGCTGAAGCACATACCAGTGCTCAGCCGGCCGGACTCGTGGCAGCTGATCTGGACACTGCTCCAGGCAAGGCCGAGCATCACATCGGTCAGATGCGCCGGCACATTAGACCGGGCTTCGATCAATTGGTATATGCGGTTGTAGTATTCCGGTCCGGGCGTCATGACATTCCCTCACTGCGATTGAAAGATTTGCCCGCCAAAGCCGCCTTATCAGTGCCTGTTAATATTCATTAAACAAGCCTTAAGGCAATGGCATCATACGAAGTTCACTGCGCAGGGCAGTATCATCTCCCCACACAGAAACCGCCTCAATAAACCAGCCCGGTTTTGTGGGATGATTCTGAATGACATCGTATTCGGCAAAAATGCGGCCACTGTCATGTACCTGAACAGAACCGATCAGGTTGTTGTGAGGGTCACGCCAGTGGCAAAAGAGGGTAACAGAACCATCAAAGGGATCGGCCCGGTTTTCCATATCTGAAAAATCAGCGTCCAGCCCGGGCAGGGTTATTTTTATATCAGCCAGCGTCTGTTTCAGTGCCGCCCGGGTGCGGCGAATACGCTGTGCTTCAACCGCTGAAGTATCAGCTGCCACAGCCATCATTGCCAGATCGCATCCGGTGCGACCTTATCGGCCCAGGGCTCACCACCAACAAAGTGCGTCTGAATAATCTGATCAATATCTTCCGGCTGAACATCCATATACATGGTTGCTCCCGGGTACACCAGTATATTGGCTCCGGCACGACATGGCCCCAGACATCCGGTGGGAACCAGCGATACTTTATTCATCAGATTATTGGCAATCAGTTTTTGTGACAGCTGATCCAGAAGTGTGGCAGCACCTTTTTCCCCGCAACTGCCGCGCGGATGACCGGCGGGACGCTGCTGAGCACAGACAAAAACATGAATCTCTGGTTTAGGCATAATCCGTTACCCCGCCAGTGCTTCGTGTGTGTGGCAGTTTTTCGGACATACCCGGGCGCAGGACACACAGCCAATACAGTCATCGGCATTGGCAATGGTCATCACCATCATTTCATCATCATCGTCATAAAAGTCGTCATCGTCGTCCTCAACCATGTCTCCCCGCTCTACCAGCTGGAATACATCCCGTGGACACACTTTGTAGCAACGGCCACAACCAATACAGGTACTGGCATCCAGCTCAGTGACAAATTCCGGCGTCCACTCAGCCCCTCCCCGGGTACGCCCGGTTATTGCTTCGCCCATGATCTCTCTCCGGTAAACATTGAACCTTTAAGGTTCTTATCGTATTGAATAAGTTTTCTGCTGCTACACGGTTGAAGCAGCAGACAATGTTGTAAATCAGGCTTCGGCCGTTTTCGCGGCTTCATCGTATTTATTCTGCGCTTCTTTCCATTCTTCGCAGGCAGCAACTGCCTGAGCTGCCATATCCGGCAGATTTTTATAATCATTCCAGTAAGTGTCTTCCACAACATCATGGATTTTCGACGCCCATTCTGTAGCCATACGTTTTTTCTTACTGGCTTCTTTACGCAGTGCTTTCAGCTCATCATCAGTCATAAAAATCTCCTTATCACATCAGAATATTAAAGTTCAGCGACCGCCCGGTGTTCGTTAATCAAAGCCACTGCTTTGCCGTTCAGTTTTTCCATCTCGGCGATCATTTTCTCCAGCGAATCAAAGCCAAAGCGGTGGACATCGCGCAGGGTTTTATCCAGCACCACCAGTTTGCCAACAATAATCATGGCGCGGCCAAACCCTTCATGAGTCAGGTTAATCACAGGAACAGCCATCAACCCGCACTCGCTTTCAATACTGACCGCGATGGCGTTATAAAAGGCTTTGATACGGGCTACAACCGTCTCGTCCGGATCACCTACAACAGGAATTTCACGACGGCGGGCTTTGGTCAGAATAACCGGGTCCAGGACTTTATCGTCACTCCAGTTATCATAGGTTCCATAGCTGTCCAGAGCGCGCAGCTGCACGATCATCTGACGTACCAGTGGGTTTTTCAGCAGTTCGTCATCAGCCCCGACAACGGCTTCAAGTGCTTCATCAGTCATGGTTTTTCTCGCTGTATACTCAGTTTATTTTGCGGGTGAAAAACACCCGGGTGGTATTATTTCTGTATTGACGATATCCGCTCATACAACAAAATCCGGGGCGGCTATTCTTTCCAGCCTTCCGCTTCCATATCATCGAAACGGGCGCCCGCAGCCAACTGATGGCTGCGCATCGCCTTGGCCAGCCAGCTGGATGGCCCTTCCCGCAACTCCTGCTGCAGATGGCCGATCAGTTCCGCAATCCCGGTGCCTTCACTGACTTTAACCGGCTGAATACCCTGTACCAGTAACTGACGTACTGCCGAAGCCCCACAGGCGCGGCAGTAGACAGCGATGCAGCCATCCAGGATATCCAGCTTTTCCGACAGTTTGTCTTCACTGACATCCGCAGACAGTTCGCCAAATTCACTGACCTGCAGTAATTTGCTTTGCTCCGGACTGACGCCGTAAATAACAAACGCGCAGGCAGAGCCAAAATGCTGATCGACGGTTGTACGGTCCGAAGACGCGAATGCCACCTTCAATAAGGCAGAGTCGTCTTCGTCGTCGACAACCTGCAATTTTCTTGTGACTGTCATATCAGTCTCCCGGCACTCTGACTTACGTCCATGCGCTGGCTTTTACCTGTTGGTGTTTTTCATCATATTTCTGGGCATAAACAGAATAATATGGCTCGAGTTCGTGATGCTGACTGAGCACCAGATTGGCCAGATCAAACAAAGCCTGTGACGTTGCCCGGTAACCAAACCACTGACGCTGATACCCCCCCACCTGGTCGTATTGTGGAAATCCGATACGCAGTAACGGGATGCCCAGGCGTTGTGAGGTTTCTGCGCCATGGCTGTTGGTTAACAGGATCTGTGCTTTTTGTGCCCGCGCATCGTCCTCAAGATCTTCCAGATCGCCGACCACAACCTGAACTTTTTCCAGGCCCTTCAGGGCCTGACCGGAAGCCGGTACCACAGCACTGACAATTTCAGCGCCCATACTCTGCAACAGCCGGACAAATCCCGCGAGCATATCCGGGTCAGAGGCGATCGCAATGCGTGACATGCCAATCATAAAATGCGTATCCAGCATGGCGTCCTGCAGCTGGCGACGCTGACGTTGCCACTTCGCGGGTACTGGCTGGCCACTGATTTCAGATAAGGTCATCAGCCAGTCATCCACCGCTTCAAGTCCCATTAAATGTCCGAAATAATGGCTGGGGACATCGGTATGACGGTATAACCAGTCACCCGCACTGTGCAGGCTTTCGCCGACGACCAGCGTGGCTATGCTTTCGTTGGCGGTAGCAATGTCATCAACGCTGACACCACCGGTTGTCACCGCACTGAAAGGCGAATCATCCAGGTGGCCATCCAGTGAGCCGGATAAATCCGGAATCAGCAAAGGGCGTAAGCCAAAGCTCTCGATGCTCTCAGAGACAAATTCGAGATCCGTTGGTGATAAATTACCGCCGCATAAAACATTCACCTGCTTTTGGCGCAGCCCGGCCCGGCCCGGGTTGTCGTCTTTGCCGGGTACCAGTTCCTGCAGCAGGCCTTTCACCGTCACAGCAAAACCGCTTTCAAAACTACCGGCAAAATCCGGGGTATTCACCGCCAGTACTTTTACCTTTTCGTACTGTGGAAATTGATCGCGGAATTCTTTCACGGCGCGTTTGATATCCGCGCCCTGTGTTTCTGCCAGGCCAGTTGTCACCAGGCCAATTAATGACGGGTTATTTTTTTCAGCAATGGTTTTTAAGGCTTCAACAATATTGTCGTCGGCTCCCATCACCGACGATACCTGATCCATGGCTGTCGTCTGCAGCGGCACAGGTTCGCGGAAATGGCGTACGAAAAAGACCTTGGCAAAGGCAGTGCAGCCCTGTGAGCCATGCATCAGAGGCATTGCCCGGTTAACCCCCAGTACTGCCAGTGCACCACCAATGGTCTGACTGGTTTTCAGCGGGTTAACCGATAACGCTTTTTTGCGCTTTACAATATGACTGACAGTTTCGCTCATCCTGCTCTCCCTCACGTCCGGACCTTAACTTTGTGCACTCAACAGTTCACCCGCAGTCGCAACAGGTTCATCCCAGGGTGCCGGGGCCCGCACCTGTTGCCATACCGGGATTTCCATAGTCAGCGCTAACTGGCGCACCAGCTCCAGCATGCCGTCGTAACCGGCATAGCCGAACTCCCGCTCCTGGTTAATATCCAGAAACGGCACCCGGGCTTTTAATGCGGTGTACATATTGCGGCCGCCGGCGATCAGAATATCGGCTTTGTATTCTTTCACCGTATTCAACAGGCCTGTCGCAGAACCGTCTTCCTGCATTTTGACGTCGTCGCCCATTAATTCACGGATACGGGCTTTGTCTTCTTCGGTGGATTTTTTGGTGCCGGTTGCCACCACTTTCATACCCAGATCCTGCAGGGCAGAGATCACTGACCAGGATTTAACCCCGCCGGTATACAGCAGCACGCGCTTACTCTGCAGGCGCTGACGCCATGGCTCCAGTTCTGCACGGATACGTTTTTCTTCACGTTCAATTAAGGCTTCGGTGCGTTCGGTGAGATCCGGATCATTAATCAGGCGGGCAAAATCACGCAGCGCCTGTGAAGTATCCGTGATGCCGTAAAAAGAACCTTCAAACCATGGCGTGCCATAGCGTTCCTGTAATTTACGGGCCACATTCAGCATGGCTTTCGAGCACACCATCATATTCACCTCGGCTTTATGCATGGTGCGTACTTCGTTATAGCGCGCATCGCCGGATAAGGTACAGAGAACACGGATTCCCAGTTCATCCAGCAGTGGCAGTACATACCAGAATTCGCCGGCGATGTTGTATTCGCCGATCAGGTTTACGTCATGTACTTTAATGCCGGGACGCTGCACAGATGCTGGCAGTGACTGTGGATCGGCGCTACCGATCACATGTTTGAACATAGCTTCGCCGGCGATACGGTTACCGAGGTTTTTAGTGCCATAAAAACCGGCGCAATCCACCGGTACAACCGGCACTCCCCAGCGTTCTTCTGCTGCTTTACACACCGCATCAACATCGTCACCGATTAATGCCGGCACACAGGTGTTGTACACAAACACCGCCGGTGGCTGGTATGAATCAATGGCCTGTTTAATCGAATGGAACAGACGCTTCTCACCACGCCCCATAATCACATCCTGCTCGGTGAGATCCGTCGTCATACCAATACGGAACAGGGTTGAGCCGCTGGAACGCGTCCCACGGTTATCCCAGGAGCTGCCGGCACAGGCAATGGGGCCATGCACAATATGAGCAACATCAGCGATCGGCAGCAACGCAATCTGTGCGCCATCAAAAGCGCAGCCGCCCGCAGTAGAACCCGGCTTAGGCTTGGCACAGCCGGACTTTTCCTTTTTGTTATGACTGCAGGCCGGTTCGTCCATTAACTCGGCAATATCTTTGGCTTTCATACCCGTCCCCTGCTCTCATCAGCTGAACGGCCTGCTGCTTTGTCGCTTTTTGTAGGGTGCAGCTATGGCCTTTGCGATAGCCGGTGCAATCGCAGGGCCAGATGCTAACCAGCTGATTTCATTAGGAATTAATATGAAAAAGACTTGTAGTAAAAGTGACAAGGAAAAATCCTTGGAGGGGATATGACAATTGATCCGGAAAAATCAACCTACTGCACTGGCAACGCATAAAACAGGCACAACGCCGGTCCCTGACGGACGCAAGGAATCACCATGAACATACGGACTATAGCCTGTACCCTATTACTGGCAGCCAGCATGCTGCTGCCAAGTTGTGCGACCTATACCACGCTGAGCAATCCGGACAGGAAGATTGCCAGCCAGCTGCACCACGACCAGACCCGCTGCTCTGTCATCCCGAGAGTATACAGCGGCCTCAGTTACCGGTTCTGCACCTTACATGCCGAGCCCGGAAAGTTTTCCCGCAACCCGGCATCCAACCTGATTCCTTATGCGCTGGATGGTGTGCTTTCCTGTATCGCAGATACCGTCGTTTTACCTTACACCATTTATCTGCAGATCAATCAGGGCAGCCTGGTTTTGTCACACTGATGTATGCACCGGCATGCTATAACGCGAATATTCCGGCGGGCCGTTATCAGGCGGCAGAACAGGCACTCATACTGCCGTTCACATAGGTATGCCGGATGGCTCTGTCATCACCCAGAATCATCAACGCAAATAATTGTTCATCAAGAGTTTTGCAGATTGCCTGACGGCGTTGCATCAATGGCGTTGCAGCCAGATCACAGACAATAAAGTCGGCCTCTTTACCGGCTTCAAAATTGCCGATTTTATCATCCAGGCTCAGGGCTTTGGCATTGCCGAGTGTGGCCATATAAAATGCCCGCGTTGGTGACAGGTTAGTACCGTTCAGCTGACAGACTTTGTAAGCCTCGTGCAATGTTTGCAACATAGAAAAACTGGTACCTGCACCAACGTCGGTGGCGATACCTGTGTGAATATCAAACCCTGGTTTATCCAGCTGATAAAGACCGCTGCCTAAAAACAGATTGGAGGTCGGGCAGAAAGCGATACGGCTCTGTGTATCCTGCAGGCGCTGTAATTCGCGCTCACTCAGGTGAATCCCGTGGCCAAAAATACTGCGTGGCCCAAGCAAGCCGTGGTGATCAAACACATCCACGTAATCCAGCCGCTCAGGGTACATGGATTTAACCAGTTCCAGCTCGGACAGGTTTTCCGCCAGATGGGTCTGCATATACAGATCCGGATAATCTTCCATTAAGTTGTGGATATCGTCCATCTGCTTAGCGCTGGATGTAACCACAAAACGCAGCGTTGCGGCGTACAGCTGACGGCCATTATTATGCCAGTAACTGATTAAATCACGGGTTTCACGCAGAGACTGCTCTGTGCTTTCTGACAGATTGTCCGGGGTATTCCTGTCCATCATGGACTTGCCCATAATCATGCGGGTGTTATGCCGGTAACTTGCCTTAAAGAAAGCATCGGCGGCGGAGGCATGCACACTGCCGTACACCGCTGCGGTCGTGGTACCGTTTCTTAACAATTCCTGCAGAAAAAATTCCGCTGTCGTCTCTGCTATATGCTGATCAGCAAACCCGGCTTCCGTGGGAAAGGTATAATTATTCAGCCACTCCAGCAGCTGTTCACCATAAGAGGCGATCACATCCACCTGAGGAAAGTGAATATGAGTATCGATCAGGCCAGGCATAATCAGCGCATTGTCGTGCACAGTTACCTGCGCCTGTGGATACTGCTCTAACAGCGCAGACGCCCCGCCGCAGGCCACCACGTTGCCGGTGGCCGTATCCAGCAGTAACACGCCATCCGGGAAATACTGCAGATTGTTTTCTGCCAGAAAATGCAGCAGTGGTGCCCGGTGGGCCATCAATCCATGAGTGGGCATTGGTTCTGTCGCATTTAATGACATATCAGTTTTCTGTTTTGAGGGCACTTTCATGCCAGTTGCGCAGCGCCAGATCTGACAGCCAGACCATTAATGCAAACAACAGGATTCCGGTTCCGGTGATCAGAAACAGGGCGGCAAACATCTTGGGGATCTGCAGGTTATAACTGGACTGTAGAATCATATAGGCCAGCCCGGCTTTGGCACCGCCGGTACCGGCAACAAATTCGGCCACCACCGCACCGATCAGTGCCAGACCCGAGCTGATACGTAAACCACCAAAGAAATAAGGCAGGGCACCGGGAATACGCAATCTGGTTAACTCCTGCCAACGGCTGGCGCGATACATACGGAACATATTCAGCAGATTAGGATCGACACTGCGCAATCCCAGAGTGGTATTCGAAATCACCGGAAAGATCGCCATAATCACGGCACAGACGGTGAGCGCCCAGGTCGTGTCGTTAATCCATATGATGATCAGCGGCGCGATGGCAACAATCGGCGTCACCTGCATCAGGATGGCATACGGAAACAGGCTGACCTCAATCCATTTACTCTGAATAAACAGCAGGGAGCAGGCAACACCTAATACAACCGATATAAAAAATGCCAGAAAGGTAACTTTCAGAGTCACCAGCAAAGCTTTCAGCAAACTCTCCCAGTTTTCTCCCAGCGCCTGAAAAATAGCCACCGGACCTGGCAGAATATAAGGGGCCACATCCAGCGCGCGTACTGTAATTTCCCACAGTGCCATAAAGAGCACACCGACAAACAGCGGTGCTGCATATTGGACAAATTTTTCATTTTTAATCAGCGGGTTGCTCATTGGCTCTGCTCCTGTCCCATTGTGCTGGCTTTTTCCAGAGACTCGGATACCCGCCGGCAATATTCTGCGAAGTTCTGAGAAACACGGAATTCAGGGCCACGCGGAAATGGTTCATCGATGGTAATTTCTTCAACAATACGCCCCGGGCGGGCCGCCATTACCACCACCCGGCTGGACAGATACACAGCTTCGTAAACACTGTGAGTGACAAACACAATGGTCCAGCCATTGGCCTGCCAGAGTTCGAGAATATCGTCATTGAGTTTGTTGCGCGTCATTTCATCCAGCGCACCAAAGGGTTCATCCATCAGCAGAAGATTGGGTTCCGTGACCAGCGCACGGGCAATGGATGCCCGCATTTGCATACCACCGGATAACTCCCGCGGGTAGGATTCGCCAAAATTGCTCAGGCCCACCATATTCAATGCCTGGTCAATTTTCTGTTCACAGGCCGGACCACTGTCTTTTTCAAGATCGAGGGGCAAACGTACATTTCCCCGCACTTTAGCCCAGGGCATTAAGGTCGCATTCTGAAAAACAAATGCCAGCTTACGGCCTTTATCGCCAACCACATCATAATCCTGTTCCCACCACTTTACCGAACCTGTGGTCACATCGCCCAGGCCCGCCATAATGCGCAGCAGGGTACTTTTCCCACAGCCGGAAGGACCCAACAGGCTGACAAACTCTCCCTGTTTAATATCCAGATCGGCACCTTTTAACGCTATCGTGCCATTAGCATAAACTTTATCAACGCTCCGGGCCTGTATTACCGGTCGGGCGCTGGCGTTTTCTGCGCTGCTTATCACGGCAGTGCTATCCTCTGTGTCTGGAACAGATCCGGGGATAGTCATATTCATCTCCTGCGCGGTACAGTCTGCGCTGTACTCTGCTTTTCGTGCTGAGTTATATTTTATGGTTTTGTTCAGAGTGTGGCGTGCTGTAAACAGTACTGATGAGCCGGTGCGGCTATAAAAAAGCCAAAGCCGCACCGGCCGGCAGCCATCAGATGTTATGGCAGTACCGGTTCTTCCGGGAGGTAATCCAGGCTGTAAACATCTTTAATATCGATGTCTTTTTTCAGCAGTCCTTCCTCTTTCATCAATGTGTAAAGCTTATTCCAGCGTGCATCTGTCATTACACCAATGCCCTGCTCAGCCGCATCGCCACCGGTAACCAGACCGTACTTCTTCAGGGTTTCAAGACTGAATGCCAGCTGCTCGTCGGTCATTTCAGGGTTAGCTTTTTTGATCAGCTTATTGGCAGGTGCCGGATCGGCAAAATAACTGACCCAACCTTCCATCGTTGCCTGTACAAACTTCTTAACGACCTCCGGTTTTTCTTTCAGCATCTTTTGTGTGGTTTCAATGGTTTCTGCATACGGAGGATAACCAAAGTCAGCCATCAGAAAGACCTGAGGTTCAACGCCACCCTGTTTGATAGCATAAGGTTCCGAGGTTACATATCCCTGCTGAACAATGCCGTCGTCAGCCAGAAACGGAGCAACAGAGAAGGTGTATGGACGCACCATGTCGTCAGTAAAACCGTATTTGGCTTTCAGCCACGGGTAAAAACTGGTATGCGCCGATGTGGCAATATAGGTAGGCAGTTTTTTATCCGCAATTTCCTGCAGAGATTCAACACCAGGATGGGCAATAATTGACTGAGGGTCTTTCTGGAACACACCGGCGACTGTGATCACAGGCATCCCCTGAGATACAGCATTAATACTGGCCATAGGGTAGCCCATCAGCATATCAACACGACCGGCGACCAGCAGCTGCATACCATTTACCTGGGGGCCACCCATCTTGATATCCACATCCAGGCCGTATTTTTCATAAATCCCGGTGGCTTTAGCCTGATAGAATCCACCGTGTTCTGCCTGGGCAAACCAGTTGGTACCAAAAGTAATTTTTTCCAGATCTTTTGCCAGTACCTGGGTAGTAAAGGACAGCATGCCTGCCACAGCAGCAGCGCCTATCATTAACTTCTTAAGTTTCATTGTTTCTGCTCCGAGTCTTGATTATAAATTTGCGGATTTCCATCCGCTTCAGTGATTAATCAGGGTACTGCCTGCTGACGGAAAGCCGTGCCCTGAAGAATTTTTATGCTTTGGCTGAGGCCGCGGCAACATCCACTGACGCCGGTTCTGCCTCTATCTGAGATGACACCCGGGCCACTCTTGCACCCAGGGTGGCAGCAATGGTCAGTTCGTTTTCATCCACACCTAAGGTGCCATCAAATCCTGTCACCGCTGATGCACCATAAGGTGCCCCGCCTTTGCGGGTTTTAATCAGTGCGGGTTCGCTGTGCGGTACGCCCAGCACAATCATGCCGTGCTGCATAAATGGCATCATCAGTGACATCAGTGTCATCTCATTGCCGGAATGCATACCACCGGTGGAGGTAAACACTGCACCAACCTTGCCAATCAGAGCACCGGCACGCCAGAGAGGGGCCACTTCGTCAATAAATGCACGCAGCGGTGTACTCATCAGGCCGTAACGGGTTGGCGACCCCCAGATAATGCCGTCTGCCCATTGCAGATCATCCGCAGAAGCCCGGGGCAGATTGTGATATTCCTGTTGCGCCGCAACAAAGTCTGCGCGTTCGGTATCCACACTGAATTCCGGTTCTTCGATATCAACGCGCAACAGACGCACCTCGGCGCCTTCTCTGGCAGCACCTTCGGCAATGGCCTTAGCCAGAGAAAGCGTCGTGCCGTAACGGGAATCGACGATTACAGAAACGTTGGATTTTTTTTCACGGGTCATACTCTCTCCCAAAATCGAAATCAGTGTCAGACACAAGGCCTGCCACCGGATTAAAAATCACCTGCGGTCACACCGCAGGTTTCCGATCTGAGGGCAAGAATCCATTCTCTGGTCTGTTGCCTGACCACTCTCCGCTCAGAGTAAGGGCCATCAGGCCCGATTATTTCTTTTCAGAAAAATTAGCGTTTATACGTTGCAACAGATAATCACGGGCAGTAATCGGCTCGTATTTTTTCTCCGGCCCCTGAATCATCTGATCTTTGTTTGCCTGACAGAAGAACGCCATACTGTAACGCGGTCCTTTTGGCTCTTCCGGCTTTGGCATGCGCACACGGTGCAGAGTGGACAGCAGCTTGTCGTCACTCCAGCGCATCAGCATGTCGCCGATGTTGCAGGTAATAACACCGTCTTTGGGAATGACACTGGTCCACTCCTGAGCGGCGCCTTCCTGCATCGCATCTTTACCCGGGCACACCTGCAGACCACCCTGACCTTCCTTCTGGAACACCATGGTTAAACAGTCAAAGTCGGTATGCGCACCGGCGCGCCACAAGCCAGGCTCAGCTTTGGCTTCATCACCTAATGGCAGGTAATGCAGCAGACGCAGTGTACTCTGGTATTCTGGGGAAGAACGGTCGTGGGCTTTGGTGAAAAAGTCCGGCTCAAAGCCCAGTTTTTCTGCAAAGCAGGACAGAATGCTCATGCCCAGAGACCAGGCACGGTTTTCAAAATCGAGGATAATGCGCTGAAATTCCGGCACCACAACCTGATTGGGCCACAGGTCATCCATGTGCGGCAGGGTTACCTGGTAGGATTCTTTCTGGTCAGCCGTACCGGTGGAAGGACGCACCTGAGCCATAAATTCCCAGCCAGCGTTTAAACCTTCTTTTAACGGGTATTTTGCTTTCTGCTCTTTTTCCAGCGCAAAGAAACGCTCAGATGCATCAAATGCAGTGAGGATTTCATCGGTGGCGATGCCATGATTAACTAACTGGAAAAAGCCGATTTCTGTGGCGGCAAACCACAGCTGGTCTTTAATCTCTTCACGACGCTTATCGAAGTCGCTCAGATCAATCACCGGTACTTCACGCAGATTATTTTCTCCGCCTTCACCGCCGATGGTGCTTTCAAAATTCAGTTCTTTTAAGCCGTACTTGCTACTCATTGGGATTCTCCAAGACAGTATTAATAAAGGTCTTTGGAGCAATGCCTGACGGAGACCGTCTGCCGCTTCTACTCCCCTTGTGACGGAAGCTGTGGCCGGGGTTGAGACAGGGAAAAGCTGTCTGCACACCACACGGGCTGCACAACCTCTGTTACTGAACCACGCTATATCAGCATGACCAGCAGCAGATGACCGCCAGCTCCGTGAGCAATGACCTGAATCCATGCGGCACTGCCTGACGCGGTGCTACTGAACTCTGACTGCTTCTACCCAGGAGGTAATTATGAACAATTACAGATTGGATTTAGCAACCCGTATGCCAGCTTATAAAGAATTTAAAGAAACCCGATACCGGCGGGCTTTGCAGGGCGATTGTGCCTGACAGCGGAAAAATATACCCGACTGTTACCATCCGGTTTTGCATCAAAATAGTTCACAGCCACACAATCAGGCACAAATCCTGACCACTCAGACAGGAAAAATGCTACCTATTATAATGACTGCCGTGAACGCAGCGTCCCATAACCGCTTTCCACTGGCACAAAGCCGGATTGGACAGTATTTTGCAGTATCCGGCTGCAGCCTCTCTGTCACCCGGAGCAGGCTCAGCGCAGAACAACCGGCTCATACGAGCAATTAATAATGAAAAAGAGTAGAAGCGGTCAGGAAACCTGAGGTTTCCGGGACATTGCTCTTGGGCAGACTCTGCCCGGACAATGTGGAGCATTCGACTACCCCCCTGGTGCACAGATGCTCCCAAACAGTAAGGAGCATCTATGCACTATCTTATTCAGGGCGCCAAAGCGGTATTCACAGACAGCGACCAGGTCACCGACATCCGCATACGTGATGGCATCATCACTGAACTGGGCAAAGGCCTGGTGCCCGCTGCCGACGAAACACTGATCGACGCCAAAGGCTGTGTCGCCTATCCCGGTATGGTGAACACCCACCATCATTTATTTCAGTCAATACTTAAAGGTATACCGGAAGGGCTTAACCATGGCCTGGATGACTGGCTGGCGTCCGTGCCTTTCCGCTTCTGGCCCAGTATTACGCCGGAACTCATGTATCACACAGCCAAACTGGGGCTGTTTGAACTGCTGCGCTCCGGTGCCACCGCCTGTGCAGATCACCATTACCTGTATCACGCCGGCTCCACCACAGAAGTCGAAGATGCCGTGTGGCAGGCGGCCGATGACCTTGGCATCCGGTTAGTGCTCTGTCGCGGCAGCACCACGACCAAAGGCTCTCACCGTGGCATGAAAGCCAGCACCATAGAACCGGAAACACTCGGCCAGATCATCGAGCGCATGGACAGCAGCCGTGTTCGTTATCACCAGGATGGCGGTATGGCGATGCGCAAACTGGTGGTCGCACCGACCAGTTTTATTCACTCGTCTACTGAAACTGATCTGCGCGCCTGTGCAGAATATGCCCGGCAGCACGGTTTAAAACTGCACTCGCATTTACTGGAGGTTGAATTCGATGAAATCGCGGCACAGAAAAACTTCGGTATGCGGGCCATTGATTATGCAGAGAAATGTAACTGGCTGGGTGAAGATGTCTGGTTCGCACATTTAGTCTGGGCAGATGATTACGCCATTAAAAAACTGGCAGAAACCGGCACCGGTATTGCCCACTGCCCGACCTCCAACTGCCGCTTAGGCAGTGGTATTGCTCCGGCACTGGATATGCAGACAGCCGGTATGAATATTACGTTAGGTGTTGATGGTTCAGCCTCGGCGGAATCCGGATCCATGATTCAGGAAGCCAATCTGGCCTGGCTGATTCACCGCGCCGATAAAAAGAACGCTGCCGCGACCACCGCAGACATGGCCATTCAGTGGGCGACCAAAAATGGCGCTGACCTGCTGGGACTGTCCGGTACCGGTGAAATTAAAGTGGGCAAGGCGGCCGATATCGTGCTCTACAACATGGATAAACCACGCTTCGCCGGCGTACATGCCACGCTGGAAGCACCATTGTTATGTGGTGAGCCGGTGGAAATTAAATACAGTTTTGTACAGGGAAAAATCGTCGTGGAAGACGGTTGTGTACAGGGTCTGGATGAAGCCGAACTGGTCGCCAATGTGCAACAGGGTGTGGTGGATTTAATTAAGAAAGTCAGCTGATTATCCGGCAATAAAAGGGCATCGAAATTCTTATGCTATTAAGAATTCAGCGATAGAGCTGTATTGAAAAGCAGTATCAAGGAAGCCATTCCTTCGCGTCTGGGAGCGCCGAAATGAACGATGATTTTTCTGGTCCGCCGGGCATGGATGCCCGGCGAGCGGACAGCGACAGGGATGTCGCACGGG
>MDTG01231455.1_pt1 | contig 40341 bp, 36 predicted proteins | sample 811421 | NCBI WGS metagenome assembly MDTG01 (sample SAMN05326645, study PRJNA326480) | marine metagenome | isolation source: seawater | place: Pacific Ocean: South East | collected 2011 | reverse complement strand
GTTCAAAATCCTCACCCGCCTCTACTAAAAGGACTGTGTTACGCGGGTTTTGGGAGAGTCGAGCCGCTACTACGCAACCTGCAGAGCCACCGCCAACTATAACAAAATCAAAAATTTTTGTATCTGAGATTTCCATTTTTATTTAAAACAATCGATTGGTAAGAAATCATAAATATCTACCGACTCAAAATTCTTTGGAAGAGCACGGGTAAAATCAGCACGAGATTTAGGTTGTGATGTTGCAGGTTTAGTTGCATCTATCATCCATTTAGTTCCAAGCCGTTCAAACTGTCCGCCTTCTGCTGTTGTTGGAGATATTTTATCAAGTGCAAACGTTCGGGTATTATTGATTGTTACAATATCTCTCTCTGCGTGTACTCGGGTAGTTATCGACCACATAACTTGCCGTAAATCGTTAGCGTCAATATCGTCGTCTACTGCAATTGCAAGCTTAGGGTGTAGGTATGGTCCTGATAAGGAAGCCAATAACGCGGTTTTGGCCTGCCCTTCAAATTTTGGTGTTATTTTAAGTACAAGAAGCATTAATCCTCCTGCTGGAACAACTCTAACATCATGTATGTTCATTCCACCTTCGACTTTGGCTAGATGTTCCATTGTAGCAATTTCAATCCCTAAACCTGTTGTAGCTTGTGCGCAGGTCGAGGGCATTCCACTATGTAAAGAATAGTAAATGGGCTCTTTGCGATGGGTAATTGCGGTAATGCGGAAAACTTCTGCGGACTCTGCCTCTGCATAGGTGCCGGGTACTTCACCATAGGGTCCTTCAAAGCGTTGCTCTCCAAGTAATAATTCACCCTCTAAAATAATCTCCGCTTCCGCTGGAACCTCAATATCTACAGTTTCCGCTTTGGTGAGGAGAACAGGCTCGCCAAGCAATCCGCCTGCTAATGAAAGTTCATCCACACCAAATCTAGTGGTGTAAGCTGCACTGAAAAATATCGCTGGGTGAACACCAATAACTACTACAACCGGGGTGTTTTTTCCTCGTTCTTTGTATTTTTCATGGATAATTCGAGCTTGGCGTGGTAGTAAAATAAATCCAGAGTGATTTGCATCGTATACCTGCATACGATGTATTGACATATTACGAATACCGGTGTCGGGGTCTTTAAGTATTGCCATGCCTGATGCTATAAATGGCCCCCCATCTTTTTCCGATTGAGTTACAACGGGAAGATCCAGTAATGAAGCATCGTTATCTTTTTTAATGACCTCTTTGCAAGGACAAGGAAAATTGGATGAAATTAATGGCGAAATTGGTGACTTGAGTTTTTTGCTCATTGCCGTAAGTAGTTCATCCTCGGTTAGATTTAGTCCCAATGACCATTTTTTTCGATCAGTTAAAATTTGGCTGCAAGCTGTCCATTCAGAACACCCGATTATATTGTTGAAATATGTTGCTTTGCCCAATTCATTGTATGCTTTCCATTGTATTGCCCCCATGTTTTCAGCTGGGTTAACTTCTTTTGTTATCCGCAGTAGTTCTCCAGATTTATCCAACTTTTCCAGATATCCTCGTAGGGATTGATCTCGTATATTTCGTACCTTACCGATGAGTTCATGCTTTTTGGTTTTTGATAAGTTTCGTTTTTGAACGTCACTAGTATTTCTAACGTCACTAATAAATCCTCGAATTCCGTCACTTTCTTTCATCATTACTGCCCTTTATACTTAGGCTTACGTTTTTCAGAAAATGCTTGCAAACCCTCAGGCCGATCTTCAGAAAAATTAAGCATGTGAGCAAGGTCTCCTTCACCCAGAAAACCGTTGAACCGGCTTTGATCCAGACCGCGGTTAATCGCTTGCTTGCTCATCATTATACTTAAAGGACCATTATGTGCCATTTGATTAATTATTTCTTTGGCTTTTTTAATAGTATTACCCACTGGCACTACATGATTTACTATTCTGTATTCCTTTGCTTCATCAGCTTTAATAAGGCGTCCTGTCCAAATTAACTCTTTTGCTAGTTGAGGCCCAATCAGTCTTGGAAGATTTTGTGTTCCTCCCCCTCCAGGAATAAGACTATGTCGAACCTCAGGGAGTCCAAATTGGGCATTTTCTCCTGCAATAATTATATCCCCCCACATTGCAATCTCAAATCCTCCACCAAGACAATATCCCTCGACAGCTGAAATAACCGGCTTAGTGTAGAAACATAATATTCGGTATAGCGATCTGTGAGGCATATGATTAAACCGAGCCCGATAGGAGTCAAACAACTCGTGATCAGAAATGGTCATATCTGATAAGTCTGCTCCTGCGCAGAATGCTTTTTCATTTCCACATAGAACGATAGCAACGATTTGGCGGTCTAATTCTACATCGACTAATGTATCTGCAATTTCTTGTGCCATTTCCGCATTCATAGAATTAAGTGTTTTCGGTCGATCGAACTGGATTTGGCAGACCCCTCCACGTTTGATCACTTTGATAGACTTCTGCTTACGTTTTTGGTTTTTTAGATTTTTTGTACCCATATCTTGTTTTTCCGTTTTTAGCATCATGAAGGATGCTCTTATGATTTAATATTATACTCTGATCATGTTGGGATCAAAGGCAAGCGTCAAGCAGTAGCTCAGCTCTTATCACTAGGTTATATTTTTTAAAGTCGCATTAACCCAGAAATGGAAAGTTTTATGGAAAACTATAAAATGTATATCGGTGGGGATTTCGTCGATGCTGATAGTAATGAACGTTATGAAGTAATAAATCCTTATAATGGAGAGGCCATAGCGTCTGTTCCTCGAGGAGGAGTCCGTGATGTTGATAAGGCGGTGGTTGCAGCTCGTAAGGCTTTTAATGAGGGTGCCTGGTCACAAATGTCGGGCGAAGAGAGGTCAGAACTGCTTTTGAAAGCAGCGTCAATTCTTAAACAAAGAATGAAGGAGTATGCCCGGCTTGAGTCTTTAGATTCAGGGGGGACTATCAATAAAACGCGCGCTGATGCTTTCTTGGCTGCAAGACAGTTGGCCTATTTTGGTGAACAAGCTGCTAATTACAATAATGAACCGCAAGAAATCCAAGGATTAATGCGTGCAGGACGGCATTTTCATTATTTGATTCGAGAACCAATTGGAGTTTGTTCGCAAATTATACCATGGAATTTCCCGTATTTAATGGCTATCTGGAAACTTGGTCCTGCGCTAGCGACAGGCAATACCGTTGTATTGAAACCAGCCTCTTTAACACCAATTATGGCCATGGAGCTCGCAAAAATTTTTGATGAAATTGGTTTCCCAAAAGGAGTAGTGAATATAATTACCGGACCAGGTGATTCAATGGGGGAGGCTATGACGACGCACCCATTCGTTGATAAGGTGGCTTTTACTGGTTCAACCTCTGTTGGACGAAAAATTATGGCAAAAGCATCCGAAACAATGAAAAAGGTCACATTAGAGTGTGGAGGGAAGGCTGCAAACATTATTATGGACGATGCAGATTTGGATATAGCTATCGATGGTTCCATCTGGGCTAGTTTTTATCATCAAGGCCAAGTATGCGAAGCTGGAACTCGTCTAATGTTACCTGCTGAGGGGCATGATAGCTTTGTAGAGAAGATTGTTGAAAAACTGAATTCTGCTAAATTAGGAAACCCCTTGGATCCAGAAGTGCAGTTTGGGCCTTTAATATCTGCACCCCAGATGAATTCTGTTTTGGACTACATTAAGATTGGCAAACAGGAAGGTGCATTGCTCAAATGTGGAGGCAACCGCGCGTTAGGAAAAGAATTAGAGAAGGGTAATTTTGTTGAGCCAACAATATTTGTAAATGTTTCTAACGATATGAGGATTGCTCAGGAAGAAATTTTTGGTCCAGTCTTGAGTGTTATCAACTATAAAAATGTCGACCAAGCGATTTCAATGGCTAATGACTCAATTTATGGTCTATCAGCGGGTGTGTGGAGTGCAAATACGAATAGGGCAAAAAACGTTGCATCGAGATTACGAGCTGGAATGGTCTGGATCAACGAATGGCATATTTTGTCTGAACTTGCCCCCTTCGGCGGGTACAAACAAAGTGGTAACGGAAGAGAGTTTGGTGATGTAGGACTTAATGAATACACCGAACTAAAAACTTTATATGTTGATGATGCAAAAACTCGGAAAAACAAACCATGGTACGACATGGTGGTTTGAATATTAGAAAATATTAATTAAGATACGTTTGAGCTCAATTCTTCTGCTTTTCATTAATAATTTGGAGATATAAATGTTAAATGCTGCAATTATTGGGCTCGGTCGTTGGGGACGCTATCTCGTAGACTCGGTGCAGGGAAAAAGTAAAAAAATTCGTTTCGTCGCAGGGTATACCAAGACAAAGTCTAATGCTCAAGAATATTGTGATGATGCAAGCATAGATTTGCGAGATGACTACTTCGAGATAACAAATGATCCAGATGTAGACGCAGTGGTGCTTGCAACACCTCACACACAACACGCAAAACAGATTATTGCTGCGGCGGAAGCTGGAAAACATGTTTTTACTGAAAAACCGTTCGCATTAAATTCTGCTTCAGCGAAATCCGCTGTGCAAGCTTGTAAAAAATCAGGAGTTACTATTGCGCTCGGACACAATCGGCGGTTCATGGAAAATATAATGGCAATGAAGGCTATGGTCGATAATGGAGAATTAGGAACATTGCTCCATATTGATGGCAATCAATCTGCTGATTTAGGTGCTGCTGTAACCACTTGGCGAAATTCCCGAGATGAGAGCCCCGCGGGCGGCATGACATCGTTGGGAATTCATGCCTTAGATTGTATGATTCACCTTGGTGGACGAGTTGCTGAAATCGATTGCCACAGCACACGTCGGTCCACAAAATTAAATATTGATGACGCTACAGCATCTTTGGTTCGTTTTGAAAACGGAATGACTGGCACACTAGTGTCGTTGGCAGCTACACCACGTATTTGGCACATAAGAATTTTTGGTTCTGAGGCGTGGGTTGAAGCAAATAATCATCGCACATTATCAATTTGTAGAGGTGGTAGTATAGAAGTAAAAAATTTTGTGGACAGTCCATACCCACATTTATCATCATTAAGTTACGAGTTGGAAGCTTTTGCTGAGGAGGCATTAGGGGGGCTGCCATACATTATTCCACCGGACCAGATGGTTCATGGAGTGGCAGTTTTGGAAGCAATTATTAAGAGTGCGGAAAGTGGAAAAAGAGTAAAACCGATTTTTTAAAAGTAACAACCTTGTTTTTTTTAAAAAAAAAATTAAGTGTTCGATGGTACGTGCTTTAACATCGATATAACTTACTAGTTCTGGAGTTTGCATATATATATAATTTGACAGTCTACATACATGGGTTTTTTTAACTGTGTACGGTAAACATTGTAGCACGATTGGCTTAACGGAGCTTTGTTATTGTGGAATAGTTTCAAGAAATCTGTTCCCTTTCTTAACATCCAAAATCATTTCGGTTAAAATAATAGGCATGTGAATTCATGGTTTTAATTGCTATTACAGTTAATAAGGATGGCTGAAAATAAAAATTCTTTGCCCCAGTCGGCGCGTAATAAGGATGTTCAATCTTTTTTGGATGAACTGGCATCCATGCAGATTGTAAAATCTGGATGTACTCGTGGGAGGCTTATTTTTGCTCTAGACGCAACCGCAAGCCGAGAACCCACTTGGGACAACGCATGTCAAACGCAAGGTGAAATGTTTTATGCGACTCAAGAATTGGGCGGGTTGGATGTCCAGCTAGTATTTTATCGTGGATTTGGGGAGTGCAAAACTAGCCCTTGGGTAAGTTCTTCTGTGGACCTTGTGAACCGTATGACAAAGGTTTTTTGTCTTGGTGGCCGCACCCAAATTGGTAAAATTTTTAAACACACATTGAGACAAACAGAAAAAGAACGGGTTAATGCTCTAGTTTTTGTTGGTGATTGTATAGAGGAAGATATTGATAAACTATGCGATTTGGCAGGTAAATTGGGTGTAATGGGAGTACCTATTTTTGTTTTCCAGGAAGGAATAGATCCCGCAGCGACCCGTGGTTTTCAACAATTTGCTCGGCTCACAGGCGGAGCGCACTGTCAATTTGACCCCGGATCCGCCGAAGAATTGAAAATATTATTGGCGGCGGTTGCGGTATTTGCAAGTGGTGGGCGGAAAGCTCTGAAGGACTTTGAAAACCGTAGGGGGGAATCGGTTGCAAGAATTACATCTCAGGTAAGATAAAATGGCTTGGTTGGTTTTCGGAATCACTGGTGTTGTCGGATTAATACTTATTATTCGTGGCTTACGAAGTATTAATTCACGAATGGCGTTTAAATTTATCCTGTGGATTTTTGGAGGGATCACGGCAGGAATTCTAACATTAATTGCTATACGTGGTGGCATTGGATATGCGATTGCAGCAGGGTCATTCATTTTGCCACTTTTTTTACGGTGGCGACAGGTTAGGCAGTATTTTAAAAATATGAAAGGCCCATCCTCTGGAACAAACAGTGGTGTGGAAACTCGTTATTTTAGAATGACTTTGGATCACGATACAGGTGAACTCGATGGACTGATTTTGTTTGGAAAATATAAGGGGCGTAAGCTTAGCCAATTGCCATTGGAACTAATTTTGGAGTTGTTAGCTGAGTGTCGTGTCAACGACCCTAATTCAACAACGGTTCTTGAAGCGTACCTCGATCGCGTTCACGGAACAAGCTGGCGTTCAGCTGAGGCAGGTAATGATACTTCTGCTTCATCCTCAAGGAATGGTTCTATGACACATCAAGAAGCCTTAGAAATATTAGGGCTCTCCGAGGGTGCCTCATTGACAGATATCAAACGTGCACATCGCGAAATGATGAAAAAACATCACCCTGATCAAGGAGGCTCTAATTACATGGCCTCCAAACTAAATCAAGCAAAATCAAGGCTTCTAAAAAATCGCTAATTATTTGGCGTTCTTGCGTTTTTAACCAGATTTATGGCACATAGAGCACGCCCGTTCACAAATTTGGCGGGTAAAATAGCGTTTATGTTTATGATAAAAGGTAATAATAATGATAAAAAGCGTGCGAAAAGCGGTATTTCCAGTTGGCGGTATGGGAACCCGTTTCTTGCCAGTCACCAAGGCTATGCCTAAGGAAATGTTACCTGTGGTTGATAAGCCGCTTATTCAATACGCGGTTGAGGAAGCACAGTTAGCTGGTATTGAGGAGTTCATATTTGTGACAGGCAGAGGTAAAACAGCTATTGAAGATCATTTTGATCATTCCATAGAACTTGAGTTGGCGATGACCGCACGTGGAAAAGAGAATGAAGCATCAATTGGTCGTCCGATGTTTTGCCCCGGGAAGGTGGCTTACACTCGTCAGCAAGAACCACTTGGTTTAGGTCATGCCGTATGGTGTGCCAGAGAATTGGTAGGGGATGAACCATTTGCAATCTTGCTGGCAGACGACTTATTAATGGCAGATATTCCTTGTTTGAAACAAATGATTTCGAGTTATGAGGAAACAGGTGGAAATGTGGTAGCCGTTATGGATATTCCACCTAATCACACAGATCGCTACGGAATAATTAATCCAGGTTGCGAGAAAAATAGGTTGGTTGAAGTTAGGGGCCTTGTGGAAAAGCCTAGTCCTGAAGATGCACCTTCGACTCTATCTGTGGTAGGCCGGTACATTTTGTTACCGGATATATTCAAGCATCTGGATCGGCAGAACGTTGGTGCTGGTGGTGAAGTGCAGTTAACAGACTCCATGGAAAAAATGATAGGTAAGGATCCGTTTCATGGATTGCGTTTCATAGGGAAACGATTTGATTGCGGAGATAAGATAGGATTCCAAGAAGCAAACATTGCCTTTGCAATGGAACGCGAAGACCTGAGAGATCCGCTATTGAAAATTTTAGCGCGATACTCCGAGTAGCGGAAGATTTAAAAAATCAAAGGTGCGTATATGAAAATCGCAATGATTGGAACTGGATATGTAGGTTTAGTATCCGGCACATGTTTTTCAGAGTTTGGTGTTAATGTTACTTGTGTTGATAAAGATAAAGCTACGATAAAGAAGCTCTTGGGCGGCGAGTGCCCAATATTTGAACCTGGCCTTGCACCCTTGGTTTCTTCGAATGTTTCTTCTGGGAGACTAGCCTTCACCACAGATTTAAAAAAAGCAGTTTCCCAGGCTGATGCAGTGTTTATTGCAGTTGGAACTCCTAGCAGACGCGGGGATGGACATGCAGATCTTACTTATGTTTATGAGGCTGCGGCTGAGATTGCCGAAGCTATTGAGGGTTATACAGTGGTGGTTACCAAATCTACGGTGCCGGTGGGAACTGGTCGCAAGGTCAAGCAAGTTATAATCAATACGAATCATGATGCGGATTTTGATGTTGCATCTAATCCTGAATTTTTGCGGGAAGGGTCAGCAATCAATGATTTTATGCGGCCTGATCGAGTAGTAATCGGAACTGACTGCCCACGATCAGAAAATATTCTACGTGAACTTTATCGGCCACTTTACCTCAGGGAAACACCTATTGTTGCAACGGAATTAGAAACCGCAGAATTAATAAAGTATGCCGCTAATAGTTTTCTAGCAACTAAGATTACATTTATTAATGAATTTGCAGACCTTTGTGAAAAAATTGGAGCTAATATTCACGATGTGGCAAGAGGTATTGGTCTCGATGGAAGAATTGGAAATAAATTTTTGCATGCTGGCCCAGGATATGGCGGATCTTGTTTTCCTAAAGATACTCTGGCGTTGGTGAAAACTGCGCAGGACTTTTCTTCCCCAGTAAGAATTGTAGAAACGGTTATCGAAATAAATACCAAACGTAAGATAGCTATGGCAGAGAAAATAATAGGGGCATGCAATGGGTCTGTTGAGGGTAAAACACTAGCTATTCTTGGGCTAACATTTAAACCAAATACTGATGACCTGCGAGATAGTCCCAGTTTAACAATTATACCAATATTGCAGGCAAAAGGAGCTGAAATTCGTGCGTATGACCCTGAGGGAATGGAGGAAGCAGCAGCCAGTTTTGATGGCGTAACTTTCTGCGCGGGTCCTTATGAAACTATAGAAAATTCAGACGCCCTGGTAATTTTAACTGAGTGGAATTCTTTTCGTGCTCTCGATATGAAGCGAATTAAGAAATTGTTAAAAAATCCAACAATAGTCGATTTAAGAAATATTTACGTTCCTCAAGATATGGAAAACGCAGGCTTTGTTTATCATAGTATCGGAAGGTCATCAGCGAGAAAGGAAAGATAATTGATTAGACATTCTTTTGATCCAACTATCTTACGAGAATATGATATTCGCGGTGTGTTCAATAAAAATTTATCCAAAGCCGACGCTAAAGCTGTTGGGTTGTCCTTTGGTACAGTGGTAAAGGAAAGCGGTGGCATAACCATATGTGTAGGATATGATGGACGGTTCAGCTCTTTAGAGTTGGAGAATAATGCCGTCGAGGGGCTTTTGAGCTGTGGGTTAAAAATCAGCCGTATAGGTCTTTGTAGCACACCGATGCTCTACTATGCTGTGCACAAATTGCAAGCAGACGCTGGATTGATGGTTTCAGGATCGCATAATCCGCCTGAACATAATGGTTTTAAGATGGTCTTGGACCGGAGGCCATTTTTTGGTGGTGAAATTAAAAAACTCGGTAAAATTTCTTCCTCAGGAAACTGGAGCACAGGAAAAGGCGTGGCTGAAGATGTTAACATATTCGATGAATACGTCCAGCGTTTAAGATCTGACTTTAGAGGTGAGCACAGTTTCAAGGTTGCGTGGGATGCAGGAAATGGATCAGCTGGTCCTGCAATGTCAGCTATTTGTTCAAAACTTCCCGGTGAGCACATACTAATGAATGCTGAAGTAGACGGAAGTTTTCCTAATCATCACCCCGATCCAACCGTACCAGAATATCTTAGGCAATTGCAGATGGAGGTTTGTCAATCTGAATGTGATTTAGGTTTCGCGTTCGATGGTGATGGTGATCGATTAGGTGTGGTGGATGGTAAAGGCCGCATCATATGGGGTGATCAATTAATGGTTTTTTTTGCGGCAGATGTTCTTAAAGAAAATCCGGGAGCGAAGATTATAGCTGATGTTAAAGCAAGCCAGATTTTGTTTGATGAAATTGCTCGAATGGGCGGTAAACCAGTGATGTGGCGCACAGGTCATTCTGTTATAAAATCACATATGGCAGAGATTGGTGCACCCCTCGCGGGAGAGATGAGTGGGCATATTTTTTTTGCGGATAAATGGTTTGGGTTTGACGATGGTTTATATGCTGCTGTTAGATTATTGAATTTTCTAGATGGCAAAGAACATTCACTTGCAGAAATTTTTGATAATCTTCCGAAGGCGGTTAACACTCCGGAGTTGAGATTTCAATGCAACGATACCAGAAAATTTGATGTTATCAAAGAGGTATATCAAAGGGTAAGAAGTCTTGATGTGAAAATTAACATTGTGGATGGTTTACGAGTACAAAATGCAGATGGTTGGTGGTTACTTCGTGCGTCCAATACTCAGGATGCATTGGTTGCAAGATGTGAGGCGGAGGATTTGATTGGGTTGCAGAGGCTACGTGACACTCTAGTTTCGGAACTTTGCAAGAGTGGAGTAGAACCACCTAGTTTTTGACTTTATTCTCTTAACGGTCGCCAACTGCTGTCGGTGCAACCTGAACAACCTGACATGGCACTTGTTTGGCTTGAAGTTCTCTGCAAGCTTGAATTGCTCGATTCTGCGATATATCTACAAGGCGGGCACGATACAAACTTTTGTTCCTGATAGAACTTTTTTCTACGGAAATTCGGGCCCATCGCAAGCCTTCAGACGCTTCGACTGCCCGGTTAGCAGCAAGAAATGCTTGGGCAAATCGACTAAAAGCACCAATCTGTATTCCCCAGCCCTCTGCTCTGTAGTTAGGCAAAGAGGATCCCATTCGACCAGCCTGCATCATATCTCGAGACTTACTCTGTGTGTGTTTTTGCACAATTCTTTCGTGACTAGAAATCATATTTAGTGTTCGATGTAATAAAGTAATCATACGATTATCACGGCTTGCTGGGGTTTTTCCACCGAAGATTATTCCAACAAGCCTCTTTCCATTACGTTCAATTGAAACTGCGAGATTAAATCCTGATGCATTTATATATCCAGTTTTTATGCCAGTAGTACCCGGAAAACGAACAAGCAAGTTATTATGATTTCTGTAATTACGGCGACCAAATCGGAACCGTTTTAGTGCAAAAACATAATAATATTTTGGAAAGTCCCGCCGGATAGCTATCGACAGCCTTGCCATATCACGCGCTGTTGTTACTTGCCTTCGGTCTGGTAGTCCAGATGCATTTCGAAAGTTTGTTGCTTTCATACCTAATTGTCGCGCTCTTTTCGTCATTAAAATAGCGAATCGTGGTTCAGTTCCGCTTATGGCTTCTGCAACTGCGGTAGCAACATCGTTTGCTGATTTTGTAATCAAAGCTCTTATCGCGTTTCTTACAGTGATGGATCTATTAACTTTCAAACCGAGTTTCGAGGGAGGACTAGATGCGGCCTGAGCTGAGACTCTTAGTTTTGTTAACATTGTAAATTTTCCAGCTCGCAATTGTTCAAAAACGAGATAAAGCGTCATAATTTTTGTGAGGGAAGCCGGGTAAGTTTTTACATCTGGATATTCTGCATGTAAAACACGTCCTGTAAATTCGTCAACAATAATTGCAGCATATTGGCGCGCTGATGACGACGTTGCGCTTAAAAAAAAACCAATAAAAACAATGATTAAAGAAAAAATGTGAACTGACTTTTGCAAAGATTTGTTTACCTCTTTTTGAATTTTTAATTTCTAATTCAGGAGAGAAGTTATGTAAGTAAGCCAGAATCTACAACAAGATATAGATTTTACGATAAATACCCCTATTTTATTGTTGATAGTTTTATAAAAACAAGTTTACGGTAACCAATTGAGAACACTTTGTTTAAATACTGGTAACAAACATCGCTTGAAAAGGAATGGAGAGCATTCTGGTAGAAAAATGAATAATTGTTTCTCCCGCGCAGATATGAATGGTAGCAGCAATCAAAGGCCTCCAGCGATTGGGCCCAACATTGGCGTGGTGCTTGAGGAAAAACCTAAAACACGAAAACCATCGATGTACCGCGTTCTAATGCTTAATGATGACTACACACCGATGGAATTTGTAGTATTGGTGTTACAGTCTATTTTTGGAAAATCTAATGATGAAGCAATAAATATTATGCTACATGTTCATCAAAAAGGTGTAGGAGTTTGCGGAATTTACACGTTTGAATTAGCAGAGACTAAAGTTACTCAGGTAATGGATTTAGCTCAAGAAAATCAGCACCCTTTGCAGTGCACGCTTGAAAAGGAATAATCAATGCTATCGCGAAATTTGGAACGTAGTCTTCATCAAGCACTCTCGTTGGCAAGAGAACGCAAGCATGAATTTGCTACACTTGAGCATTTATTGTTATCGTTGACTGAAGATACCGATGCAGTTTCCGTGTTGAAAGCCTGTGGTCTTGAAATCGGTAAACTTCAAAAGCAGCTTGGCGAATATTTAGATAATGAATTAAGCAATCTTGTTGTAAACCGCGATGATGACCCAAAGCCAACCTCAAGTTTTCAAAGAGTGGTTCAAAGAGCAGCAATACATGTCCAGACCTCAGGTAGACAAGAAGTTACCGGAGCGAACGTGCTTGTTGCGATGTTTTCCGAACGTGAATCACACGCTGTTTTCTTCTTGCAAGAGCAAGAAATGTCTCGATTCGATGCCGTAAATTATATTTCGCATGGAATAGCAAAGGTGGAAGGTAAATCCGAGAGGCGCCCTATTGAAGGAGTCGACGAGCCAAAAAATAGTGAAAGTAAGGCAGGTAAAAAAAGCCTTGAAGCTCTTGACTCTTTTTGCATTGATTTAAACCAGAAAGCGCGTGAGGGAAAAATCGACCCTTTGATCGGAAGAGCGGATGAGATTGAGCGGACTATTCAAGTTTTGTGCCGACGTAGAAAAAACAATCCGTTGTTTGTTGGTGACGCTGGTGTAGGAAAAACAGCCCTCGCGGAGGGTTTAGCAATGCGCATCGAGGGCAAGGACATTCCGGATGTGCTTGAGGCAGCAACTATTTTTTCGTTGGATATGGGAGCGCTGCTGGCAGGAACTCGCTACAGAGGTGATTTTGAAGAAAGATTGAAAGCTGTAGTTTCGGACTTGGAGGCATGTGATAACGCAATTTTGTTTATAGATGAGATCCATACTGTTATAGGTGCAGGAGCGACTAGTGGTGGATCGATGGATGCATCAAACTTGTTAAAACCAGCTCTTCAAAATGGCTCACTGCGGTGCATGGGTTCAACTACCTACAAGGAATACCGAACATACTTTGAGAAAGACAGGGCTTTAGTGCGTAGATTCCAAAAAATTGAGGTTGATGAGCCCTCAATTGAAGATACTGTAAAAATTTTACGCGGTTTAAAAACATACTACGAGAAACATCACCGGGTTCGCTACACTCTAGAGGCTTTGCGAACGGCAGTAGTATTGGCCCACCGTTACATCACGGACCGTAAGTTACCTGATAAAGCGATTGATGTCATTGACGAGGTTGGGGCATTTCAAAAGCTCATACCGATGGGTCGGCGCCGTAAAATGATTGGAGTTAAAGATGTGGAGAATGTAGTAGCAAAGATTGCCCGAATACCACCAAAGAGTGTGTCACAAAATGATCAAAAAGCCCTCCAAAACCTCGAGAGAGACCTCAAGACAGTAGTGTTTGGACAAAATAAAGCTATAAATGCGCTATCATCGGCAATTAAGATGTCAAGGGCTGGACTTCGTGAACCAGAAAAGCCTATCGGTTGCTATCTATTTTCTGGACCGACTGGTGTAGGTAAGACAGAAGTCGCAAAACAATTAGCACTTACAATGGGCATAAAATTTGTCAGATTCGATATGTCCGAATACATGGAGCGGCACACGGTGTCTCGCCTAATCGGAGCGCCACCGGGTTACGTTGGTTTTGACCAAGGTGGATTATTAACAGACTCAATAGACCAGCATCCTCACGCAGTTTTACTGCTTGATGAAATAGAGAAGGCTCATCCAGATCTTTTCAATATATTATTACAGGTTATGGATCACGGTAAGCTTACTGACCATAACGGAAAACATGTCGATTTCCGTAATGTTGTACTTATTATGACTACTAATGCCGGAGCCGCCGATTTAGCCAAGGAGGCTATCGGAATAGGACGAGAAAAGCGTATTGGGGATGACGAAGAAGCTATTAAAACACTGTTTACGCCCGAATTTCGGAATCGCCTTGATTCTACTATAACGTTTGAAACGCTGCCCGCTGATGTTATAGAATTAGTTGTTGAGAAGTTTGTTATACAGTTGGAAGCGCAATTAGAGGATCGAGGTGTCACATTTGAGTTAAACAAGGAAGCAAGAAAATGGTTGGTTGCAAAAGGTTATGATCCTCAATTTGGTGCTCGGCCTATGGCACGTGTCATTCAGGAGAACATAAAAAAACCTTTAGCTGATGAATTGCTTTTTGGAAAATTAGAAATGGGAGGGGTTGTTAAAGTTAGGGTTAAAAAGAATATTTTGAATTTGGATATAATACCTTCAACAGCAAAGAGAAAATCGAAAGATAAGACCAAGAATAAAAAACCAAACGTTAAGTCAGCGTTAGTTGAATAATACTAGATAGACGTTATTTTTCCTCATTTTTACGGTAAGGCGACATCTTGTTCTTAAGATATTCGATATCAAATTTATTCTGTCTTCTTTCTTTCGTCAAAAAACTAGCCACTGCATCCCGTAAATTTGGATTTTCTATCCAGTGCGCACTGTAAGTTTCAGTAGGCAAATATCCTCGGCTAATTTTATGTGGACCTTGAGCTCCAGCTTCAACCTTTTTCAACTTGTTTTCTATGGCAAATTCGATAGCACGGTAAAAACAAGCTTCAAAATACAACATTTTATACCGTTCGGTGCATCCCCAGTTGCGACCATAAAGTGTATCTGTTCCGAGAATATTTAAGGCGGCTCCTACGGCCTCACCATCATGTTTCGCAAAAATTAACACTATTTTTTCAGACATTCGATCACGAAGCATCGAGAAAAATTGTGGTTTAAGATATGCATGTGCCCATTTGCGATCTACAGTATTTAGATAAAAACCATAAAATGAGTCCATATGTTCTTTCTTCAATTCAACTCCGGAAAGCACTTGAAAACTGACTTCAGAATTTGCTAGGAGTCTTTCTTTGCGAATTGTTTTTCTTTTGCGAGAATTTAAAACCGCTAAAAAGTCATCAAAATTAGTATATCCTTGGTTATGCCAATGAAATTGTGCTCCAGTTCTTTTTAGAAACCCCTTTAAATCAAGGACCTGACTTTCCCCGGAGGTGCAAAAGGTTATGTGTATAGAGGATGCCCCTCTGGAATGTGCTAAACCCTTAAGGGCTTTTGTACAAACGGTAAAAAGTTCATCGGCATTTCCACCTGGCCGAATCAGTAATCTTGGTCCTGTAACAGGACTAAACGGCACAGCCACCTGCAATTTTGGATAATACTTCCCTCCGGCTCGTTCAAAAGCGTCAGCCCAACCCCAGTCGAAAACATACTCACCATATGAGTGACTTTTAATATATGCCGGAGCAGCTGCAACCACCAAACCTTTATTATCCTTTATCAAAATATGTTGTGGAAGCCATCCTGTTTCGGCGGAAACTGAGCCGCTATCTTCCAAGGCTGAGAGAAACTCAAATGATACGAACGGATTTTCTTTTCCTGCACACGAATTCCATTGGCTGGCTGAGACGTTTGATATCCCTCCAATGATTTCAATGGTATATTCATTTTTATTTTTACACATACTCAGGCAATTTCGAATATGCCATCGATTTCAACTGCAGCTCCGCTAGGAAGAGAGGCAACTGACACTGCGAACCGAGCATGTCGACCAGTTTCGCCGAATATTTCTACAAACACGTCTGAGGCACCGTTGATAACTTGCGGTGCGGCTGTAAAATCTGACGTTGCGTTCACAAAACCACCTAATTTTACCACGCGGATCACACGATTAAGATCTCCAGCACAAGCATTTTTCAAGTGGGAGATAAGGTTTAACGCACAGGCTTTGGCGGCGCGCTTACCGGTATCAACATTCAGTTCCTTGCCTATCTTTCCTTCGATTAATAGTCCTTTTTCTATCGAAATCTGACCAGAGATAAAGACCAAAGATCCTGTAATAACAAATGGTATATAATTAGCAGAAGGGGCTGGGCTGTTGGGTAATGATATTCCCAGGTCTTCTAATTTTTGTTCGATTGTTCCAGGCATTTTAATCTCCATGTAATTGTAAGGTTCGAGCACAATAAAATCCCTAATAAAAAACGTTTCTATCAAAAATTTTAAAATTTATTTTGCAAAATTCATAATCGGTTTTTTGCACCAAAATCCAAAGCAATATCGAGCGGCTTAACCATAAATCGTACATTGGTTCACAAATCTCACAATTTCTGATTTATATTTTGCTGCACGTAATATATTTTTCTTTTGAGTTTTTTTCTAGGATTTTTTATTTTTTGAATATAGCGAATAAAGAGTTTTTTAATTCTCTGTCAAGATAAAGAATTTAGTGTTAATGTATTAAAATGTTATGACGCTGTTTTTGTGCTCTGCATGTAAAACGATAGCATCGTATGTAGTGTTTATAAGAAGATATCTGGAGTGATAAGATGTCAATTGGAACACTTTTGCTCACTCTTTTTACCGGCACTTTTGTTGGAGAGGATGAACAAGGTAACAAATATTATAGGGATAAGCGTCGGTTCCGTCATGGTAAGGAAAAAAGATGGGTGGTCTACGGAGGAGATGTTGAAGCTTCTTCTGTTCCAGCAGAATGGCACGGCTGGTTGCATCATAGAACTGAAGCATTACCAGGCAATGAGGCTCGACAAAATAAAGATTGGCAAAAGCCTCATGAGGCAAATCTTACCGGAACACCGAAAGCCTATCGTCCACCAGGTCATATGCTAAAAGAGGGTAGGCGCGATCGCGCCACAGGGGATTATGAGTCGTGGCAGCCAGACCAGTGAATAAGTTTTACTATTTTTTTCCTGAAGGAACTCATGATGCAGAATAATTTTGTTGAAACAATTATTGGCGCAGTTGTCCTGATTGTAGCCGCTGTTTTCTTAATTTATGCTTATGCCGCTGGTGGAAAATCGAGTGTCGCAGGCTATGAAATAATTGCCAAATTTAATCGGGTGGATGGGTTGAAAAAGGGCAGTGATGTCAGAATGAGTGGCATAAAAATTGGTTCAGTTATTAGGCAGAAGCTTGATCCCAGAAGCTATTTGGCCGTTGTAACCTTCAGTGTGAGTAATGATATTAAACTACCATTGGATAGTTCGGCACAAATTTCGTCAGATGGTTTATTGGGTGATAAATATTTAAGTTTACAGCCCGGTGCTGACGAACAAATGTTGGGTGACGGGGGAGAAATCACCCATACACAGGGTTCTGTAGATATTGTCTCTCTTGTTGGAAGAATGATTTTTTCGCAAACCAGTCAGGGTAAAAAGAATAGTAAATCCAATAATGTCAGGTAAAAAGTATTTTCATCATCAAAATTGGATTGCTGAGCGTTATTCTTTAAATGCAGGATTTGTTCCTGAACTGGGACAACCAGTGGTGGATTTGCTAAAACCACAAACCGGAGAGTTAATTTTGGATCTTGGTTGTGGTGAGGGCACCCTAACTGAAAAATTGTTGGAGTTTGCAACATCCGTTATCGGAGTTGACAACTCATTAAATCAGATTGAAGCAGCTAAAAAAAAGGGACTTCTTGTATGTATTGCAGATGGGCATTCTTTGCCATTTCAAGAGAATTTTGATGGAATTTTTAGTAATGCTGCTTTGCATTGGATGTCCAGTGATCCAAATGCTGTTCTCTTAGAGGTTTGGAGGGCACTAAAGAAAGGGGGACGATTTGCTGCAGAAATGGGAGGACAAGGTAATGTTGCGAGTATCACAAATGCGCTATCAAATGCATTAAAGCGCCGTAATATTGATCCGGATTCTGTCTTTCCATGGTATTTCCCATCATCTCAAACTTATTCGGCACAACTAAAAAAAGCCGGATTTTTGATTTCTTATATAGAACTTTTTAACCGACCTACTGAGCTTCCAGGTGACATATCCGGTTGGTTGGAGACCTTCGGTGAGTCATTTCTTTTTACGGTTCCATCAGAAGAAAGAGCATATATTGTAACGGAGGTTGCCGAGGAATTGCGTCCCCATTTATTTAAAAAAGGAAAGTGGATTGTAGATTATGTCCGGCTGCGTTTTTTAGCTGAGAAACCGGCATGAAGTTGCTTCCAGCTTTTCTTGCGTTTTCATTTCTACTGATTTTTTCGTGTTCTGTATTTAGTAAATATTTTTATAGCACTTTAAGTGACTGGACACATATCACAGGGAAAGGAGTTAGTTCTCAAATTAAACGCTTTGCGGACCTGGATCGTATTCCTGTGGGAGCAGTGTTGCAGGGGCTGGATAAGGTGACAGCGCGTATATCAGAGTTTACTGTGCCAGCAGGACAGTCTGTGCATTTTGGGTCATTACACATAACTGTTCGAGATTGTTTTAAACGTCCCCCTGAGGAAACCCCAGAGAGTGCCGCTTTTTTAGAAATAAGTGATAGAGGAATACCAGAGAAACCAGTGAGGTTTTTTTCTGGTTGGATGTTTGCCTCCAGTCCAGCACTGTCTGCCTTAGAACATCCCGTTTATGATGTTTGGGTGGTTGATTGTATGAACATCTCGAGCATATCATTTGACAAATCAGGCAAAAAATCTGCTGTAATTTCTAAAGCAGATGTGAGTAATTGACGGTAGCCACTTCTATGAATTTCAACAACTCCGAATTGGGAAAGATGTTTGGTTACAAATTGTGTATCTAAAAGTTTAAATCCCCCTGCATTGAGTCTAGCTACTAAGTGCACCAAAGAAATCTTACTGGCATCACGAGCATCGCTAAACATACTTTCTCCGAAAAATGCTCCCCCCATTGTAACCCCGTAGAGACCGCCCACCAGTTTATTGTCAAGCCAAGCCTCGACGCTGTGGGCCTGTCCAATGGTATAGAGTTCGGTGTAAAGATTTATTATTTCTTTGTTAATCCAAGTTTCCTTTCTTCCGGGTGCAGGCGTTGCACACCTCCGGATTACTTCTTCAAAGGCAGAGTCACAGCGAATATCGTATTTAGCACGCCGAACACTCTTTCTAAGTCTTCGCGGTATATGAAATTTATTTAATGGAATAACACCCCTTTTTTCAGGGTCTATCCAATACAGTGTTGGATCATGAAAACTTTCAGCCATTGGGAACAAACCCACTGAATATGCTCGTAATAAAATTTTCGGATCAAGACCGACCATAAGTCAGCTGGTAGATCGTCGTTCTACCATTTTTTCTAACCAGTGAATGTCATATTCACCGTTAATAAAGTCTGGCTGAGTGATTATTTCTTGGTGTAGTGGAATTGTGCTGTCTATTCCTCCAATAACATATTCGTCAAGTGTACGACGTAAACGCATCAAGCATTCATTTCGATTGCTGCCGTAAACAATCAGCTTGGAAACAAGACTGTCGTAGTAAGGCTGCACGCGATAACCGGAATACAGTCCTGAGTCCACTCGAACACCCAAGCCTCCTGGTGGATGGTAATCGGTTACCTGACCGGGCGATGGTATAAAATTGATTGGATTCTCGGCATTTATACGGCATTCAATGGCATGCCCAGAAAAATTTATATCTTTTTGGCTCATACCCAATGGTGCGCCTGCAGCAACACGAAGTTGCTCGCGAACAATATCTAAGCCAGTTACCATTTCAGTTACGGGATGTTCAACCTGCAATCGAGTATTCATTTCTATAAAATAAAAACAACCATCTTGGTAAAGGAACTCGACTGTTCCGGCATTCTGATAACCTAGTTCTGCTAAAGCATCACATACTGTTTTTCCTATAGTGTCACGTTCATCAGCGTTTAATGCTGGAGAACCGGCTTCCTCAAGAACCTTTTGGTGTCGACGCTGAAGGGAACAATCGCGTTCTCCAAAATGTAATACGGTTTTTTTGTTATCGCCCATAACTTGGATTTCGATGTGACGAGGTCTTTCCAAAAATTTTTCTATGTATACAGCGTCATTTCCAAAAGCAGCGCCTGCCTCTGAGCGTGCACGTGACAAGGCTGATTCTAACTCTGCTTGTTCCCGAACAATTTGCATTCCGCGTCCGCCACCGCCGGCAGAAGCTTTTACTAATATAGGGTATCCTATACTTTTTGCTACGCTTATAGCGGTTTCAATGTCATTAATTGCTTCTTCTGATCCAGGAACAACAGGAATGCCCAGCTCTTTGACCTTCGCTTTAGAAGCAATTTTATCTCCCATTAGTGCTATGTGTTCAGAAGTTGGTCCGATAAAGCCTATTCCGTGTTCTTCAACAATAGATGCAAATTTGGCGCTCTCAGATAAAAATCCGTAACCAGGATGTATGGCATCTGAATTGGTAACTACAGCGGCTGTTATTATAGCAGGAATATTTAAATAGGACTCTGTAGCACTCGCTCCTCCAATACAAACACTTTCGTCAGCAAGCCGGACGTGCATGGCGTCTGCATCAACAGTTGAATGAACGGCAACAGTGTTTACTCCCATTTCGTGGCAGGCACGGTTAATGCGCAGTGCTATTTCCCCCCGATTTGCTATGAGCACCTTATCAAACATTTGCCGTCTTTATTTTATAATCATGAGTTCTTCGCCGAATTCAACTGGCAGTTTGTCTGAAATAAGAATCTCTGTGACCTTACCATTTTTGGATGCTCTAACTGGATTAAAAGTTTTCATAGCCTCTATTAGAAGTAAGGTGTCACCTTTCTTTACGGTATCACCCAATTTAACAAAATTTTCTGCCCCAGGTTCTGGAGATAAATAAACAACACCAACCATGGGTGCTGTTATAGCATCATTCGAGCTCAATTTATTTTTTTCTTCTGGGGAATTATAATTGTTAGAAGGTAGTTCTGAAAGTGAAGCCTCTGTTGTATTTGTTATCAAGGCATTTCCGTGTATCGAACGAGCAATACGAATGCTCTTGTTGCCGTCTCTGACTTCAATTTCAGAGAGACCAGTTTCATTTAATAATTCAGCTAATTTTTTTACCGCGGATTCTTCTATATCGAATTTCGCCATCTTTTTGATCACCCATTTTCCAGCAAAGCTTGCACCGCAATTATAGCTAACATATAACCGTTTGCCCCGAATCCACACACCACTCCAGTGCTAATACCGGAAATGACTGATTCATTTCTAAAACTCTCTCTCGTAAAAATATTAGATATGTGCACTTCAACTATTGGACAGGAATGTTGCACTAAAGAGTCTCTTATTGCAATTGATGAGTGAGTGTAGGCTGCGGGATTTATGATTATGGCAGCATGCTTGGATTGTTGTATCCAATCAATCAATTCGCTTTCAGAGTTGGTTTGCCTAAAGTCTACAGTCAAGCCGCAGGGCTTTGCCGTTTTTTTACATAAGCCCTCAATATCTGATAAAGTTTGAGTGCCATATATTTGTGGTTCTCTTTTTCCGAGTAAATTAAGGTTAGGCCCATTTAATACTAAAATTGTTTTCGAGTCTGACACTGACGATACTCTCTATAGGTTTTATTTCTAAACCCTTACCCTACTGCTCTCATGTGTGCAATATATCAAAAATTGCATTAAGTGGATAAATAAATGGGAGTAGTCAAAATCTTTTAATTTGGCCTTGCATATTAATGCATTACTTGAAAAACCCGTTCGTGTTTTTATATCGCTCATAAAGTCAAATTCTTACTTTCGCTTTGTTCTTTTTGTGTCGGGTCCCAAATTATCAAATTTTGATTAAAAATGACTAAGGCAATAATATTTCTAGTGTGTAATTTGACCAAGAAATATTATTAATCTTCATTGCCGGAGTAGCTTACAGTGATAAAAAAAATTGATAAATTTTTAAAAAAAGACACTGTTCCTAGTCCATGCCTTGTAGTTGACCTAGAGATAGTCGTTGAAAACTTTCAAATATTATCATCTCTTCTTCCCGAAACACAAATATACTATGCAATTAAAGCGAATCCAGCGCGAGCGATCCTACAAAAACTCTGGCCACTAAAATCACGGTTTGACGCCGCTAGCATTTATGAAATCAGAGAGTGCCTCTCTGTCGGCGTAGACCCTATGAGTATTGCTTTCGGGAATACTATTAAGAAACGGCAGGCGATTAGAGAGGCTTATCTATCCGGAGTAAGACTCTTTGCTATAGATTCTAGTAATGAGGTAGAAAAAATATCTAAAGCTGCGCCAGGGTCATCCATTTACTGCCGCTTTCAAACAAATTGTTTTGGAGCAGACTGGCCGCTATCTAACAAGTTTGGCGTTCAACCCTCAGAAGTATTAGAAATTTTGCGATATGCAAAAAGTTTAGGTCTGGCTCCGGTCGGACTCTCCTTCCATGTCGGGTCACAACAACGAAATAATATTCGATGGGATGAAGCAATAGCGCAAGCAGCAAGGCTGTTTAAGTTAGCGCAAACAAATGGGATTAATCTTGAAATCTTAAATATCGGAGGCGGTTTCACATCAAACTATCGGGGGCGAATACCCTCTATTCAAGATACCTGCGAAGGCATAAATAAATCTGTTCGCCGTCACTTTGGGCATTCGTCGCCCCAACTGATAGCAGAACCAGGTCGATATATTGTTGGCGATGCGGGTATTATCGAAACAGAAGTAATTTCGGTCTCCACTAAAGCCAATGATTTAAGACGTTGGATTTATATCGATATAGGTAAGTTTGGAGGTTTGATCGAAACCTTAGGGGAAGCAATCCGTTATAGAATCGACGCACCATACAATGATGGGCCTAGTGGCCCTGTAATACTTGCGGGGCCAACCTGTGATGATATGGATGTGCTTTATCAGTCTGCAATCTATGAATTGCCATTAAGTATAGTTGAAGGTGATCGACTTCGCATCTACAGCGCTGGTGCGTACACTGCGAGTTACTCCGCAGTTAATTTTAATGGGTTTCCTCCTTTAAGCGAATACTATATTTAAACATACTGTATATTGATTAAAACGGTGTGTAATTGAAAATGAAAATTTATGGTTATTTTAGATCGTCAGCTGCATTTAGGCTTCGGATTGCGTTGAACCTAAAAAACCTGGATCACGAAACTGAATTAATTAATTTGCAGGCAGGTGATCAATTCTCAACTTCTTTTAAAATAATAAACCCTCAGGGGCGAGTCCCAGTTTTAGATACAGGTCTCGATGTTTTGATCCAATCGATGGCAATAATTGAATATCTGGATGAAAGTTACAACGATCCACCACTTTTTCCGCAAAGTTCTGCTGGTAGGGCAAGGGTAAAAGGAATTGCGCAGGTTATCTCTTGCGATATTCATCCTCTGAATAATTTAGCGGTGCTCAATTATTTGCGGGAAAATTTGAATGCTAATGATGTTGCTGTGGAGAAGTGGTATCAGCATTGGGTAAAACAGGGATTTGATGGAGTAGAAAAGCTTCTTGCACTTAGCAAGGATACGGGAATGTATTGCCACGGTGATGAGCCTGGTTTTGCTGACATTTGCCTTATTCCACAAGTTTTTAATGCTCTTCGATTTAAAATTGCTGTAAAGGAGTATCCAACAATAGAAAGAATTTATAATACTTGTATGGAACACCGAGATTTTTACAGAGCACACCCCATGGAACAGCCTGAAGCAAAAAATCTGGCGTAAATGATAAGTTTTATTCTGGACTAATTTTTGCAATTATATCATGCGATCTTAACCATGCAGGTTCTCCCGCTTGTAATATTTTAATCGCGCGCTTAGCCTGCTTAATTGCATCTCTTTTGCGGTTGATGAGAAGATTATATTCAGCTGACGCTAATGCAGATAAACCGAGATGACCCAGCCTACCATTCGCTGTCGCTAATAGTCTCCACGCCAGCGGGATCCGTCGGTCTTTTAGAATAGCGTACCGCAGATGAATTCGGGCTTTAGTCACAACATTATTTTCGTTGGACTCAAGCATCGCGTGTGCAAGACTTACGCGTAATAGCGGAGCACTAGGAAGCATAGCTACAGCTTTTTGATATGCTAATAAAGCTTGATTAATTTTGCTGTTTTCAAAAAGAATTTGACCTTTTAGTTCTCTATAAAATGGATCTTTTGGAAAATCTGAAATCAATGTATTAATCTCAGCAATAGCCTTTTTTAGATTTGCATCGCGATAATGTGCGATTGCTAATGAATAACGCTTTATAGGGCTGTTAGGCTTGGCAGAATATTTTTTTAAGACCTTATGTGGTGCGTCCAGAAACGCATCTAATTTTGCAATCATACGCGCATGCTGTGCCTTAATCTTATCTGGCAAACGTAAATCTGTGTATTTTGAGTTTTTTACATGTTCTTTAACAAAGGATATTCGGTCGCTTGTCAAAGGATGTGTTTGGATATACGGGTCTTGAGTGCTCTCAGACAATAGATCTTGTCCTTCAAGAATTTGTAAAAACTCGAGCATTCCCTTGCTCGAAAAACCCGCCTTTTCCATATATCTAAGCGCAGCTTGATCTGCGGACTGCTCCTGCGTTCGACTAAATTTGAGAAGTGAACGTTGTGCAATATGTGCTCCGCCGCTTCCAGCCGCCGCCATAAATCCCGGGTTGCCGCTCAGTAAACTCAATGCGAGTCCAAACATTTGAGATGCCATTGCGGTGTTATTGCTTTTTGCTAATTCTCTACGGAGCCGTATGAGGTGGCCAGCAGAAATATGCCCAATCTCATGGGCAATCACACCCAAAAGCTGATTGGGGTTTTGGGTTGAGCGTATTAATCCAGTTGTGAGAAAAATTTTTTGCCCCCCAGCCACGAAGGCATTAATCTCATCTTTGTTAATTAAATAAAGCCGGACAGAGTCTGGAAACATACCGGCAGCATCTATGATAGGGGCAGAAATTCTCTTTATTATACCCTCAATTTCTGTATCTCGAATGACAGAGTTTCCGATGGATACAAGTACGAAATTTTGAACCGTTACCAAAAGGAAAAAACTTATTAGCCACAAAAGGTTACTACATCCTTTCATGAAAGAGCTCCAGCAATGGATTTGATGATTAAAATTAGCATGAAGATGAATTTATACCACGATTTATAAATCTATAAATTAAAAATCGAAAAATAAAGGGCATTTAGATGAGCTGAAAAGTTTTTCAATTAGTATTCGTTGCAGAGGTAAATTTGAGCAGATAAAATTTATAGAGACGTTAAAGCAGGATATTATAGAAATTAAACTTATATATTGAATTTAGGTTTTTTTAGTGGGGTATTTCAATGGTATTAAAGGTTGCAAAAAGAGGGATGATTCCTTCGTTTGTTGTAATGGATGTTTTACAGGCAGCAAATAAGCGACAGTCTGATTGTGGTGATGTTCTGCATCTGGAATTAGGGCAACCTGCTAGCCCAGCTCCTCAAAATGTTATTGAGGCAGCAAGAAGCAAACTCTTAACCAATCCAATAGCCTATACTGAGGCATTCGGGTTACCCACACTTCGGGAAGAAATTTCTAAATGGTATAAATTGAGGTACAATGTTGATGTTTCCAAAAATAGGATTGTTGTTACTACTGGCTCGTCAGCTGGATTTCTTTTAGCCTTTCTCTCATCATTTGATATTCATGATAGGGTTGCTATGGCAGAACCCGGCTATCCGGGTTATAGAAATATTCTATTATCTTTAGGGATTGTGCCAGTAGGCTTGCCTGTTTCTTCAAAAACACGGCACCAGCTGACCTCAAAAATGCTTAACAATTTGACCAAGCCCCTGGCTGGTTTAATCGTAGCAAGCCCCTCTAATCCAACGGGGAGCATGATATCTGACCTAGTGTTTAGTGATATAGCAAATACGTGTAGAACAAAAGGTGTCCGCTTAATATCTGATGAGATTTATCACGGCATTACTTATGGGAACTCTGCTCAAACTGCTTTAAAATTTGACGATCAGGCAATTGTAATCAGCAGTTTTTCAAAATACTTCTCAATGACAGGCTGGCGCATCGGTTGGATGGTTGTGCCTGATGAATTAATAAGATCTGTTGAGTGTTTGGCACAAAATATTTACATCTCAGCGCCAACTTTATCTCAATGGGGAGCAATTATGGCATTTAATAGTTGCGAAGAATTGGACCTTAATGTCAAAAGATACTCTGAGAACCGGTCTTTGTTGTTGGAGGGGTTATCACATATTGGATTTGATCAAATAGCTACTGTGGATGGAGCTTTTTATTTGTATGTAGACGTGAGTAAGTATACCGATGATAGTTTCAAGTTTTGTAAAACTTTACTCAATGAAACTGGCGTTGCAATTACTCCCGGTATTGATTTTGATACCAGAAGAGGTGAACAAACAGTCAGATTGTCTTTTTCTGGAGCGACAAGTGATATTGAGGATGCTATTTCTAGAATGGCAAATTGGATGTCAAGATATCATTGATATTTAATCGAGAATTTTTTGCCACCACCCACGTTTTGGTTTTTCATCGGAAACTTTTGAAGACTTTTCTTTAATCTGGTCGCTATTTTTGTTTTCTACTGATTTACTGGTGGAATTTATTTTTTCCGCAGAAAAATCATTTTCTTTAGGATCACTTTTATTGTTATTCCTGAGGCTACTGTGAGTATTTTTTTTCTGAGAGGAACCAGAGAGATGTTCGTTCTTATCAGTGTTTTCTGTTTTTTCCACATCATCCACGGGGTTTGAGTAATGGGGTTTTCCACGATTATTTCTACGTCTACCACCCCTTCTCCCACGTCGTCGGCGAGATAATTTTTTTTCATTACTGTCCTGGGTCTTTGTTTCAGGAATGTTTGCCGCTTCACTAGAGACGCTTGTTTCGTTAGATGCATTTGTTTCGTCTGTATCTGATTGTTGATCTGAATTCTTTTTTCGGCGTCTTCTCGATCTTTTCTTTCGTGCAACATTTGTTGATCCCGCGCCATTTTCGTCTGCTGACGCCACCTGTGAACTCAAGTCTGGGTCACTCTTATCGCTTTTTGATTTTACTCTTTCGAGTTCGATATCTGCTGGTCCAATAGTGTCGTCCCCAAATACTCTAATTCGAAATCCGTACTTAGCTTCCATAGAGTCTAACGCATTTCGTTTTTCATTTAGAAGATAAAGTGCAACGCGCGTGGATAACGTAATTGATACCTCTTCACTTCGCATTCTTGTGCCTTCTTCTTCTATGAGACGAAGGGCATGTAGTGACATCGACTCTGTTGATCGCAGATTGCCGCTCCCTTCACAATGTGGGCAAGGCTGGGTGCTATTTTCAACAAGGCTGGGGCGCATTCGTTGTCTGGAGAGTTCTAACAAACCAAAAATACTTATTCTTCCGACTTGTATACGAGCTCGATCTGCTTTTACCGCCTCCCTGAAACGTCTTTCAACAGTTCTTTGGTTGTTTCTATCTTCCATGTCAATAAAATCAATAACAATCAGGCCAGCAAGATCACGCAACTTAAGTTGATAGGCAATTTCGGTTGCAGCTTCCAAATTTGTTGCGGTAGCGGTTTCTTCAATATTTCTTTCGCGAGTAGCGCGACCTGAATTTACGTCAATTGCTACAAGTGCTTCTGTAGGATTGATAACAAGGTAACCACCAGACTTTAATTGAACCGTTGGATTGTGCATTGCTTCAATTTGATTTTCCACCTGATATCGATGGAACATGGGCATCGAAGTATCTTTGTAAGGTTGCACTCGTTTCGCATGACTAGGCATCATCATTCGCATTAATTTTTTTGCTGATTGATACTTGCCGGTACCCTCTACCCATATCTCCTCAACTTCCCGAGTGTACAGGTCTCTTATTGCTCTCTTTACAAGATCTCCTTCTTCGTATACGAGACTAGGAGCAGAAGATTCGAGTGTAATGCTGCGAACATCCTCCCATAAACGCATTAGATAATCAAAATCGCGTTTTATTTCCGATTTGTTGCGCTGCATGCCAGCGGTTCGCATAATAACTCCCATTCCATCTGGAACTTTAAGTGATTTGAGAAGGTCGCGTAGACGTCTCCTGTCAATTGTGTTCGTTATCTTTCTTGAAACGCCTCCGTTTCCACGGGTTACATTAGGCATCAAAACACAGTATCTTCCTGCAAGAGATATGTATGTTGTGAGTGCGGCGCCTTTATTACCACGCTCTTCTTTTACAACCTGCACTAAGATTACCTGATTTCGTTTAATGACCTCTTGAATTTTATAACGTTTAAATTGCCCAGAGGCGTTTGTTTGACGGCGATGTGTATTTTTCTCGGGAAGTTCTTTTAAAGTATCTGTTTCAACTTCGCTGTCAGCTGGGTCTGGGCCCTTGTCAGTATTTTCTACTAATTCCTCTGACCTTAGTGTTTCAATTGACTTTTTTTCAGGTATTGAGAGATTCCTCCCATTACCTTCTGTAAATTCTTTTTGAGTTTCACTTTCCTCGCTAGTAGAATTATTTTTTATTTTATCTATAGGCAAAAAAACAATATCTTCACCGCGTCCAGTATTTTCGTTTAAAATAGGAGTTGCAGAGGTAGCTGTGGTTTCTGGAGTCTCTCCATCATCATCAGGGTTGCCGCTAATTTCATCGTATTCTTCGTCCAAATCTATTTCGTCAGACCCATCAATCGCTGCAAGGTGTTCTTTGGCAGCAGTTGCTGCTTGCTCAAATTCTGCTACATGCTTTTTGAGTGCTTCTCGATCTTCAATTGGGATTTGATAATAGTCTGGATGAATTTCACTAAATGCAAGGAAACCGTGTCTATCTCCCCCATAATCGACAAACGCGGCTTGCAACGAGGGTTCTACTCGTACAACCTTTGCAAGATAGATATTACCTTTATTCTGGGTTTTGGTTGATGATTCGACATCGTAATCCAATATTTTATTTGCTTCTGTTATAACGACTCGCACCTCCTCTGGGTGAGCTCCGTCAATTAGCATTCTTCGTGTCATGTAAACTCTCTCCGTAGCAACCAAGTTAAATGTATGGTCGGCTTACGCTACGGGTTGAGACCAGGAAAGGATCTACCCGCCGCGCACTCCAATTAGAGGTTCGCAGACTGGGGACCCAAAGGAATAACTGATTTCAACCCTAGGGTTTCTAACTATTGTCGTATTTCCTAAGTGCGACTTACCGGGATCTGATTTGATAAAACTATCAGCCCGTTTGCCTCACCCTCCTTCATCTATCTCTGATAACCAGAACGGTAACGACATCTAAAACTCAGATAGAATAGTCTATAACCTATCTATTTAACAATGAGATAATCATATAATTAACAGTATTATAGAAATACTAATTCCTGAGAGTAAGAACACAAATTTTAAGTATTTTTTCTTTAAAACTGATCATTGAGTCGGTTCAGATTGGCAGCTATATATCAATAATATAAAAATTGGCGGCTAAATGTATGTATATTTATTTTTTTCTCGCACTTCAGCTCTATGCTTACTATGTTTTTTTATGCCAATCTGCCAAGCTTTGGCTTTACCGCAGATAGCCGGTTTACGTATTGGTGATTACTCAACATATACACGATTTGTACTTGATGTAACCGAAAACATTGATTTTAATGTTTTTACTCTCCCAAATCCTCACAGAGTTGTTATTGATTTGCCGGAAGTTTCTTGGCACTCATCTGCTCAAATTGTTTCACGTGGGAGACGCATATCGGGTTACAGATTTGGTCTATTTGATGCCGGTAGATCCCGAGTTGTGATAGACTTGAAATCACCGATCATAATTAAAAAATCATTTATTATCCCAAGAAATAAAAAAAACCTGACCAGAATTGTGGTTGATATCAAGCCAGTACCATATCGGGCCATGTTAATGGAGATTGAGAAAACTCGTAAAAAACATACCGCTAAGACTGCTAAAACAGCTCCTCCAAAGCTGTCATTCAAGCAGAATGAAAAGTATCCTACTGTGCCCGTTAAACCATTGGTTGTGATCGACCCTGGTCATGGGGGGGTCGACCCTGGCGCTTTAGCAATATCGGGGACGTTAGAAAAACATATTGTGCTTAAGCAAGCACAGGTGCTTAGGCAACTCCTGGTTAGTTCTGGCCGATACCGTGTTCATCTCACGCGGGACCGAGATATTTTTCTCCGGTTGCGCCAACGGGTTGCCATTGCTCAAGAAATGAAAGCAGATCTATTCCTTTCTTTGCATGCAGACTCGATTAAAAATCGCCGAATTCGTGGTGCATCAATCTATACCCTTTCCGAAAATGCTTCTGATAAAGAAGCGCGGTTACTAGCGGAAAAAGAAAATAAGTCTGATGTTATTGCGGGTATAGATTTGAATGATAAAAGTGAGACTGTTGCCAGAATTTTGATTGATTTGAGACAACGGCTCACTAAAAACAACTCAGTAAGGTTTGCTGAGAGGTTGGTTAATGAATTTAAGGGAAAAATACCAATGTTACGAAAAAACAGAAGATATGCGGGGTTTGTTGTTTTAAAGGCTCCTGATGTACCTTCCGTACTTGTTGAAATGGGTTATTTATCTAATCGTCAAGATGAAAGGATGTTGAAAAACAAAAAACATCGTGAAGTTTTTGCCAAATCGGTTGTCAAAGCAGTAGATGCATATTTTACGCGGATGCGAAGACTTCACTCCCCTTGAATTAAACTTTATTATATCAATGAGAATACCAAAACTACTTTGCAATACTTTCAACGAGAATATTTATGAATATTGTCAGTAAAGCATTATTAATTTTACTAGGCGTTTCTTTTTTAGGGGTTTTTGCGGCGGCAATTATAATCATCACTGCATTCTGGCATTTTGGAAGGGGGCTTCCAGATTATCAGCAGTTAGACGGTTATGAACCTCCAACAGTAACTCGGGTACATGCGGGAGATGGTCAGCTTTTAACAGAGTTTGCACGTGAAAAGCGAATTTTTGTCCCTTATCGATCTATACCAAAAATTGTAGTAAAAGCTTTTGTATCCGCCGAAGATAAAAATTTCTATTCTCACCCTGGCATTGATTTGGCTGGCGTAATACGTGCGATTATTACGAACATTCGATACATTGGAAGCAACCGCCGTCCAGTTGGGGCATCGACAATTACTCAGCAAGTTGCGAAGAATTTTTTATTAACTAATGAAGTCTCAATGGATCGTAAAATAAAGGAGGCAATTCTTGCTTTTCGGATAGAGCACGTTTTATCTAAGGAAAGAATTTTAGAACTTTATTTAAACGAAATTTACCTCGGTCAGGGCTCATACGGCGTTGCTGCGGCTGCGCTAAATTACTTTGACAAGGCACTAAATGAATTGACTTTAGATGAGGCTGCTTTTATCGCAGGGTTGCCAAAAGCGCCAAATAATTATCATCCGACGCGTCAGCCCCAAGCTGCTATTGCGAGGCGCAGTTACGTTATCGGCAGAATGTTAGAGGACGGGTACATAACCAAAGCACAGGCTCTGCAGGCATTGAGACAATCACTTGTGGTTCGTTCTCGATCGGAAACACGAGTAGCCGAGGCTGATTTTTTTGTAGAAGAAGTCAGGCGTGAATTGTACGAAACATTTGGAGAGAGTAAACTTTATGGTGGTGGTCTATCTGTGAGAACAACACTTATTCCTCGTCTGCAAAAAATCTCAGATCGTGTTCTAAGAGACGGTTTAATTGCTTACGATCGACGTCACGGGTGGAGAGGACCAATAGCAAAATTGAAAACAGCTTCAGGTTGGGCTAATCAGCTTTCTAAGTTATCTAAACCAAAGGCTTTATCCGATGCAGCATCCGATTGGTCCATGGCAGTTGTTTTGCAAACTACTAAGTTTGAAGCCCGCATTGGGTTTTCTGACGGAACGCTTGGACGCATTGGTTTGTCTCAATTAAAATGGGCACGGAAGTATTTAACAGAAAATATTCGGGGACCCAGGGTGATGACTCCAGCGGACGTATTACAACCGCTGGATGTAGTCCTAGTGTCTCCCTTAAGTTCTAGAAAGAAGAAAAGCAAGCGCAACATAGGTTATTGGGTGCTACAACAACTGCCTGAAATTAATGGTGCACTAGTAGCGCTGGACCCACATACGGGGCGGATATTAGCGATGTCTGGTGGTTTTAGTTATTCTGGAAGCCAATACAATCGAGCCACTCAAGCAAAGCGTCAGCCTGGCTCAGCGTTTAAACCCTTGGTCTATCTTGCGGCCATGGATCATGGGTTTAATCCCTCTAGCATCGTGCATGATGCCCCTTTTGTTGTTGACCAAGGGCCAGGATTGAAACGCTGGAAACCTGCTAATTACACAAAAAAGTTTTATGGACCTAGCCCACTTCGTCTGGGAATCGAAAAGTCCCGTAATCTCATGACAGTCCGTCTGGCACAAAATATGGGAATTGATGTAGTAGCCGACTATGCGGAAAGGCTTGGAATAGTTACAGAATTACCTCGATTGCTATCCATGTCACTTGGAGCAGCAGAAACTACTCTTCTGAATATCACGACAGGTTATGCCATGTTAGTAAATGGCGGACGGCAGATCCAGCCGACCCTGATAGACCGAATACAGGATAGAAGAGGAAAAACAATTTTTCGTCATGAAAAAAGATTTTGTTCTGGTTGCAAGATTGAAAAATGGAATATGCAACTGCCCCCTATCATACCTGATAATCGAAAACAGCTTGTTGATCCGCAAAGTGCGTATCAAGTGGTATCCATGTTAGAGGGAGTGGTACAACGTGGTACTGGGTTAAGAATAAAAGCATTAGGCAAACCACTTGCAGGTAAAACTGGTACAACTAATGATAGTGTGGATACCTGGTTCATAGGATTTTCGCCTGATCTCGCCGTAGGCGTGTTTATAGGTTTTGATACGCCACGATCTCTTGGTAAAAAAGAGACAGGTTCATCGGTTGCTGTTCCAGTTTTCCGCGATTTCATGCGCGAGGTGCTGAAGGATACCCAACCAATTCCATTTCGTGTACCACCTGGAATAAAACTTGTGCGCGTCAATTCCAAAACAGGGCAGAGGGCAAACTCTAGTGGGAGTGGGACAATCCTTGAAGCATTTAAGGCATGGCAAAATCCTCCGGAATCAAAGCAATATATGGATGTGTCCAAACCTTCATCAAAGATGGCGCCAAGTGGAGAAGGTGTTGGTGGCATAAAAGGTTTGTATTAAATTGAATATTTTGTACTGAGGTTTTGTTACGACAATGAGTGCTGAGATAAATTCATTAATTGAGGAAATTAAGCGGTCTTTAGAGCTGCTGAGGAGGCATCTTTGACTGGGATGCTGCTCTTCGTCGTTTAGATGAATTAAATACCCTCGCAGAGGACCCTAAGTTCTGGGGTGATCAGACACTCGCTCAAGGGGTTATGCAAGAACGAACTTACCTTGAAAGCGCTATTAGTAAGGTTAATTCATTAGTGCAAGAATTTGAAGAGTCCGTTATTTTATTTGAGTTAGGTCAAGCTGAAAAAGACCAAGATACTCTCACTGAGGTGGAGTCTTTGTTAGAGGATATAAGTGCGCGAGCTTCTAAAGCTGGTTTAGAATTCTTATTATCTGGCGAGGCTGATACCAATGACTGCTTTCTTGAGGTACATGCAGGTGCGGGTGGTACGGAGTCACAAGATTGGGCGCAAATGTTGTCACGCATGTACACACGCTGGGCAGATTCCCATGGTTATAACGTTCAATGGTTAGAGGAGAGTGCGGGTGAAGAAGCTGGTGTAAAGTCTGCAACGCTGCGGGTGTCTGGGCGTAATGCGTATGGATGGCTGAAAACAGAGAGCGGGGTTCATAGGTTAGTAAGAATTTCCCCTTATGATGCTGCAGCGCGGCGCCACACTAGTTTTTCAAGTGTTTGGGTTTATCCAGTAGTTGATGAGTCAATTCAGGTTAACATCGAAGAAAAAGACCTTCGGATAGACACTTATAGGGCTTCTGGAGCAGGAGGACAGCATGTTAATAAAACCGATAGTGCAATTCGTATCACGCATTTACCCACTGGTATTGTTGTGCAATGTCAAAATGATCGTTCACAGCATCGAAATCGAGCGGAAGCTATGTCTATGCTGAAAGCACGGCTTTATGAAGTTGAGTTGCAGAAGCGAGAAGATGCGATGCGAGCGGAGCATGACGCAAAAACTGATATTGGATGGGGACATCAAATTCGATCATACGTTTTGCAACCTTATCAGTTAGTAAAAGATTTACGGACAGAAGTTGAGACTAGCAACACACAAGCCGTACTTGATGGTGACTTGGATCTGTTTATGGAAGCATCTCTTGCTGCACGTATAAAAGGCTCAATAAAGAAAGAATAGGTATGAAAGCTATGAGTGTACTGGCTAAGTCAATTAGAAAAAAACTTAATTCTTTAAAACCTACATATCTTGAAATTCAGAATGAGAGTCATATGCATAGCGTACCTCCAAATTCGGAAACACATTTTAAAGTGATATTAGTTTCGGAAGAGTTTAACGGCAAAAGTCGAATAGCGCGACATCAGGTAGTTAACAATACGCTCGCTGAAGAACTTTCAGGGCCTGTACATGCTTTGTCTATTCAAGCGTTTACACAATATGAATGGCAAAAGCGCGATGGATATGTAGCACCATCTCCGAATTGTCGAGGTAAAGAAGAACACTCGTAGTAGTTCGAATTAGAACGGGATCGTAAGAGTTTCAAAAATGCCGTCACAATTAATCAAATTTACACGTTTTGAAATAATTTCATAACTGCTTTTTTGCGTTCGCAAATGATGGTAGCAACGTCCGCTGAAGCTCGTTTGCTTGTCTAAACGAAATTCAGTCATTAGTTGAACCGAGTGAACAAAAATCTCGGAGCCATTGCCGCGATTGTTATCAATTTCCACATTGGACACATAATGGCAGGTTCGGCTTTGAGGTTCTTGCGAGTGCAGTTTTGGATGACGGAGCCGCATTATACGTGTTTTTAAAAGTGCCTTGTCATCGAAGAAAATGGATACTGAATTGTAAGGGTCTGTTTGGTCTGGTGCCCCAGGAACCCAGTAATATCCGTCTTCTGCAAACAAATTGTACCAATCCTCAAATCGACGTTCATCTAATAAACGCGCTTCAAAATATAAAAATTTTTCTATGGCACTTTGCATAGCTTATAATTATGCGTTTCCGCACATGTACGATAGCCAGGCTTTATGTTGATGCCTTGCGTTTGCCTCGGAAGTTCCAAAATCAGTGAAAGACCCATTATTGTCAATCTTCTCCTCACCAATAGACCGTGCGAAAACTATCCAATCGTTACCTTGTGCCTGCATTCCGCTTTGACAGCGTGTCCATGCATCCATGTCATCTGCCATAACCATGCCTGCAGGTGAATGACTATTGTTGTTTGATTTTAAAGCTGCATACCACATTTCCTCTGGCGCACCTTTTAACTTTAGTGGAATAATTATGTTCTCTGTACAATCGACTGAAATAGGATTCATAATTCTTATATGCTGTGTCATATACTGTATCGACCAGTGCGGAAAAAAAATACTATTATGGTGATGTATTTTCATGTTGGATTCAGCAGCATCGCCATAAGCATCTTTCATTGAGTTTCTATACCTGCTAAAAACTGGTCCGCTATTTTCTTTGTCCATGGGGAATCGCTCCATATAAGTGTGACCAAGCGCGTGGCCGCCTATGATTTGATTTTCCCATTCCATGTTAAGTGATGCATTCTCTTTGAGTAATTTGACTTTTCCAGCTTCGTCGCCCTCGGCTCCCTGCCGGCGGAATTGGGTCCCATCTTCTCCTGTTGTTGACGCGTGGGTAAACATTGGGTGATAAAGGTCGTTTAAATTTTCAAGTTGTATTTTCCAATTTCCTGCGAACCTGTATCGAAACATCCCGGCGCATGCTTCGACTTCTCCATCTGGTGCTAGATTTACAAAATTATCTATGTGCCTCTGCATTGGTCCAAGAAAAGCGCTGAGTTCTGGAACATTTTCATTTAGCGCAATAAATACAAAACCTCTATAAATTTCCATTCGAGGAGGACGAGGGAGATCAAAATCTCCGTCAGTAATAAACCCGTTTGAATAACGTTGTGGATACGGTACACCGGCATGATCGCCATTTGTATGGAACGCCCAGCCATGGTAGGGACATTCAAAACGTCGTGAATTTCCCGAAGGTTTATTGCATATCTTTGCCCCTCTGTGAGTGCAACGATTAAACAAGACATGCACACTATTATCCCTATGACGGCTCATAATTACAGGTTGCTTAGCAAGTGTAAGGGTAAGGAAATCACCAGGTTTTGGGATTTGACTTTCGTGTCCAACGATCAACCACGACCGTGAGAAAATTCGGTCCATCTCTAACTCAAAAATATCGGGGTCAATGTAATAGTCTTTATGGACGCGGTCAGGTTTGATAAGGCTTTCTAGTGTCGTATTATCGTAAAGGCTCACAATTTATCTCCATGTCTCCAATTTTGCTCTATTGTAAATTAAAAAAAATAGCTGTAGCAACAGACCATCATGTTTTTTTAAATTTTATATTTTTTAAAATTCATATTCTCTTTCAAGAAAACCAGCTTTTTTTCTAGCATTATGATTAAAAGGAGGTTTAATCTCTCCAGTAAAATATAGCTTAACGAGTTTCTGCCATGTTTCTTTGGAGTTAAATTGTTTTTCTTCGCACAAAAAGTTAAACCACCGTTTTCCAATCATGACATGCCCAATTTCATCTTCATAAATTTTTTCTAATATGGCAGCGGTTTCAAAATCTTTTGTTTTATTCATTCTGTTGATAATTTAAGGTGAGATATCAAGTCCTCGGGCTTCAAGAACAAGGGGAACCACTGCCAATCGTGCAAGCAGATCATGTGATGTACTTCTAGCTGCGTCCCATAGGCCGTCATGTGCAGGCAAGTCCCCATAATTTATCCCAAAAGTGTTTAAACGTGTAGAGAGTAAATCAAAGTGCTCTGCTTCTTGTTCTGCTACTAAAACCCAATCGTCATAAAAAGCACGAGGTAGAATGGGATCGGCAAACCTTGCTACTAGATCACAGGCTAAGTTCATCGCATTAAATTCTATGTGCGAAAGCGCATGCAAAAGCGCAATTCGATTTTCTGTTGAATAATCCCGTCCGCGTTTGGGCATCTCTCTTGGTGGACAAAGTTTGAGTTTTGGAGGGTAACTGGGATCCTCCGGTTTAGTGGCTTTGCCGATCTTTAAGCTGGCATCGGATTTCCAAAGAATTGCGAGTTTTTTAATCGCCTCAACTTTAGCTACTGGTTCCGCAATATAAATAATATGTTGCGCTTCATTGGTAAGACTATTCATGTTGAGACCGAGCCCAGATGATAAGAAGAATGTATGTTTGACAGCAAGATCAAGTACGTCTCAAATTCTCTCTATGCGGTTTAAGCTTATAGTATTCAGAAGACATCTTTAGTTTACTAAAGAAGGCTACTGGAGTTACCACTTTGCTTCTCTTTCACTAATCTTAAGGATTAACCTAATAAGTTAACATTTCTAATCAAGTTCAAAGCATCCATCGGAAAACCTTAAACGAATATTTAAGCATCCTTCATTAACTTCCCATGCTTGGATTCGATATTTTCGAAATCCAGCTTTGTGGAAAGGATCATCCTCAGCAATCTTTTTTGCCGCGTTAGCTGATTTTGCTCTTATAACAATCATACCAGGTCCTTGCGGTTTACCTTTAGAGTCAACAAAAGGCCCTGCGGCAAAAAGAATACCCCTTCTCTCAAGATCTAACTGATAATTGATATGTTGATGAAAAATACTTTTTCGTTCACCAATTTTTTCTGTCGTTTCTGAAAAAATTATATACAGCCGCTTATGTAACATTCTTTCATGAAGTTTTTTAACATTTTTTGCGGTTACTGCCATTAGAGTCCTCGTCTTTTCTAATTTGTAAAGTGGAGAATAATTTTCAGAAAAGTTTTATATTGATATTTAAACCTTTCTATTTCTGAGAGTTTTTTCTGCAGGCTGTTCAATTATTTTATTAAAGGCTTTGATGCAGAATTTCGAAGTTTGTTCAATAACATTTGAAAGTGTCTCAATATCCGGTTCTCCGCATGCTTTTGCAAGGACTTTTCGGCTGGCGGCTGAAGAGTTTTCCTCATCAAAATTCTCACCGACTGTAAGTCTTAAACTCCCTTGTAAATTGCACCAAAATTCCAAACTAGACCGAAGGCCGACTCCATGTGCCTCAGATAACAAGCCGTATTCCATAAGTTTGGTTAATGCCATATCGGTATTCGGAGAGAGAATTTTTGGATAGTCATGCGCGTGCAAAAGCTGAAGATATTGAACAATGAATTCAATATCCACCAAACCACCTCTAATGTTTTTTGCATCCCATTTGCTAATTTGCGGACGATCACGTGCGATTCTTTTTCTCATATTAAACACATCCACCACTAAATTATCTGGATTCCTTCTCTTTATGAGCACATTTTGTATTGCCATCTCGATGCTTTCACGAAGGGTAGTTGAAGCGCACACTACCCTCGCTCGAGTAAGTGCCATTTGTTCCCATGTCCAAGAGGTTGTGAGGTGATATTCGATAAACGATGTAAGGGATGAAGCAAGAGGTCCAGAATTTCCGGATGGACGTAAACGCATATCAACATCATATAAAGAGCCTTGGCCAGTTGGTGCCGTTATTGCGCTAAGAAATCGTTGTCCAAGTCTGGTGTAGTAAACATTTATACCTAATGATTTTTTGCCATCTGAGATGTCATTATGGGCGTCATTGAAGGAATCATCATAAATAAATAAAAGATCGAGATCAGATCCAACTGTAATTTCTTGACCGCCTAGTTTTCCAAGGGCCACAATTGCCAATCCATCTCCATTGGTACATCCATGAATATTAATGAATTCTTCAAATACTCGTTTATAGAGAACCTGAAGCACTGCATCGGCTATGGATGTCAGATGAATGCCCGCCTCTATTGGTTTTAGATGGCCACGAAGAATAAGAATCCCTGTTTGAAATAAACGGTCATTTACTTGGCGTCTTGTTATGTCGAGAACATCTTCAAAGTCTTTTGCTAAAACGAGTTTAGTATTCAATTCAGATACTAGAAATTCTGTGTTTGGAGGGGTATCGTAGAAGTCAGATGTGAGAACGTAATCAAACAGAATGGGATGCCGCCTTAGAGTCTCAGCCAGATGTGGTGCACTACCCATGATTTCCGATAGTAAACTAAATAATACTGGATTTGTATGAAGGAGAGATAGTAGTTGCACTCCTGCAGGTAACCCGGAGAGAAAATCATTAAATTTTATTAGTGCACTATCTGGATCATGAGTTTGGGAAAAAGCTTTTAATAGATTTGGGACCATCTTAGTTAACAATTCCCGAGCACGTTCACTTCTCAAAGCTATAAAGCGTCCTGTATGCCAATTTCGAATAATTACTGATACAGTTTCGGGTTTTTTAAATCCCACTTCAGAAAGGGTTTTGAGTGTATCGGGGTGGTCTTCTCCTCCTGTGAAAACTAGGGATCCTGGGAGCCCAAGAGTGGGGGAGCCGTCAAATAAAGTGGCGTAATGATTTTCTACTTGATGCAGCGTAAGTTTCATCTTTTCAACAAATAATTTGACCGATTTGAAACCCATAAACTCACTTAAATTTTTTAACTTTTCTGGATTTGACGGTATGTCATGGGTTTGTTGGTCGTTAGTCATTTGTAATCGATGTTCGACTTTTCTTAACATGTTGTATGCAACCAATAGGTCGTTCATAGTGCTTTCGCTGACATGTCCAGCATTTTTTAGGGCGCGCAGTGCATTACACGTTGATCTGTTTCGTAGTCTTGTATCGCGCCCACCCCATATAAGTTGTTGCGTTTGTACAAAAAATTCAATTTCACGAATTCCTCCACGTCCTAATTTAACGTTATGACCAGGAACCTTTATTTCTGAACCGCCCTTAACTGCATTAATTTGACGTTTTATAGAGTGGATGTCTTCAATAGCTGCAAAATCTAGACTACGACGCCAAATAAACGGGTTTAGATTTTTTAAAAAAATATTTGCTGCTTCAAAGTCTCCCGCAACGGGCCGGGCTTTAATCATTGCTGCCCGTTCCCAGTTTTGACCAGTGCTTTCGTAGTAGGTTTCTGCTGCAAGCGTAGAAATAACCGGTGGGG
>MDTG01033498.1_pt1 | contig 40343 bp, 37 predicted proteins | sample 811421 | NCBI WGS metagenome assembly MDTG01 (sample SAMN05326645, study PRJNA326480) | marine metagenome | isolation source: seawater | place: Pacific Ocean: South East | collected 2011 | reverse complement strand
TCATGAAGCTTTTCTTTCACTTGGATATCAATCATATCCATAGCTGGGCAACCACTGTAAGTAGGACACAAAAACACCTCTACTTTATCTTTAGTACAAACAACATCTCTTACCATTCCCATTTCAATGATATTTACTACGGGAATTTCTGGATCAGTTACTTCAGATAAATACTGATAAATGAGCTGTTTGTTTTGTGTGACCATCATTTAAACTACCATTTAGCATCAGGGTATGCACGTTGCAGATATTGCATCTCCGTAAGTATATAACCTAAATATTCAGTATGAATTCCTTTTTTACTTCCAGTAGTCATATAAACAGATTTAGGCACAGAAAGAGTCGCTTCAGATAATAGAACGCCAATCTCTTCCATTAAATAAGTCTTCATTTCAGCTCCAGATATAGCATAACCAGCTTCTTGCAATTTAAAATCCAAAGAATCTTCTTCGTACAACTCTCCTACAAACATCCAAAGTTCGTTTATAGCTGTCTGTATTCGCTCATGACTTTCCTTGGTACCATCACCCAAACGTTTTACCCACATTTCTAGGTGACGTTTGTGATACGCAATTTCTTTTACTGCTTTCAAAGCAATCCCAGAAACTATCTCATCTTCGACCTTAGCAAGTGTTTCGTATACTTTACTTAAATACAAAGCCATTATGTACTGACGAACAACTGCAAATGAAAAATCAGTGTTAGGTTGTTCTGTTAGCATGAAATTATAAAACTCACGCTCAGGTCTTCTGAAAGCTAAATCATCTGCTGTTCTACCTTGACCTTCAAGCTTAGCAGCATAAACTAACAGTGCCTCTGCTTGACCTAAAAGGTCTAAACCTAAGTTAGTTTGGGCAATATCTTCCTCTAAAAAGGGACCTTTACTACACATTTCCGACTGACGATGTGACAAAATCAAACAACTATCACCCAAACGAATGCAAAATTTAAATAAATCTAATCGCTCCATTTTTACATATTTTTTATGCCCTCGGGTAATTCATAAAAAGTTGGGTGACGATAAACTTTGTCGTTTGATGGGTCGAAAAAACTCTCCTCATCAGTAGGGTCGGCTGCTACAATAGCTTCGGTAGGTACAACCCACATTCCTCTACCTTCACCACGTCTAGTATACAAATCACGCGCATTTTGAATAGCCATTTCTTTATCGAAAGCATGTACAGAACCAGCATGCTTATAAGGAAGTCCTTTTTTAGTCTGGATAAACACTTCCCACAATTGTCCCTGTGTATCTTTTACTTCGCTCATCTCTTATTTCATTGAATGTTTTTGAGCATAAGCTAAAGCAGCTTTACGTACCCATTCTCCATCTTTATGGGCTTTTTTATGATGATTTAATCGCTTGATATTACAAGGCCCTCCACCTTTTACTACCGACCAGAATTCATCCCAATTGATCTCACCAAAATCGTACGAACCACGTTCCTCATTCCACTTCAAATCTGGATCTGGAATAGTCAAACCAATTAATTCAGCTTGTGAGACAGTTTTATCAATAAAACGTTGTCTTAAAACATCATTAGATTCTCTCTTAATTTTCCACTTCATGGCGTTGCCCGTTCGAGGTGAATCACTATCATGAGGTCCAAACATCATTAATGCTGGCCACCAAACACGGTCTAAAGCATCCTGAGCCATTTGTTTCTGCTCTGGAGTCCCCTTAGCCAGCTGTGCCATTATTTCATATCCTTGGCGTTGATGAAAACTTTCTTCTTTACAAATTTTTACCATAGATCTAGAATATGGTCCATAGGATGTTTTCTGTAAAGAAACTTGATTAGTTATGGCAGCACCATCAACTAACCATCCAATAGCACCGATGTCTCCCCAAGAAAGAGCTGGATAATTAAAAATACTCGCGTATTTCGCTTCCCCTTTATGTAATTTATCAATCAACTCTTCTCTAGAAATGCCTAGAGTTTCTGTAGCACTATAGATATACAAACCATGTCCAGCTTCATCTTGAACCTTTGCTAACAAGATTTTCTTAGCTCTTAAACTCGGAGCTCTAGTAATCCAATTTCCTTCAGGCTGCATTCCAATAACTTCAGAATGAGCATGTTGTGACATTTGTCTAATGAGATGCTTACGGTATTCCTCAGGCATTTGATCCCTTGGTTCTATCTTTTCGTTTGCATCAATGCGTTCTTGAAAAAGAACATCTAATTCTTCTGCTCCCATCTTTTATTTATTCTTCGTGTTCGTGACCCCAAGTATCTAATTCTTCTTTCGACCATAATTCTGGAAAGAAAATTCTTTTTTGATATTTTGGGTGCATATATTTTTTCCACGGACTTCCACCTGTTGCTGCAACTGCCTTACCACTAGATTCTAAATAGTGTGATGCAGTCCGATAGTGAGTCATCGTCCATTTGATATTAATCTTTTCATCTAAAGCCTTCATAGCTTTAATCAGCTTTGGTGTTTTTCTATCTTCTTCTGATAATGAAGCATAAATAGCTCTTAAGTTTTTAGTCTCAAATTTCTTAGCAAAGTCTAACAACTCCTTACCATACTGTTCTTCAAACATCTTTAGCATTAAAGACTTTTCACCTGTCTTATAATTCTTTCCTGCAGCTTGCCAATATAGATGATCAATCTTGTCTTGCATACTCTCTAGATCTTCAGCTTTGGATTTAAAGCGAATATCTAAAAGGTTATTCAAATCTGTACAGGCAATTTCAATCTTACGGTATTGCACAGATTGAAATCCACTTGCAGGGGTTAAAGCATCTCTAAACTTCATATATTGTTCTACTTCCATTCCATATTTCATAATGGCAAAAGAAGAAATAAGGACGTCAAAATAACGATTTATTCTACCAAGACGGCTTACAAAGAAATCCAATTTAATATTATCTACTTCTGCTACTTGATAAATCTCTGAAAGAATCATTTTGAACAGTAATTCATTTACTTGATGATACATGATGAAAACATTTTCATCAGGAAAATAAGTTTTAGGTTTTTGAAGTGACAACAAAGTATCTACTTCACAATAATCCCAGTAATTGACAGGATTTGCATAAAGTAACCCTGATAAATAAGAATCTGGATTTTCTCCTAAACCTTTATATTTCTCATTGATTTGTTCAATCAATTTATCCTGACTCATAAAGTATATTCTTTAAAAACTAAATAAATATATAAATACAAATCTTCATTTAGTATATTAACTTCAAAATTACATATTATAAATCAAATATCTATATGATAAATATCACAATAAAATATACACCTAAAGGATACACATTAAAACTAAAATATTAGGAATATAATAAAAAGTGATCTCGCTGTATTTATTATTATTTCTTAAAAGTTAGGTTTTCAGACCTTCCTTTATTGAAGATTTTATTAGAATTTGGATTTCCTTTTCTAAGCTCCTTCTGTTCCTCAAATGGTAAACTAGAAATCTCTTTACATTGAATCGAACAGCAGTTAACCATAGTTTCTTTACACTCTTCGCATTGTATAAACAACAAATTACAAGCAACATTTGCACAATTAGAATGCGTATCGCAAGACTTACCACATTGATGACAATTAGATATGATTTCATCTGAAATTCGTTCGGCTCTTCTTTCGTCGAAAACAAAGTTCTTACCTCTAAACTTATTCTCTAAGCCTTCTGCTTCAATTTGCCTTGCATACTCAATAATTCCACCTTCGAGTTGATAAACCTTTTTAAATCCTTTATGCTTAAAGTAAGCACTTGCTTTTTCACAACGAATTCCACCAGTACAATACATTACCAGGTTTTTATCTTCCTTATGTTCTTTTAAATCTTCTTCAATAATTGGTAATGACTCTCTAAAAGTATCTACATCTGGTGTTATGGCATTTTTGAAATGACCAATTTCTGTCTCATAATGATTCCTCATATCAATAAGAACTGTATTGGGATCATCTAAAATTTTATTGAACTTATCAGCTTTTAAGTGTACTCCAATATCAGTAACATCAAAAGTATCATCATCTAAACCATCTGCAACAATCTTATTTTTAACTTTTAGCTTAAGTTTTAAGAAAGACTTATTGTCTTGTTCTCTAGCAATATTTAACCGAATACCATTCAAAAACGTAATAGTATCTAAATGTTCTTTAAAGTCATTAAACTTATCTGCTGGAAGAGATAATTGAGCATTGATTCCCTCCTTAGCTACGTAGATACGTCCAAGGATATCCAAGGATTCCCATTTAATAAAAAGTGTGTCTCTTAAAACTTGAGGATTACCAATATTCGCATATTGGTAAAAAGAGATGGTAAGGCGCTCTTTGCCTGCTTTATCAATTAAAACTGATCTCTCTTTCGCACTTAGTTTATTGTACAGTTGCATGCTATACTAATATTTAAAGTTAAAAGTGATACAAAAATATGAAAAAACCCCACAACCTAATGTATCGTTGAGGGTTGTTTTTTTTTTGACTTTAGATCTATTATTGCTTCACAAAAGTACTTCTATAGGTTTTATAATTATTCATCAACTCAATAAAATAGTTTCCCGGTTGTAGTTTTGCGATTGAAATAAAGTCATTATAAAAATCAGCAAGTACTAGTTCACCTTTTGAGTTATAAATTCTAAATGTTAACGCGCCATCTAATTTCATGTCAAGTTTAATTTTATCGAAGGCAGGGTTAGGATATAATCGAAATAAATCAGAATCTAACTTTTCAATAGACAAACTGCTTGGCGACATTGTTCTGTATGCAACGGCATTTTCACCATTATTTCTATAGACTAAGTGAAAAATATTTGAATCCTTATCATACATTACATCAACATTCTCCTTATTTTCAATTGAATCGCCTTCAGTTACAGAAAAAGAAGGGCCATAGACTCCATTTTGTATCACTACGCCATAAATATCTTTATTTAACTCCCTATACTCTTCCCAAACAACAACTTGAGTTTCAGAATCCCCATCCATTTTAGGGTGATTTTGAGAACCATAATCTATATCTGAATCTACTACAGACCAGTCGATAATTAGCTCCTCATCTATATTAAGTCTACTCATATAAATCTCAGTTAAACTACCGGGTTTACTCATCCAAGTACTGTACAAAGTATCTCCAATAATAAATCCATCAGAAGAAGAAGATGGACAACCACTCACTTCCCAGTTTGTAAGATCTGTTTCCATAGAACCTGTAAAATCAGCTGTTTCATTTGAACTAATACGCACCTTAAACGTTCGTATGTTAGCATCATTATCACGGTAAGAAACTCCATAATTAGTTTCTCCTGCAATTAAACTTGGTGTACAGCATTCGCAAGGACTATTATCAATTGAAATTAAATCTGTAAATGTTTCTCCTTCGTCATAGGATCTTATTACTACTTGACTCGCATTAACCCAACCTGCTTCATAATGGATAAATGCAATTACAGGATTACCATCAGGCAAAACTAAAACATCAATTCCTTCTGCTAAGTCTGAGCCTAAATTATAAGCCATAATTGATTCGGTAAAAGTTAGACCTCCATCCACTGATCGTTGAAAAGCAATTTGCTTTGGACTAGAGTCTAAGATATATGCAACATAAACAATCTCTCCATAAGAAGATATAGCAGGCCCCAGTCTTGTTCCTGCTTGAAAATTAATCCCCTCGGTACTAATTAAATTTTCTCCCAACCACTCGCCATCTTTCATTCTATTTACAAATATTTTTTTTTCTAGAGAAATACTAGTAAACATGACCAGAGGCTCACCATTTATTAGACATATTCGTGGTCTTTGACTTGCAGTTTCATTAGGGTTGAGATACTCAATATCTGAAAAATTAAGTGACTGTGATAATGCTGAAAAACAAATAATAAAAAATAATGAAAGAGATAACTTTTTCATAAGATATAGTAAGTTTAAGTTTTAACCTTACAAAGGTATAATTAGTCGTGGATAAAAATAGAAAAAATTTGTTCGATTGGATTCAAGTTGATTTTCAGATGACTTATAAATTCACTTCCATATTTTAAATAAAAAGGAATCATATTATCGTAACGTTCTTGTAAACTATTGTTTGGAAACAAATTACTTTTAAGCTGAGAAATTTGATTTAAGGAAATTGAATGCTTTTGCTTCTCTAATTTATTAAGCTTTTGTTGAATCTTTTTTAAGGCATTAATTTGTTTCTGTTTTTCAGCAAGTATACTAGATTGTATTCGATTTTCTGTATCCATAGACAGCAATGAATCAAAGACCAATTCAACTTGTTTTAGTTCTTTAGAAATATCAATTTCAACCTCTCTATTACGAGCGACGAATGATTTGTATAGCGATTCAATTGGATTGAAAAAGTCGAGAATTTCAAAACCTAATTTGGCTATCTTTTCAGAAGTCTTTGCATCAATTATAAGAGCTGAGTTTCTCAACATTAAAATAGGATATACGATTTTATTAGCAGTAAATGTAGACTTTAACTGCATCCAATAATTCACTTCTGCACCTCCGCCTATCATAGCTAAATTAGGAAGTAGTAATTCCTTGTACAAAGGACGTAGTAAAACATTTGGACTAAATTTTTCAGGATGATTTTCAATCTCAGTTTCCAATTCTTTCCTTGAAAATTTTAGGTCAGTATTCAAAATTATGTACTCATCTCCCTGCAACTCAATTCGGTTTCTACTTCCCTTTTGTAGATAAAAGAAGTTAATCGGACGAACAAAGGCTTGAGTTTTTGACAAGTCTGAATTTGTTCTTTCAATTAAACTGTGATTTGCTTGATCTAAAACATCACTTTTAATTAGAGCTATCGCTTCGCTCTTTAAACTAAAAGTATCTGCGTCTAAAACAACTAGACCGTATTTAGAAAATAAGGCATTTACTAAATAACGTGTAGCACTTGCTAGATCATCTTGCTGTAAATAAGCTGCTGATAATAATTCATAAAGTTCTTTAGCTTCTTTAGAATCACCTAAAATAGGCTGTAATTCTTCAAATAAGGATTTTAAAGAATTTGTAGGAATTGCACCTACTGGACCTTTTTGATCTTGATCCCACTCCAACTTTTTACCAAAAAGATGAATATGATTCACTTCTTCAAAATCGTGATCTTCCGTTGCCATCCAATAAATCGGTACAAAATTAAACTCGGGATATTCCGTCTTCAAAGTCTCTGCTAAATTGATAGTGCTAATAATTTTATAAATAAAATAAAGAGGCCCTGTAAACAAGCAGACCTGATGACCGGTAGCCACTGTAAATGTATTTTCTTCGGCTAATGACTGAATATTGACTTTTACAATTTCGGTAGTTACCAAGTTACCATACTGCTGATTCAAAGATTCCACCAAAACTTTGCGATTAAGCGACTGCTTTTGTTTTTCTTGAATTTGGGCTTTGAAATTCTGAAGATTAGGCAACCTATTGTAAAAAGGGGCTAAGCTTTTATCTCCTGAAATATAATCGATAATAAATTTAGAAAATGATTTCGTTTTGTGATATGGAGTTTTCTCTACTCTCATACAACAGGCTCAGTGTACAAATCGTAATCGCTAGCTTCGCAAACTTTTACTTGAACAAAATCTCCTTGACGCACAAAGTGTTTTGTAGCGTCTATTAAGACTTCATTATCCACATCTGGTGAATCAAATTCTGTACGACCAATAAAGAAGTTACCTTCTTTACGATCGATTAAAACTTTAAATTCTTTTCCTACTTTTTGCGCATTTAGATTCATAGAAATCTCTTGTTGAATCGCCATAATTTCTTCGGCTCTAGCAGCTTTAACTTCTGCAGGAACATCATCTTCCAAAACATGAGCTGTAGTATTTTCTTCATGAGAGTAGGTAAATACACCTAATCTATCAAACTTAGTATCTCTCACCCAGTTTTTAAGAATCTCAAAATCTTCTTCGGATTCGCCAGGGAAACCAACAATTAAAGAAGTACGAATTGCCATATTTGGCACCTTCGTTCTAAAATCATTTAATAATGCATTGGTCTTCTCGAAAGTAGTACCACGCTTCATAGCCTTTAGAATAGGGTTAGAAATATGTTGTAATGGAATATCAATATAATTACAAACCTTCTCTTCATCTCGAATTACATCTAATACATCCTGAGGGAAACCTGTTGGGAATGCATAATGTAAACGAATCCACTCAATACCATCAACATCTTTTAAAGCCAATAATAAATCGGCTAAACGACGTTTTTTGTAGATATCTAATCCATAATAAGTTAAATCTTGTGCGATAAGGATTAATTCCTTAACTCCATTTTTAGCCAACTTTTCAGATTCTGTAACTAAATCCTCAATAGTTTTAGAAACATGCTTACCACGCATCAAAGGAATGGCACAGAATGAACAGGGTCTGTCGCAACCTTCAGCAATTTTAAGATAAGCATAATGTTTTGGTGTAGTTGTTAAACGCTCACCAATTAATTCGTGCTTATAATCTGCACCTAAAGCTTTAAGTAATTTAGGTAATTCAGTAGTCCCAAAATATTGATCTACATCAGGAATTTCATTTTCTAAATCTGGCTTATAACGCTCAGAGAGACAACCAGTAACAAAAACCTTTTCTATAGAACCCTCTTGTTTTTTCTGAACATAATCTAAAATCGTATTTACAGATTCTTCTTTAGCATTATCAATAAACCCACAAGTATTAATTACAACGATATTATTTTCAGCAGACTCCATTTCATGCTCCACAGGTATTTTATTAGCCTTTAACTGTCCCATCAATACTTCAGAATCGTATATATTCTTAGAACATCCGAGAGTGACTACGTTGATTTTATTTTTTTTGTGTGATCTTGTACGCATACGCTTTAGTATTCAGGTGTCAGAAGTAAGAAGAGAAAATGCAAAGAATTATTTTGTTTCATTGTTTTGTATAAGAGTAAATTGATTTACTTAGTTCTTCAATCTTATTTCAAATTTTAACTAAACTCATTTGTTATGTATGTTAAATCTTTAACTAAAATAATATAATAATGAAGCTTCTGAGTCCATACTTTTGCAATGTTTATATACTGAAGCTTATCATTTTACCGGCTCACTTATAGGTCTATACTATATTAACTGCAATTGAAAATTTGGCTCTCCTATATTACGAAGTTAATCCATAATCTTTAAACTTAAGTAATGCAGTGCACAAGGAGTAAACTCTTAGCATAAACTAATGTGCTTTTTACTAAGTCTTAAGTCTTTAAAAACTCAACTCTATTCCATAGCATTTCTATATCAATACTATTAAAAAAGACTACTCTAGTAAGTTCTAAATTTTGTGTTCCGACTCCCTATTTAAACAAGGAGTCAACGAACTCAATTTTATTAAAGACTTGTAAGTCTTCGATCCCCTCACCTACTCCAATATATTTAACTGGAATTTTGAATTGATCTGAAACTCCAATAACGACTCCACCTTTAGCAGTTCCGTCTAATTTAGTTAAAGCAAGTGCATTAACTTCTGTTGCAATTGTAAATTGTTTGGCTTGCTCAATGGCATTCTGACCAGTAGATGCATCTAAAACAAGTAAAACTTCGTGTGGGGCATCAGGAATAATCTTCTGCATAACCTTGCGAACTTTAGCCAGTTCGTTCATTAGGTTAACTTTATTATGCAATCTTCCTGCTGTATCAATAATTACTACGTCGGCGTTTTGTGTTACGGCAGACTGTAAAGTATCAAATGCTACAGAAGCTGGGTCAGATCCCATTTTTTGCTTAATGATAGGTACATCAACTCTTTGAGACCAAATTTCTAATTGCTCTATAGCAGCAGCACGAAAAGTATCTGCAGCACCTAAAACAACTTTCAAACCTTTTCTCTTAAGCTGATAAGCCAGCTTACCAATCGTTGTTGTTTTTCCAACACCATTAACTCCAACAACCATAATTACATAGGGTTTCTTGTCATTAGGAATGGAAAAATCTTTAAGATCTTCGGTATTATTTTCCGCTAATAGTAACGAAATCTCTTCTCGAAGTATATTATTTAACTCAGTAGTGCCTAAAAACTTATCATTGTATACACGCTCTTCAATACGTTCGATAATTTTAACTGTGGTTTGAACACCTACATCAGAGGTAATTAATACCTCCTCTAAATTATCGAGTACCTCATCGTCGACCTTCGATTTCCCAACAACAACACGAGCCAATTTCGAAAAAACAGATTCTTTTGTTTTTTCGAGCCCTTTATCTAATTTCTCTTTCTTCTCTTTAGAAAAAAAACTAAAAAATCCCATAGATTCAATTTCTGTACATAAAAAAAGCTTCTCTCAAAGATAGAAAGAAGCTTTTATTCACTTGTAAAAGCGAACTATTTTTTAGCAAGGAAATCTTTTACTTTGTCCTTACTTACGATTTCCTCACGAAAAACATAAGAACCAGTTTTTTCAGACTTCACCATTTTAATCGCCTTGGTAATATCTTTGGCGCCTCTTTTTTGTAACGATGCTACTACTTTCTTAGCCATAACTTAACTTATTTAATTTCGCGGTGAACCGTCATCTTTTTCAATACGGGATTGTATTTCTTCAACTCCATACGATCTGGAGAGTTCTTCTTGTTCTTAGTAGTAATGTAACGAGAAGCACCTGGCTGACCAGACTTTCTGTGCTCTGTACATTCCAAGATTACTTGAACTCTATTACCTTTCTTTGCCATTTCTCTTCTTTTTATAAGGCTGCAAATTTAAAAACATTTCTGTTACTACACAAGACTATTAAGGTTAATCTTCTATTTTTTCAAACAGAAATAACTCTTCTGAGAACTCAACACTCTTTTTATTGGTATTTCCTAAGTCTAGTGATTGATAATTTAAGTTTGGACTAATACGAAATTTAACCGTATCATCAATACTTAGCTCAATTGGCATATCAAAAAAACCTTTTGTTTCCCACTTATAAGAAAGGAATAAATGTCCTTTTTTATTTTTGAATTTATATTTTAAAATTGGGACTTCAGCACAAGTCAAGTACTGATTAAATATTGGGCGTAAATTCACCCCTGACTTATCACATATATACTCTATAATTTCATTTCCATCGCAATTTCTTAAAGCAAATTCTTGAGCTATCCCTTTCAAAATCGAAAACCATAAGGAATCATTATTAATTGTATTTCGGATAGAATGTAACATCCAAGATCCTTTATAATACATATCGGTGTGATTCCCTTGATGATTTACGTCTCTATGCCCTAAAATTGGACTTCCACCATCAATAAAAGCTTTTTGATAAAGTAAGTATTCCAGCATAGAATCGTATCCATAGAGCTTTTCTACATATAAAGCTTCAGTATAGGTACAAAAGCTTTCATGGATCCACATATCAGCTAAGTCATTCATGCTTACACTATTCCCCCAATACTCATGTCCGGACTCGTGAACAACAATAAAATCAAAGTCCATATCGCCAGGATATCTACCTAAATAACCCGGCTTATATTTATTCCCATAAGCAATAGCACTCTGATGCTCCATCCCTAAATAAGGAGTTTCCACTAATGCGTAACCATCATTCCAAAAAGGATAGTACCCAAAAAGCTCTTCATATATAGAAAGCATTGGCTTCACTTGTTGAAATTGCTGTTCTGCCCTTTGCTCATTCCCTTTTAGCACATAATAATCTAATGCTAATGTATCTGCATTAGATATATAAGTATCACTCAGGTGACTATAATCAGCAATATTTAAACTAACATTATAAGTGTTAATAGGATACATCACCTTCCAAGTAGAAACCCGTTTATCCTCTTTTATAAACTCATTTTCTAGATTTCCATTACCAATAAATTTAATTTCTTTGGGAACAGCGCAAGTAATACGCATACTGTCGGGTTCATCTGACAAATGATCTTTGCAAGGCCACCAAGCAGAAGCCCCCATTCCCTGACAAGCAACACCAATCCAAGGTAATCCAGATGCATCCTTCTTCCAAACAAAACCGCCATCCCAAGGGGCGCGCTTAGCTTCTATAGGAATTCCATGATAATAGACACGTACTTGCTCATTGTTTCCTATACTTAAATGATGGGAGAAATCTATAAAAAAAGCATCAAAAGTTCGGTTTATATTACAACTAATGCCTTTGTAAATTACACTATCGATAAGCATATTTTCAAACAAATCTAATTGCATGATATCAGAACTCTCTAAAACTGTAAAAGCGATGTCATTATATCCAGAAATAGATTTTGAATCAGGGTCTACATCTAAATTTAAATGATAATAATTTACATCAAACCAGTTTCTCTCTGGTGATAAGCTTCCACGTAAAGTATCTTTTTGAGTAAAGATTTGCGCTTGAACATTTGTAAAAATAGAAAGACATAAAAATATTCTATACATCATTCAAGTCTTTAAAAATAGATTCTGCAACGCGTTGCGAAGCTCCAATTCCGCATAACAAATTATGTAAATGGGCATATTCTGTTTGCATTTTAGAAGCTCCATCTACTGATAATATACGTTTGAGTTCAAGAATCATATTTGTAACTGTTAACTCCTCTTGAATTAACTCCTTAACAATCTCTTGATCACTGATTAAATTAACCAAGGAGATATATTTAATATCGACTAAAATTTTGGCTATTTTATATGAAAGCCAGCTTGTTTGATAACAAACTACTTGAGGCACATTAAATAAAGCTGTTTCTAGAGTCGCAGTTCCCGAACTCACTAAAGCTGCATCAGCTTCTTCTAACAATTGATAGGTTTTATTGAATTCTAAAATAATATTTGAGCCTTTTAAAAAGGGCTGATAAAAATTTTCTCCTAATGCCTGAACTCCTGCAATTACAAAATCACATTCAGGAAATTGTTTTTCAACTTCTAACATTTTAAGAAGCATCTTATTTAATTCCTGTGCTCTACTCCCAGGCAACAGAGCAACTAAAGGGCGACCCTCTTGTTTCCACTGATGGGCATCTGATTTGTATTCTTTTCTATAATTCGAAATGGCATCTAAAAGTGGATGTCCTAAATACTCTACTTTATAGTTATACTGCGCATAGAAGTCTTGTTCGAAGGGTAGAATTGAATAAAGCTTTGTTACATATTTCTTAATTTCATAAACCCTATTCTTTTTCCAGGCCCAAACTTGTGGCGATATGTAATAATACACAGGAATATTATGTGCCTTGGCAAACTTTGCAATTCGCATATTAAACCCAGGGTAGTCCACAAGTATCAAGGCATCTGGTTGATAGTCAAGAATATCATTTTTACAAAGTCTAATATTCTCTAGAATTGTTTTTAAATTCAACAACACCTCTAAAAAACCCATAAAAGCTAATTCTTTGTAGTGCTTAACTAAAGTTGCTCCTTGAGCTTGCATTAAATCACCTCCCCAGGCACGTATCTGTATGTCGGCATCCTTCTGTTTTAAATGACGTATTAAATTTGAAGCATGTAAATCACCCGAAGCTTCGCCTGAAATTATATAATACCTCATATTTCTTGTTTAATAGCAGTCGCCTCAATTTCAATTAGTAAATCGGGATGAATTAATTTAGAAACCTCTACCATGGTACATGCAGGTAAAATATCTTCAAATAAATAAGCATGAACTTTACCCACCTCTTCCCAAAGAGAAATATCAGTAATAAAAATCCGAGTTCTAATAACATCAGTTAAACTGAAGCCAGCTTCAACAAGCACATGTTCAATTTTTTTAATGATGTATTCGGTCTGAAGTGTAATGTCGTCTATACCAATAATCTTATCTCCTTCAGAAGCTGTTGTTCCCGAAATTTCAAGTGTATTACCAATCTGAACAGCTCTTGAATATCCAAAAGACTCTTCCCAAGGTGTATTTGAACTCCAATTCGTACGCATTAAAACGATAACATTTCGTGATGATAAATATACCAGAATGCTAAAGCAAAAGTACTTAATAACATTCCTCTACCTAATTTATCCTTCTTATATTTAGTAAGTACTGATCTAAATAAAGGGAAGTTGACAAATATGGCTATAACTTGCATTGTAGATTCTCTTAAAGGATTCTCATCAACTACAAAGGCTAATAAATTAAATACAATAAGGTAGGAAATAAAAGGTACTAAAGCTCCTATAATAACTCCCAAAAAAAAATTATCTTTAAGTTTATCCATTATTCCATGAGTTTAATTGTTGAATTGCGTGATGAGCTGTAACATCAAACATTACAGGTACTACAGAAATATAATTGTTCTCTAAAGCCCAAATATCTGTATCTTCCCCTTTATCATAATTGACAAATTTCCCTGTTAACCAGAAATAAGTCTTTCCTTGTGGGCTTATTCTTTCATCAAATTCCTCTTCCCAATTTCCATTGGCTTGACGACAGATTTTAATTCCTTTAATTGCTTCCTTCTTCAATTTAGGAATGTTAACATTTAAACAAACTCCATTAGGTAACCCTTCTTCCAATACTTGCTTTGCAAGTTTAGTTACATGCTCCTCACACTGAGAAAAATCGGCATCATGTGAATAATCGAGTAAAGAAAAACCTATGGACGGAATTCCCTGAATAGCTCCTTCAACAGCTGCAGACATAGTTCCTGAATACAAGACATTGATAGACGAATTAGAACCATGATTAATTCCTGACACACATAAATCAGGCTTGCGAGGTAATAATTTATTCATGGCCAACTTCACACAATCAACAGGAGTTCCAGAACAAGCATACTCAATTTGATCATACTGATCTTTATGAACTCTTTCTGCCTGAAGAGTAGAATCTAAAGTTATGGCATGTCCCATTCCTGACTGAGGTCCATTAGGAGCAACCACAAAAACATCACCTATATCTTTCATCAATCGAATTAAAGTACGAATTCCTGGAGCTATAATCCCATCATCATTCACTACTAATATTAAAGGTTTATTTTTACTCATAGTAAAGTTTTATATATAGTATATAATCTTAAAAATAAATGTGATTTAAGCCTCACTCTTAAAGACTAAAAACCGATTTATAAAAAACATGCTCAATTAAAATAGTTTTACAAAACTATTGTTTTCATTTTAATCACAATCCTTACATTTGTAAAAACTCAATTCAAAATTATGATTATTCTATTTATTGCCTTCATGCTTATAGGCTGGGCTGTACAAGCTAAATTAAAATCTAAATTCAAACAATACGCTGCTATGCCTATATCTACAGGTATGAGTGGAAAAGAAGTTGCCGAAAAAATGTTAGCGGATCATGGCATTACTCGTGTACGCGTAATAAGTACTCCTGGTAAATTGACTGATCACTATAATCCTAAGGATATGACAGTAAACTTAAGTCCTGAAGTATTTGAAGGAAGAAATGTTTCTGCTGCTGCAGTTGCCGCTCATGAATGTGGACATGCAGTTCAACACGCTACAGCATATAAATGGTTAGAAATGCGTTCGCAAATGGTTCCTGCAGTTTCTATAAGTTCCAAAATACTCAACTTCATTTTCCTAGCAGGAATGTTTGGAATGGGTATTCTACACATATTCACAATGGATATGGTTATCTTAGCGGTAATCTTCTTCCAAGGAATGATTACACTCTTTAGCGTAATTACATTACCTGTTGAATATGATGCTTCTTATAGAGCAGTTGTATGGTTAGAAAATGCAGGTGTTGTTGAAGCAAATGAGCTTGAAGGTGTAAACGACGCATTGAAATGGGCTGCGCGTACTTACTTAGTATCTGCAATTGCTGCCATTACATACTTAGCCTACTATGTGCTAATGTTTTTAGGAAATAGAGACTAGATAGATTACATATTAACTTTAAAAAGGTGCAATAATTGCACCTTTTATTTTTTAAAATTGGGCTATAACTAATTTTTTATATTTGTTGAATTCATAAATGGAACAGCCTAAAATATAGAATAGAATGAAGACCAATTATATCCTTACAGCCCTAATGGCTATTTTTATTGCCCAATCAGTTTCGGCACAAGAAAAAATGATTCAACTCGAAGATATTTGGGCGAGTCGTAAATTTTCTCCAGAATGGGTTTGGGGCATCAACTCTATGAATGATGGTGTACACTATTCATCTTTAAATTATGGTAAGGACAATGTCTATGTAACTGAATATTCATACGAAACTGGAGACTCCGTTTCTACCATTGTAGATTCTAAGAATTTAGATGGAATCTCTTTTAGTGATTATAGCTTCAGTCAAGATGAGCAAAAAGTTTTACTTCCAACAGAAACAGAGTCTATTTACCGTTATTCTAGTCGCTCTAAATATTATATTTATGATAGAGTTACTAAGTTAAGTCAAGAATTATCTACCGAAAAACAAAGACTCGCAGAATTCTCTCCGGATGCTTCTAAAGTTGCTTTTGTAAGAGAAAATAACATCTTTATTAAAGATCTTAAAAGCAATTCTGAAACTCAAGTTACTTTAGATGGTGAAATGAATAAAATCATCAACGGTGCCACAGATTGGGTTTATGAAGAAGAATTTGCTTTTGATAAAGGATTCCAATGGAATATTAGCGGGACTAAAATTGCTTATTACCGTTTTAACGAAGAATCCGTTCCAGAATTTAGTATGGACATGTTCTCTGAATTATACCCAAGTCAATACCGTTTTAAATACCCTAAAGCTGGTGAAGCGAATTCGACGGTAAAAATTTTCATTTATGACCTAACTACAAACAAAATCGTTGAAGCTGATATTGAAGTAGAAGATGAATTTTACATCCCTCGCATCAAATGGACAAAAGATGAAAATGTACTTTCGGTTCAAAGAATGAATCGTCACCAAAACAATTTAGACTTTATTTTAGTAGATGCTACAGATGGTTCTGCAAAAACAATTTTTACAGAAACAGACGAAGCTTATATTGATGTAACCGATAATCTTACTTTCTTAAACAATGGTGAATACTTTATCTGGACAAGCGAAAAATCGGGTTATAACCATATTTACCTATACAACCTAAAAGGAAAGCAAGTTCGTAAAATCACAAAAGGTGACTATGATGTAACTGACTTTTACGGAGTTGATGAGACAGATAATACGGTTTACTTTGGCTCTGCAGAACGAAGCCCTATGCATCGTGATGTATATGCTGTTGGGTTAAACGGTAAAAACAAAAGAGTTTTAACAAACAAGACAGGTACAAATTCTGCTACTTTTAGTGCCAGTTATAAATACTTCATCAACCAACATTCTGACGCTAACACTCCCTACTATTTTAGCCTATACAATTCCCAAGGTATAGAGGTGCGTATGTTAAAAGACAATACACGTTTAAATAAATCACTTTCGGAATACGCTTTAAGTCAAAAAGAATTTTTCAATTTCGAAACTTCTGAAGGTGTAAACCTTAACGGTTGGATAATGAAGCCGCACAACTTTGATGAATCTAAACAATACCCTGTATTTATGTATTTATATGGAGGTCCTGGCTCACAGCAAGTAACTGATGCTTGGGGTGGTTCAAACTTCTTATGGTATCAAATGCTCACGCAACAAGGTTATATTGTTGCTTGTGTTGATAACCGAGGTACAGGCGCTCGTGGTGCAGAATTTAAAAAATGTACCTACCAACAATTAGGTAAATTAGAAACACAAGATCAAATTGAAGCAAATAAATACCTAGCAAGCCTACCTTATGTAGATGGTTCTAGAATAGGAATCTTTGGGTGGAGCTATGGTGGATATATGTCTTCGCTATGTTTATTAAAAGGTGCTGAGGACTTTAAAATGGCCATTGCTGTTGCTCCAGTAACAAACTGGCGTTACTATGATTCTATATACACAGAGCGTTATATGCGTACGCCTCAAGAAAATGCTTCTGGTTACGATGATAATTCTCCAATCAACCACGTAGAAAAGTTAAAAGGGAAATACTTATTGGTTCACGGTTCAGCAGATGACAATGTGCACTACCAAAACACTATGGAAATGGTAAATGCCATGGTAAATGCCAATAAGCAATTCGACTTATTCATCTACCCAAATAAGAATCATGGAATTTATGGAGGCTATACTCGCCTTCACTTATTCACAAAAATGACTAATTTCATTAAGAAAAACCTCTAGTCGATATTTTTTCCTATTTTCGAAACTTATTTTTAAATAAAATCTCTAATGACAAAAGACAACGAATTATTCGGACATCCTAAGGGACTCTTTGTTCTTTTCTTTACAGAAATGTGGGAAAGATTCTCCTACTACGGAATGAGAGCTATTTTAGTTCTTTATTTAGTAACACAAACTACTGATACTAACCCTGGTTTAGGATGGACTACTGGTGAAGCTTTAGCTTTATACGGATGGTATACAATGTTGGTGTATGTGGCATCAATTCCTGGTGGATGGGTTGCAGATAGAATTTTAGGTCAAAAGAAATCTGTTTTAATTGGTGGACTTACGCTATGTTTAGGTCACAGTATTTTAGCTGTTGAAGAGATGTGGGCATTCTACTCAGGTTTAGGATTAATTATTGCTGGTGTTGGTCTCTTAAAACCAAACATTTCTACTATGGTAGGTGGTTTATACGAAGCTGGTGATAACCGAAGAGATCGAGGTTTTACAATCTTCTATATCGGTATTAACATAGGGGCTTTCCTTTCGAGTTTAATAGTAGGTGTAGTAGGTGAAGTATATGGATGGCACTACGGATTTGGTTTAGCTGGTATAGGTATGTTGTTAGGACAAATCGTTTATATGGCGGGGCAAAAACACCTTACAAATGTAGGAAACTTACTTTCTGAAACTTCAAATGAAGAAGACAAAGCAAAATTTAACCAACCTCTTACTAAAATTGAAAAAGATCGTGTAATTGTTCTTCTATTGTCATTTTTAATTGTGATTGTTTTCTGGGGTGCTTTTGAGCAAGCTGGAGGATTAATGAACATCTACACATTAGAGAAAACAAATAGAGTTATTGCTGGGATGACAATTCCTGCTTCAGTATTCCAATCTTTGAATGCAGCCTTTATCATTTTATTTGGTACAACTGTAGCTGGATATTGGGTTAAAAGAGCTAGTAAAAACAAAGAGGCTTCTTCTTTATTTAAGATGGCCGTTGGTACAATGATTATGGGACTTGGATTTTTATTCATGACAGGAGCTTCAGCTCAGTTTGAAGCAAATGGTTCTTCGGCAATGTACTGGTTGGTATTCGCTTATTTATTTCACACTATTGGTGAGCTCTGCGCCTCACCTGTGGCACTTTCTTTTATTACAAAACTTGCACCTGTAAAATACGGATCTATTATGATGGGTGTTTATTTTGCGATGACAGGTTTTGGTAATAAACTTGCTGGTTTATTAGGTGAATCTGCTTCTGAATTAGGTGAATATGTAATATTTACTGGGATTGCTGTGTTCTGTGTAGTATTTGGTTTATTAATTATTACACTACTTAAAAAGTTGAAAGCAATGACACACGGAGCTGAAGACCACGAAGTGGAAATGCACTAAAAAAATATTTTAAAACCTCTCTTTCACTCAGAGAGGTTTTTCTTTTAAAATAAATACTATGAGTACAACAACTACCAATGACTTTTTCAAGTCAAATGTATTAGGGCATCCTGCTGGATTATTTGTTTTGTTCTTTACAGAAATGTGGGAACGCTTCTCTTTCTACGGCATGCGTGTTTTATTAATTAATTTCTTAACCTATGCTGCTGTGGGGGCTAACCCTGGTTGGGAATGGACAGCAGAAAATGCAGGTGCTTTATTTGGTACTTACGCCATGTTGCTATACCTCACACCTATTGCTGGTGGTATAATAGCAGATAAACTTACAGGCTATCGTTGGGCAGTAGTTATAGGTGCCTTAATTATGACTTTAGGACATGCTGCAATGGCGCTCGAAACGGAATTCATGCTTTATGTTGGCTTGGCTCTTTTGGTTATTGGTACTGGTTTCTTTAAACCAAATATGACCTCGATCATCTCAGAAATGTATAAAGATCTACCAGATAAAAAAGATGGTGCTTATACCATTTTCTACATGGGGGTTAACGCAGGTGCATTCTTTGGAATGATGCTTTGTGGATACCTTGCTGAAAGAGTTGGATGGTCTTGGGGATTTGGTTTGGCTGGTGTATTTATGTTATTGGGTACACTACAATTTTGGTTGGCAAAACCACTTTTTGGAACCATTGGAGAAATCCCATCTAAAATGGAAAATAAAGTACAAGAACATAAAGTAGAAATTGATTCTAATAGTGAGGAGTTTGCTTCTGAAAAGCCGAATCCTTTTACTTCAATTGATAAAATACTCATTGTTATTTCTTCCATTATTGGTTTGGCTTATGCAATTAACGACCCTATGTCTAAAATTGCTGGAATCGACTTATTTCCATTCGAATTAGGTACTCTTTCTGGGCAATATGCAGTTGTGTTATTTGGCTTACTGTGTTTCTTATACTTAGTGATTTCTCGTATTTCTCGCTATACTAAAATCGTTAGAGATAGAATGATTGCTGTAATTATCTTTGCTTTCTTCACAGTCTTCTTTTGGATGAGTTTTGAACAAGGAGCTACTTCTTTAGTGCTTTTTGCAAGAGACTATGTAGATAGATCTTTGGTTGGCAATGGACAAATGATCTTTAATATTGTAAATACTTTATTGACCATTATTCCACTGGCTATTATTTCTTGGGTACTTTATTTACTTTGGAAACAAACATTCAATAAAATAGCAGGTTCAAATTATGTATTGGCAATTTGCTTCATAGGTATTTGGGGTATTGTTCTTTGGATGCTAGGTAGAGAATTTTCTGCTACTGAATCTGAAATTACAGTTTCTTGGTTTAGTATTCTAAACTCATTCTTTATCATTGCATTTGCTTCTGCCTTCTCTAAGTGGTGGGACAGTAAATACAACCCATCTGCAGCTGTAAAGTATGGTTTAGGTTTAATTATTATGGCAGCAGGATTCGGCTTTTTAGCCTTTGGTGCATATGGAATTGAAGTAGGTGTTAAAGTGAGTATGACATGGCTAATATTAGCCTACTTATTTCATACACTAGGTGAATTATGTTTATCTCCAGTAGGCTTATCCTATGTGTCAAAACTCGTTCCTGCTAGAATGATTGCCTTTATGTTTGGAATGTGGTATTTAGCAATTGCAATTGGAAATAAGCTTGCGGCTGTATTAGGTGGTCAAATTGAAAATATCACTCAGGAATATAGCTTATCAACTTTCTTCTTGATATTCACTTTTGTTCCAGCAGCAGCAGGTTTATTAGTAATGTGTTTAAATCCATTATTAAATAAATTAATGCACGGTGTTAAGTAACCCTAGACAATATTTTTGATCTAGAGTAGTTATAATTGTTGATTATATTTTACAATTGGCAATAAGTAATCAATCATTATTTTTCAACTTGAACCGATAATTTTACAACATACTACAATAGAAAAATAATTGTAGATTTGAGAAAAGAAAAAAAGATAAAATGAAACATTTATTTTCCTTACTAATAATCACAATTAGCCTAACAGCTAGTATTTTTGCACAAAACGATAAAATTCAGTGGCGCAGTGTAGAAGAAGTTGAAGTTTTACAAAAGAAAGAACCACGAAAGGTTTTAATGGATGTATATACAACATGGTGTGGTCCTTGTAAAATGATGATGAGAAATACATTTAGTAACAAAAATGTAATTGAATATATAAACGCTAATTACTACGCTATTAAATTTGATGCTGAAAGTGGTAAGGATGTGACTTTCAAAGGGACTACCTACAAGAACCTAGGCTTTAACCCTAATGGAAGTGGAAGAGGGAGCCAACATCAATTTGCACAAGCTTTGGGGGTCAGTTCTTACCCTACTGTAATTTATATGGATGAGAAAATGGATATCATTGCTCCTATCAAAGGATATCTTACTCCAGATAAAATTGAACTGTATCTAAAATTATTCGCAGAAAAAAATTATCAGGAAATTGGCGCTTCTCAAGAAAGTTTTAAAAAATATACCGAGAATTTCAAACCTACTTTTCATTTAACAAATTAATCTCCACTAAACCTTTATAATTTACGAAAGACTCTTGTCCTTTCATAGGTTTAGACATCATATTAGTACTATCGGCTAATCCGACACCAGCATACAAAAGGCGCGCTTTCTTTTCGATAGCGTGCTTTTTCATTTTTGCCATCCAACTTTCATCATAGTTTTGTGGATCTTCAGGGAATAATACAGTACGTACAAGCACAAAAAAGAGCTCCTTTTCATTCTTTATGCAAACAAACTGAGGTGACTGTCCAAGTTCACTCTTAACTGCCAAAAACTCAAAGCTATTTTGTTCTAAATGCTTCCCTACTGTGTTCATCCCTATTTGATGAATTTCTTGTTGACTCAATTCCATAATACAAATCTAAAAAACTAAAAAAGTCTCTTGAAAAAATTCAAGAGACTTTTTGTTTTAGGGTGGATGATGGGATTCGAACCCACGACTCCCGGCACCACAAACCAGTGCTCTAACCAGCTGAGCTACAACCACCATTTTAACGAGTGCAAATATAGAATTATATTTTTTATTCTACAGCAAATATACCGCAAAAATCATTTAAATAGAATACTGTATAATCATGTAAATTTCATTCTATTCGCATGCAGAGTATTACGGAAATCTAAAATCTAAATAAGCTGTTGCAGACGGCTAAATATTAAACTAACTTTGAGAAAATATAAGAAATAATGGCTGTAGCCTATCAATATAAAATAGAAGGTATTAATTGTGTAAACTGTGTCAATGGGATTAAAAGCCATTTGGCTAAAAAAAACATACACAAAGTTCATATAAATATTGCCAAAGGAATAGCGACCGTTTACAATGAAAACTACAGACCTAAAGAAATTGAAAAATTTTTCACCGACCTAGGGTATAAAGCACAATACTTTGAGCATAATATAGAACAAAGCTATAAGCTAGAATACTCTTTACTCATAAGTAGTTTATTAAGTTTACCTCTACTTGCGCATATGTTTGTAAGTGAAAATCACCTACTGCAAAACCCTTGGTTACAACTTAGCTTGAGTACACCTGTATTGCTAATCGGTTATCAATATTTTGCAATTAGTGCACTAAATTCTATTCGAAATTTAAAACCGAATATGAATGTACTTATCCTAATGGGAGCAACAGCTGCTTTTAGCTATAGTTTAGTAGGATGGATAATGAACTATAATAGTCCACAAGTACATCATTTTATGTTCTTCGAAACGGCTGCAACGATTATCACCTTGGTTTTATTAGGGAATTACTTTGAAAAAAAATCCATCACTCAAACAACTACAGCTTTAGATTCTTTAGAGCAATTACAAACAAAAGAAGCTGTTAAAGAAGTTGATGGTGAACTTATAAAATGCCCTATTCCAGAATTAAAAATTGGCGATATACTTATTGTAAATCAAGGTGATACGATTCCTATTGATGCTGAGATTATTTGGGGTGAATGCTCCATAAATGAGAGTGTAATTTCAGGAGAAAGCACGCCCATATTCAAATCAATGCACCAGACAGTTATAGGAGGAACAACACTGCTAGAGGGAAATATCAAATGTAGAGTTACTAAACATATAGTAAATACCGTTTTATCTCAAATTATAGACTTGGTCAAAAATGCTCAAGAAAATAAACCCGAGATTCAACAATTAGGTGATAAGATCAGTAATTACTTTGTACCAGCAGTGCTTTGTATTGCTGTTCTTACCTTCCTTGTTAATTACTATAGCTTCGATGTAGACTTTCAAAGTTCAATGCTAAGAGCTATTGCAGTACTCTTAATATCATGTCCCTGTGCTATGGGTTTAGCAACACCAACAGCTGTAATGGTTGGCGTTGGAAGAGCAGCTAAAACTGGATTACTTATAAAAAGTGGAGCAACAATTGAATTGTTTAGCAAAACAAAAAAAGTCATTTTTGATAAAACAGGTACGCTGACGAATGGAGAATTTAAAATTCATAAATTGAAAAAATGGGACCAGCAATATAATGTCGAAGGCATTATCTATGAGCTTGAAAAACATTCATCCCATCCAATTGCCAAATCTTTATGCAAAGAATTAGAAAGTCATAAAACAAACTTTTCATTTAAAAAGGTTGATGAAATTAAGGGGAAGGGATTTAGAGCAAGCGACAAAGAAGGCAATAAGTATCAATTTGGTTCTTCAAAATATTTGAATATATCAGATGAGTCTCTAAATTCAGAATTCCAATTATTTCTTAAAATTAACGATAAACTCATAGCAGCTCTCTCAATAAGCGACGAAATCATGGAAGGTGCTCATGAATTAGTGAATTACCTGAACAATAAAGGAATTGATACAATACTGCTAAGTGGCGATATGCAGAAAAAATGTGATGTACTTGCTAAAGAAATTGGAATTAAAACTGTTTTTGCAAACCAATTACCAAACGACAAAATTGAAAAAATAAAACAGTTTAGCTTAGAACAAAACACAACCATGATAGGTGACGGTATTAATGACGCCCCTGCACTTACTCAAGCTAATGTAGGAATTTCATACCGAAAGGCAACTGATGTAGCCGTTCAATCAGCTTCTATTGTCTTATTAAATCATAATTTAAGCTTGGTTCAAAAAGCCTATCAAATATGCACACACACCTACTTAACCATAAAACAAAACTTATTTTGGGCTTTTGCCTACAATATTATTGCTATACCTTTAGCATCTATGGGTTATTTAAGTCCAATTTTTGCAGCATTAACAATGGCTTTTTCCGATATTTTAGTAATTGGAAACTCTATTCGATTGAAGTATAAAAATATTGATTCTTAATGTCGAAGAAAAGAATTTTACATTTAGCTAAATGGTATCCCAATAAAGAAGAACCTTTATTGGGTATTTTCGTTCGTAAGCACATTCAATCTATTCAGTCGCATTACAAGCATAAGGTTATAAGTATTTATCAAACACAGAACATCAAATCAAACATACAAAGGGTCGAATCAAAGTTTGAAAACATACATGAAGTTATTTATTATTATAAAAAGAATCCGCAAAATAAACTAAAGGTATTTTTAAGAGTCTGTCTAGAAATTTTCAAAAGTGACTTTAGTCTTATTCATGCTCATGTAATGGGTTGGACTAGTTCGGTAGCATCTGTATTTTCAACAATTAAAAAAATTCCTTTTATAATTACTGAGCACTGGACTGGCTACAGAAAAGGAAGCTATAAGAAGTTAAATTTTATTTCAAAACTAACTAGACGTATAAGCGCAAAAAGGGCTGCTCAATTACAAGTAGTTTCAAAGTTTTTAAAACAAGACATGATTGCTAGTCGTATAAAAGCAAATTATTCAATTCTACCCAATGTAGTCGATGGCTACTCTACTGATTCAGTTATAAAAAACAAGGTGTTTAGTTTTGTATTTGTTGGGGATTTAGATCAAGAACACAAAAATGTTAGAGGTATAATAGAAAGTTTTCAAAAGCTGAATCAATTGATAAAAAACACTCAACTCGACATTATTGGTAGCGGCAAAAACTACGATGAATACGTAGCACTAGCAGATGCATTAGGGATGAATGCGAAAATCAAATTTCATGGAAGTAAAGAAAATACTGAAGTCTTTAATTTACTTCAACAATCTCATGTACTTGTACTGAATAGTTACTTCGAAACATTTTCAATTATTTGTGCTGAAGCCTTACTATGTGGTATTCCTGTTATTTCTACAAAATGTGGCGGACCTGAGTCCTTTTTAAATGATCATACAGGAATCATGATTGATATCGGAAATAAGGATCAACTTACAGAAGCTATGCTCACTATAATTAACAACTATGAATCCTACTCTTCAGAAGAACTAAAAAAGATAGCAAAACAATTTAGCATGAAAACTATAGGAAATAAACTAAATGAAGAGTATCATCGTATTATGAATTCATACATTTCAAATATCTAACAAAAAGAAGAAGCGATACGATTCCTGAAATCCACAATAAACTACTCGTAACAATAGCTGCTCCGACTATGCCCCATGCTTTAATTGCAAAATAATTCAAAACTCCATTTAATCCTAAAATAGTAAAAGCTACTCCTGCATTCCAGTTCGACTTTCCTACAGCAGCTAATAAATTCCCAAATGGAATTCTAAAGATAAAAGCGCCAATCATTCCTATAATCAAAATTTTAAATAAGTAGGCTGCCTCAATATACTCTTGACCAAACAATAAACTTATTATAAAATTAGACAAGAAATAAAGTAATGCACCAAGTACTATACCTAAAATTGAAAATAACTTTGTATAATCTTTAGCAAAACTAACTAGAAAAACTTTGTCAAGACTATTCTTAGCTAAATCAGCATAATGGGTTGTTATATACGAATTTGGGATAAAAAATAGTGCAATAGGTATAATACTGGCTGTACGATAAAGAGCAACTTGAGTTGAATCTTGAATCAGCTTACCAACCAAGAAAACATCTAATGAGTACATTAATTGTGTAGCTATGGCTCCAACTCCAGCCCACATTCCGTAAGAATAAAATTTAACTGATATTTTAGGTATACCCCGACCTTTAAGTTTAACATGGTACAAACCAATGAGTAAAGGTAGACTTACGAATACACTTATATAAGCCACTGCACCGAAGAAATAAGCTAAACCAACTCCAAATAAAAGTATAGAACCTGAGGTGTAAACATCAACACTAGCGTATTTCCGATTTCGGTTGTTTACTCGGTAACGGGTCTTTACAAGTTCAATAACAAAATAACTAAAAGGATACACAAGCAGCCAATAAAATAGACTGGAAGAATTATCTAATGCTCTGGTAAACCAAGGCATCAAAAAAAGAAATAGCATAGCAACAACAACACTAAATAAAAGCCCTCTATAGAAACTGTGTCTAAATAGATCTTCGCGTTCCTCCTCCAATTGAATCATTGGCGCAAATCGCATAAATGAATGCTGAATACCCCCACCAGAAAAAGGTATAAAAAAAGCCATAGCAGAAAGTGCATAAGATAAAGTTCCAAATTCATTTGGGCTAAGAACTCTAATAAGGAACAGTGAAACTAAAAAACTAGAAAGCTTAGCAAATAATGAAGCTCCCAAAACAAAAACTCCCTGCTTGTATTTAAAATCTTTAAATAAACGAATCAAATTATTATAAGGTTTAATTCCTAACAAACATACTAAATCTTACTATATATAATTTTATGAATACTGATTCAATAATTTGCGAAGCAACTTTAATAGTATATATTTGTTAGTCATTATATTAACTAAAAAACCTAAAATGAAAAAACATTTACTTTCTGTATTTGCAATAATTTTTGCGTTCACATCTTTTGCGCAAGAAGAAGTTACAAAAGTTCTTATTGGTTCTTCTTACAACATGTATTCCGTTTTAAGTCCGAGTACAAACCCTGTTCATGCGAACAATGCTTTAGGAACCATTTCCTTTACACACCGTCAAAATTCTAATTTACCAGGCGGTAGTGGTGTAATTCAAACATCATGGTCTACAGACGGTGGTTTAACATGGGACTATGTTCTTCAACCAACAAATGATGAAACACAGTTTAATCGTTACCCTTCAGGATTAATTCTTGACCCATCTGGTAACAATGATTTAAGTAGCGCACATACAATTGTTGCTGGACCTACAACTTCAGCTGCTGCTTCTGGATGGGTTGGAAACTATTTCTACAATATAGCACTTGATGGTTCAGGTGGACGTGAATTCAACTTAAATGATTCAGATTCTCAATTCCCAAGTTTCACAAGAAACTCAATGATGGCAGATAAAAACAATATTGTTCGTGTTTTAGGTTATGATGGCGATACAGGTTCAGAATTAGTCTTAACTACAGGAGAATACAATCCAAATGGAGAGAACTACTATACTGATTTTGTTTATTCAACAAGTATATCTTACTTCTCTAACGGAGAATGGGGAACACCTTCAGGATTAGGTCAAGGAGATACTATTTTCTACATGAATAATCCAAATCCAGACATGTATTACGATGGTACTGTTGATGAATTGTATACAAATGATATACATATTATTAGCTATGAAATGCAAGGAGATACACTTTTAGTTCCTGTTGATACAATGGTAGTATGGAACAATGTAGCGTATCATCAAGATGAAACAGAGGCATGGAATGCTGTAACTTCTGAGTATGATTCTTTTTACGTTGAAATGACAGGTGCTATAGACTCAACATATATTGAAGGTATACCTGGATATTACTGGACTCAAAAAGGTTTAACTTCAGACGGTTTAGTTGAATTTTACGATTACAGTATGGCTTTTAATCAAGATGGTGATATAGGATATGTAGTACACCAAGGAACTGATGCTAATGGTCAAATTATACCTTTTGTACACTATACTATGGATGGCGGTGCAAACTGGATGCAAATGAGTCATGATTTTTCTGCAATTGATGGTTATACTCTACCTGCTTACAATGGAGGTATAGACTGTGCAGTAGATATAAATGGAGACCTTCACATGATTTCTTCTATATTTGAAGCAGATGAGTCTATTGAAGAGGTAAACAGAAAAGTATATGACATTGTTGTAAATATGAGTGGTTGGTCAGCACATTGGATTGCTGATATAAATACTGAAAGAGTTTTAGATACTGATCCAATGGCTATCTATGGAATTGGTTACAATCACAGAATTCAAGCTGCTAGAAGCACTGATGGTTCAAAAGTTTTTGCTGTTTGGACTGATGTAAATATTGAAGAATTTGGAGAAATGGAAAAACTTGAATATCCTGATATTTATGCCTTTGGAAAAGATGTCCAAACAGGTATGGCAACAGGAGTAACAAACTTCACTAAATGGACTTCATTAGAAGGAAGTAATTTCTGGATGTTTACTTCACCTATTGTCTCAGAAACTACAGGAGGTATGGATGGTTATCATTTACCAACAACTATTTCTGAAGCAGGCCCAAGTGAATTAGAAGCTATGGAGCACTTTTATGTTAAAGGAATTCACTTCTCTGAACAAGACTTTAGCATTGAAAACTTTGGTTTACAATCAGCTAATTCAATTGGTGTAGATGCTTATCCAAACCCTGCAAATTCTTTTGCTAACATAGAAATCTCTCTTGAGAATTCTGCAGATGTTGTTGTTACCTTAGTAAATACTTTAGGTCAAGAGGTATATTCTTCTACAAACAACTTCAAATCTGGAATCAACACAATTACTTTAGAGGTTAAAAACTTTGAAGCTGGAATGTATTTCTACACAGTTTCTACTGAAAACTTCTCTACTACTAAAAGACTTATCATTAAGTAATTTAGAATACACGTATAAAAAAAGGCTCCCATGTGGGAGCCTTTTTTATTGTAATCATTTTTTGAATAAACATCCTACTTCTATCTTTTCCTTTTAAAAGTCCAAGTAATAGTAAAGATAGAAACACAATCTCCTTGCTCATCATATCCTTTAGATTGCATGAGACAAATAACACCTTCGTCTTTATCTGCAGCTTCTTGTATGGCTTTACTCACTTTAACACCATCCTCGCAAACAAATTGAATTTTACCAATGGCTTTCTTTTTAAACTCACCATTTAAATCAAGAACTAACATTGATATCTTCTCAGACCGACTATCTAAATAACCTAGAGCCAATAAACCTGTAGACATCTCAGCTGCCATGGCCTGACAAGCAAAATACATCGACTTAAAAGGGTTTTGATTTAGATAACCAAACTTTATAACAACACGTGCACTCTGTTTATCGACCTTCTGAACTTTTAAACCAGAAATCCAAGCAATAGGAAGATTCTTAATTAAGAATAATCGGTACAAAAATGGATTATTAACCTTATTTAGGTAAGATACACGCATTAAATATATTTTTAAAACAAGATAGGGAATCTTAGCAAATCGATTTTGTATGTTTGCTTTAAATGAAATCGCTTTGAAAAACTACTTATCACTTATTAAATTTAGTCATACTATTTTTGCATTACCTTTTGCTCTTATAGGTTTTACACTAGCCATGAGTCAAGATCAATATAATTTTAGTTGGGACAAACTTCTCTTTGTCCTTCTATGTATGGTGTTCGCAAGGAGTGCTGCAATGGCATTTAACCGCTATATTGACAGAGATATAGATACAGCTAATCCCAGAACAGCAAAAATTAGAGAAATTCCAAATGGTACAATAAAAGCAAAATCGGCATTAATCTTTGTTATTGCAAACTGCATCTTGTTTATCATCTCAAGCTATGTATTAAACCCTCTATGCTTTTACTTATCTCCCGTAGCTATTTTTGTAGTACTAGGATATAGTTACACCAAAAGATTTACAGCACTTTGTCATCTATTTCTTGGCTTAGGGCTCTCTTTATCTCCCATTGGAGCATACCTAGCTGTAACTGCACAATTTGATATCCTTCCTATTCTATTTTCCTGTATTGTTCTGTTTTGGGTAAGCGGCTTCGATATCATCTATGCCTTACAAGATGAAAGTTTCGATAAAAAATTTAACTTACACTCCATACCAGTTCTTTTTGGGAAGAAAAATGCCTTGATTTTTTCAAGATTTTTACATTTCCTTACAGCTTTTATTATCGTCTATATAGGATTGAATTATTTCAGTGAATCAAAATTATTCTGGATGGCTTGTTTTGTATTTATTGCTCTACTTTTCAATCAGCAGAGATTAGTTAAAGCAAACGATTTATCAAAAATAAACCTTGCATTCTTTACCTCTAATGGAATTGCTTCTGTTATTTTCGGTTTATTAATCATCCTAGATCTCCTATTTTAATTAGATTATCAGGCTTTACATGAAAATAATTATATTAATTTAGTACTATGTTTTGCATAGTACCATTTATTATATATATCTTTGCAATACATTAATTACTAATCTTATGAAAATAGAAAACACAAAAGCACAAATGCGCAAAGGGGTTTTAGAATTCTGCATTTTATCTATACTCAAAAAAGGAGAAGCATATCCTTCAGACATTATTGAACAATTAAAAAAATCAAAGATGATTGTAGTCGAAGGAACTATATACCCACTTCTTACTCGCTTAAAAAATGGAGAAGTACTAGAATATCGTTGGGAAGAATCTAAATCGGGTCCACCGCGTAAATACTACAACTTAAGCAGTAAGGGTGAAGATTTTCTCAATGGACTTGAAGAAACCTGGAATGAATTAGTGCAAGCTGTAAATTTGACAACTAAAAAAAGCTCGAAATAATGAAAAAGACAGTAAATATAAATTTAGGAGGAATCATCTTTCATATTGATGAAGATGCGTTTGAAAAACTGAAAGCCTACTTAACGAGTATTAAAACTCATTATAAAAACGAAGAAGGTTGCGATGAAATAGCTGCTGATATAGAAGCACGAATTGTTGAAATTCTTCAGGAAAGAAAAACACAAATCATTAGTCATAATGATGTAGATTCCATAATAGCTATAATGGGAGATCCAAAAAGCTATGAAGAAAATATAGAGCAAGAATCTAATGATCAATATTTTGATACTTCTATAAAAAGCAAAAAAAGAATTTACAGAGATAAAGACAAGGAAATTATTGGGGGTGTTTGTAGTGGTATAGCCAGCTATTTTAATCTTGATCCAGTAATCATAAGATTACTTTTTGTAGTCGGCCTATTTATGGGTGGTGGTATTTTAGTTTATCTAATACTATGGGCAATTATTCCAGAAGCTAAGACTACAGTAGAGAAATTACAAATGAAAGGTGAAACTGTAAATGCTGAAAATATAAAAAAAACAATTCAACAAGAATTTGAAAACTTAAAAAGCACAATCGAAAAAGCAGATACTTCTAATCATAAGAATAAAGAAAAACCAATGCTACATAACATTGTTACATTTGTTTTAAGTTTAATTACCTACCTTTTTAAATTTATCGGTAAATTTTTAGGTATCATCTTACTGCTTATGGGCGTTATCCTTAGCTTTATGATAGTAGCCAACTTATTTGGGACAGGAGATTCTACTATTCATATCAATGGTAATAATATTCACGCTTTCAACATAGGTAATTACTTCCCATTAATTCTAGATAGTTCTAGTTTAAAAGGAATTACAGCACTTGGTATATTCCTTTTTATAGGGATTCCAGTATTTAATATTATTTGGCTATCGATAAGAATATTATTCAGTATCCCAAAACAATCTACTAGTACTCGTTATATTATGGCTGGTTCGTGGATAGTTGGTATTGCTTGTTTAATTTATGTGGGTACACAAGCAAGAAATAATTTTCAGAACGAATCTTATAGCGAAGAAATTGTTGAACTGGATGTATATTCTGACACTTTAAATCTTGAGCTAAGAGACAATGAATACTTCAATACAGAACAAAAGAATATAAGTTTTTACTTTGATGAAGAATTAAAAACTTTACTAAGCACAAATGTAGAATTAGATATTAAACCTGCTAAAGGAGAGGATTTTGAGTTAAAAATCAAAAAAGTATCCAATGGTAAAAGTCAAAAACAAGCAAAAATTAATGCCTCCAAAATAAATTATGAATTTGTAGTAGAGGAAAATCAACTTTATTTTGACAACTACATGAGTTTAGAGGAGCAACAAAAATTTAGATCTCAATTTATGGAACTTACCCTTTATGTTCCAGAAGGGAAAACCATTTATCTAGATCAAAATCTTAAATATTTTATTTTTAATATTGACAACGTTACAAACACTTACGACAAATATATGGTCAATCATTATTGGAAAATGGAACGCAATGGCCTAAATTGTACAGATTGTAATGACTAGATGATGAGAAAACTATACAGAAATACACAAGAAGGTAAACTATTTGGCGTATGTGCCGGACTGGCTGATCATTTTAATATAGACCCAGTAATTATCCGAATCGGATTTGTTTGCGGAGTCCTTTTCGCTGGAATAGGTTTTATACCTTACCTACTTCTAGCACTTATTATTCCTGAGAATGAATCATTTTTTTAACTTAATCGGCATACATAGATTTTATGTCTATCCCGTATTTATTTCTTTGTTATGCTTGATTGAGGCAAATGCTCAAACATTTGAAAAATCAAATAATGAAGTAATAAAAGCTTGGGTTATTGATGAAAATAAGTTACCTCTGCCTTATGCCAATATCAATGTTTTAAATAAAAATAAGGGGGTAATTAGTAATGAAGAAGGATGTTTTACGCTTAATATTTCTGAATTAAATAAAACAGATACTTTACGCATTTCATACATAGGTTATAAGTCAATTGATTTGACTTTAGAAGCCCTGAAAATTTCTCCCATCATCTCTTTAAGAGAAGAGAATTTAATATTGAATAATATTACCGTTTTTGCCAACACGCCAGATCCTCAAGAAATTGTAAAAAAAATTTTAAGCTCTAAAGAGCAAAATTACCCGAAAACAACGAGTAAGAAACAAGTATTTATTCGTAAGAGATACTCCACAAATATTAATAAAGTAAATTTTAATTGTAAAAAAAGTAATATTTCAAACTTAAATGAAGAGCTCATGGAAGTACTAGAAAAAGAGTTGCCAAAACACTCTATTTCGTATACAGACTTCTTGGGTGATATTTTGATATTAAACAATCAAAAGGACTCTTCTAAATTAAAAATAGCGCCTATTAAAATGATCAAATTACAAGATCAAAGAGATTTTACAAAACTTGAAGAATTACAAAAAACATTTGAAAAGGTATTAAAGGATACTAATGAAAAGGAATATTGGAAAATTAAGACAGGCATCATTGGAAGTAAAATCCATGTAGATGAAAACGATATAACTGTGGGAAATAAAGTTGAAAAAACAGATTCATTATCAAATAAAAATACACAGGCTTTACAACAGCAGAAACGCTCAATTAAAATCATACATAAATATAGTTCGTTTGAAGATGAAGATACGTGGGAATTTCTTTACAAAACCAATAAATATCAATACACACTTCACGGGAGAACAATGGCCAATGGAGAAGAAGTATATATAATTGATTTTAAACCCAAAAATCAAGGGTTATTTGTTGGTAGAATGTATATCGCTATAAATACTTACGCATTGGTTAGAGTTGATTTCAAATATGATACCGGTAAAACAGGAAGAGACATTCAATTACTTGGCATGGGGTATACAGAGAACAAATTTATCACATCTCTTTATTATGAAAAAAAAGGAACTCAATACAGACTAAAATATTACTCTAGGCAAAAAGGATTTGAGAGTAGTGTAGATCGAATATTCTCTTTATTAAAGAAAAAAACCAGATTTATTTTTGATCGAACAATTAGTCAAGTAAAAGTAGCCATAGACATAGCAGTAACAGAACAATCATCTGTTGAATTACTCGTTCTTGAAGACAATGAAATTAACCAAAATCAATTTACAGACTTTATTGAAAAAAATGAATTTGAGATAATCTATGTAGACCAATTTGATGAAAAATTATGGGAAGATTATCCGATTATAGAACCCACAAAAAAAATGAAAGAGTATAAAAAGCTAAATTAAATAAATCATAAATTTAAATAAGAAAATTATAATTTAACTCATATGAAAAATACCTTATTAATTCTTTCATGTATTCCTTTTATAGGGCTACAAGCTCAAAACTATTTTCAACAAGAAGTGAACTACAAAATGGAGGTTTTTCTAGATGATATAAATCATGAGATTAAAGCCTATCAAGAAATTGAGTACCACAACAATTCTCAAACAACTTTAGATTCTATCTTCTTTCATTTATGGCCAAACGCCTATAAGCACAGCCATACAGATATGGCAAAACAAATCCTAAAAGATGGTCAAACTAATTTTCATTACGCCAATGAAAAAGATCGTGGTTTTATAGATCAACTTGACTTTAAAGTAAATGAGGAATCCGTGAAATGGGAATACTGGAATGGTAATAGTGATGTGGCTGTACTTTTACTAAACAAAAGTCTAAAACCAAATGAATCGATAAATATCAGCACTCCATTTCATGTAAAAATACCTCTTGGTTTATACTCCAGATTAGGCCATTTGGGCGAATCATATCAAATGACACAGTGGTATCCGAAACCAGCGGTCTTCGACCTTGAAGGTTGGCATCCATTAAGCTACTTATCTCAAGGAGAATTTTACTCAGAGTTTGGTTCTTATGATGTAAGTATTACCCTACCAAAAAACTATGTAGTAGGTGCCACTGGAGATTTACAAAACCCAACAGAAATAGCTTGGTTAGATAGTTTAGCAGTTATAGGACTCCAAAACTTTAAGCCACCAACTAAAGTAGATACTCTGAAAACTGAAAAAGGTAAAATAAAAGTTACAGTTAATAGAATTAACAATACAGATGAAGAGACCGATGTTGATTTTCCTGCCAGTTCGAAGCAATTAAAAACAATTCGGTACATACAAAATAATGTTCATGATTTTGCCTGGTTTGCCGACAAACGATTTAATGTTTTATCAGGTGAAGTTACACTTCCAAATACAGGAAAAAAAGTGAAAACTTGGGCGATGTTTACCAACCGGCACGCCGATCTATGGAAAGATGCCATAGAATATCTTAACGATGGATTATTTTATTATTCTAAATGGAATGGTGATTATCCATACAATCAGTGTACTGCGGTAGATGGGGCTTTAACTGCAGGAGGAGGCATGGAGTACCCAAATATTACTGTTATCGGTAGTGTAAGTTCTGCACGCTCTTTAGAGACCGTTATTGTTCACGAAGTTGGTCACAATTGGTTTTTTGGGATTTTAGGTTCTAATGAGAGAAGGTATCCTTGGATGGACGAAGGAATAAACTCATTCAATGAGTATAGATACATCAAAACAAAGTATCCATCGAGCTCTATGCTTCCAGAAAATGAAAAAACCTCTCAATTAATTAAGTTATTTGGACTTGAAGAGTATAAACATAAAGAAGAGAATTATTTACAATACCTTGTAAATGCTCGTGAAGGCTTAGATCAGGCTTGCGGTTTACACTCATCAGATCATACCCCTCTCAATTATGGTTTAATGGTGTACACAAAAACAGCCTTAGCATTCGAATATTTACAAGCTTATTTAGGCCATGAAGAGTTGGATAATGCAATGCATAGTTATTTTCAAGAATGGAAATTTAAACACCCACAGCCAGCAGATTTAAAAACAACTTTAGAAAAAGCCACTCAAAAGGATTTGTCTTGGTTTTTTGATGATTTGATAAACACCAACAAAAAGATTGATTATAAAATTGCCTCAGTAAATAAATTTGAAAATCATACCGAAGTAAAACTAAAAAACAAAGGAGCAATAAAAGGCCCGGTATCTGTTACCGCAATTAAAAGCGATGGTATAATGAGCACTCATTGGGTAGAAGGATTTGAATCTGAAACAAGCTTGAAACTCAAAGGAAACTATGATTCATATTTAATTGATGCCTCTCATAGTATCCCAGAGATTAATCGTCAAAATAACTTCTATAACAGCAAGACTTTATTTCCTAAAATTGAACCTTTAGATGTAGACTTTTTATGGAGCTTAGAAGAACCATCTAAAACACAGATTTTTATAAGTCCTTATGTACATTTCAATTTTGCAGACAAATCAATTATTGGCTTGAGTGTTCACAATAAGCAAATCCTTAAAAGACCTTTTAGTTATAGTATAAGTCCTGCTTATAGTACTGCAACAAATGAGCTGGTAGGAAAAACAAGCATTCGCTATTCCATCTTTCCTTTCTCCAAAACCTTTAGGGCTATACAATTCTATAGCGGAGTAGAACGCTTTCATTATGATGTATCAAACAGTTATACTAAAGTTGGAGGAGCTTTAATAATTGATTTCAAAAAGAATCCTGGTAGCTCTGCTCATAAACACCAAATTAGTTTGAGAACAAATCATATTTCTAAAACAACTAACACGGCTTATACAATTTCGGATATCAGCCATAATTACAAGTATAAGCACACACTTAATACTTTTGAACTTAATACAAAGCTTCAATTTTCAGAGGAATTTACAAAGCTAACTTTTGAAAATATCAACTCCTTTAAAACTGAAAAAAGAGGAACTTATGACCTACGTATTTTTGGAGGTGTTTTTCTAAAAGAAACAGAAAATACAAATTACCACTTTGGATTAGTTCAGCAAAACGACTATTTATATGAATTGGGTATTTTAGACCGAGAAGGAAGAGATGCTGTATTTTCAAAACAAGTAAGTAGAACTGACGGAGGGCACATAGTTGGTAATCAAGAGAAAAGTAATCATTGGATTCTGAGTTCTAACATAGAAATTCCAATCATTAAGTATTTTAAAACCTTTGCAGATTTTTCAATACTTAATAACAACAGTGAAAACAATACTTATTTAGATGCTGGTATTATGTTTTCGTTAATACCCAAAAGACTAGAAATCTATTTCCCTTTACTTCTTAAAGACGTAGATACCTATAAGAATTACCAATCCTTAATTCGATTTAAATTCAATATGAATATCCATGATATTGTTCGCGATATAAGATCAGAGTTTTAAAAAAAGTCCTCGATAATTCGAGGACTTTTTTTTGTAATTTTAGGAATGACATAAACGAAACTAAAATTCCTTTATCGATATAGCTACAAGGCAAATTCGCTTAAAAAAACCTTAATATAAATAACCTTATTACTCAAATAACAAATCAATTTTAAATAACAAAGGCTGAATTTTAGAGCTTTTTTTTACGTATCTTTGAACATGACTAAAACTATTATAAAACTCATTTTTATGGCATTGATCTCTATCTTCTCAAAAGGTAAAGCACAAGATCTTTCCTCAATTCACAGTTTAGAGTACACATCTATCGAGGGCGAAAAAGTTACTTTAAGCTCTTATAAAGGCAAGTACATACTATTTGTAAATGTAGCTTCAGAATGTGGATTTACGCCTCAATATGAAGGATTAGAAAATCTTTCGAAACAATACAAAGACCAATTAGTTGTTATCGGCTTTCCTTGCAATCAATTTGGGGGTCAAGAACCTGGCAGCTCTAAAGAAATAGAAAATTTCTGCAAAGTTCGCTACGGAGTAAACTTTCCTCTATCAGAGAAGATATCTGTAAAAGGAGAGCAACAACATCCAATATATAAATGGCTAACAACAAAGGCACTAAATGGAAAATCGGACAGCTCTGTAAAATGGAATTTCCAAAAATACCTAGTAGATCCTGATGGTAAATTTGTTGAATACTACTACTCTATCACTAAACCATTGAGTGAAAAAATTACCAAGAATTTCAATTAATTGATGAAATTCAAACAACTAATAGTTCTTTGGTTAATCGTTGGAAATCTCTTAGCACAAAATAATTTTGAAGGAATTGTTACTGATATTAAAACAAAAGAAACTCTTGCTTTTGTAAATATTGGAATTAATAAAAATATTGGAACCGTTTTCCAATCTAGTGGTTTCTTTTTTTCTGCAAAACCATTAAATAGGTCAATCATAATTCACTATACAAGTCAAGGAGAATATATAAAGTAAAAAGATTAAGAATAGGTTTTAATGTGGAAGTTACATATTGATAAAAGCACAATTTATGCAAAATCCACACCTCACACACAAGCTTCATAACTACTTTATTTAATGGATTTTTTAATAAATACAAGTCCTATACTGCTAGGACTAATTGCATATCTTTTATATTTTGCATTTTTAAAAAGTACGATCACAGAGCTCCAATTCAAAAAGCTATTTAGATCAACTAAATCCTCATTCTATTGGATTCAGCTCACACGAATTGTAGCTTTTACTTGCATGGCAATACTCCCTATTGCCTACCTATATATTATGGAAATTGAATTTTGGTTAATCGATTATATATGGACTTTTACAGACACTAAATACACACTTATTTTAGCTTTAATATTAGTTCCTTTAGGCGCTTTTAATGCAAAAGACAAATCTCATCTTACCCAATACCCCCAAGTAAGAATGACTCGTTGGAATACCTTTGAATACATAAGTAATATAGCAAGTTGGGGACTGTATCTACTGGGCTACGAGTTCCTGTTTAGAGGAATTCTTTTTCTGGGCTTAATCCCTTTTACGGGACTTTATGTTGCCATAGCTTTAAATACTATAGTTTATGCATTAGCTCACCTCTATAAAGGCAAAAAAGAAACGCTGGGCTCTATTCCTCTTGGAATTGTATTATGTATAATAACAGCACAAACCCATACTATTTGGACTGCCTTTGCTGTACACTGGATTATGGCAAGTAATAATTTTATTTGGTCTCATTATTACAGTAAAAAGACAAAGACCTTGTGATCATAAAATTCAAAAAAACAGTTAGAAACAGAGTAAAAAAGAGCATTTTTGAGCAGAAAAAAGCAAAAATGAGCGTTTTTTATTAAAAATGTTAATTTTTTGTTATCCCCCTAATTTAACAAATAATAGATATCATTTCTACGTTTTTGTTTTGTGAACTTTGTTTCATTATACCGTGGGGGGATCATAAAGAGGCCACTCGAATGAGTGGCCTCTTTTTTTTTAAAACAAAACTTCTAAATATCGAGCTTATTCTTTTTTACTAGAACTAAATATAGTAGAGATCTACTAAGTTAAAATTATCCTTCATTCGAAATAAAATCCTGAATAATTGGCTTTGCTTTTTCCAAATCAGATTCATGTATTAGAAGGCGAACAGTACTAACTGTACCACTACCAAAGCCAGCTGCAATTCCCGATTGAAAATCATTCTGAATAATTCCATAAATACCACTATTTTCTAACAAGCCCTTTAGTATGATCACCCGAACTTCTGTACCAGAAAATACATTAACGAATTTTTGAGTATCACTCATATCAATTTTTAATTATATACAACAGTATCAAAGATAGTTAATTAATTGCTCTAATACATTGAATAAACAAGCTTGATAAACCGTTTATTTTTTATTAGGTAAGCTGGGTTTAAATTTAGGATATAGAATCACACTTTTTTTATCATTAAATGATGTAGTTGTACAAAGGATATTCGACTATTGATAGTTTAAATTTCCTGTATACTGAACATTACCTCTATTTTAATGGTCTATAGCATTAGGAAGCCATGCACTATATAACTTGTTGTGCCCCGTTTTTATTTTTTTTGCCCGTGTGTGGCTATTTTAATAGTTCCAAAACTTTCTTTTTCTTTTCATTTTCAAACTTTGCATGAGCTTGGTCTAGACTTAGTTTAGTGTCATTAAAATATTTATCTCTTTGAGATTCAATTTTATCCACTTCCTTAATGATTTTCTATAGTAGCGGATTTACACGCACTAACTTTTCGGTTAAACACCGACTTTTTTTTATATTTTCTTACTTTAATTTAAGCGATTAAACTGCTGTTATTTTTATAAATTGTTAGGTCATGTTATTATGTTATTTTGGAATATTG
>MDTG01025645.1_pt1 | contig 40369 bp, 37 predicted proteins | sample 811421 | NCBI WGS metagenome assembly MDTG01 (sample SAMN05326645, study PRJNA326480) | marine metagenome | isolation source: seawater | place: Pacific Ocean: South East | collected 2011 | reverse complement strand
CACAATTATATGAAACTTAACAAGCCAATTTATGGTATGAATTTCGGATCAGTCGGATTTTTGATGAATGATTATAAACTTGATGGATTAGAGGAGCGCCTAAATAATGCTCAATTAACAAAATTAAGACCATTAGTCATGAAAACCCTAAATCCCACTGGTCAAGAAATTAAAGCTATTGCAATTAACGAGATCAGTATTCGTAGAGAAAAATATCAAGCTGCAAAAATTCAAATCATGATAGATAATGAAGTAAGAATAGAAGAACTTGTTTGTGATGGTGTAATTTTATCAACAGCAGCAGGTAGCACAGGTTATAATTACTCTGCCTCTGGACCAATCATTCCACTTGGAAGCAATGTTGTAGCTCTAACTGCTGTAAGTGCGTATAGTCCTAGACATTGGCGTGGAGGTCTACTAAAAGATAATGCAAAAATTAAGATTATTAATAATAATCCATCTAAAAGACCAATAGTCGTCCATGCTGATCATATTGAAGCTAAAGACGTTATTTCTGTTGAAATAGAGATGTCAGAGGGTATGGAAATACCTTTATTATTTGATAATGATCATAAAATTGAAGAACGTGTTTATAAAGAAATGTTTAAATCCAACTAATTAAGTGAAATTTCTTAATAACTCAAAAGTCCTCTTAACTTTTTTTTTGTTATTTATTTATCAAAAAAATTCTATTGCTAATGAATGTTTAATAAAAAAAGATTTGAATATCGGGCTTATCGAAAATAATTACATAGATTATAAATATTATTTATATTATGCACTCGGTGAGTACTCTTTAATAAATGATATAAAATTTACAATTAGTGAAGTTAATCAAAATGCAAATGAATTTGATATTATATTTGGCGAATTTAGAGATTTAACTAAATTAAGTTTAAATCAAACTCAGATACCCGATAAAGTTTTAAATTTTTATAATGACAATGAAGTTGAAATAATGGGGAATATATTCCCCCTAGATTTGGATACATTTATACTATTAAGTCAGGACGATCATGACAAAATATCTTTTGAGGAATTTTCAGAATTATATAATCCAATTAAATACACACTAGGAATGAGCTTTAAAATAAAAGAGGATATAATTAATTTAATTATATATCATCTAGAGCAACCCTCCATTAACTTAAATAGTTTATCATTTGAGTTAACTGCAGATTTATTTGCTAAATCATATGAAAATCTTAACAAAAATATCGTTAGTAATAACTTTCTAGAAGTTTTCAACTCTTATGAAAACTCAGAAAATATTTATACGCTATTTAGTGATGGTATTTTACTTAATAAAAATATTGACTTTAAAAGTTTTCAGCTTTTTCCAAAGAGTAAATATATATGGGATAGTGAAGAAGGGGTTTTTAAAGATAATTTAGAGAATAAACCTTTATCTTTTTATGGTTTTAGCGCCTATTTAAATAATTCTCAAGGTTCAGGACTTTTGTGTTATCTGATTAATGAAGATGTAAGATTAAAAGCCTTTAAAGATTTTAACATCCAGCTAAGCCCGTTATCGATTAATGAGGTAAGGAATATTGAAGATGATTTACCTGATAGTTACATAAAGATTTTAGAAAATAAAAATAAAAATGTAATTAAACCAAATTATGACTCTGAGAATGAAAACTTTGATTTATTTTCAGGTCTAATTTTTGGTAAATATAAATATAATGATTTAATCGATAGACAAGATTATTTAAATTGATAAATTAAAACGATACTTCTAATACATTTCCATACCTTTGATCATCTTCATAATGAGAAATAAAGCTTTTTCTTTTAATTTCTATACTGTCTTTTACAATTCCAACGCAGTAAAGTATTTCCAATGTGGTTGTTATAGATCCACCATTATCAAAATTAAATCCACTTTTGCATTTCTCTGGGAGTTTTATTAAATTAAAAATATTCAATCTCTCATTTAACATGTTAGCAGATAAATTTTTTAAATTACTACTCCATGAGTATTCAAAACTAGGTCCATGATCTGATTGAAATAAAACAATATTTTCATTATCGATTAGATCGATCTTATTATCGAGCTCTTCTATCAAATTAAATGTACAATCAACAGAAGATATATAATTTTCTTTGGTGGGATTTTGATTTAAAAGTAATTTGCAATCTTTATCTCTGAAAGGATTGTGGGGGCCAAGATGATGAACAAAGAAAAATTTTCCACCTTCATTAAAGAAATTAGTTTTTGACTCAATCAATTGACCTAAAATAGATATACTATTTGAGGAGTTTACGTACTTTATTAAATCTTGATTATTACTCTCAATGTAAATTCTTAAATAACTCAAAAATTTGCCTAATAATGATGTCTCATTAGATTTTTGTATAGCATAGTTGTTAATAACTAATTGTGTTATATTAACGAAATAATCTTTAAAAAAGTGATCAGTACAAGAAATAGAATAGTTCTCGTAACAGGGTAGCATAAAATTTCCAATTAAATAATTATCATATCCTGCCTTACTCAGTATTTTTAAGAGAAGAGGTTCTTTAAAATTAAATAGGCCTGGATAGTAAGTTCCTCGATGATTTAAATTAGAACCTTTGTCTAGATTTAAATAATTTAGTTCAAAAATAGAGGCTAAAGTTAAAAAAGTAATATTAAAACTGCTTTTAGAGTTATCTAAATAAGTGTAATCTTTAGATTCAAATTTCTCTTTAATTTTATCTGTTTGATAATCAAATTTATTTTCTAATGTATTAAAACTTGCCATTTGGTCTGGTATTATAAAAAAAATATTTGGCAATTTTTCATTATTAAAATTTATTTTAATATCATTTATAGAGACACTACTACTCTCTCCAGAAATATATTTGTCTTTATACTTATATATACTGTCAAAATTTTTATATGACTGGTAAGAGAATAAAAATAATATATTTACTAGTAAGAAGCATATAAACAAATTTTGATAAACACTAAATTTTGATAGAAAAACAAGAAAATAAGATAATATAAATAGAATAAAAATGCTAAACCAACTGGATAAATTTGTTAATAAATAAAAATCTTTTATAAAAGTATATAAATTTTGAATGAACCAAAAATTAAAGATAAATAATAAAAAAAAAAATAATTTTTTATTTAATTTCGAGTTTATTAAAATAGATAAAATATAAAATAAACTGAGAATAAGTGGTATTATGAATATAGAATTTATATTAAAATTACGAATATTGTGTAAATTTGAAATATAAAATTGAATTGGGAAGTAGAAAATTATTAAAAGAGTTAATATATGTAATTTAATTGTATAAATATTATTATTCACATATTATTAATACTCTATAATTCTAATAACAAAATATTTAATTAAATGAAAATTTAATTTATTATTTCTTTAAATGAAAATATTTTATTTCATAACTATAAATCTAATTTTATCACAGAACTTAATGGCTTATTTAGATCCTTTTTCCAGCAGCATCTTAGTTCAGGTAATTGCTGCCATAGTTACCTTTATTGCTATATTTTTTAAAAAAGTAAAATTAAGAATATTAGAATTAATCAAATTTTTTAAAATAAAAATATTTAAAAATACAATTAATGTTAAAAAAGACAAAAGCTGAAAGTCTTAATTTTATTAAAAAAAAGATTAATTTTGACTATTTGGAAATACCAAAATTTATTTTTATGTCGAAAATTGAATTATTAAATAATTTTGACTATAAAATTAAATATATTTTAAGAAATTTTTCCGATCAAATTATAATTAGATCATCAAATCAAGACGAAGATCAAAATAATATTACAAATGCAGGTAAATATAAATCAGTAGTTTGTAAGAATAAGAAAAACGAAGTTACAAAAGAGATATCTAAATTTGTAAGTAAAATAAAAAATAAAGATCAGGTTTTAGTACAAGATTTTATTAAAAATGTAGATTTGAGTGGTGTTGTTTTTACAAGAGATTTAAAAGATAATTCTCCCTATTTAGTGATAAATTTTGATACATCAAGAAAGACAAATCTAGTTACTTCTGGAAAAATGAATCCAACAATGGAAACCATGTATATTCATAGATCATATAAATACTTTCCAATAAAATTTAAAAATTTAATAAATATAATTATCAAATTAGAAAAACTATTTAAAAATAATCGATTAGATATTGAATTTTGCATTAAAAATAAAAAAATTTATTTATTACAATGTAGAAAATTACCAAAAAATAAACAAACATCTGAACTTGTAGAAGAATTAATAAATATTGAAAAAAAAATAGATTTAATTTTAAATGGTAAATCACTATTACCAGGTACGAAAAATATACTGAGTAATATGGCCGATTGGAATCCAGCAGAAATGATTGGTAATAAACCTTACCCATTATCAATATCACTTTACAAAGAATTAATTACTGATGAACAGTGGGCAATTCATAGAAGTGCTTTCGGATATAAAGATGTAAGACCAAATAAACTAATGTATAACATTGGAGGAAGCCCATTTATAGATGTAAGAACTGATTTAAATTCATTTTTACCTGCTCATACTTCATTAAGCGCTTCAAAAAAAATTATTAATAAAAATTTAAACTTCTTAATTAAAAATCCAGAATTTCATGACAAAATCGAATTTAATACCGTTCAAACATTTTATAATATTTTTAAAAAAACCAATTATGACTACTTAGAATATAAAGAAAATCAAAAACAAATTAATTATCAAAAAAAAATATTAAATAATTTTTTTGATAAGAAACAATTCAAAAAAGATAAAAATAATATCAAAAAATTAATTTCAATTATTAAAAAAATTGAGAGTTATAAAACGAATGAAATACAAAAAATTAACTGGCATATATTTTACCTAAAAAAATATGGAATAATTCCTTTTTCAAATATGGCAAGAAGGGCTTTTATTGCAATTGAATTAATTAATACTTTATGTGACAAAAAATTAATTAATGAAGATTATAAAACTAAGTTTTTTGGGGGAATAAAAACAACAATTAGTTATTTAAACAAAGAATTAGCAAAATACAAAAATAACGAAATTACGAAAAAGGATTTATTAACAAAATTTGGCCATTTAAGACCATCAACATACGATATAGATAGTAAAAATTACTCAGAAAATTTTCAGTTTTATTTTGAAAATTCATACAATTATATTAATAAAAAAATTAGAGATTTAGATCCTTTTATAGATAAAAATAAAATTGATAAATTTTTACATAATTATAAATTTAAAAATAAAGATTTTTTAAAATATTTAAAACAATGTATTCAAGAGAGAGAAAGCTTTAAATTAGATTTTACTAAATCAATAGACCTAATTTTTAAAAATTTAAGAAAATTTTCCATATCCAATAAAATTAAAATTAATAATCTAAAATTTTTAGATATATCTACAATTATTAATGCAGAAACAAATTTGAGTTTAAGGAAACTTAAGAAGATAATAAATGATGAAATATCAGTAAATGAATACAATTATAATCTATTTAAAATCATAAAGTTACCTGATGTAATAATTAATAAAAAAGATATTTATTTTTTTAAGAAAAGAAAATCCAAGATCAATTTTACTAGTAATAAAAAAATAGAAGGTAAAATTTTTTATTTTAAAAAGGACTATTCATTAAGCTTAAAAACCCTAACAAATAAAATTATATTGATTGAAAATGCTGATCCTGGTTATGATTTTATTTTTTCTCACGGTATAAAAGGTCTTATAACAAAATATGGGGGTCCTAACTCACATATGTCTATAAGGTGCGAAGAATTAAATATAACAGCAGCAATAGGAATAGGTGATCTATTTGAAAAATGTATTTATTTAAAATCAATAATCATTGACTCTAAAAAAGAAAATTTGATTTTGGTATGAAAAATAAATTAGTTTACCTAACGCCCAGAATTGAATTGTCAAAATATAATGAAATTGTCTACAGAATTGATGTTATATGGTTTAATTATTTAATTAATTTAGGCTACAATCCAATTTTACTAAATCATAAAAATTTTAAAATTGACTCTAAATATAAACCACATGCTGTTTTTATGGTTGGAGGTGGTGATATCTCTGAGTGTAAAAATAATGAAATAAATAGACTAAGAGATAAATTAGATCTTAAATTATATAAATACTTAAAATTAAATAAAGTAAAAGTAATATCAATCTGTAGAAGTAGTCAGTTATTACTAACTAAAATATATAAATTTAAAATTTTTAAAAACAATAATCACGTAAGGTGTAATCATATAATCATGAATAATAAATTAAAATTAAATGTAAATTCTTATCATAACTACTCACTAATAGGTGATCTATCAAAATTTCAAGAATATTTTATTCATAAAGATGGGAGTATTGAGATAGGAGTTGATAGTATTAGAAATAATCTAATATTAATGTTTCATCCAGAAAGAAAAAACATTAATCAAAAAAAAATTAATAATAAAATACTGAAATTTATAAATTTATGAAAATCTTTTTTTTAGCGGCTGGTCAAGGTTCAAGGATAAAAGGTTTTGAAAAATCAAATAAATGTTTGATTAAAATAAATAATAAATTCTTAATTAATTATCATTTAGACAATCTGAAAAAAATGAAAATTGATAATATAAATATTATCACAGGTCATAATGCTAATAATTTAAAAAAAAATTTATTAAATAAAAAATTAAATTTTTATTATAATAAAAATTATAAGAAAATGAATATAGCTTCATCAATACATACGGCTTTAATAAATAGTAAAGATGATACTCTGATTTCCTACACTGATGTAATTTACGAAGCCAAAATAATTAAATATTTCGAAAAGAAAAAATTTAAAAGAATAGTTATACCAGTTTTAAAAAATTGGAAAAAAATATGGAAACAAAGAAAAGTAAGCATTTATAGTGATGCAGAAGAACTGTTAACTTATAAAAGAAAAATAACTAGTATCGGGAGTAAATTTAATAAATCAAATTTTACTAAATATCAATTTATGGGAATAATATTCATACCTAAGAATGTATTGCCACTTTTTTCCTCAAAATTTAGTAATAATAAATTATTTAAGATGGATTCTACTACATTAATAAATTATTTAATTAATGAGGGTTTCGAAATAAATTATAAAGTTTACGATGGTATATGGTTTGAATTTGATTTCTTAAAAGATGTTGAAAATTTTCAAAGATATTACAACATTAATAAAATTAAAAATAAATGAAAAAAGACTCAATAAAATTTTCTTTATTGAAAATGAAAACATTTATTATTATTTAAAAGATTATATAAGTAAAAGAGCAATTGTTCTTTTTTTAAATAAACCAAATTTTATTTTAAAAAAAAATTTTTATTATTTTGAAAAACAATTTTTTAAAGAATTTTATTTTTATTTATTAAATTTCAAATATTTTTATACCTCTACACCTAATATTGGAGAAAATATTTGCAAAAAAAGTTTATATAAAAAAACAAAATATATATATTTACAGCACTCCCCAGTTGGACTTATAAGTGCATACAATGGAAAAGCATTTGTAAATTTTGATTGTGTTCAAGCTATTAATAAAAGTCAGTATCATGATGGTTTAATAATAAATAAACATTTTAGAAAAAAAATAAAATTTTTCAAATCAAGATATAAATTTATAAAAAATTTTAAAAAAAATAATCAAAAAAAAATTACTTTAATAGCACCAACGTGGGGAACAGATTTTTATAAAGATAATTTTATTAGTAAATTAATAAAAATATTAAAAAATAATAATATTAAATTTTTATTTAGACCACATCCAATGAGTATTAAGAAAAATGAATTTGATTTAAAAATACTAAATGAATTTAAAGACAATTTGTATAATGATCCCTATTTAGATTTTAATAAGTTTGATAATTTGATTTCTGATTGGTCTGGGATTATAATTGAATTTTTAAAAATTAATCATAAATCACCTATTTTGATTAAAACAAAATTTAAGAACAACAATGAGATTATTACTAATTATCGTTCTAATTCATTTGAGTATTTTATTAATGATCAAATAGAAAACAAATATAATAAAAATGAATTAAATAAAGTTCCCATTTTAATAAAATCTAATAAGTTAAACAATGTTAGTGGTATTGATTTCGAGGAACTTTTTTTCTAAATAAAACACTATTTATCTATTTTATCATAACTAGATTTAAATAAAGAAATATGTTGATACTAGATGTTGAATAGCTAGTATGGGCAAAATAATAAAATGGCCTCGTGCTGGAATTGGTAGACAGTCTGGACTTAAAATCCAGTGGGATTTATTCCCGTGGCGGTTCGAGTCCGCCCGAGGCTACCAGAATCTTTTTTAGTGATCTCGAATAATATAAATGGCACTGGAAAAAAAATAATTATATTGTGCCAATTGTAAAAAAAATTCAAAGATGGTAAGAGGGGGAATAAATTTACTATTACAGAACTACAAAGAAAAATAAATGGTGACAATTCTTTAATACTAAAACATAAATCTTTAATAACTTTAACTAATGAAATAATAAAAACAGCAAATACAGTAGCAAAACAAAATATTCCAGACTCTGCTAATAACTGTAAATAAATATTATGAGGGTGTGTAGAACAAGCAGTATCCCCATGAGATGAAAAAATTATATTATCACATAAGTGTCTATAAGAAAAAATCCCCTCTCCAAAAAAAGGTGAGTTTAAAAAAATTTTAAAAGATACTTCATACATTTTAATATATTTTTCACTAGGATTTATTATTAATTTTAATCTATCAAACGAAGAATTATCTAAAAAATTAATTAAGAAAATTATTATTATAAAAAAAAGTATGACTAAGTATATATATTTCCTGCTTAATTTAATAAAAAAGAATAGTATTAATATTGGAATTAAAGATAATATTAATGCCGCTCTTTCACCAGATAAAAAAATTAAAATATAAGATAGAAAAAGAGTAATTGAAAAAATATATAAATTTTTTTTTAAACCTGTAAAAAAAAGATAAATGTATAAAGATATAAACTTTACAGTGTACAATCCTATAATCCATTCTTTGCCGAATAGGCCAGATATTCTATTTTGCATATAAGCGTTTGTAGAAGTTGAAAAAATATTTGTTTGAAAAAAATATTCATATATTCCGTCAACAGACAAAATTATCAAAACAGTAGTTAAAATGTAATATAAAAACTTATTTACTTTAATAAAATTTTTTTCAATTAAAAAAAAAACAGCTACACAAAAAAGAAAAAACCTAATAAATAATAATCCATGAGTCAAAGAAATTTTTATGTTATGAGCAAATAGACCGCTCAATAATAATAAAATGAGAAATAAAAGTGAAAATAACGAGAATAATTTTAAAGTTTTATTATTAAATATAATTTCTTTTTTATCGATATAAAAATATATTCCCAATAATGATAAAAGAGACAATGAGATATCTGAAAGAGCAGGACCTGAAATTAAAAAAATCGGTATTAAATAAAAAAGATATATAGAGCTATTAATAATCTTGCTCTTCATACGATACCATTTTATTATTTAGCAACTTTTTAAGTTTATTTAGATCATCTTTTTTTAAAGCATCCAAAATTGATCTATATAGCGTATTTATTTTATTAATATCAGGACTAGTTTCTAAACTTTCATTGATTTGTTTATTAGTAGTTTTAATAAAATTAAAATCTTTATATAACTCTTCTTCAATTTTTTCACCTTTACCTAATCCTATGAATTTAATTTTATTTTCATTTTTCAATAAACCATTCACCTTAAGGAGTTTTTTAGCTAATTCCAATATTTTAATAGGTTTGCCCATATCTAATAAGTATATTTTTAAACCATTTGTTATGATACTTGAGTGTAGGACTAAATTTACAGCCTGGGGAATACTCATAAAATATCTTGAAACATTTTTATGAGTAATTGTTAAAGGTTTTTTATTTTCAATCTGTTTTTTGAAGATAGGAAGTACAGAACCAGTAGAATTTATTACATTGCCAAATCTAACTATAGAGTAATTAAATCTATTTTTAGAAGAGTATTTATATTTGTATATTAGTAACTCGCAAACTCTTTTTGAAGCACCCATTAAATTAGTTGGCCTAACTGATTTATCTGATGAAACTAATACAAAATTTTTAACTTTTTTTTCATTATTCAGTTTTAATATATTATCTGTTACAATTAAATTATTATAAATTCCAGAAACATAATTCTCTTCGACAATTCCAACGTGCTTATATGCAGCAGCATGAAAAATAAAATCAATACTAATATTTTTAAAAATTTTATGTAATAATTCAAAATCTTTAAGATCAATTAGAACTCTATGAACTTTTAAATTCTTTTTTAGCGATAATTCCTGATGAATTTTAAAAAGGCTATATTCATCTTTTTCTAAAAGATATAGATTTTTTACATTTTGATTTGATAATTGTCTTGATAGTTCTTTACCAATGCTACCTCCTGCACCAGTAATTATAATATTCTTATTTTTAAAATTATTATTAAAATTTTTATTTAATATGTTTGTTTGAAAAAGTTCATCTAAAGTAACTTCCTCGAATTCATAGTTATTCAAATATAAGTGGTTTTTATTGGTTGTAGTAATTTTTTTCATTCTAAGATCATGTTTAATTACTACTTTTGTTGATTGTTTGAAAAGAAACTTATCATCAACAATTGAAATTATAATATCTGGTGATTTTTGTTTTACAAAAAAATCTAAAAATTTAATGTCAGAAACTTTAATAGTATTAAGATTTCTATTAATAAGATCTTTGTTTTTCTCAAATATATGAGTAATAACATAATCCTCTTGGGAAGCATTATTTATAAAAGACAAAGACTCCTTATTTACGCCAATTAGGAAACATTTAAGTTTATTTTTCTTTGAAAGAATATTGATTAAATAGAATGCAATTATTCTAGAAATAAAAAATAATTGCATAAACACTATAGGTTGTATAGCGCTTATAGACCTTGGAAAGTAACCATAAAATAAAGGATATATGGCAATGGAAATTAGTAAATAAATGAAATTTAATTTAAAATATAAATTAATCTGATTTATAAAAAAAAATCTTACAACTTGATTATAAATTGAATACCTTATAAATAAAATAAAATATATTAAAGTAGGTAATATAAAGTTGAAAATTGAAATAGAAAATACTATTTCAAAATCTTCAAACCTTATTATATATGCTAAAAATGTTGATATTATAACTATTATAAAATCATTAATTGTTATTAAGTATTTTTTATAATTATTATTCATAATTAATTTTTTTAGAAAAATATTGTATTACATTTGTAAATTCATTAACTGTTTTTTTTAAATCTATTTTGTTCATAGTAGGATCTATTAATATGCTAATATTATTATTTTGTAGGTAGTAAGAATTTTTTAAATTTTTTGCTTTATACGACCTATTTCTGAATCCCTTTTCAAGAAAAATTAAGGGACAGGGACCTTCATTACAAATATAAATATTTTTATTCAGAATATTAATAATATTAATTGCATAGAATTTACCTTTTACATATTTTTGATCGATTGATATATTTAATCTATATCTTGCAGAACTGTAAATATCATCATCATAAACATATCTTAACCAAATTATTTTTTTCATTGCATTTATAAAAGTATTAGCAATAAATTTTCTTTTTTTAATTGTTTTATCTAAATTTTTTAATTGTGACAGTGCTAAAGCTGATTGTAACTCGGTCATTCTAAAGTTAGAACCTATTTCATCATGAATCCATTGAAAGTAAGATTTGGATTTTATTTTTAAATATTTTTGTCGATTTTTACCTATATCTCTATAAGACCATAATTTGTCATATAACTTTTTATCATTCAGACATATAATTCCCCCCTCCCCTCCAGATGAAATAATCTTATCATTGCAAAAACTCCACACAGCAATGTCTCCAAAAGATCCAACAAGTTTTCCTTTATATTTTGCTCCGTGAGCTTGAGAGCAGTCTTCAATGAGCTTTATATTTCTTTTTTTTGCAATTTTTTTTATCTCACCTATATCAGCACTGTTTCCTCCAAGATGAACGACAATAATGGCTTTTGTATTTTTATTTATATTTTTTTTTATAGATTTTACCGAAATATTTTGACTTTCAATATCTACATCACAAAACACTGGTTTAGCACTTACTTTTAAAATACATGAGGCACTTGAGAAATAAGATCTAGGTGTGACTAAAACTTCATCTGAATTTTTAAGATTAAGTGCCTTAAGCGAATATTCTAAACCAATAGTAGCATTAGAAATTGCTAGAGAATATTTTTTACCAAATAATTTTGAAAATGAATTTTCTAGTTTTTTACCATACTCACCTGTCCAATAATTTACTTTTCCAGATTTTAAAATATTAGTTACTAATTTTATTTCATTCTTTGAAAATTGAGGCCAAACCATTTTAATTAATTATATTATTTAAATTTCTCAAAATTATCATAATTACTATCTTTTGATATTTTATTTTTAAATAAAAGACTTAATGTTTTTAATAATATATAGATATCAAAATAAAAATTTACATTACTGACATAGATGATGTCAAAATTGAACCTTGATGACCAAGACAATTTTTTTTTAGTTAATGATTTGATTTGACATAATCCAGTTATTCCGGGTTTCACTAAAAATCTTTTATTTTGTTTATTCGAATAAATATCATCATATTCTGGTAATAAAGGTCTTGGTCCAATTAATGTCATATCACCTTTTAAAATATTAAATAATTGAGGTAATTCATCTAATTTTAAAAATCTTAAAATATGACCTAGTTTAGTTATTCTTTTGAGCTCTTCTTCTTCAGTGTCACTCATTGTTCTAAATTTATACATAAAAAATTGACATTTATGTAATCCGGTTCTTTTTTGAACAAAAAATATTGGAAATTTCATTGTTATAAAAACTAAAATTGAAATCAATAATAATAAAGGAGAAAATATAATTATTAAAATTAAAGATATTGGAAAATCCAAAAAATATTTAACTTTAATATATTTTGTATTTCTCATTAAATTTAATTATAAACTCAACAAAAATATTTAAAACAATATCATTTGAAAAATTCTTTGAGTGTGTAATTCCATTATTCCCAGTTTTATGGCTGATATTACGATCATTAATTAGTTTAGTTATTAATTCATATGAATTTTCAAAATTTTTATAATAAAAACCATTAAAGTTGTTTATAACTGCATCCCTGATCCCATATATATCCTTACATATAACGGGTACGCCAGAAGCTGATGACTCTAATGCAAAATTACAAAACCCCTCTCTATATGATGTAATTAATGATAAATCAGATGCATTAATAAAATTATATGGTTCATTTGTATCTTCAAAATAAAGAAAATTATCTGTTAATAAATTTTTTTTTAAATGATCAAAAAATTTTCCCTCATCTTTACCAATTAATATGAAATAGAAATTAGGAAAATTTTTAAAAATTGGATTTAAAATATTTGGTAATTCCAATATACCTTTATCTTTATTTAATCTTGATATCGATATACCAACTATAGCATTCTGAGGTATATTCAATTTTTTTCTAAAAATTTTTTTATTTTGCAAATCCTTTTTAAATAATTTTAAATCAACACCTTTGATAGATCCACATCCAAGAACAACCAAGTTTTTTGGGTTATCTAACTCTTCATTCATAAAAGAATGTTGAGACGCTCCATCACAAATATTTATTTGACTTGTTTTAATAATAATCTTGTCTAGAAGCTTCAAAAAATATCTATATAAACCTTTTTTTGTTGCCCAAACCTGTCCTGTAAAATAATGTATTTTTCTAAAATTAATAAATATTTTACAAAGTGCTGTCAAAAAACCAGCCTTTGGTGTAATTGATATTACAATTGATTTTCTATTTTTTTTTAAAATAAAAAAAAGTTGTATTAACGATTTAAGATCATTAAATATACTTACATTTCTTGAAAAATTTATATTATGTAAGTTTTTAGTATATTTTTGTAATCTGGATTTATGAGATCCAAGCTTTGATATAATTGAAATCTTAAAACCTCTATTATAAAGTTCTTCAATATGGGAATCTAAAAAAATTTCAAGAGTAATAATTGAATTTGATATAAAAATTATTTCCATTTTATTGACTAAAAATCATATAAAGTAATCTTATAAATGATTACAGGCTTTTCTTTTTTTCATTACTATTCATACATTAATATACTAGGTATATTACCTTTTTTTTGCATTTTTTTTTTAAGAAGAATAACAATTGATAGTAAATTAATAATTGTCGTTTTATTAATTACAGTCTATATAATTTATATTTTAATCAGTGTCCCAATCAAATCTGACAATATTTTTAATGTAATTAACTTTCTGAGATATTATTTAGGGGTATTTTTCTTTTTTTTTATATTAAGAGATCATGAAATAAATTTCAGCTTAAATTTTCTCTACACTTTAATAGCTCTTTTATTCATAGAATTTATATTTATAAATTTTTTTATTACAGCATCACAATTACCAAATTTTCCTGATTGTATTAGAATTTGGCCATCCAACAATTGCCCTTATGAATATAAAAATATTTTAGGATTTCAAAGAGCACATGGATTTGGAGGGCGACCTGGAATTACAATTGGTATAATTCTTGCATTATCTTGTATAACAAAATTCTCTCGTATAAAAGAATTTTTAATACTATGTTCTGTATTCTTAACAATGTCAGGTATTGGTATAGTAGCTTATTTGACCTATATATTTGTAAATTTATTTAATCAGAAAAAAATTAATTTTTACATAATTATTTTTTTATTTTTAATAATTTGTTTTTTTATGATCGCATCTGGTAAGTTTACATTAATAAATTTATCTACGATACTAAAAGATAAGTTTTATACGTATCATTATATTATAGAAAATATAAATTTGTTTCCAAATCAACTTATATTATCAGATCAAATTATTAATGATAAATATGGAAGTGATAAAGGATTAGCAAGTTTATTTGATAACTTTGGTATGTTTTTTATTTTAGTGTTAATCATTATCTTTAGAGTAGAGATTTTTAATAGCAAAATATTTTTTCCTTTATTAATAATGATTATTACTTCATTACATTATTCATCTATTTTTTCAGTACCAGGTCAAATCGTTACTGCATATTTACTTTCATATAGCTACAAAGGTAAAATGAACTTTAAAGAGATAAGTTACTACAAAAAATATAAAAAAATTATTATTTGCATCTCGATCTTAACATTATTTATATTTTCAATATTTATTAAAAACCCAAATAAAAAAGTAATGGACCTTACTTATGGCCCGGAACAACAGCTTTAAAGAAATCTGATGATAAGATAAATAAAATATTTATAAACAAAATGAAATAAATATAATTATTTACGAAAGTAAATATAACTGTAATTAAAATAATATTTAATAATAACCAATAAAAAAAATATCTATTAAAATTTGAAGTCAAAATTTTAATAAAAAGTATTATCGACAAATAGGATACAAATATTGAAAATAAATAAAAGTTTATATCATTAATAAATATTGAACATAAATAATTTATGAAAATTATTAATAGGAATATCAATAAATAATTAAGATTAATTTTACTAACTAAAAATGGATTTATTTTAATTAAAATTAAACTATAAGCAAAAAATGGTAATATTAATAATATCTTAAATACGTCGTCAAAAAACATTGATTTAAGTTCGCTATCAATAAACGGTTCAATAAAAAAAATATAAATAAATAAAATTATGATACTGATTAGAATTAATATATTAAAAAAAAATAATGAAGTTTTATTTAAAAATAAAGATCTATCTATAAGTTTTATATTTTTAAAAATAAATAGTGATGATAGAAAATTAATATTTACAAAACCAATTATGAAAAAGAAAAAAGTAAATATAACTTTTGAAAATAATATCCAGTATGAGGTATAGCTCTCACCTAATCTAATAAAATATAATGTCGAAATCAAAAATGGTAAAAAAATTATAAAATTTAAACTTATAGAATTTAAAAATTCATAATAATTTTTATCAAATATTTTAGATTTCATAAAAAATATTTCATTTATAATAATTCTTAACTTATGAGAATTAAAAATTAAAAAATAAATATAAATTAAATTTAATAGTTGTCCTATAATTAAACCTAATATGATTTCAAAAAAAATATTTAATTTAAAAAACAAAATAAAAATTACACACAAAATTGGTACTATAATCCCACCAAATGTTACATGAATAGGGTCTTTTTTAGATGAAATAATGACGTTTCCTAAAATTATAAATACACCAATAGGTATATTTAATATAGAAAAAAGGAATAAATAATTTGAACGATCAAATAATAAATTTAAATCAAATATTAAATAAAGAAATATAAATAAAAATAATGAAAACAGAATATTAATACAAAGACTTACAATAAATATATTTTTAATTGATAAAATATCTTCATTAATTAGATGTTTATTAAATATCTCATAAAGAGGGCTTGTTAAAGCATACGAGGACATCGTAACCATAAATGTAATTAAATAAAAAAAATCAGATCTTATATTAAAATCAATAGTATTGATGACAAATAAATCTCTGAGAAAAAGAAAAATAAATGTCAGTATCGAAAATAAAATAGATATTAATATATTTTTATTATGGTTAATTAAATTAGCTAGGTTGATTTTATAATAAAATTTATTAAAGATAATATTTAGCCAACCAGAAAGACCTAATAATAATAGTAAAATAGTGTAAAATGATTTTATTCTAACTAAGGTACCTAAATTTGTTATGAAAAAAGAGAAAATTACAATAGGTATTATTGAGACAAATAAAACAAAATATAATTTTTTATTATTTTCTGAAAATATTAAAAATAAAACACCTAGTATTAATATAATATAAAAAATATGGTAAATTATATAGATATTAAAAATAATATTATTTTTATCATACGAAATTAGTGGAAGTGGTTCTAATAAACTTAAGAAAATTAATTTAGGTAAATTTATAACTAAATTTAAAAATGAAGAATATTGATCAACATTTATAGATATGAACTTATTGGAATTAATTAAATTTTGTTTTAAATCATTGATTCTATATTGATTAAAAAAATTAAATAAATCAAAGTAATTAAATATTAATGTGGCTAATATAATACCAAAAAAAATGTAAGCATATGAATAGTCAAAAAGTTTCTTTAATTTAACTTTATCATAAATATTAGAAATTATATAAAATAGACCAGTAGAAAATAATATTAATAAAGGTTGGTAAAATCTAAATAAAAACAAACAACCAAAATAAAAAAATATTGAAATATAATTTTGATAATTTCTTTTATTAAACTTTACTAATTCTAACAGCAAACATGCAGAAAAATAAATAACTAATATTTCTTTTAATGGTTGTACAGTTGATAATATAATTATCGGATTAAAAATAATGAATATAACAGGTATATAAAAATAATTTTTATTAAATATAAACTCTATTATTTTACTAAATTTTAAAGACGTCAAAGTAAGTAGTATAGTATTAAATAAAATTATAAAGTTGATGTCTGAAGTGAGCCTATAAATTAGAGATAATACTATCGGGTATATATTGTAAAATTTTTCGTAGTATTGTTTTGCTAAACTATAAAATTCATAAAAACTTGTTGAATTATTTAGCTTAAGTGCGTTAATATGATTTACCCATGCATCAGGCGAAAAAATATTATTATCTATAAACTTTAGACTCTCAATTCTAATTAAAAAAAAATCAAGTAAAATATAATTTAAAATAAATATAAATATGAATAGAAAATAGTTTATTGATTTGTTATTCAAATTACTTCAAATAGAATAAGATATTTTTTTTGGTGGTAAGGCAATTATTTTTGAATTTTTAGGTAAATTTTTTAAAACCACAGCACCAGCGCCTATCACACTTCCTTTTCCGATAGTAACTGGTCTTTCACTTGTTCCATTACCTATTATAGCGCCTGAACCAATAAAGACATTATCTTCAATTATAACATTACCATTACATTTAACACCTGGTGATAAAGTAACAAAATTTCCAACAACACAATCATGTTCTATATAACTATATAAATTCACATGGACAAAATTACCGATTTTTACATTTGATCCTATTGTACAAAAAGGGCTTATAATATTTCCATTACCTATTTGAAAGTCGTCAAATATTAAACTTTTTTGGGAAATAAGATTGTGTTTCCTTTTTAACAATAACTTATTTTTTCTAACTATAGATCTTCTTATATCAATTGACGAGATAGCTATAAATATTTTATCATTTTCTAAATTTAGATTTAGTTTTTTTGGCCTTATAACCTTGATTTTATTACAATATTTAACATTTGAATAATCATCAATAAAAAATATAGAATTAAAATCTTTGACTGTTTCTTTTAAAATAGGTAATGCTGATCTTCCAAAACCACCAGCACCGTAAATATAATATTTAGTTTTAGGCATACTAAATCATTAATTAAATCATTTTAATTTTATTATTGCTCACCTTAGTATAATAGCTTTTAAGTAAATTATTTTTTATAAATTTCTTAAATAAGTTATTTTTAGAGTCTACATATAAATGATTATAAAACAGATTAATTGTTTCTTTTTTAAAGTCATCCTTTTCTAATAACGATAATATTTTATTATTTAGTTTATTTATACTTATTAATTTTAGATAGGTCCTAGAGAATAAAAACTTTATTAACATGTATATTAAGATATTTCTTTTTAAACGTAGAAGAGTAGGTAATTTTTTTTTCCCAAACACCCCTCCCACTCTTAAAATAAGATAATCAGTAATATACATATTTTTTTTTATATTATACTCAATTAGTAATTTTAATTTACCATAAGATGAGGAGGGTTGAAGAATTGATTTTTCATCTTTTAAATATTCATTGTTCGATTCATTATAAACTGATAAGGAGCTAAATTGTATAATTTTAATGTTAAAATTTAAATTTTTTAAAAAAAAGTTTATAAAACTATCGTTATTTTTTTTACATTTCTGATCATTAATACAATTAATTAAAATATCATTTTCAGATATTTTTTTTAAAATATCGAAATATTCATTAAAATAATCTTTAATTTGAAATGTTGTAAAATTACTATTTTTTCTAGAAATACCAATGACTTCAAAGTTATTTTTTTTTAAAAAGCTAGCAATATTTTCGCCAAGATAACCACTTGATCCTAGTATGATAATTCTTTTAGACAAATAATAACTTCAAGTTGTAATATACTTTGGACATTGTATTCAATATTTTATGATTAATCTTTATATTATTAATTTTTCTTGCCTCAATTAAATTATTAATTTGATCTTTTATAATTATTTTTTTCATAGACTTCTTTAATGATAATCCATTTCTATTAATGGTTTGATTACATAGATATTCATCTATAGATGATATTTTAAAATTATTTTTTAATAGTTTTAAATAAAAGTTGTAATCTTGAGAATAATTATAATTTTGATCATAACCACCGACTAACAATGCAGCTTTTTTTTTATACATCACAGAAGAGTGAACTAGTATATTCCTCCATATTAATTGTGATTTTATAAATTCAGGTGATGATTTAATTTTATACTTTGTAATTTGACTAAAAGATAATTTTAAAACATTTGATGCAACTAAAGCGACATCTTTATTTTTAATCAAAAATTCTAATTGAGTTTTTAATCTAGACATATGTGCAGTGTCATCAATATCCCATACAGCTATATATTCAGCACTACATAATTTCAAAGCCTTTGATCTAGCATAACCTAGACCAGAATTTTTATCATTAATAAATAGTTTTATTCTATTATCTTTTTTTAAATACTTATTTAATAATTCAAGAGAATTGTCAGTAGATTTATTATCAAAGAATATAAGTTCCCAATCAATAAATGTCTGAGAATAAATGGATTTAAAATAATCATTTATATAGTTAGATCCATTATAATTATTTGTTAAAATAGAAATTTTAGGCATTAAATAAACTTAGATAACTTTAAATATTTTAGTTTTTTAATATTTAATTTTTCTAATTTTGAAGTACTAAATTTTTTATTTATATTTAAATTGATATTAATATTATGAATAATAGGGAAAGGCTCATTAAAATTTTTTTTATGAATTTTATTCAACTTATCAACTATTTCTAAAATATTATACATTTTTCCTCTACATAGGTTCAGAATTTTAACTCTGGGATTTTTTTTCACTAAAAATTGAATTACGTATAAAAAATAATCTATGCAAATAAAATCTCTATAAAAATCACTTTTACTTTTAATTGTAAATTTTTTATTTTTTGATAAGGATTTTAAAAGATTATTGAGAATATATTTATTTCCTTTATTTGAATTTATAAGTGAGCCATAAACATTACTTAGTCTTAGAATTGTAAAATTTGAATTTTTGTAATTATCAATTAGATATTTCTCTGCATATAAATGTGCCTTAGAATATATTGAATTAGAAAATATTTTGTTATTTTCTGATATTTGTCCAATTAATTTATCTGAGTAGACTTTTACGCTAGAAAAGTAAAAAATTTTTTTTAATTTCACATATATTGATAGTTTTAATAGAGACTCTAAAACTTGTTTTTTTACTTTAATAGCTTTTTTGAGATTTATACTTTTGGACTCATCAAGACCAGATAAAATAAAGATAATATCAAAATTTTTGAATGATTTAAGATGATGTATTTCATTATAATTATAATCTGATCCATTTTTTGAAGATACTCTTATGATTTTGTTTCTATTATTTTTAAAAAAATAAAATAATTCTGAACCCAAATAACCACTGGAACCAATCAACAAAATATTCAAATTTTTTTTGCTATTTTATAGCCAAGGGGGTTTACTTGTGTTGTATAAATCATTTAAATAATCATACTCCCTCTTATTATCCATGCATTGCCAAAATCCATAATGTTTGAATGATTTTAATTGTTTATTTTTAACAATTTTTTGAAGTGGTCCCTGCTCAAACATTTCATTTTTTTTTGTAATAAAATTAAAAATTTCTGGTTCACAAACAATAAAACCACCATTTATCCATCCGTCAGAAAGTTGCTTCTTTTCATAGAATTTTGAAACTAGATTACTTTTGTTTATCATCAATTCACCGAACCTTAAATTAGGTCTTACAGCTGTGAGGGTACAATTTTTCCTTCCCTTTATGTGAAATTCCAGCAATTTATTTATGTTTATATTACTTAAACCATCTCCATATGTTAAAAAAAATCTTTCATTAGATAAATATTTCTTAATTTTATATAATCTCAATCCGGTAAGAGAATTTTCTCCGGTATTAATTATTTTGATATTCCAGTCTGCGTGTTTTTTTTTTTCCTAATATCTTTACTTTGTTTTTAGACATATCTATTTCGATATTAGACTGGTTGAGATGCAAATTAATAAAATAATTTTTTATAATTTCAGATTTATATCCAGCAGCAATAACAAAATCTTTATAACCAAACTTTGAATAGATATTCATTATATGAAAAATTATAGGATAGTCTCCAATCATAGCCATTGGCTTGGGATTATTTTGAGTAAATTCAGAAAATCTTGTTCCGTGACCACCAGCAAATATAACTGTTTTCATTTAAGAATATGATAATCTAATTCCATTTGTAGTCAAAAAAATTCAAATTGAAGTTTTCAACCTCTGAGTCACTATGATTTATATTAGAAAAATTAATCAAAATACTCTCTTTTTTATGTAATCCTTTAAATCCAAACACATATTTAGGTGGGATTAATAGATGGTTTTTTCCATCTGCTGATAAAATTAATTTGCTAAATATAATTTTTTTATTTTTAGATATAGATGGGAATATAAATTGAACTTTTCCAGTTAAGATAAAAATATTTGAAGTCATTTTATTGTGTTTTTTCCATGCCTTGACTTTGTTGTATTTTATTTTAGTTGTATATAATTCACCAAATCCTTTAAAGTTAATATCATTATTGGATATTAGTTTTTTTAAGGAACCCTTGCTATTATAGATACTTTGAGTCCTATTTACTTTGAGCTTTTTACTCATTTTTGAAGGTAATCCTCAATTTGTTTAATTGAAAAATCAAATATTTCCATATTATTTCTTCTTTTATAAAATTTTGAATACCATTCAGCTGTATAATCAATAGTCTCGATTATACTAAGCTTACATTTCCAATTAATTTGTTTGTTTGCCTTTGATGAATTGAGTCTTAAAATATTCGTTTCTTTTACATCTGATTTTTTTAAAGAATAATTTAAACTATAATTATTTTCTTTTTTTAAAGCATTAGATAGTAATCTCATTAAATTTTTCACTTTAATAGTATTTTTAATTGACGGTCCAAAATTATATATCGATCCATTTTTTATTTTGTTTTTACTAAGTTTGACAAGAATTTGTATATATCCAAATAAAGGCTCTAGAACATGCTGCCACGGCCTTTCTGACTCAGGACTTCTTATAATAAATTTTTTTTTGTAAAAATAACTCCTAATAATATCTGGAATAATCCTATTTTTTGACCAGTCACCTCCACCTATTACATTCCCTGCCCTTGCAATAGAGATTTTTACATTATTCTTATTCAGTAAATAAGACTTTATATATGAATTTAAAATCATCTCTATTGAAGCTTTAGATGCACTATAGGGATCATCACCTCCTATGACATCATTTTCAGTATAACCTGAGAGCTTTTCATTATTCTTATAAACTTTGTCACTAGTCACAAAAACTATAAATATTTTATTTTTATAATTTCTTAATATTTCTAAAAGATTTAATGAGGATAAGATATTGTTTTTAAAGGTGTATGCTGGATTTTTATAAGACTCAAAAACTAATGCCTGAGCGGCTAAATGTATAATAAATGTTGGTTTTTCTTTTATAATTATTTTAGAAAACTTACTAAAATCACAAATATCAACATAGATATTTTTATATATTCTATTTTTGATAAATTTAAAAAAAGTAAAATTATTATTATTTTTGAGACCACAACCTATAACTTTAGCTCCTAAAAATGTAAATATTAAGCACATCCAGGTGCCTTTAAATCCATTATGACCAGTAATTAATACCTTTTTATTTTTAAAATGCTTTTTAAGATAAAATAAATTATTCATATGTATACGATAAACTATGAAAAAAAAAAGAATAGTATTTTATACTGATTGTCCATTTGTTGCAGGAAGTGAAAAAGGAATTTTAAATATAATAAAGTATAAAAAATTAACTAAGCAATACGATATAGTTTTGATTTACAGATACTCAGAAAGATATCATAACGAATTATTAAATCTAAAATTAAATATTAAAACAGATTTTGTTAAATTAATTAATTTCGATAATTACATAATAAATTTTAATTATAATAAACCTAAAGATGTATTTAAAAGGATAATAATTTTAATTACTAACATTATTCTTTTATCAAAGATTTATAATTTTTTTATAATTTGTAATAAATTATATAAATATAAACCTGATATTATTCACATTAATAATGGTGGTTTTCCTGGGGCTGACTCATGTAATTTACTAGTATTGATTGTAAAAAAAATTTGCAAAATGAGTATTTACACCATTAATAATTTTCCAAGCGTTAGTAAATGGAATTTTTTTCATAAATATTATATTAAAAAAATAAGTAAAAATATTGATGTGATAACTACAGGCTCGAAAAAAAATGCAAAATATCTGAAAAAATTATTTGATACAGAAATAATAAATATATCGAATACTGTATCCCCAAATAAAATAAATACTCTTACAAATCCAGGAATAAATCGATATATTAAAGATAATAGTTATAAAATCTTTATAAGTGCTGGAATATTAACTAAAAGAAAAGGTTTTCTAGAATTATTAAATTCATTTAATAAAATATACAAAAGTGGAGAAAAAAAATTTTATTTATTTATTTTTGGAGATGGTGAACTGAGAGAAGATATAAGAAGCTTTATTTTAAACAATGGGCTAAAAAATAATATTTTTTTAATGGGGTTTACAAAAAATTTGTCTATTGAAATAATTCGGTCAGACTATTTTATTTTAAATTCTTTATACAATGAAGATATGCCTTATGTATTAGTAGAATCTCTATATTTAGGGAAACCAATAATAACGACACGGATTGCTGGTAATGATGAAATTGTCTTCAACAATTTAAATGGTTATATTTCAAACCCTTATGATGAGAAAGCGCTTACAAAAAATATAAATAAATTAATTAATTTAGACTCAAAAAAAATTAGAAAATATCAAGAATATTCTCATTTTATTTATGAAAAAAATTTTAAATATGAGAAGATAATGGATAAATATTTAAATATTTATGGAAAATTAAGTAATTAATTTTTTAAGTTTATCACCACTTATAAAATCTTTATTATCCAACGAATTATAAGAAAAATTTTTAGATACTCTTTTTCCTTTTATTTTGCCTATTTTTTCATAATTAATTGTTTTTTTAAAAAATTTAATTGAAGGAGATATTAAATAAAAAGATCCATAATCATATGTATAATTTGCATCGTCAGATGTACATAAAAATTCATGTAATTTTTCTCCTGGCCTAATTCCAACTATTTTAGTTTTTAATTTAGGTGCTAATATTTTTGATATATCAATTATATTTGCAGAGGGCAATTTTGGGATAAAAATTTCTCCACCTTTCATGAGTCCTAAGCATTTGTCTACAAATTTTACCCCATCATCTATATTTATAAGAAATCTTGTCATTCCAGAGTGGGTAATAGGTAAATAATCACTTTTTTCCATAATTAATTTTTTAAAAAGTGGAATGACTGAACCTCTTGAATTGAGAACGTTTCCGTACCTCACTATAGAAAAAATTGTATTTGCTTTCCCTGATAAATTATTAGCAGCTATAAAAAGTTTATCTGACGCAAGTTTAGTTGCGCCATAAAGATTTATTGGGTTCACGGCTTTATCTGTGGAAATAGCAATTAATTTTTTCACATGATTTTGAACACAGACTTTAATTAAATTTCTTGCGCCATCTATATTTGTAGAGATGCACTCTGTAGGATTGTATTCAGCAATATTTACATGTTTCATTGCAGCCGCATGAATCACAATATCAACATCTTTTAAAGCTAACATTAATCTATCTGGATCTCTAATATCCCCTATAAAATATCTAAGAAAATGATACTTGCTTTCACTAAATTTAAGAGACATTTCGTATTGCTTAAGTTCATCTCTTGAAAAAATGATAAGTTTTTTTGGTTTATAATTATTAATAACGTACTTCACAAAAGTTTTTCCAAAGGTACCTGTACCTCCAGTTATTAAAATATTTTTATTATTAAGCATGCTTATTTATTAATTTTACAAGTTTCTCGATTGGTTTAGAACTAGTTGAAGAGTAGACTTTTCTGAATTTGTCAATTTCATTTTGTATGTTGCCAGAATTCCACCAGCTCTCAACGTTGTTACTTATTTTATTTAAATGAGCAAATAACTTTTCATAATCATCAAATATTATATTTTTAGAAATTAGTTTTTTATAGCACATAATTGCATTTTCGTAATATAAGCTCAATGGTGTGTCAATAAACATAAGGCATGGTTTGTTAAGATTTATCATTTCTAAAAAACCAGTACTATCATAAAGAAATACAAAAATCTCATTTTCTTTTAAATAATTTAATATGTTATAATTTTTAACAAATTTAATATTTAAATTTTGATACATTTTAGGAATTAATTTATCAATATTTGATTGATTATATTTTTTGATTAAAATTTTTTTATTACGAAAGTATGTATTTAAAGATTTTAAAAAATTACTTGTTTTTTGATCAAAAATGAATGGCTCACTAAATAAATTAATATCATGAGGATAGCCATCGAGTATAAAAAGTGGAGAAGAAGTTTTATGAGTAGGATTTGATTTATTTAGTATTGGTTGTCTGAAATTAAATAATTTAATATGATTTTTATAAAATTTTGTTTTCCATCCCCATGTAAAAAAAATATCAGAGGTGTCCTGTTCGACATTTCTTGATCTTGTTATAAAAGTGCCACAATTATTTCCATGTTGGCCACAAAAATATTTTGATTTAAAATAGTGAATCTTATTGATTGTATAAAATTTAAAATATTCATCAGTGTCAAAACTATTTGAAGTAAAAATTAATTTTGGATTATACGGCCAGTGACTTTTATCAATTTTTTTAAAATTATCGATAAAACTTTCAAGATAAATTGAAGGAAACATGTTAAAGAAGTTACTAATTAAAGAAATTAATAATGGATCATTAGTTTTAATTTTTGAAGATAATATTTTAGTCAATTTTTTTCTGAGTGCAGCATCAACTTTTCCCTCTTCAATTCTATCTGGTAAATAACTCAAATCTTTTTGATTAATTTTTTTATTTAATTTAGTTAATATTTTCTTATTTAAGTATGTATGATAGAAAAAATACCTTATCTTTTTGCGATTTCTTTTATCTAATTTTTGAAAAATTAATAATATTTTTTTTAATAATATCTTTAAATCTATTTTATCTTTTTTTTTGAAATAAATTGTTTCAAGCTCGAATATTTTTATATTTTTTTTATTTTTTAAAATAGCTTTATATATATATGAATTGAATATATCATCATGTGAGATCTGAATGATATGGTTCGTATCTTTTGTTAAAAGTAAATTTGTATTTGTTTTAGCGCAATAAAAATTCTTTATTTTTTTTTTTTGTAATAGGTTTAGTCTATGCCATCTTGAAATAAAAATATTACAATATCTAAATAACCAATGTCCGATAAGAATTTTCCATAATCTTTTATCTAAATTTAAACTGTGCAAATTATTAAATATAGTAAATAAATTATCTAATAAAATTGATTGATACCTTGAGGATAAATTTTCGTATTTTGAGATGATTTTTTCATCAATATTTTTTTTTGGATTTAATTTGTAAATCTCATTTAATACTGTTTTATAATATTCAAAATTATTATGATTGTTTATATTATTTAAAAGCAAATCATGTTTTATAAATGATATATATTTAGTATGTTTTAACAATTAATCTTAATTATGGGTATCAAAGTTTCGATAATAATTCCTTATTACCAAAACCACAACTTATTATTAAATTGTGTAAATAGCATTATACAACAGAGCGTTAATAAAAAAGCTTATGAAATTATTATTATTAATGATAACCCAAATTTAAGACTAGATAGAAATATATTTTTATTTAAAAATTTAATTATTATAAATAATAATTCAAATTTGGGACCAGGTTTAAGTAGAAATAAAGGAATAAATAAATCTAAAGGTAAATATATTTTATTTGTAGATAGTGACGATTTAGTTAAATCTGATTATTTAAAAAAAATTTTTAATTACATAGATAAATATGATTTTGACATCTTAACATTTAATTCAAAATATAATAAAAAATTGATAGATAATGAAAAATATTTCATATTAAAGAAATTTCTTACTGCGAAAATCGATACTTCGGTAATTTATTCAATTTTTAAAAAAAGTTTAATTTTAAAGAACAAAATATATTTTAAAGCAGGTGTTCATGAAGATATATATTTTTTATTCTTAACTTACAAAAAATCCAATAAAATAAAATTCCTAAAATCTTCTTTTTACAAAAAAAACAATATAAATAATTCAATAATAAATAAAATTTCAAAAGCTAGAATTAAAGACTATTTTGAAGCATATAATGATATAACATTAATTTGTAAAAAAGATCCTTTTTTTAAAAACAAGTATACATTAAATAAGTATATCAATACTGGTCAAAATGGATACTTTTACGATATTATTAATGAAATAATTAGATTAGAAAATAACATTGCAATAATTAATCAACTAATTAAACATGCTATAGATTTATCCAAAGATCAATTTAATTTAACAAATCAATTAATTGTGTCAAAAAAAAATATGTTTAATAAATTTTTTTTTAAAATATATTTAGATAAAAGTATTTTTACATATGAAGATCTTAAAATTTTAAAAAAAATTGAAATATAAAAATGGAAAAGAAATCTCTTAGTTGTGAATATCTTCACCATGCTGTTTATTTAGCACCAAATGAATTAAGACATTGCTGTAAAAGATTTTTCCATAAAGGTGAAATGAAGGGTGACGTTAAAGTAATAAATATTGAAAAAAATGAAGATTTTAATGTCGAAGATATCATAAATAGCAAGAACGAACTTTTAAAAAAATTAAATAATGGTGAAGAAAATGAGTGTACAGGATGCCCATATCTTGAAAGAAAAAATTGGCCCGAAATTAATAAAAACAATTTTTCTTTAAACTTAGTTTCAGTTGAAAGTACAAGTATTTGTAGTATGAAATGCACATATTGTAGTGATATGTATTACGGGGGTCTAAAACCTAGCTATGATGTTAACGACGCACTAAAAAAACTTGAGGTTCACATAACTGGAAATAATGAATTTGAGTTAGTTTGGGGCGGGGGCGAACCACTCTTACTAAAGGGATTTGATGAATTATTAACAAAATATACAGATATTTTTTCACCAAAAAGAAACTTAGTTTATTCAAATGCGCTTAAATACAGTCAAGCACTTGAAAAAATGCTTTCTTTAAATAAAGCTATACTCACAACAAGCATTGACGCTGGCACACCTGGTATGTTTAAACTCATAAGAGGAGTCAAAGGAATTGATAAAGTATTTAAAAATTTAAAAGAATACGAAAAATTTTCTTACAAAAAGAATGGTTTATGTGTAAATATAATTATTAAATATATAATAACTGATGAAAATATTAATGAAGATGAAATAAATGGCTTTCTAGCTTACGTGAGCAACTATGAATTATATAATTGCTCTTTTCAATTAAGTTCAGACTTTAAAAAGGAAGTGCTTTCTGATGAGCAAATTTTAAATGTACTCAAATTATATTTTGGTTTAAGAGAAAATGGCGTCAAATTAGTATTTTTTGATTACCATTTATCACCTAGGATTAAGAGTGGGTTAGAAAAATTACTAAAAAATAATCAAGAAAATAACTATGATTTAGAACCATTTATTAATATTTACCATTCTAATGAACAGAGAGATGTAATTGTTTGGGGAGCTGGCGATACTGGCCGTTTACTTGCAAGAAATAATTTTTTATTTAGGGAAAAAAAATTAAATATTCTTAATTATGTTGATAAAAATACAAATCTTATTGGTAAAAAAGTAAATGGTAAAGATGTAAAAGAAATCAAAACATTAATAGAAAATAGTAATGAAATAGCTATTGCTTCTAGCGCTTATTATGATGAAATTTATAATGAAATTATAGATTTAAAAATCGATCCTAAAAGAATTATTGATCCGATCTTTATATAAATTTTGTATAGTCAAAATGATATAAGTGAAAAGTTAAGATTATTAGGCGTTAAAGAAGGTTCGCATATTTATTGCTCATCAAGCTTAGGATTACTTGGCAATCCAAATTTTGGATATTCCAAAATTGAAGATATCATTAATATTTTCTTCAAAGAAATTATTTCAATAATTGGCGAGAAAGGAACAATATTTGCACCAACATTTACATATTCATTTAAAGATCGAAGGAATATAGAAAAAAATATTTTTAATGTCAAAAAAACGAAATCGAAAGTTGGACCTTTTGGAAATTATATTTCTAAAAATAAAAATTGTATTAGAAATAATGATCCGATGATATCTATAGTAGGAATAGGTTCAATGTCATCGATTTTAAAAAAAAATAATCAAACATCGTACGGTAGAGGGTGTACATTTGAAAAACTATTGAGTATTAAAAAATTAAAGATATTAAATATTGGAGTTGGAATAAATTTTATTCCTTTTTTACATTATGTTGATTTCTTGAGTAATTGTGATCACAGATATAAGAAATATTTCTATGGATATTTAATTGATAAAAATAAAAAGAAAAGAAAAGTAAGATGGGAGTACCATGTACCATATTTGAGAAAAGAAGCTAATTCTACAGGTTATAAGATATCAAAAATAGACAATTATTCAAAATTGTTCAGTAAAGTAAAATTAGGATCTGGTTATTTATACTTATCAGATTATAATAAAACTTTTCATGTTGTAAAAAAAGTTTGTATGAAAAATCCATGGTTAACAGCTGAGGGGCCCAAGTTTCAAAATGCAACAAAAGTATAAAATTGGTGTCATAGGTGGAGGAGTTAATTCGACAATTGGATATGCACATTTTCTAGCCATTGATATTTCAGGTAAATTCAAAGTTTCTTCAGGATATTTTAGTCGAAATAAATATCACAATAAACTTTCTCATAAGAAATATGCCCTAGAATACAAAAATTATAGAAATTTAGATGATTATTTAAAAGAAGAGAATCTTAATATAGATGTATTTCTTTTGATTACTGAAACCCATTCTCACTTTGAAATTTTAAAAAAATTAAAAAAATATAAAAAGCCGATTATTTGTGAAAAGCCATCTGTTGGAAATTTTAAAGAATTCAAAATATTTAAAAAAATATTAAATAAGGAAAAAAAAATATTTTTTCCTACGTATGTTTATTTAGGTTATCCGATTATAAAAGACATTAGAGAAATATTAAGAAAGAACAAGATAGGTAAAATCCATGAAATTTCTTTGTGTATGCCTCAACAAGCTCTTACTAACAAGAGAATACAAAAAGTTAAAGATTGGAGAAAAAAAGATAAAGAAATACCGACCCTACACTTAGATTTAGTGGTTCACCTATTATCAATTTTAAAGTTCTTATTTCCAAGAATTAAAATAAGAAAAATTAATTCCAAAAATTTAAAAATAAAAAAATTGACACATACATCATTATTTTGGCTTGAAACAAATAATGATATGTTTGTCGATGTTTATGCATCGAAATATTCATTAGGAGATAGGAATTCATTATCGATAGATATAAAAGGTTCAAATGGAAGGCTTAGATGGCAGCATATTAAGCCTGAAATATTGGAATACTATAACAATTTGGGTACTTTATCCTTTTATGATAGAGCAAGCCCATCACTGAAGATATCAAGAAATGAGTTATATAACAGATATTCTGCTGGACACCCCTATGGATTTATTGAAGCAATTTGCAATTACTATTTAGATATCTTTAAATCACTAAAAACTGGCAACAATAATATATTTAATATAGATGATGAGTATTTTATATTTGATATTCTAAATAGATCTATAAAAGGTAAATAATATTGAACTTTCTCATTGTTGGTGCTGGTGCTATTGGCTTTCACTTATCTTACCTATTATCGGGTAAAAATAAAAATGTTTATGTATTGTGTAGAAAAGAAAAATTTAATTTAATTAATAATAACGAAATTTTCCTTGAAATCAATGATAACGATAAACTTATTGAGAAGGTGGATTTAAAGAAACTTAATATCAAATTTATAAAAACGCTAAATGAATGTAAAAAAATAAATTTTGATTATATTTTTATAACTATAAAGTTAGTATCAAATTTTAAAAAAACATACGAAAATATAAAAACAATAATTAAAAAAAAAACATTAGTAATAACGCCTTGTACAATACTGCCCAGTTGGTGGCTAAAAAAGTATGGTAAAAAAAAATCATATGATCAAAATGATTTTAATAATCAAATACTTTGTATGACCATGTGGATATCAGGACAAATGAAAAAAAATTTGATCACTATAAGGCACACACAAAGAGGATACCCTATTGGAGAAATATATAAAAAAAATGAAAGAGATTGTTCAAAATTAAGGAAAATATTTCAAAAAAAAACAAAGTCACCATACATTAATGATGTTTATGGAGAGCTATATCTTAAAGTAATTAATTCTTTTGCTTTTAACTTAGTTGCAATACATTTTGAGATGAACAATTATCAATTATCTATCAATAGATCAGCAATTAATCTTCTAAAAGAAATTATGAAAGAATTCGATGTGATTGTGATGAAACTAGGTCTGACAATTAATCAATCTATCAATTCAAGAATCAAACAAACTCTTAAAAGCAAAAATCACACAATGAGTATGTTAAGTGATTTTAAACAAAAAAAAAAATTAGAACTAGAAAATCAATGGAAATCATTAAATAAAATTAGGGGAATTAAGAGAGAAAATATTAGGGTTTCTGAAAAGATTTACATTAAAGTAAGTTCAAAGATTAATAATGCTTATATTTAAAAAAGTATTTAATACAAAACTAAATTTCAAAAATGCAGCATTCATCGATGAGAATAATGCTAATTATACATATAAAGATTTATATAATAATATTTTAAATTGCTCCAAATTATTAAAAATTAAAGCAAATTCCAAAATTGTTACATTAATTAGTAATAGCTTTGAATTAATTACAATATTTTTAATTTGTTCATATAAAAACTGTACATTATTCCCTTTATCAACATCAACTAAAATTCAAAAGATTGACGATTTAAATAAGATCTACAAGTTTGATTACTTCATTATAGAAAATTTAATCATCGAAAAAAAAATAAAAAAATATAAAAAAAAAATATTTTATAAAAAAAATTTCTTAAATTTAAATAATAATAACTATTGTCCAAAATTTTCTAAAAAGGAAATAAAAAACTTTCTCGTATTATTTACATCAGGGACTACAGGTAATCCAAAACCATTATTATTCTCAGAAAAAAATAAGTTTTTGAGATCTTATAAACAATCAATAACATATAATTTAGGAAAAAAAGAAAAAATTTTATTACCTTACTCTCTAGATCATTCAGTTGGAATAAGACTAATGTTTTTGTCCCTAATAAATCATTCAACAATTATATTGATCAATAATTTTAAACCAGAATTATGGTATTCAAAATGTTTAAATCATGAGGTAACATTTTCGATGCTAATTTCTAGTCACTTAAAAAAAATAGTCAATGAAAAAATAAAAGTAAATAAATTAAAAGCAATGAAAAATATAGTCTCAGTATCAACCTTACTTGACAAACAAACTAAAAAAAAATTAACAGGACATAGTTTTAAATTTCATGAAATGTATGGAGCTTCTGAAATATCAACAGTTGCAAGTATTAAACATACAATAAATAATAAATTTAATGGATCGGTTGGTAAAATCTTAGATTTTGTAGATTTAAGGATTTTAAAAAAAGGTAAGATTTATAAAAAAGATGGCATCGAAGGAGAGATTATTTGTAAGACACCTTTAATGTTTAATGGGTATTACAAAGATAATAAGATTACAAAAGAGGCATATTTTGAGGGGTATTTTAAAACTGGTGATATAGGATATTTAAATAAAAAACATCTTTATTTTTTGGGTAGATTAAAAAATATTATTAAAGTAAGTGGGTTAATAGTTTATCCTGAAGATATAGAAAAAATATTACTAAAATCAAAATATATAAGTGAGTGTTTAGTAAAAGGTATTTACGATGATGATCAAGGAGAGTCAATAATTGCATATATAGTTGGTAATAAAAATAAAGAATTTGAAATACTTGAACATTGCCTTAAATATTTAGAAAATTTTCAAGTACCTAAGAGATTTATTTTTAAAAATAAATTTCCTAGAACATCTCTAGGAAAAATTAACAGAAATTTAATTTAACTTTTTAAAGATAATATTTGCTAAACCACCAACAGTACGAAATTCTTTAGACTCTTTATCTTTTATCTTTAATTTAATTTTATATTTTTTTTCAATCCAAAGAATAAAATTTATTAAACCAATAGAGTCTATTTGATTAAATCTTAAATATTCAAAATTTTCGATATCTTTTTTAAATTTAAAAGGTATTTTTTTTTCTCTTTCTAAGAACTTTACTAAATCTTCTATTATATTTTTTTTATTCATAAGAAATACTTATTAAATTATTTGATTTTAAAATTTTGATGTATTCATAAACTTGTTCTATGTTTAATTTAAGAATATTTGATATATCAATTAAATCATGTTTAGAGTCGCAATAGTCCAAAACATTTAATAAATTTATTGAAAACTTATATTCTTTTGATCCGTAATTATTTGATAAAGTAGGATAAAGATTTCTTTTAGAGAGAAAAGGTTCACAAAAAATTTTAGATTGATAAGTGATATTAATCTCGAATAGTTTTATGACTTCAGTATAATGATGATACATAAAGTTAAGGCCATTGTTACTGATAAATTTCAAATTATCTAAGCTTGTGTGATACTCTTTATAAGTTCCGTATTTATTAGACATAAGTGAGCCAATATCAATAGAAATATTTGGACTATTATAATGTCTTTCATCACTACCTTTGTGTGAGTAATCAAATATTTTTTTCTTTTTATATTTTTTAAGATAGTACATTAATACTTTATTTGTCAAAGAATTATCATTTTTAGTTTTGATATAAGAAAGAGAATGATTAGTGCCAACACATGTTACTACTAATCCTGCTACTACTTTTTTTTTTAAAATTTTTAAATTATCTGAAATATAAGATATTGTTCCAATACTTTCAGGTACAAATAATATCCTATATGAATAGTAATTATTATTACTAAGTATCCATTTAGATAAATAGGTTAATAGTGAAGGACCAGATACCTCATTGTTGGCCATAGAGGGATGACAAATATATGTGGTAAATAAAATTTCTTTATCAGTTTTACCTTTTATGATCATTTCTCCATAATGCATTTTATTATTTTTAAAATTAGATGTTATTTTAATTTTTAATTTTTTTAGTTTTGATAGTTTTTTATATTGATTATAAGAAACACAAAAACCCCATTTTTTTTTATAATAGGATGTTATGTAAGGTATTGCATTTGGAGAAGATTTTATGAAGTATAAATTATCTTTTAAATCTCTAAAAGAAATTGTTTTATTTACACTTATTGAATATTGAACAACGTGTAAATTATTATTTTTTATATCAATAATTTTATTTCCTTTCATATCAGCAATATAGGCTTCTTTTAAATTCCATTCTTTTGGAACAATCCAATCAAAGGATTTTTTACCAGATCTAAAAAATTTAATTTTTAATGAAGGAATGATGCTTTTTATTATTTCTAATGTTTTTAAGTTATTTTTACCCATCAAAGATCTATGAAGAGGAAATAAAGTCTTAGACAAAGAATAAATATCATTAGTATTATTTTTCATAGACTTAGCCCTATTAAACTTAATTGCTTAGAAATTTCTTTATTTTTTTTATCATAGTTCATTAAATTTTTATGTATAAATTTTGTGTCAAAATTCCTCTCTTTATAAAAATAATTATTAATATTTTTAGATAAATTCTTTCTATTTTTAAAATTTAAATTAGACCAAAAATAACCTTTATTATCAAAATTACATGGCCATCCAAATGATCGAGAGGATTTCTTAGAATTAATTCTTGTGGCAATAAAAAAAACTTTTTTATCTCTTGATATTAATTCATAACCCAAGGTGCTATCTATAGTAATAAAATATTTTTTGCTCAAACAAAATTTATAAACATTTTCAAGTTGACTAATTACTTTAAATTTCCAATCTACATCATATTTATTAAAAATTTTATTATAAAAGTCGAATTCTATTTTATTAAATTTTCTATATCTAGAAAGAATAACTAATTTTTTATTTTTAAAAAATTTTTGTTTAATTAATATTTGAAACAATAAATGTTCTTCATAAAAAAAATCAAACCAACTAATATATTTATTATCAATTAAAAAATTTTGATTTTTTTTATCTATTATCTGTGAAATGAAAAAAATTTCATTGGGGTTTTTACTTAATTTATTTTCAAATTTATTATTTAATATTGAACCACTAGAAATCACATTTGCTTTTATTTTTTTTTCGTATTTTTTTTTTATATTTGAATTATAACAAAATATATAATCTGCTGATAAATTATTAGTTTTATTTATTATTTTAAAAAAAATATTATCTCTCCATCCATTTTGAAATGCAATGAACTTTATATTTGGAAGTTTTTTTTTCAACTTATAAAATTGAATAGAATTATCTATAAATGTTAATACATAATTACATTCAGTTACTTTAATATACTCTAAATAATAATTATATTGATTAATATTTAGTTTGAATAAAAGTTTTAAAATAACTATCAAATTTATAACTTCGCCTCTAGAATTCAAAATTTCATATTCATTTTTTTTTATTTTATTAAAAACATTTAATAACCTATGAGCTCCTTCATTATCAAAAATGACTATATTTTTCTTAGGTGGTGCAACAAAACAATATTTAGATTTAATTAATATATTTATTAATTTAAACAATTTCATATATAAGCAATATACATTTAGAATTTAAAGTATAATAATTTTTTAAAATAATTTTAATCACATAACACAACACTTTTAAGTTATAAATAAATTGTGTTAGACTATAGATTATTAATTAATCAATTAACAATATGTATATATTAACTCAATGATTAAATTTGTATGCATAATTCCTGCTAGATCGGGATCAAAGAGAATAAAAAATAAAAATATAAAAAACATTAATAATAAATTATTAATTGAATACACATTGGAATTCGCGGTAAATAGTGAACTTTTTAATAGTATAATAGTATCAAGCGACTCAAAAATTATTAAAAATATAATAAAAAATAAATACACTGAAAAAATTATTTTCCTTAAAAGACCAGCAAACCTTGCTAAGGATAATTCAACAACAGAGAGCTGTGTGACTCATATTTTAAATAATTTTAATTTTATCAAACCAAATGATTATATTTTTATACTTGAACCTACATCTCCATTAAGGAAATTTAATACAATAAAGAAAGCAATAAACCTTATTAAAAAATATAAGCCTAAATCAGTAATATCGACATTTAGAAATAAATCACTGCCAGGTGTTATTAATAAAAATAATCAATTTAATTATCTAATAAAGAATCAAATAAGAAATAGTCAAAAAAGAAATTATGTATATTTTGAAGTTGGAGTTTTTTGGGCAATATCTGTAAAATTTTTTATTAGCAATAACAAAATTGTTTCCAATCAAACAAAATTTGTTAACGTAGATTATCCGGAATATATAGATATTAATACCAATGAAGATTTAGAGGAGGTTAAACAGTTTTTGAAATAGCATGAGAAAAAATATAATCATTATAACTTCTAATAGAGCTGAATACGGTATATTAAAACCACTAATATCTTTGTTCTCAAAGTCTAATGAATTTAAATTAAACCTAATTGTATCCGGTGCTCATGTTTCAAAAACATTTGGGCAAACTTATAAAGAAATTACAAAAGATGGTTTTAAAATTAAAAGCAAAATTGAATGTTTAATTGATAATGATAGTGAAGTTTCAGTCTCTAAATCTATGTCTATTTTAAGTTTATCTTTATGCGAAAAAATATCTGAGATCAAACCAGACTGTATAATTTTGTTAGGTGATAGATTTGAGACTCATGCTTGTGCCTGTGTATCTGCAGTTATGAATGTTCCGATTGCCCACATTCAAGGTGGAGAAATTACAGAGGGGGCTGTAGATGATAAACTAAGACATTCGATCACCAAATTAAGTAATTTTCACTTTGTTTTTACTGAAATATATAAAAAAAGAGTAATTCAGATGGGCGAAAATCCTAATAATGTATTTAATGTAGGTGCATTAAATGGAGACTCATTATTAAAAGTAAAAAAATTATCTAAAACAGAAATTGAAAAATTGATTAATTTTAAAATAGATAATAATACAATTCTTTTTACTTTTCATTCAGTGACACTTGAGCCCGGTACTTCTGAAAAATATATTAAAACAATAATAAAAGTGTTTGAATATAAAAAAGAATTAAGAATTATTTTTACCAAAACTAACCCTGATGCAGATGGAAGAATTATAAATAGTTATATAGATAAGTTTGTAAAAAATAATAACAAAAGATCAATTGCAGTTGAGTCTCTTGGTCATTTTAAATATATAAATACATTGAGACATGTAAGTCTTTTAGTAGGAAATTCATCTAGTGGAATTATAGAAACTCCATTTTTATCATTACCTACTATAAATATTGGGACACGTCAAAAAGGAAGAGTTAGAGCTTCGAATATTATCGATTGTAAATGTAGTTATAAAGAAATAATGAATGCTTTTGAAATATTTAAGTCAAAAAAATTTTTAGCAAATTTAAAAAATTTAAACAATCCATATAAAATAGATAAAACATCATTAAAAATTTATTCCATACTTAAAAAAAGACTTAAAAAAATACAAAATAAGAAAAGCTTTTATGATATTTGATGAAATAAAAGGAAAAGACCTTAAAAAATATTGTGTCAAATCAACTGACACAATATTTAATGTTATAAAACAGATAAATAAAAACAAAAATCAATTTGTTGTTGTTTTAAAAAAAAATAAATTTATTGGAATTATTACTGATGGAGATATAAGAAGATCTATTCTTAAAAAAGTTAAGATGAGTGAAGTATGTTTTAATATTGTTAATAAGAATCCGACAATTATAAGATTTAATAAGTTTAAAGAATTAAATTTTGACGATATAAAATATATTTTAACTTCAAAAAAGATAGATCAAATACCTATAATTAAAAATAATGAGATTTATTCATTAGTATTAAATAAAAAAGATATAAATCAAAACTTAGCTGCATTTATTTTTTCTGGAGGCCAAGGTACAAGGCTTTTACCATTAACAAAAAATACCCCAAAAGGAATGATTAAAATTAATAATGTACCTATGTTAGAAAGATTAATTCATCAGCTAAAAGATAATGGAATAAACAAAATCTACCTATCAGTTAATCATCTTAAAGAAAAAATTAAAAAATATTTCAAAGATGGTTCTAAATTTGGATTAGAAATAATTTATATAGAAGAAAATAAACCATTGGGCACATGCGGTTCGCTGTCGTTATTAAATGAGAAGGTATATGAGTATTTTATTGTTATAAACTGTGATGTTTATTTCTCTTTTAGCTTAAGAGAGCTTTTTTATTTTCACAAAAAAAATTATTTTGATTTTACGATATGCTCAAAAAAGATTAACTACAAAATTGAACATGGTGTACTAAAATTAAAGAAAAACAACTTAATAGATTTTAAAGAAAAACCAATATTTGAATTTGATGTTAATACTGGAATATATTTAATAAATAAAAATTTATTTAAATATATTCCTAAAAATAAGAACTATGATATGAATAGTTTTATAAATAAAATGATTAAAAAAGATAATATTAATATGGGTGTGTATGAAATATTCAGTGACTGGGCAGATATAGGAAAAATAAACGATTTTAATAAATTAAACGATGAAATATAAAAAAATTTTTGTTACAGGGTCTGGTGGTTTTATTGGTAGTCATCTTGTGGATAAACTTTTAACTGAAGGTTATTCAGTCACAGCTTTAATTAAATACAATTCTAATAATGATTGGGGTTTCCTTAATAAATATAAATTGCAAACAAATAAAAACTTAAAAATTATTCTTGGAGATGTAAGAGATCTGCCACAAATGACTTATTTAATAAAAGGCAGTGATGTCGTAATTCATCTAGCAGCATTGATTGGTATACCTTACTCCTACAAAGCATATAATTCATATTTTGATACAAATTTGACTGGTACTTTAAATATATTAAAAGCATCAATAGACAATAAAATTAAAAGAATTCTTACTTTTTCAACCTCAGAAGTTTACGGAACAGCCAGATACACTCCAATCGATGAAGAACATCAACTGATTGCTCAATCTCCCTATAGTGCCAGTAAAATCGCAGCTGATAAACTTTGCGAGTCATTTATCTTAAGTTTTAGAGCACCTATAACTATTGTAAGACCATTTAACACTTTTGGTCCCAGACAATCAATGAGAGCAGTAATTCCAGATATTATAAATCAAATATATTCTAATAAAAAATATATTGAACTAGGCAATATCAAAACAAGGAGAGATTTTGTTTATGTATCAGACACAGTAAATGGAGTTTTAGATATATTGAATTCAAATAAAACACTTTATCAGACAATAAATATAGCCTCAGGGAAGTCTCATTCAATAAAAGAAATTTATGAAAAATTAAAATATATCACTGATATTGAGAAAAAATTAATTATTAAAAAGGAACGTGTGAGACCAGACAAATCTGAAGTTTTAGAACTACTTGGTAGTAACAAAAAAATTAAAAAACTCACAAAATGGAAAATAAAAAACAGCTTTGATGCTGCTTTATCAAAAACAGCTAATTGGAATTTTAAAAATAAGACTTATACAAAAAAAATTACTTATACAATATAATTGAAAAAAAATGTT
>MDTG01267211.1_pt1 | contig 40370 bp, 41 predicted proteins | sample 811421 | NCBI WGS metagenome assembly MDTG01 (sample SAMN05326645, study PRJNA326480) | marine metagenome | isolation source: seawater | place: Pacific Ocean: South East | collected 2011 | reverse complement strand
TTCATAATGTTGTAGATAAACTTTTTATTGATTTATTTATTACTCTATACAACAAATTTGAAACTTGATCTATCTTTTTAACATTAGATAGAAGATCGTTTCTAATTTCAATTAGAGAGTGATAGACTCCTCTTGTTAAAGCATGTTTATATAGTGTATCACCAATAAGTGATCCTTTGTATGGTTCATTATCTCCAACATTTTTCTTTTTCTTTTTTAATTCATTCAATATAAGATTGCTTAATCTTCTATCTTGATTAGACAATATACCATATTTTAAAAATCGTTTTTTTCCTTTAAATATTGGATTAAAGGAATGCAGGGAAATAATTATATTTATTTTTTTTTCTAAAATTTTTTTTTTAATTTGTTCATGATAAGGTTTATATATTTTATTAATTCTAAGAATTCTCTCTTTATTTGATATATTTTTATTTCCCAAAATTAATTTGCGGTCGGAAATAGCAGATATTAAGGTTGGATCATTTATATCTCTATTACAATCAATTAGAAGACGAGAATACTCTCCAAGAATTAATTCGGAATTAAGTTTATTTGATAAATTGATTGCTAAATCTCTTACTCCCGGATCATAAGCTTTATGATTAAAAATATCTTTTTTTGCGAGACCAAGATTATTGTATTTTTTCGGTATATAGTTTGAAGCGTGATCCGCGACTATCAGTAATTTTGCTGAATTAGGCATTTAGCCGTAAAGAATTAACCCTGTCTGGCTTTCATTCGAGGATTTCTTTTATTAATGACGTAAAGTCTACCTTTTCGTTTAATAAGTTTATTGTTTCTATCTCTTGTTTTGAGATTTTTCAGTGAACTTCTAACTTTCATTTTTCTCAACTAACTTGTTTTCAGAATCCTCAAGCTTTTTTGCTTTAACCTTAACTTTTCTTAAATTGCTCTTTCTAGACCTTTTCTTATTTAATCTAGCTTCCCTAATTTTATCAATTTTCTTCATTTATAAAGGGTTATTTATATTATTGTTTAAACAAAAACAATACTTATTCTCCCGATATGGTGGGCACGGTTGGGATCGAACCAACAACCCCCACGATGTCAACGTGATGCTCTACCACTGAGCTACGTGCCCCAAATTTACTCATATATATGAAAATGTTAGGGATTACTATTACTATCGAGCAAATCTTTTTAATCCTTCAGGAGTGAACTTTTGTTCATCGTGAGGCTCTTCGAGCCTCCATTGAATCTTTGGAATGTCTACTGATCTTACATTTGTTAATTGATATCGCCTAGTAGCAAAATCATATGTTGCAGAATGAATTGATAGGCACATTGGTTGATCATAAAAATTGATGATTGGAAATTCCCTATATGACATTATATTCTCATTATCATCGAATGTCTCCTCGACAAGCATGTTATGACTATCATTATCAAAATACATTACTCGATTAGGTATTATATGCCTTTTGTCATTCTTTAGAGTTGCTTTCACTACATTTACATTAACAAGTTCATATCTGAGAAATTCTTGATTTACATGATTTGGGGTTAACAAATCATCTAACTCCTTTTCATGAAATTTATAAGCGTTATAGGGCATTAGTCTTTTTTGCATTCCTAAGTAAGACCATTCATAGCGATCCTTTGCTCCATTAAAACCATCAGCCTGATCAGTGGTGGTTAGGCCTTGATTAGCAGTTGGTTTATAATCGTATGCAATATCAGGTGCTCGCCTTACACGACGTGTACCAGGATTATAAACCCATGCTTGCCTTGGTTTTTTAAGAGCATTAAGCGACTCTATAACAAGAAGTGACGCATCAGCTAATCTTGGTGGATGAGTGACTTTTGTCATGAGCATTCCCTGTAGGCCTTTATCATTGCGTGTAAAAGGATTCCAAAAATTCTTTGCTATTGCTTCACCCTTACCATAATTAATAGAGCCGTCTGAATTCACAATATAAAAAGGTGATGAGCCGTAAATATCTACACCTCTATATCTTAGTATATGATTCCATACATGATGAAGTGCTTCTGATGGCATTGGAAAAGGAATGCTACCAACTATTCCCTCAATTCCATCTCCATTGTCAGTTAATAATGCATTATCAACTGTAAGACTTGTAACTTCAACTGGTACTGCACAACTCCTACGAGACTGGTAAACGTTCATCTTAAAAGTTTCAGGATAGTTTTCAAACATTTCAGTTTGACCCGCTGTTAAAACCTCATCAACAAAATCTAGATAATTGTCTTTGTTAATTTCAAGAATTATTTGATCATCTATAAAAGGATCTGGATAGGAATTTTCATTTGGGTCATACGCTTCAATTGGACTATTTATTGGTTCTCTATCGCCTATTTTATCAAATAAAACAGAAATTTCTGCTTTTACGACTGTGGTTAGGCAGAAAAAAATTGTAAAAAGGAAGTATTTGTAACTCATTAGAATATGATACAAGAACGTATATTCAAGGCAATCAATAAATAAAAACTATAAATGACAAAAGAAATATTAAAATTTGATAAATTTGCAAATGTATTAGCAAATGAAGCTAGAAAAATATCATTAAAATTTTTTAAAAAAAAATTAATAATAAAAAATAAGTTAAAAAATGGTTTTGATCCAGTCACATATGTAGATACAAAGATTCAAAGTCATTTAAACAAACTAATTCTCAATTCTTACCCCAATCATTCTATTCTTGGTGAAGAGGAGAGTTTTATAAAAAAAAGTGAGTTTGAATGGTGTATTGATCCAATTGATGGCACTAAATCATATATTCAGGGTGTTCCTCTTTGGGGTACTCTAATTTCTTTATCAAGGAATAAAAAAATTATTTTAGGATTGGTTGATATTCCAGCTTTAGATGAGAGATATCTTGGCTACAATAATATTGCATTCAAAATATCAAGAGGCAGGAAAACAAAACTTAAAGTAAATAATACAAAAAAATTGTCACAATCTATATTGAATACAACCTCGCCTTATCTCTTTCATAATAAAAAGGATCAAAAATCTTTTGATAATTTAAGAAAATATGTAATGTCAGTAAGACTTGGCGGTGATTGCTATAGTTACTGTTTACTCGCAGAGGGTCATGTCGATATAGTAGTTGAAAGTGAACTTAAGCCATGGGACATAAGAGCCCTGGAACCAATAATTAAAAATGCAGGTGGAATTATTCGTACATGGGATAGTAATGATATTTATAATGGAGGTCGTATTATAGCTGCATGTAACCGCGAATTATTTAATAAATGTAAAAGAAAATTAAACAAAAAAAAACCCAGCTAATTTAAGCTGGGTTTTATTAAATGCATCATTCAAATGTTAAGCTAATGCATCCATTACTGATTGTAACTTCATAGCAATAGACATATCACCAGACACTTTGAGTTTACCTTGCATAAATGCAGAAGTACCATCAACTTCCCCAGATCTCATTTGCTCAAAAGTTTCAAGGGACATAGAAAGAGTGCAGTCAGCATCTTTATCTTCATCTGAAACAGTGTTTGGATTTGATTTTCCATCCAGAAAAATACATCCAGAACCCTCGAAATCAAACTTAACTGTTGCACCCAGGCCTGTATCTTTTCCCTCTATACCTTTTTGAAATTCAGCTAATAAACTAGCTACGTCAGCCATATATTATCTCCATAATTTAATTAGAAAGAAAATAAAACAATTTACATTATGTATGTCAATATTTAATTTATAACTTTGATATGAAAAAACCACTTTTTTGGGAAAAAGCAAAAAAAGTTCTTATAAGTAAAGATAAAAAACTTGGTAGAATTATAAAATCCTACCCTAGGGATTTTCTATTTTCGAAATCAGACCCTTATTATACTTTAGCTAGATCAATCGTAGGACAACAAATCTCCGTTAAGGCTGCTCAAGCAGTGTGGGATAGATATGAAAATAAAATAAAAAAAGTAACCCCTCATAATACTCAGAAGATGCACTTTATGAGTTTGAAATCATGTGGATTATCTCGACAAAAAATATCATATTTAAAATCATTGTCATCCAGTTTTATTAGTAAAGAAATAAATCCAAACAAATGGAAGAATAATACTGATGAAGAAATAATTTCTGAATTGATAAAAATAAAAGGCATAGGAAGATGGACTGCTGAAATGTATTTGATATTCAATCTGTGCAGGCCTGATATTTTTCCTGCTGACGACCTGGGATTAATTAAAGGGATATGTAATTGTTATAATATAAAATATCCAATTTCAAAGGAAAGTGCTATAAAGTTGTCAAAAAAATGGAAGCCATACAGATCAGTAGCAACTTGGTATTTTTGGAGAAGCCTAGATCCTATTCCTGTAGAATACTAAAATGAATGAAGTAAATTTCACTTATGCCTCAAAGGTAGAGCACAATATTGCTCAAAGATTAGTGATAAAGCTTATTGAAAGTCTTACTGGAAGAAGAAAATTAGAAAAGATTTATAACAATTACTCCCTTGATAATAAAAATCCTGTGAGATTTTGGACTGATATCATTAACCTAATGGATATAAGAATAATTAATAAATCAATTAGACCACTCGATATACCTCAGAAGGGTCCATTAATGATTATTGCTAATCATCCATTTGGAATAATCGATGGGCTGATTCTATGCTCATTGACATCTGAAAAAAGAGATGATTTTAAAATTATGACACACGAAACACTAAAATTTCTACCTGAGCTAGAACAGTACATATTACCTGTAGAATTTAGTAATAAGACAGAATCAATAAAATCAAATATTGAAACTGCAAAGAAAGCGAAGCGGCATCTTTTAAAAAATGGAGCCCTCATAATTTTTCCATCTGGCAGCGTATCTACAGCCAAAAGTATAAAATCTGAAGCAACAGATGATGATTGGAAAAATTTTCCTGCAAAATTAATCCAGCAGACTAAGACTGATGTAATACCGGTTTATTTTGACGGCAAAAACGGTCTTCTTTTTCACTTATTTGCCTCAAAAATGAAAAATCAAACTCTCAAGTATTCTTCATATATTCACGAAACAAGAAAAAAAATTGGTAAAGAAATAATTATATATTCTGGTGATAAAATTAAATATGAGGAACTGTCACATATAATGAACCGTCATGAATTAACTCAACACCTCAAAGAAATTACTTATAGCCTTAAAGTAAGTCATGATTGATATTTTGAAATCTCAAATTCGCACATAATTTTTATAAGCTTTTCTAGATTAGTCTTTGGAGACCATTTGAGTATTTTATTTGCTTTTCTAGAATCTCCAAACAGATAATTTACTTCAGTAGGTCGAAAATATTTTTTGTCTATCAGAATTATCGTTCTATTTGTTTTTCTATCAATTGCTTTTTCCAAAAGCCCTTTGCCGACCCATTCTAAGTCAAAATCAAAATGTTTAGAAGCCTTTATAATAAAATCTTTCACTGTAAAAGTTTTACCAGACGAAATTACAAAATCATCTGGTTTTCTTTGTTGAAGCATTTTCCACATTGCCTCTACATAATCCATCGAGAAACCCCAATCTCTTTTCGAATATATATTTCCAAGTTTAATATTTTTTATTATACCAAATTTTACTTTAGCAAGATTAGTTATAATTTTTTTTGTGACAAATTCTTCGCCCCTTAAGGGTGACTCGTGATTGAACAGAATTCCTGAGCAGCAATATAAGTTATATGCATCACGGTACATATTAACCATCCAATGTGAATATAATTTTGAAATAGCATAAGGGCTAACAGGACGAAAATCTGTTTGTTCATTCTGCTTTGCTGATTTAGCATTTCCATACATTTCAGAAGTGGAGGCCTGATAAAATTTAGATTTTGGTGAGAAATGTCTAATAGCCTCAAGTATTCTAGCTACACCTAATGCATTTACATTCGAAGTGAATATTGGACTTCGATAGGAGTTACCTACAAAGGATTGTGCTGCTAAATTATATATTTCATCAAACTGTCCTTTTCTGATTACATCATTTATATTATTTTCTTCCAAAAGCTCAAATGGTAATACTTCAACTTTTTCGCGAATACCTAATTCCTCAAGCCGCCAGAGGCTGCCACTTGCATTCTGTCTTTCGCCACCAAAAACTGTATAATTCTTCTCAAGTAAAAATTTAGATAAGTAAGCCCCATCCTGACCTGAAATTCCTGATATCAAAGCTCTTTTTTTTTTCATATACGAATGATAGAAAATTTAATGTATAGTTCAATGACAAAACATATCATGATGGATGAAACTATCAATCTAATTAGTTTAAAAAAATCAAATACGAAAAAAATGAAACGCTTATTTGTATATAGTTTTTATAGGTTTAAAAATTTAAATAAACTTGAAGATCTAAAGATTGCAATAAACAAGTCATTTGAAAAAAAAAGTATTAAAGGAACAGTTTTGTTAGCTAAGGAAGGCATTAATGGCTCTCTTGCAGGAACTAAATTAGAGTTAGATGATTGTTTAAAATTCTTAAGATCATGTCTTAAAATAAGAAAACTGGAGGTAAAGGTAAATAAAATTGATTTAATTCCTTTTAATAGATTAAGGATAAGAATTAAAAAAGAAATTGTATCTCTTGGTCAAGGAAAAATTAATGTGAATAAATATAAAGGTAAGTTAGTTTCTGCAGAAGATTGGGATGATTTTATAACGAATAGCGATATTAAAGTAATTGATGTTAGAAATGAATTTGAGATTAATATTGGTAAGTTTAAAAACTCTCAAAATCCCAAAACAAAAAGTTTTAGAGAGTTTCCTAATTCACTAAAAAAAATGAAAGTTAAAAAAAATGACAAAATTGCTATGTATTGTACTGGAGGAATCAGATGCGAGAAAGCATCCGCATATTTAAAGCTAAAAGGATATAAAAAAGTATATCAACTTCAAGGTGGAATAATTAAATACCTTGAATATACAAAACATAAAAAGTCTCTATGGAAAGGTGAATGCTTTGTTTTTGACGATAGAGTAACAATAGATAAAAAATTATTAAGAGGTAAATATCTTCAATGTTATGGCTGCAGACACCCAATTACATATAAAGAAATAAAATCTAAGAACTATAAGAAAGGAGTTCATTGTCCTCATTGCTATAATAAACGAACAACGAAACAAGTGATGAGATCTGAAGCAAGACAATTACAAATTAGACTTGATAAAGAAAAAGGGAATTTTAATATTTATTCAAAGATGAAATATTAATTTTTAAAAAAATTTTTTTCAATTATTTCACATAAAATCTGTCCTACTGCAATATGCATTTCTTGTATTCTATCAGTTCTAGAAGCTGGAACTTTAATCAACATATCGCATTTATCATTCATATCTCCTCCATCAGACCCTGTTATACCTATAGTTTTTATATTTTTTTCCTTTGCGGTTTCAATAGCTCTAATAATATTCCTGCTATTACCACTTGTTGAAATGGCATACAAAATATCTTTACTACATCCAAGTCCGTCAAGTTGTCTTGAGAATATTTCTTCAAATGAAAAATCGTTTCCAATTGCAGTAATAGCTGATGTGTCTGTGGTTAAAGATATTGCAGCCAATGGAATTCTGTTTTTTAAATAACGACCAGTAAGTTCTGCAGCCAAGTGTTGAGAGTCTGCAGCTGAACCACCATTGCCACAAAATATTATTTTACCACCTGAATCTAGGCAATGTATCATAAGCTGGCTTGCTTTTTCTATATCTTCAATACAATTTTCAGACAGATCTTTGAAGTTTCTTGATATTTCTAGAATTGTTTCCTTGATCATAAAGTTTAATTTAAAAAGACTATCGTTTTTTACTTTTTTTGATGAAATATTTATATTTTCTCCAATCATCTTTAGATATTATGTACCCAATACAGTTACTAGAACCACATTTGCATTTATGATCTTTATAATCATCTTTGTCAAAATCATATCCATAATCGTAATTCAATTCCTGTCCCTTAGTTATTTTTTTTATTGAAGAAATCCAAATATGACCTTTTATGATGTCAACTTCACAATTAGGATTACATGAATGGTTAATAAACCTAGCTTTATTGTAGGCCGGAGATCCATCGATATCATACTTTTTATTAAGTTCAAAAATATAAACGGACCCAGTTTTTTGAGAGTTTAGATACTTTTTTATTCTTTTCTCTGATCTAATATCACCCTCTTTTCTAGTTACTTTTTCGCCAATATATTCAATTATTTTTGTATTTTTAGGTATGTCACTGTTTGCAAAAACTCCATATCCATGAACTTTAGACTTTTTGACTTTCCACATTGTTATAATTTTTTAATGACTCTGAATAAATTGAGGATAAATAAAATCCAATAGGTAAATAGTATATAACATTTATCCAATTATTAAAGAAATTTTGTGTTGGTAAAAAAGGAAATAAAGTAACTATAAATCCAATTATTAAACATACTTGAAAATTATTAATATATTCTTTTTTATAAATGTATAAGAAAATGAAATGATAAATACAACACTTTATTAAATAAAGAAGAGAAACAAATAAAAAAAAGAAACCTATAAAACCAGTTTCAGCCAAAAGTTGTAAATAAAGATTATGAGGGTGCGTTGAACATGCGTTGCTATTCACATTATATTTATCAAGATTACACAATTTTCGAAATGTATTAGGACCAAAACCAATTATTGGTTTATCAAGAAACATTCTCCATGAACTAATTATATGATTTTCATGCTGTGGAGATAAATAGTTTAATTCTCCAGAATTATTACCAACTGACAATTGATTTATAGTCTGATCAATATTTCTTTCTTTAATATCTGAACTGTAAATAGTTAGAAATACTAATATTAGCATAGATATAATTAGAGATAAAATTCTTACAAGTCTTAATTTACTTATTAATATAATCAATAAAATACTAATTATACTCATAAGACCAACAGCGGTTCTTTCTCCCGAAATATAAACAAGTATATCTGTACTGACCATTAGCAAAATTACGATAAGGTAGAAAAATATTTTTTGATTATTTTTTTTAAAAGGTAAGAAGATAATTAATGCCATTACCAAAGGAAATAGTCTTGATAAATAACCCCCTAATATCATTTTATCATTAAGTGCTAAGGATAATCTACTTTCATTGTCTGACTTAAATCCAAATAAGCCATAATCAAAAAAATATTGATAAAATCCGTCAATTATTGCAAAGGTATAAGAAAATAATAGAGCAAAGAAAAATATTTTTAAGAAATTTTTTTGATGATCTATTATGAACCACACTGATAAAGCAAACAATCCAAAGCGAAAATAAACCAATGAAGACTCAAGTGAGAAAACCATCATTTCTGAAAAAAGTGAGCTTAGTAATATAAAAATATAGAAACAAAAAAAAAATATAAAAAAATAGTTTTTAAAATAATCATATTTTTTCATTTTGATTGAAACAAATAAAAATATTAATCCAGAAACTGAGACTAATAGATCAGGTAAAAATGGCCCTGTAAGTAGAGCAAAAGGTACTAAATAAATTAATATGCTTATTAAAGTAATTGAATTTTTGATTGTGAATATCATTCAAATATATTTAGTTATTTATTTGTTCAAATATATAATAATTTGAACTAATAATTAAATAAATTATCTTTTAAGACCTGTCAGGAATAGAAAAATTACATAAGATGTTAGTCCGATTAAAATTGAATGAAATGTTGCTAAGTATAAGTCTAACAATACTGGAGTAACGAATAAAAAAATAATTAATAAAATAGAAATTTTATAACCGTATTTCTCTAAAAGTAGATGATGTAGATGATTTCTGTCTGGACTAAATGGACTTCGCTGTTTAATTAGTCTGATAAAAAAGAGTCTCATCAAATCAATACCAGGTATCATCATGATTAAAAATACTTCGTCTGTGTAGGAAATTAATCTCTCATTGTAAAGTTTAATAAATAAATATCCCACAATGAATGAGATTAGGTAGGTACCACTATTTCCCATGAAAGATTTGTTGAAAAAATTTAAAAAACAGATTGAAAGTAATGATAGTAACATTACTAACGAAAACAATATCATCATGTCTTGATATAAGAAAAATATAAATATAAAAATAGAATATAAGCCTGCTTGAAGATTTATACCATCAAACATATTGTATGCATTTAGAAGAAGCATGAAACACAAAATAGTGAACGGGAAAGAAAATAATCCTAAATCAAATGTTCTACTTACAAATGTAAATTCGACATATTGTATAACCAAAGATTTATCTAAAATAAGAATAAAGCCTAGAAAAAATATCATTACTATAAATTTGTATAATGCTTCTAGATTTAATTTGTCGTCAATTAATCCTATAAGATAAAAAAATAGTATGCCTAGAAAAAAACTATAATGATTTTTGATATCCTCATTAATATCTATGAAAATACTTATATTTGTATCTAATAATTTAATAATGGCAAGTAATGCAAGATTTGCAAAAATAATTGTCCCACCGAGCAATGGAATCCTTCCGACATGGATTTTTCTAACTCCATCAGGATTATCATATATATTTATTAACGAAGCAATTTTTCTATTTAAAATAACTACTGAAATATTTAGAACTAAAAATATGCATATAATAATTCCAAGACTCATAAAACTTTATATAATTAGTGAATGTTTGTTGTAAATCTTAAATTAATTGGTCTAGATCATTTCCTAAAACTGAAAATTTTTTATTTATTTTTTTTCTTTGTTGATCTATTAGCCATCCATTTTTATTAAAGTACTTTATAGCTGAATACAAATGAATTAAAAATAATTTTAAAAATTTTTTTGAAGCTGCATTATGAAAATGTTTAACAACAATCTTTGGGTTGTAAACTGATATCATCGATTTACCAACTTTCCTGAACCAATCTAAATCTTCCATATACAAAAAGAATCTCTCATCAAATAAATATTGTAGCGGTCCCTTATCATTTCTAAATATCACAACAGAACCTGATCCATATGGAATAATCATATATTGATCTTCAGGAAAACACTTTTGTATTTCATATTTTTTATGATTTATAAACAATTTGCCTATATTTAATGGAACTATTCTTAAAATTAAATCTAGTGGATCAGGAAGAAATTTAATTGAATACTGAAGAGAACCATCGTAATTGAGGATTTTTGGCACAAAAACGTCAACTTTATTGTACTTTTGTAAAAAACTATAGCTTTCAACAAAAAAATTTTTCGGTAATTTTAAATCTGAACTTAGGAACATATGAAGTTTACTTTTTCCATTAATAAACTTTAAGGCAATGTTTTGCCCCCTTCCATATCCATAATTTTTATTTGAATAGATGTACTTCACGTTATCTATATGTTTATATTTTTTAGTACTTTTAGGACTATTATCTACTAAGACGAGTAATATCTTTAAATTAGTTTGGTCTATTATTTTTATAATTTCATCTATTTCTTTGCCACTATATTTATAAATTACTATTGATGCAGAAATATCATATTTAATCATTTTTATAAGTTAAGTTTTTAGCTATATTAACAAATCTATTCTCCCAATAAACATCTTTTATTTGCAGAAAGTTTTTAATTTTAGATGTGTTAAGTGTAGAGTTGATTGGTCGCATGACATCATTTTTTTGTATTTTTGTACAACTTACAATTTTTAAATCATTTGAAATTAGATTTTTTTTTACTAAAAAATTTCTAAATTTTAATGCGAAATTAAACCATGTTGTAGCTGGCTGACTGCAATAATTGTAAACACCAAAATCGATTTGATTTATCTTATCCTTACCAAATTTATCTATAATGTGTAATATGACATTAGATAAATCCTCAACATACAAAGGATTACCTATTGAAATGGAGTCTACCTCACAATCCATATCTTGATTTAATTGGTTATATATTTTCGTTAGAAAACAATTCCTGGTTCCTGAAAATAGCCAGCTACATCTAATAATAATGTATCTATCTAAATTATGTATAATTGAATTATCGCCAAGTAACTTTGATTGACCATATTTGTTTAGAGGATTAGGGACATCAGTTTCTAAGTATGGTTCTGATTTCGCTCCATCAAAAACATAATCAGTTGAGAAATGTATTAGAAATATATTTCTTAAAGCACAAAACTCACTTAATTTTTCCACATAAAGGTGATTGATAGAAAAACATTGATTGTTAAATTCAGCATTTCTTACATTTGTGAACGCAACACAATTAATTATAATTTCTGGATTAAAAGAGCTTAATTTTTTAAAGAGAATATCAAAATTTAATACATCTAGCTGAGATCGATCTAAAGTATAAAAATTTTCCAAATGTTTTAGTTTTAATTTTAAATCCTGACCTAATTGACCACCGGATCCAATTAATAAAATTTTTTTCAATTTATTATTTTCTTAAGGTATTTTGCATAATCAGATTGTGCATCCATTTTATTAATAAGCTGTAATAATTTTGTCCTCGTTATCCATTTATTATTAAGTGCAATTTCCTCCAGACAACTAATTTTTAATCCTTGTCTTTTTTCTATAGCCATAAAAAAATTCGAGGCTGCGTTCAAATTGTCGATCGTACCAGTATCTAACCAAGCAAAACCCCGATTTAAAACACTCACATTTAACATATTTTTCTTTAAATATACCTCGTTTATACTAGTTATTTCATACTCGCCTCTTCTTGACTTTTTTATTGATTCTGCAATTTCTACAACATTTTCATCGTAGAAATAAATGCCAGGTATTGCATAGTTAGATATAAATTTCTTTGGCTTCTCAACCAATTTTTTTGCCTTGAGATGTTTATCAAATTTTACAACCCCGCAACTAGATGGATCATCAACATAATAAGCAAAAATTGTTGCTCCTTTTTTTCTCTGTTTCGCTTGATCAAGTACTTGTATTAAGTTATTTCCGTATAAGATGTTATCTCCTAGGACTAAACAAATTTTTTTGTTTTTAATTTTGTCTTTTGAAATAAGAATACCTTGAGCAATTCCTTCAGGCTTCTCTTGAAGAAGATAGGATATATTAATGCCTAATTTCTTACCATTTCCCAATAAATTTTTATAAAGATTTAAATTTTTCCCATCTGATATGACGATAATATCTTTTATTCTAGCTAATAATAATAAGCTAAGTGAATAATAAATCATTGGCTTATCATAAATAGGAAATAGATGTTTGCTTATTACGGAACTTGTTGGTTGAAGTCTTTTCCCCATTCCGCCAGCCATTAATATGCCTATCATTTAAAACCTACTTTTTTCAATTTTCCAATAAATTTTGTATATTTTTTATTTTCAATAAAATCTGGATTGCTAACATACCAATCAATAGTTTCTTTGAGGCCGATTTTTAGATCAAAATTTATATTAAAGCCAAGTTTAACCAAATTTTTATCAACAGACAACTTGTAAGCCTTATCGTGGCCTGGCCTATCAATGGTATGTTTGATAATATCTTTTGGCAATTTAACTTTTAATTTTTTTTCATATAAATTACATAATTCTCTTATTATTTTTAAATTTGTGTAGTCTTTTCTTGAACCTATTAAAAAATCTTCATTTGTGGTTTTTTTTGAAGTAATTATTTTTTCGATTGCTTGAATTGTATCTTCAACATATATCCATGTACGAATTTGTTTTCCATCTCCATATATTAGTATAGGTAAATTATTAATTATTCTGTAAAAGGTTGCAGGAATTAATTTCTCTGGATTTTGATATGGACCGTAATTGTTGCAACAATAAAGAATTGAAGCGTTTAAATTAAAAGTCTTTCTCCAACTTTGAACTAAAAGTCCTGACGCTGCTTTAGATGCGGAATAAGGAGAGCTTGGATTTAATCTTGATGAAAGATTAAATCTTGCAGTATCGTGATTGGATCCAAATACCTCATCAGTTGAAAAATATATAAATCGAATCTTTCTTTTATTTATTAGTTTATTACATGCCAATAAAAGATTCGAGGTTGGAATTATATTTGAATGAACGTAAATACTAGGATCCTTGATAGATCTATCTACATGAGACTCTGCTGCCATATGTAAAATAATATCAATTTTGAAGTCTTTTAATATCTTTTCAATTTTGTTTACATTTGATAGATCATCTTTAATTTTTTTATACTTGTTTGATTTAAAATTTAGAAAAGAGTCGCTAATGCTCTCGAAGCTGTTCTTATCTACATTAACAATTTTTCTTACATAGTCTTTTTTTAAAAATAATCTAATAAAGTTTGACCCTATGAAACCATTCCCTCCTGTAATTAAAATTCTCATTTATTAAATAATTTTCCTTTTTGATCTTTTGTTGAAATAGATGTAACTTTTAATGGCCAATCTATTGATATAGTCTTATCATCATATAAGATTGTCTTACTATTTTTTTGAGAATAATTATTGTCTAAAAAATAAAGTACAGTAGTATTATCACTTAGCGACTGAAAACCATGAGCATATTTATTACTTATAAATAAACTTTTATCATCAGTGTCACTTAGATAAGCATAGCCATACTTACCAAAATCTCTTGAGTTTTGATCAATATTCACAAATACATCATAAATTTTACCTTTAAGTACTTTGATTATTTTTGCTTGTTTTGTTGGCGATTGATAGTGCAATCCCCTCACTGTACCTTTCTTCAGATTGTAAGATTGTAATACCTGTTTTACTGAGAAATTCTGTAAATTTCTTTCATCAAGTAATATTTTTAAATTACCTCTTTCATCAGATAATTTTTTTTCCTTGATGAAAAAGGTTTCGTTTAGCAATTTATTTCTTTTCACTTTATCATCTTTATTTCTGGGAATGGAATAATCCATTTAGACTTATTTTTTTTCATTACTTTTTTATTTTTTAACATTATTTCAGATGCGTGATTCCATGCAAATAGAATTACAAAATCAAAACTATATTTTTCAAATTGATTTTCATCAACAATTTTAATATTTGTTCCTGGTAAAAACTTTTCTATTTTTTGAGCTGAACTATCAAATATAAAATCTAAGTGACTTGCATTAATATTACAGAAATTAACTAAAAAAGTTGCTTTTGCTGAAGCTCCATAACCAACAATCTTTTTATTATCCTTTTTTATTTTGTTTGTTATCTTAATTAACTCATCTCTGATTTTTTTACATCTATTGAAAAAAGCATATGAGTGTTTTTTTGTAAAATACTTTGACTGAATTTCCTGATTTAAATATTTTGTTACTTTTGAACTTTTAGTTCTTGATCGATCAGCTGATAAATAATATCTCATACTTCCACCTTGTATAGAGGTATGTTTTACGTCGTACAAATTTAATTTGTGTTTTTTAGCAATATTATTAACTGCAGTTACTGAAAGAGTATAAACATGTTCATCATAAAGTTGGTCAAAAGAGAGATTTTTAATTAAATCAATAATATAAATATTTTCAAAGATTAAAACACCCTCTTTAGATAAAATATTTTTGAGCCCCCTAAATGTATCATTTATATTATTAATATGTGCAATTACATTTGATGAAAAAATGATATCAGCTCTTGGGTAATTTTTTTTTATTTTCTGGGACAATTTAAAACTAAAGAATTTATTTATTGAATTAATATTTTTATTTTTTGCAGCTTTGTGATTGTTTAAGGTTGGTTCAATACCTAAATGATTCAATTTATTTTTTGCAAAATATTCTAAAAATGTACCGTCACAACTTCCAATCTCAATAGTAAATTTATTATGTTTTTTTATATTGTGAGATTTACTAATTTCAGATGCAAGTTGCTTTAAATATTTAGAAAATGCAGATGATAGGGATGCATTGTATGGATAGTCTTTAGTAAAAAGTTTACTTTGGTGAGGAGAGTTAATATTTTTATAATACTTATTTTTAAAACTTACTCCTATTAAACAATTATAATCTGATTTAAATTTACTTTTTTTGGAATAGTTATTAGCTATAGGCATAGTTCCAAAATCGATAATGTGATCAAATTTTTTATTAGATAAATCGCATAGTTTTTTCATTTTTATCTCTAGCATTTAATTCATTATTAAAATTTTTATAATCAATTAATATTTCATCAATAATAACCTGATAATATTTTTGTATCTCGTTTCGAGACTGGGTCATTTGCTTTTTAGTCAAAAAATTATAAATATCTACGATTCTTGATAATCTTAAGAATTTAATTACAATATCTAAATCTTTTTTTTCTAAGTTTTGAAATATTTTTTGCTTTACGTACTCAAATAAATAACTTCTTGAAGTTTTTGTTGCTCCAATATTCTTGTCAAATTTTGAATTGAAGTTTTGAACCATAAAAAAATCTTTAATCAAATTGTCAAAGCTATTTTTATTTTTGACTACCTTATCCATATTAATTATTAATGTCTTATTTAATTCTATTTCTTTAAGCATGTTCGAATAAATAGATTGTTTATAACAGTCATTTTTAATTGCTACTGGCAATTCTGAATAATTTAAATTATACATCGTTGACCAGAGCTCAATATGTGACAAAAATCTTCGTATAGGATCTCTGAATAAAAAAATATATTTTACATTAATATTAGTTGCCTGTTTTAATTTTTTTATGTTCTCTCTTACTAAATTTATTTTCAGTGAATAATCGTTTGAATAATCAAGTGAAGATTTTTTACTACTTTTAAGCATTATATTCATATATCTATCGACGTTAAAACTGTGATCAGCTAAGAGTTTTACTTCCTTACGACCGGGTACAAATACTTCACCTGACTGTTCAAGCTGCCTTACAAACCAGGTAGTCATACATCGAGCTGGTCCGATTCCAATAAATAATGTTTTCATTTATTCTATAGCTTTAAATCAATTTCTTGCTCATGGAATAAATTTTTGACATCAAAAACTACATGCTTGCTTTTACAATAAGATTTAATTTTTTTAATTCCCATTTTTTTAAATTCTTTGTGGGGAACAGCAATTATTATACCATCGTATTTTTTTTTAATTTTTTTAATAAAATTTATCTCTTTCAAATCATCACACTTTCTAAAATCAATTTTTGGATCATATACCTCCACGCTGTGTAAAAGCTCACTAAAGTAATTATAAATGTCAGCAACTTTCGTGTTTCTATAATCGTTGCAGTTTTCTTTAAACGTATAGCCAAGTATTAGAATATGATATTTTTTTTTACTTCCTATTTTTTTTTCCATTTCGGCTATCATACTTTTTGAGACGTAATTACCCATATCATCATTTAATTTTCTTCCCGCTGATATAATTTTTGGCTCATAGCCCAATTGTTTAGATTTGAAAGTTAAGTAGTATGGATCGACACCTATGCAATGACCTCCTACAAGACCAGGATGAAATTTTATAAAATTCCATTTAGTCGATGCGGCATCAATGACTTCATATGTATCAATATTCATCATACGAAATATAATCGATAGTTCATTCATCAAAGCTATATTTAGATCTCGTTGAGTATTTTCTATAATTTTTGCTGCCTCAGCAACTTTTATTGACGATACTTTATGTACTCCAGCTGATACGATCATAGAATATAATTGAAATATAAATTTTTTAGTCTTGGGAGATGATCCTGAAACAATTTTTACAATATTTGTCACATTGTGTTTTCTATCGCCTGGATTCATTCTTTCAGGTGAATAACCACAATAAAAATCATCATTAAAAGTCAAACTTGATATCTTTTCCAAAATAGGAACACACACTTCTTCAGTTGTTCCAGGATAAACAGTGGACTCAAATATAACTATATCATTCTTTTTTAAAAATTTTCCGATTGATTTACAGGCTTTTTTTAACAAACTTAGATCTGGTTCTTTTTTTTTATTGACTGGTGTAGGAACTGCGACAATAAAGATATTTGAATTGGCTACATCACTTAATTTTGATGTAAAAGATAAGTTAGCATTTCGTAAAAGATTTTTATTTTTAATTTCATTAGTTCTATCATAGCTGGTTTTGAGTTCATTTATTCTTTCAGAATTATAATCATAACCAACAACCTCTAATTTTTTTGAGAATTCTACTGCTAATGGTAAACCAACATATCCTAATCCAATAACTGCAATTTTATTTTTCTTTTTATTAATCATTTTTTTTATAAAGACCATGTAGACAATACTGTCTCATATTTTCGTTAAGCCATTCTGATTTAAAAGGTGTATAAAATTTTTTAACATTGCTAAAATTATGAGATTTCAATTTTTCATCAAGATCGAAACTATCGTAAAATTTCTTATGATCAGTATCGTGCTCAAAACCTTTTTTACCGGGAACGCTAATAAGTAGTTTTCCATTTTTTTTTAGTACTCTTGAAATCTCATTAAAAATTTTGTGAGGAGATTCTATGTGCTCTAATACATTATCTAGTAAAATGGAATTAAAGTTATATTCATCAAATGGTAAAATATCATAATCCATTACTTCAGCTTTTAGTCCCTTTGCTTTACAAATTTCAACCAATTCTGGGTTAATATCTAAGCCTATTATATCTTTATTTTTTCTATATTCTAAAAAACCTCCAATACCACATCCAATTTCGAGAATTGGAGGTTCAAGACAATTGTTGAGAATTGGAAAATAAAAAAATTTTCGATATATCTTAGCTTTGAAAGTTATAGAATTTAAATATTTTCTATAAGCTGTAAAATTATTGTTTTTATTCATAAATTTTTTTTAAAGCAATTTGAGTACAATAATCTTGTCGATTTTCATTTTTTAAGAGACAAGTGTCTTTTAATGATTGGTAGTATTCTTTTTTTTTATAAATTTCAGCAATCATATTTTCGAGCTCTTTATTATTTTTAAACAACAGTCCTCTCATTTTATCGTCTATAAGCTCTCGGTTACCTAAAGTATCACGCATAATGCATGGAATGCCATGGTAAAGGGCTTCTAAAGCCGAACGAGAAGTTCCTTCCGTTAATGAAGGAATAACAAGAACATTGGAATTATATAAGTATTCTAATGGATCTTCAAGATAGCCTAGAAAAATTACATTTTTTTTAATATTATAGTAACTTACCAACTTTTCTAGTGATTTTTTAGATTTGCCGTCACCGATCAATATAAGTTCTATATCTTTAAATATCGAGGACAGGTTTTTAATTGCTATAATTAATTGATCAACGCTTTTTAAAGGAACTAATCTTCCTAGAAAGCATATTCTAAACTTATCTGAACTAAGTTCTTTTTTTGGCAATGTGATGTTTGTTTCATCTAAGAAATTTCCTATTATAGCGGAATTTGTTTTAGTATTTTCTGAGATTATTTTTTTTTGTTCAGAATTCATACTAATAATTAAGTCAAAACTTTTAAAAAGAGAAAGGTGAAATTTTGAAAATAAATATCCAATAAAAATTCCAAATCTGCTTTTATAAGTTTCAATTATATTTCCACGTAAACTAGAAACTATGTAGGTTTTATTTCTAATTAAATAATTAATTAGGTCAGATTGAAAACAATAAGAAATACTTACTAATTTATTAGGTTTAAATGTATCTAATAATTGGTTCAATTTTTTTACTTTTAAAAAATAGTTCTTATGTTCTTTAAGTGACAGTCTCCTAATTCTACGGTTTATATTTAAATTATTTCTATCTTCACCTTTTAAATCAATTAATATTACTTTTTTTTCTTTGATTAGAGAATTACAAAACGCTACAGCACCTTTAACAGGTGATGAATTGTCTATTTTTGGAACAATAACAATAATTATATTCTTTTCAAGCATCAGCAATATCCAATAATGTTCTGACTCTTTTAGTCCAGGTAAACTCCCTAAGAAATTTTTTATAATTGTTATATGAAATATTATTCCTTAGGTTTCTTTTGTTACATAAATAATTTATTGCATTGGACCATGCGTAAGCGTTTGTTGGGTTTACTAAAAGAGCATTTATATTATTTTTAATAATTTCTCTTAGAACCGGCAAATCAGATGAAATTATAGGCTTTGAAGAGGACATATATTCAAATAGCTTTAATGGAGACATCCACTTTGATGTATCGATTTCTTTTACGCCTACACCAACTTTTCTCTCGTAAGGCATAAGTAGTATATCCATACTCATCATGTAATTACCAACTTGATCATGCGGTATATGACCCATTATATAGAAGTTTTCAGGAGAATTTTTATTATGCTCTCTCTCTATATCTAGTTCATTACCACCAAATATAAAAAAATTACAATCCTTTCTTAATAGTGCTACTTTTCTTATCAATTGAATTCCCCTACCTTCGTACAAATGCCCAAAATATCCAATTCTTGGATTATTTTTTTTATAAACTTTAGAAAAAATTTTTAGTTTTTCATCTTTAATTAATGATAAATCATTTTTAATTTTTATTTCCCTAGCTGCATCATGAACAACATGTATATGGTGGTGAAATTTTAAATTATATTTTTCTATTATAATCCTTTTTAAAGACTCAGAAATTGTAATTGAAGAGATTTTTTTAGATTTTAAAATTATTCTCTGCAAAACACTTTTTATACCTTTTTCAGGTGCATGAAATTCATAAATAACTTTAGAAGTTGAGATATAATTGAATAGAAATGCTCCATACAAATTTCTCGAAATAATCAATGAGGGATAATTATTTTTTATATTATCTAAGATTCCTCTTACGACAGCATTAAAAGCATTAAATATTTCAACACCACGAATAAATATATTGTTAAATGCTATAATTTTAGTTTGATTTCTGCAAATATCCATAAATTGATAAATGTTTTGAGTATCTTTTTGAGTGCATACAAAAATTGTGGATGAATAACCCATCTCTTCAAATGCCTTTGTCATATTAATTGTATGAATAGAATTCGCAGATCGTGATGGCACTGTAGAGGATGAAATGTAATAAATATGTTTCATTTTGCTTTACTTACCTTGGCATGATCTCTTCTTTTTCGATCAAATAAATATTGTTTTTTATATTTTCATTCTCCCAGTCTACTAAAAAATTGTAATTGTTTATTTTTCCAGAAAAAATATAATTGTAAAAACCAACTAATAGTATGAATAGAATTAACATATGGGATATTAGCTTATTTTGAGTTAGGAAAATTAATAAATAAGTTATACATATCGGCTCGCAAATTAAAAAAAGGCCATTGAATCTGGTAGCAAAAATAGCATATTCACTAAATACTATTAAACATAATGTTCCAAATAAATAACTATTAAAAACTAAATTAAAATATTTATTTTCATTACTAAATAATTTTTCTTTCTCATAAACACTTACCAATAATAATATAGTGACTGTTTGTTGAATTGTTTTTGGAAAATATAAGCCTAAGTCGTAAGAATATGATGATCCGTAAATATAATTTACTACAATTGAAGGTAGTAAATTAAATTCATTAAAAAAGCTTAAAATTACTATAGGCAAATTCAATATATAGATCGAATAAGCAACAAAAATCAAAATAAATACATTTTTTTTGCTGATTTTATGATCTAAAAAATTAACAATTATACTGATTATCGACATGAAGTGATGCAAAACAGATAAAATGTATGCATAATAAAAATTACTTTGCTTTCCATTTGCTTTACTAAAAATTAAATAAAGAACTATTGATCCAATAAACCCGTCTCTAATTCCACTTAGCTCACGAGAAAGCATTGAATGTGCAATGTAAATTAAAAAAGCAATCATATAATATCTAGTAAATTTTTTATAAAATATTGATATTATTGATAGACTTATTATGACATAAAATAAAATAACTGCTTGTGATGAGATTTGTAGTGTTTTGAAAAAAGAGATTACAGCTACAAATAATATACCTGACTCAATAAATATATTATTGTATAGAATAGTCCAATATTCACCTTCATAGAAAAAGTCTTTAATTGTAGGAGCTCTTAAATATATTCGGGAGTACTCATCATTATTTCCATTGAGGCCTACAATAATTATTAGGACAAAAACAAAAAAAAAAATAAATATAGTTTTTTGAGGAGTGGTATTCTTGATTATATGAATTAGAGCCTGTATATAAAAAAACACAAAAAGAATATATTAAAATGAAATAATAGATTTCCATTAGTGATACTTGCCATAACCTATGCCTGGATAATCAATAAAGCCCCAGTTATTCTTATGTTGCTTATTAAGTGCAATATCAATTTTTGCAATTGTCATCATTCTAAACCATGAGTCCCACAGATTTGACTCATTCCATTTTCTTGGTTTTTTACTCCAATGTGTCTTTATATTATTGTGCTTGTGACGCAACAAAGTAATAAATTGTCTTAATCTTTCTCTTTGTGCTTTTCCTTTTGAATCCTTTATATGAATAAAGAAATTAATAAAGTAATTCAGATTGATTGGTCTCACAAATAAAGATTCGGCAAAACCTCCATCTTTATTTTGTTCTGAGATAATCGACTCAAGAGTCTTGGTCATTAGATCTAGATGCTCAGTATTGTTGCTGGCACTTGAAATTAAAAAAATAGCATCATAATCGTAGCAACCACCTCCTCCAATATAAGGTGCAAAATGTCCAAATCTATCTGATAGCTCAGCTACTGAAGCTGCTGCCTTCTCAAAATGATTATTTGCTATGTTAAGAAAACTAAATATTTCATATTGGTGATATCCGTTCTGAAACTGCAAATGGGACATAGACTTTTCTCTTCCCCAAAAACCATATTTGTTTATTTTTTTTAAATGGAGATCTACCCATGAGTCTAGTTGTGATTGAAGCTCATATTTTAAATTTTTGGTCAAATAAAAGTATAAAATAAAATAGAACATAGCAAAGTTGCCTGAACCTGGATTTCCCTCTAAAGCACCTATGTTATCTAAAAGTTGATTCATATTTCTATTTTCAAGTAAAGGAATATTTTCTTCTAGATCTATACTGTCTATTGTACCTAATATTCTTAAGGCACTAATCGAAAAAGTTAAAAGTTGCAAGTATGGTTTATTAAAAAGAATATCTATGTTATTTTTTTTACATAACAATAATTTATCGTTTAGATTATTTTTTATTATTTGAGACCAATAATATTTATTTTTGTCAGGCAAATCTTTATTTAATATTAAGTTGTATCCAAATATGGCAAAACAAAGTGCGTAGGGTGAAATATCTGAATTTTTTGTTAGTGAAAATTCGAAATCATTAACTCTACAACTGTTTATAAAACTTAGGTAACTTTCTTTTAGATCTTCATAGGTTTTATTGCCATCACTCATTGAAAGTATTTCTAAAAATAATTTTCTGTATTAATTGAGAGTACATTTTCAATTACCTCTCTCATTATACTTTCACCACCTTTAGATTTAAGTACTAAATCACAAAACTTTTTTACAGATTGATGTGAATCTTTTGGACATATACTATATTTGCAGAGCTTCATCGCTTTTAAATCATTAACATCATTGCCAATAAAAATAGATTTTGAAAGCTTAATATTATTTTTGCTTGCGATTTTAATTAATTCTTTCTCTTTATTTGAAATTTTTTGATAGCATTGAATTTTTAGTTTATTTGCCCTATGCTTAACAACGCTACTTTGTTCTGTTGAAATGATAATTATTTCTTTTTTAAGTCTCTTTAATATATCTATTGCCAGTCCATCTGATCTACTGCATGTAACATATTCTTTACCATCTGATGATAATGTCACTTTATTGTCTGTCAGAACACCATCAAAATCTAAGAAGATACAATCAACTAAATCTAAGTCAATTTTCATTTAATAAACTTTTATTTGTCTCTTTAAATTTCAAAAAATAATTTACGACAATAGCCGTTGTAGTAAGAACAAATGAAATAACTAGAAATAATAAACCAAGATTAATTTGTGAAAACTTACTAATAGAAACATCCTTATCTATACGTAAATTTATCGAATTTTCTAAAAAATCAAGACTATTTGATTTCAAATTACTTAAGCGATTTAGACCTAAAAGTACTTCATAATCTAATTTAAACTTTTGTTGCAAATTTAAAAATTCATTGAAATCATTTTCATCATTCAATATTAAATTTCCTATATGTTCATGAAATGAATAATTTTCTTTTGTCTTTAAATTGGAAATGGATTCTTTTATTGACAACAACATATCTTGAGATCTTTGATATTTTGATATGAATAAATCAGGAAATAATATCTCATATATAAAGTCATTTTCAGACGATATATTTGCAGCAACATATGAGTCTCTTAAGCGATTAAATTCTATGTTATTAATTTTTAACTCATCATTTAAATATTTTTGTTTCTCATCTAATTCAAGAATTTGTTGTTCTAAAAGTTGTGTAAAAATTTCTGAATTTATTTTTGAATTTAATTGGAGTTTTCTATTAAGGATATTGTATCTTGAATTGAGACTTTGATAGAAACTATTTTTGTATTCTTCTAAAACTTTTTGCAAATGTTGTTTTATTAAATAATTAGTATTATTCAAAATTTCTTCTTCACTGAAATCATTATTTAAAAACTGAAATGATATTCTATGATATCTATTAAATTTTTTTTCAGAAACTGATAAAAATTTAGGAGTTTCTTCAAAATCTGTATTATTTAAAAAAATTGTCCTGTCTAAAATTAGAGATAATAAGTATGCTTCATCAAATATATTAGAAATATCACTATGAATTTCTGTAATTCTTTGATCTGCAACATTATTGTAAAGTGACTCTAATTGGGCAAGTATCGCATTCTGCTCTAAATTATAATCAATATTTATCTTGCTTACAGATTTTTTATTTGTGTTGATTATATCCAGTCTATCAAGACCTTCGCCTAGTATGAAAAATAATATTGTTACAGAGATTATTATCCAAAGCTTTTTTTTTATGTAATCAATTAATAACATTATTAAAGTTTATAATTTATAATATTCTTTATACCAATTAATAAATTTTTCTATACCTTCTTTAACACCAACTTTTGCTTTATATCCAACAGATTTTGTAATGAGTTTAACATCTGCGTGGGTTTTGAAAACATCTCCAATTTGCATTGATTTATTTTTTATTTTTGCTTTCTTTCCCATGAATGCCTCAATGATTTTAAGAAAAGCCTTCAAGTGTCTGGGTTTATCGCTTCCAATGTTATAAACTGAGAAAGGTATTTTGCCTTTTGGCTTTTTGAGCATTGTTTTAATAATGCCATCAACAATATCATCAATGTATGTAAAATCTCTTTCATGATTCCCATGATTATACAGGTCTAATTTTTTTCCTTCATTTATAGATTTGGTAAATTTAAATAATGCCATGTCAGGTCTCCCGTAGGGTCCATAAACGGTAAAAAAACGTAATCCAGTTGATGGCAATTTAAATATATTACTATACGAATAAGCCATTACTTCATTCGCTTTTTTTGTTGCAGCATAAAATGATAGCGGCTTACTAGTTTCCTCATCTTCACTTAGTGGGAATTTATTTGAAGAACCATACACTGAACTTGTAGAGGCATAAACTAGGTGCTTGATATTATACATTCTAGAAAGTTCTAATACATTAAAGAACCCTGATATATTTGTGTCCATGAAACTTTTTGGGTCCTGAATAGAATATCTAACTCCAGCTTGTGCAGCAAGATTAATAACCACATCATATTTGTTTCTACGGAAATTTTGCTCTAATTTTTTAGAATTTTTTATACATAATTTATTAAATAAAAAATTTTTATTTTTTTTTAAGATTTTTAATCTGTCTTTTTTTAAATTTACATCATAATAATCGTTCATATTATCAATACCAAATACTTGATATTTTTTATATTTACATAATCTATCTGATAAGTGATATCCTATAAATCCTGCACATCCGGTGACCAATATTTTCATGCTGCTGATTCAACTAGTTTAAATTTTTGAAAAAATAATTTATCATTTTTTTTAATATATAGTTATATTATAATTAAATATATTATTAATTTTGTACAAATTGAAATTTTATTTGTAAATACACTAAACTTTCAAAAAATTATCATTACCTATTTTAAATATAAAATTGTCAAAAAAGAATCTTAACATAATCACTCCAAAAAATGATGGGTCAATTTTGAGGGAAAGTGGCAGTTTAAATTATTATTTTCCCTTGTATTCATATCAAGATGGAAATCGGAATTTTAATAAAATAATATTTTCAAATAGATCATCAATAAGTTCTGCTACTTTAAATAAAATTAACAATCAGTCAGTAAAAGTATCTTATAAAATATCAAAAAAAATTTCAGAAATTGTTTTTGGTGAATCAAAAAAAGGTAAAGAGATTTTGTATTATGATTACGTAAGATTTTTTGTTGAAACTTATCTTGACAAATTACTATTACAAAAAAATATTAAGGCTAAAAAAGAAATTAAATATTCACCAAAATCTCTTGATTTCATACTTTCACTAGAAAATGATATATCAGAATTTACCCGATCTATTAGCCACTTAAATCCTGAATTTCAATGGTTTCTATTAAGACTGCTGATTGGCTGCAGTGATAAATTAACGATTAAGAGAAAATTAAAATTTAATAAGAGATTTATTATTACTTTAAAAGATTTTATTGTATCAATAATTAATTTATTTTTTAATAAAAACAAAAAAGTTAATCATATTTATTATAAGCGTACATTAAAAAGGTTTAAGAAATTAGATAATATTGGTTTTGTATTTCAGAAAATACCTAATTTGATGAGGCCAAGAATTTTCTTTCCAAATAATAATTTACTTCGTGAAAAAATATCTAAATGTTTTATGAAAGAAATTAAGCGTGAGTTTAAAGATTTTAATATAAAAAAAAGCATCATTAAACGGTACTCAGATATTTTTTCTAAATTAATGCGATACGAAATTCTAGAAGATGTTCATTATAACAAACGAAATTATGAAATTTTTTTTAATCGCAATAAAGTCAAAGCATTATTATCAACAGGTTCATACTCGTTTTCTTTGATAGATCAAAATTTTTTTTCATTATTGTGTATTGAAAATAATATTCCAATAATAACTTTTCAACATGGTGGCATGATAGGTTATGAAAAAAGCATGCCCCAATATTGTACTCCAATGATATTTTCCGATAAATTTTTAAGTGCCGGATGGGTTAATTTTCCCAAAGAATATGATAATTCGCTTTTCAAGGCAGTATTAAACCCTATGCCAAATCCCTATTTTTCTGAATTAAAAATACTTGGAAAGAAGAAGAAATATAATAAAAAACGCAATACAATTTTGATACCATTATCAAAAGATTTAGTTTTAGACGATAAATTGGGAAATAATATTAATGCAGAAAAAGTAGTCAAATTAAGAAATTTTATAATAGCAACTCTAATTAAAATAGAAAAAGAATTTGAAAAAATTATAATTATACATAGAACAGATGAGTTAAAGAATACAAAATTACTAAATCAAATTTCAAAAAATAAAAAAAAATATGTAGTCTTTAGTAATAAAAAGAAAAAGGTATATGAGTATTTTAAAGAAGTGGATATAGTACTTTGGGATGTGACCTCAACAGGTTTTATAGAAAGCTTGTCTTATGGAATTCCAACTATAGCTCTAAATTCTAAAGAGAGATGGTCGAAAAGTTCAAAAGGTATGGTCAGTTTACTTGAAAAAAATAGTGTAATTGTTAACAATAGTGATGATGCAGCCTCAATGATTAAAAAAATAAAATCAAATTCAAAAGTATGGAAAAATGTTTTTAGAGATATAAAACCTTTTTTAGATCATTATGCAATGACAGATGCAAAATGGAAATCTAAATGGCGTTACTATTTGCAGAGGCAATTAAATGACTAGAATTATTAAAGCAGGTATTATTGGCTGTGGAAGAGTTGCCCAGTGGCATTCAAAATTTCTAAAAAAAAAGATTAAGTCTATTAAAATATTATCTGTTTGCGATATCGATCTAATTTCTGCTAAAAAAACTGCAAAAATATATAATTCAAAATATTGTTTAAATTATATTGATATTTTAAATGATAAAGACATTGAACTAGTATTTATCAATACTGAGTCAGGTAAACATTATAAACATTCAAAAGACTCACTTTTAGCAGGAAAGCATGTGATAGTTGAAAAGCCACCAGCAATGTTTCCAAATGAATTTAAAAATTTAATAGATATTGCAAGAAAAAATAAATTACTTTTCGTACCTATATTTCAGAACCGTTTTAATCCAACTATTAATAAACTAAAAGAAATTGTAGATAAAGGGAGACTTGGAAAAATAGTAAACGTATCTGTAAACTTATTATGGTGCCGATATCAAAGCTACTATGAGGATGGATGGCATGGAAAATGGAAAATGGATGGCGGAGTAATTAATCAACAAGCAATTCATCATATTGATGCTTTAAATTGGATATTTGGACCAGTAATTGAATTAGCCTCTTTGAACGCAAAAAGAGTCAATAAACTCGAAGCAGAAGATACCAATATTGCTATTGCAAAGTTAAAAAATGGCATACTTGCAACAATAACAGCAACCACTGCAGTAAGGCCTGAAGATTTAGATGCATCTATAAGAGTTATTGGAGAAAATGGCTATATAACTCTGGGGGGAATAGCACTTAATAAATTTACTGAAATGAAAATTATTAATAAATTTTTTAATAAGAAATCAATTTTTAAATTAAACTATGAAGTAGAAAATGGATACGGCTATTCACATGAATTAGTATTTAAAAAATCAGCTGATAGTATTTTAAATAAATCATTAGTGTCACCGATTGAATACAAAAGTGTATTAGAAACTTTACAACTTATACATAGTATTTATAGAAGTTCGGAAGATAAAAAATTTATTTCTCTTAAAAATAATCGTCTTTCAAGAAAACTTGGTAAGTAAAAATTATGAAAGTTATATGTTCAATATCTGCAAGGATTGGTTCTAAAGAAATTCCAAAAAAGAATATTAGACTATTAAATGGAAAACCACTTATAACTTATGCAATAAAAGCTGCATTAAATTCTAAGTTAATAAATAAAGTTATTGTCAATACTGATAGCAAGGATATAGCAGTTATAGGCAAGGAGCATGGAGCTGAAGTGCCATTCATAAGAAATCCTAATTTAGCAGACGATAAAACACCATTACTAATGGTTACTAAAAATACTATGGAACAAATGGTACAAATTGGTTATGAGCCGGATATCATCATACAATTATCTCCTACCTGTCCTTTTATAAAAACAGAAACAATTGATGAATCAATCATACTTGCAAAAGAATATATGTGCGCACTCACGGTAAAAAAAATAGAACACGAACACCCTTATAGAGCTAAAATTCTAGATAATAAAAAAAATATAAAACCCTTTATAAAAGATGTTGATGTAGAAAAATTTCAATCAAGACAAGACCTTCCTTTGCTTTACTGTACTTCAGGAGCGATATACACTCGAACAAAAGAATTATTATCTACCGCTTCAGAACATAATTTTTGCCTTGGCCCTAATCCTAGAGGTATAATTTTAAATGATGTTGAGTCAATTAACATAGATAGAGAGATTGATTTCAAATTTTCTGAATTTTTAATGAATGAAAATATTCAATATTAAATTTATTATTTAATTTTTTTATACAGATAATTACTGGCTAGACCACGATCTATAATATCATTTGTTTGAACATACACATCCCTAGCTTTAATCGTTCGAAAAAAATTGCCTTCATTATATTTAAATCCATTGTAGAGGTTTTTTTGCCATAGAAGGTTGCCCATTGGCTCTACGCTTGTTTCAACATTTTTTTCTAAGTCCCTTACATAAAGCTTATAAGTTTTTTCTGATGAAATGTTATTATGATCAATATAAATCCCAGTAAATTTCTTAAAATACCTATATTTTACAGCTCGTGACTCTTCAACAAAATGATAAAACGTCATACTGTTTTGTTCAGGTAAACCTAAAATACCTATTTTTGCATCTATTTTAAGCAACATGGCAAATGGACTGTCTTTTCCATATCCACTAGTGTTATTTATATTTTGAAACAGGTTTGACTTCGCGCCAATAATGCCAAAAGAATACATTGGATGACCAGTTCTTATAATACCTTCTTTCAATCTTGCAAACTCAGATAATGCACCCATCTTTGACGGAGTTGAATTTATATTGAAAAATTTATTTTTGGCAAAATCAAAATTAAATAAAGGAAATATTAAAGTGCCCTCTTTACCTACAGCGTTCGAAAATGACTCATAAAAATCTGCTATAGTTGGATTGAATCCCTCTTTTTTTAACTTCCTTATACTGGGTGATAGCCTTGAGTGAATTAATACAATGTCTCCAACTTTAAGACCAGACTTGCTCCATTCATCTGATAAGTAATCAATAATGTTCATTACTATTCTAAATTAATTTTGAAGACCCATTCCCAAAAATATCTTTCTTTATCTGAATAACCTCTTTGTCTTTTGCATATAAACCCACCATTCCATAATGACATAAAGCCCATAGCATATCTTTTTTTAAATAAATGCTTAATTCTAAATAAGTCTATATATATTAATAAATCATAATCTTTATGAATTTTTAGATCAGTTTGGAAAGCTTCCATTCCAACTTTATGAAATATACGAAATTCTTTTTTCTTGCTATTCTTTATGATCCAATAGACTTTGTACTTACCTCTAGCCCAACTATTATTGAGTTTGTTTATAGCAGTCAAAAATTTATTAGAATATAATTCAAGACCATTTATATTATCTTTTTTTCTTATTAATTTGATTTTATCTACTTGGGATTTTTGAATTAGATAATTTTTTCTAGTACTTTTTTGTATATTCTTTTTTGATATATTATTTTCAACTATATCCCCATCATTTAAAGTAATACTGTCATGAGGATTCATAATCAAAACTTTCGATTTAAGATTATTTTTTTCTATTAATTTTTTATACTTATACTTGTCGTCTTTATGATATTTATTTACAAAAGACTCTTGATTATAATAACATATATCTGTTGCATTAGGTACGACGTACTTTGGTTTAATATTTCTAACTATTTTTAAACTTATATCTAGACTATCTTCAAACTTCTTCTTTGAAGATCTAAATAATTCATGTTTGTCTAAAATATAAAATCCTGGGAAAGGACCTGTTCGATTTGTAATAGTGAAAAGCATATCAATGTTGTAATTTTGTCCAATATACTTTGAAATCTTTTCAGGAAACATATTATCAGTTTGATGCAGTATTGTTGTGTTATTGTGTTGAACTAACAGTGATGAGTCATGATCTTTTTTATTAACAAAAACAGTTAAAATAACATCATCGTTAAAAATAAAACTTTTCTTATCTTTTAGATAAATTATGTTTTCAAAGCCTAAATTATTTAAGTCTTCAGATAGATATTCAGCACCTTTACCAAAATCAGCTGTAATAACTGGTTTTTTTTTCAAAGACTTTGGGAGCCATTTAATTGATTGCTTGTGCAAATGATCCTCATGCCCGTGAGAGATATAAATTAAATCAATATCTTTATAATAAGATGATTTATGCTTTGCTTTTGGAAACAACCATAAGTTTTCTGCCCACGTTGGGCCAAAAACCCATGGATCGGTTAGTATTTTTTTGCCTTTAACACTTATTATCAAGCATGAATGATTTATATATTCTACTTTCATAAAGTTTTTTGAATTTTTTTAAGTTGATTAAAAATATCTTTCATTAAATAAGACTCTTTTGTAAATATTCAATTACATTTTTTTTCTTTATTTTTTTCTTTCCAATTATGAAGTCTTTTCCTTTAAGGCCAATGCTGATTGATAAAATTTCTTCAAGTTCAAGTAAATAATTTTTTAAAATTTTATTAGAATTAGTAGCCATCACAATTTGTAACCTTTGAATACAGTCTCTTTTTAAACAGAGGGACTCTGATTCTTCTTTTATAGAGTATTTTTTAGCCTTTCTATTTTCGTTAAAAGATATCAAAAAATTTTCAATTGCCAAATAATCCATACACCCTTCTAGTAAATGTTCAATTGCTTGTTTTGGATCAGAAATAGTAGATATTCCATGCCGATTAAAACTTGTATTTAATACTACTGGCACTTTAGTTATTTTTCTAAATTCATTTATTAATGTCCAATATTTTATATTATCTTTTTTATTAATAACATGAACTCTTGAACTTCCATCAATATGTATTCCAGCTGGAATTATTTTTTTTTTATTTTTTTTAATGTTCAATGCAACTTGCATGTAAGGTGAGTCAATTGGCTTTTCCAAATAATCTTTTATATGTTCAGACAATATTGATGGGGCATAAGGCATAAACCAATCCCTTTTTTTTAATAGCTGGTTTATTCTACTTTTTGATTTTTTATCTCTAGGATCTGCTAAAATTGATCTAGCACCAAGTGATCTGGGCCCATATTCAGCATTTCCCTGAAACCAGCCTACACAATTACCTTTACTTATTAAATTTGCAGCCTTTTTTTCTATATTTGTTTCATATGAATATTTTATTCGCGATTGATCCAATAACTTAGAAATTTCTTTTTCTCCAAATGATGGTCCTAAAAATGGGGACAATAATTTCTTTCTAGTTTCATTAAGTTTATTTGGCTGAACATAAAAAGCTTGACCAAGTGAAAGGCCTGCATCGCCAGAAGCCATATTAAAATAATATTTATCAAAAATTTTGGACTCTAGAATATATTTATTTAAGGTAACGTTTTGAAAAACTCCTCCACTCAATACAATATTTTTTGATGAACTCTCTGATCTAAGCAACCTGAGTAGTTCTAATATTTTCTCTCTAAAAACGAATTCACCTGTTGCAGCAATATCTTGCGGAAGATACTCGTAACATAATCTAGAGATATTATTATCAGAAGGATAGCAATTCATAAATTTACTTCTATTATATTCTCTAGGCTTAATTTTTTCTAAATTTAACTTAGTCACGTGGTATCTTTTTCGATCAAAATAAATACCTTTCTTACTAACTTTTAATAATTTTGAAAATTCAGTAGCAAGTTTTTCTTTAATTGTTCCATAGCCAGCAAGACCAGATACTTTGCCACTTTCATTAGCAGCGAGTCCTAGAGCATCAGTCAAAAAAGCATGAAAAGATCCTATATTATTTGTTCCACTAGCCTCATATTTAATATGAAATTTTTTATTTGAGTACTTACCAAAAATAAAATTTCTGTTGTCACCAAAATCTCCTCCACCGTCTAAACATAAGAACATACTTTGTGAAAATTTTGATCCATACATTGCAAGAGACGCATGTGATATTTGATGTGGAAGAAATTTAACGTGTTTTCGCATCCACGATTTAAAATTTAATTTATTACCATTGTAAGCTTTAACAATCGTTGTAAAAAAAAATTCAAGCGAATTAATTTCAATTTTAACTGGTTCTGGAAATACCCAGATATCTACCTCACTTGGTTGAATCTTTAATTCCTTGAAACCCATCATTAAACTTCTTTCGGGGAATCTTACTGTGCCTTCATTTTTTATTCCCGTTAATTTATCTTCCTCATAAGCATAAATTTTATTATTCGATAGTATTGATGCATTATGATCGTGTCTATCTTGCAAGTCATACGGACATGGATACATTGAGGCAATAATCATTTTATTTAATTTTTTCTCTCACTTTTAACTAAATTATGCTGTTCCAGTAAAGAACATATTTCATGGCAAATATTAAAATTTACACCTATTATTATAGAAATTTGAATCAGGTCATTTGTTCCATCAGCATATGTAATAAAGTTCATCAAATTGCGTCTTCTTCTATCTTCTTTTTTTGTTGATATTTGCGAGTAAAGGCCTCTTTTTCCAAGTTGAGGTTCACACTTGACCATTATCTTTGGAATTCTGTTTATCATCAATATATTGATAGTTTCTTTTACTAAATTGTATCCTCCGAGTAATCCTTCTTCAGAAACAAATGATAAATTATCAAGTGAGGTATGGTATTCTTTATATTCTCCATATTTTGTTCTCATTAATGATGCTATTGGAAGGTCAATACCTGGAGAATTGTATTGCCTTTCGTCACTTCCTCTTTCTAAAAAAGAATAAGTTTTATATTTTAGATTAAGATTTTTGAATGCTGAAGTGGCAGCTCGATCTGAAAGTGTATTATTATATTTAGTAGGCAAAAAAGAATAGCTTTTATTATCGCCGATACAAGTAAGAACATAACCAGCAATAACATTTTTTTTTAACTTTTTAATATTTTTACTTATATAAGCAATAGAACCAATAGTCTCTGGAAGAAATAAAAATCTAATTGAGTAATAGTTTGACAATTTTTGAAAATATTTAATCAAATACGTAGCCACAACTGGTCCAGACAATTCATTATTAGCCATAGAAGGATGGCAAATATAAGTTGATATTAGTATCTCCTTACTAGTTTTTCCTTTTAGAAAAAATTCTCCAAATGTAAGCGAGCCATTATGTTTAAAAGAAGAGTCAATTACTATTTGAAAGTTCTTTGATTTATTAGACTGAATTTTTTTTTTCTCTTTATGAGTCACACAAAAACCCCAATAATCATTATAATAAGATGTTACATAAGGGATTGCATTTGGTTGGCTTTGCAATGAATGTAAATGCTCTAAAAGCTCTTTTCTATCTACTTTTTTATTTACTGGTATAGAATACGAAACAAGATGCAAATTGTTTCTTTTAAAATCAATGATTTTATTATTTTTTGAGTCTAAGACGTATGCATTTTTTACATTCCATTCTGGAGGAACAACCCAATCAAAAACTTTAGTGCCTGACTTAATTTCGTTTATTTTTAATTTTGGGATTTCTTTTTTTAGAATATATAGAGTCTTTCTATTGCCCATGCCTGTTATACTTCTATATATCGGATATAATTTTTTTAAGAGACTTAACATCAAACTATAATTCAAATAAATACTGTTTTAATATTTTTTTATCTAAAGATATACCAAGTCCTGGCTTATTAGAAAGTGTAATTATACCTTGCTTTATATTTAATTCTTCGTTTAGTAATTCATCACGTAATGGATTGGGAATTGTACATTTTTCAACATATTCAACATCTCCAATTAAAGACGAAAAATGATAATTAGCATAATTAGACACTCCATTTGCCCAGTTATGAATTATGATTGATTTATTTAATTTTTTAGTGTCTCTAATCATTTGATAACTTTGAAAACCAACAAAGTTTACATCTGGTTGAAATACATCAAATGAAGAATTTTTACACCATTCCAAAATTTCTTTGTTTGAAAATAAATGTTCACCACAAGCAATTTTACATGAAGTAATTTTTTTAATATTACTGTAAGAATTTAAATTTCTACTTACTGGCTCTTCTAAAAAGAAGAAATTATACTCTTTGCATAAATCTAAAATATATTTTATATCTTCAATTTTTTTTAATCTGCATCCAAAATCAATCATAAGATCAAAATCCTTGCCAACAGCCTCCCTTATTTTAGGAATAATTTTACAAAAACTATTTATATCAATATCGGGGGGATTTTTTAATCTCTGTGTATGACTCATATTTTTTGGAATTGGGGGCCTGAATTTCCATGCGCGATAACCTTTATTTTTTACTGAATGCGCCTCATCTATAAGGAAATCAATTTTTTGATCATCATAATACATTCCTCCACTTGCATAGACTTTTTGATTGAAATAACTATTATCTTTTTTATCGACATCAAACATTTTCCATATAGGAATACCTTTCTCCTGCCCATGTAGATCTAAAATTGCTTGTGATAAAGCTGCAATAATAGAAGCATAACCTCCTTCTGAAATTTTTGATTTATTAATTTGAAGGGTACCAAGATCATTCCAAACTTCACCTATATTTTTTTCTACAATTATTTCGCTAAGATATTTTTTTACGAAATTTATACAATTTTGTAAATTGTCTCCGTAGGTTGAAGGTTCTCCTAATCCCGAAATACCATCTTTTGTTTCTAATTTTAAAATAAAGAAGCCTTCGTTGAAGAAAGATGGAGATGCTTGACTGATTAAGTTGTTTTGGTCTAGTTTTAATGTAATTATTTTAATCGAAGATATCTGCAGATTACTATGAATACTACTTGAATAATTAATATTCATAATTTTACTTTGTAAGTTTTTTTAGTAAAATATTTGAAATTTTTAAACTTTCTAAATCTCTTAATTCAATTGACTCAATCGGATCATCTACCAAATACTGATCAATATCATCTAATCCTAAAGACTGGTCCCTTATATATTGAGGATAAGTAACAAACCCTAAGCCAAATAAACTTATTAAATATTCTTCAGTTTTTAGGTTTCTTGGCACAAAAGGACTTATCGCTTCCAGCTTAGAGTCTTTCTTAAGCCAAATCGATTTCTTCTCAGGTTTAACGGCCATCAAGCTTTTGTTTCCATTTCTTACAAATCTTTCTATCATTTTACTTATTGTTTCGTTCTGTCTGAAAGGATATGTTTCTTGAGTTAAAAGGCATACATCTGGAAAAATTCCTTTATTTTCTAGTTCATGTAATGCATATTTGTACACCTCTACTATATGTGTTGACTCGCTTGATAATCGTTTAGGTCTTAAAATAGAATTAATTTTTTTATTTTTTCTAAATTTCTCATAAACAGATTTGTTATCTGTAATGACATATACGTCATCTACAAATTTTGATTTAATACAGTGATTAATTGTATAGTCTATCAGATTTTTTTTATGAAAAGTTCTTAGTTTGCCCATAATAGGTATCATTGCAATAATATTTAAATCAGAAGGCTGAAAAGAGGAAGGTCTTGCAATTTGGTGAACGCGGCTAGAATTTTCTCCTTCAGAACAACTTTCTAAGATTTTAACAATATTTGTTCTTCTAATTGGATTATCATCATGATGTATACCATGATAATGATAAACACTGGCACTCGGCTGATAATAAAGTTCATAACCCTTAGAAATTACATCGTATCCCCAAAGTCTATCCTCTATATGAGGTGTGACCGAATCAAAAGGAATTTTCTTCCAAACTTCTTTTTTAATAGCACTATTGGCATTATGAAAATATGAGTCCTTTTTTTGAAGAACCGGATCTAGCCCAAATGTTGTTAATAAATCTCTTTTGTCCCTATCTGAAGAAAAAGACATTGGCTCTTGCCTGCCATACACACCTACAATTTTTTTATTTTTAAGAGGGTCTACAAGATTTTTTAACCATAAATTACTTGATGGAATACAATGACCTGAAAGACAAACAATTACATTCCCCTTACTCTTCTGGATTCCTAAATTAATAGCTTTACCAGGAAAAAAATTTTTAATTTTCACAATTTTACATGGATAGTTTTTAACCTTTTCTAGTGTTTTATCGTCACTGAAGTTATCAACGATTATAACTTCAAATTTAATTTTCTTTTGAGCGTATACTGCCTTCAGGCAGTGTTCGATCCATCTTTCCTCATTCTTAGTTCTAATAATTATTGATGCTAATATTTTCATCATTCAGCACTTTCCTTAATAACTTTGAACATTAATTCTGCTTTTTTCCAATCTCCTTCATCATCTATATCTAAAGCTTTGTACTTTTCAATATATATGTATGAAGTCTTAGCTTCGAATACTTTCTTGTTTTCTTTTAATGCTTTATTTTTTATCCAAAAGAAGGATCCTGTGTCGTGATAGCGCTCATCAAAATCATTGGATCTTCTCTCAATGTTTTCAGGGTAAACCATTTTTAACATATTGTTATCTATAATTTTCAGGGCTCTCATTATTGGATAATCATATGACGTTACCGGGACGGCAAAATCAGAGTCCTCCTCATATAATTTTTCAAAACAATCTGAAATATCTTCTTTTTCCATTAATGGTGCTGTAGCATAAGCGCAACAAGTATATTTGGCCTCAATGCCCTCATTAATTTTTAACCATTCAACAGCATGTTCAATTACAGGAAGAATTCCAATTAAATCATTTGATAAATTTTTAGGCCTTATAAAAGGAGCTTTAACTCCAATACTCTCGACGAAACTTTTGATATCAGGATCATCAGTAGATACAATAATATGATCAAATAATTTTGATCTCTTAAGAGTATTTATTGTATATTCAATAATTGGAGTTCCACAAAAACTTTTAATATTTTTTTTTCTAATTCTCTTACTTCCACCTCTCGCAGGGATTATTGCAACTTTCATACTAAAAAAAATTTTTAATGATAGATATTACTTTGTCTTGTTCTTTAACTGAGAGACTGCAATAAATTGGTAAGCTTAATGCCTCAGAATAATAACTTTCAGAATTAGGATAGTCTTTCACCCTAAATTTCATTTTTTTATAATATGGATGACGATAAATTGGGATATAATGAAGATTTAATTTAATCTGATGTTTTAAAAACAAATTATATAAATCTAAATTAGTTTTTTTTGTCATAGTTTTATTTATTCTTATTATATACAAGTGATTTGAAGAATAAGCAATTTGCTCCTGACTTGTCATTTTTAATGGTAGACCATTTAGTGCTTTAAAATATTTCTCTGCTATAAGTTTTCTCTTTTTAATAAATTCATCAACTCTTTTTAATTGACTTATTCCTAATGCTGCTGAAATATCACTCATTCTATAGTTATAACCAAGATCAACTTGTTCATAATACCATGGAAGAACTTTTCTTCCTTTTTTACATAGTTCGACGTTTGAGATTATTCCATGAGTACGAAATTCTCTTAATTTTTTGAAAATTTCTTTTTTATTAGTAAGGGCCGCTCCTCCCTCACCTGTTGTAATTGATTTCACTGGGTGAAAACTAAAAACACAAATATCACTATACTTTCCACATCCAACTGGCTTTTTTTTATATATAGAGCCTAATGCATGACTTGCATCTTCTATTATTTTAAATTTATATTTTATAGATAATTTTTTTAACTTTATCATGTTGACTGATTGTCCACTCATGTGAACGGGAATTATAACTTTTGGAAGTTTTTTATTTTTTTTTGCTTCGGTGAGTTTTTGTTCAAGTAAATCCAAATCAATATTTGCACTATCTTTTTCAATATCAATTAATTCAATTTTGGCACCACAAAATAAGCCACAGTTAGCTGAAGAAACAAACGAAATAGCAGAAGTCCAAAGATAATCATTTTTTTTAAGACCAATTGCTAAGCAAGCAATATGCAATGCCGAAGTACCACTGTTTACAGCAACAGCGTATTTAGAGCTTGTGAACTCTACTAGTTCTCTCTCAAATTTTTCTACGTTCGGACCTTGAGTTAAATAATCAGACTTTAATACTTTTATTACCGACTCTATGTCTTTTTTATTTATTGACTGCCTACCGTATGAAATCATAACTGTGTTTATTTATATGATTGTATCTCTTCTATGCTTAAAAAATGTGGATTGTTTTCTGAATTATATTCGTACCCCTGCTTAACTTTTTTTCCTTTTTCACCTAATGAGTTAACTTGATAATTATAATTTTCGTAGAAATTTATTGATGGAGAGATTACAAAATGATCGTCAAATTCAATTGTAAGGTGTGAGTCGTCGGCAGGGCACATTACTTCATAGATTTTTTCACCAGGCCTAATTCCAATAATTTCGATTTCCCTATCTGGAGCGAGCGATTTTGCTAAGTCAACAATTCTAATTGAATTAATTTTAGGGACAAAGATCTCTCCTCCTTGCATTCTCTCAAAACTTTTTAAAACAAATTCAATTCCCTGATTAATGGTTATCCAAAACCTAGTCATTTTTTCATGAGTAATTGGTATTTTATTTTCAGTACTAGAAATTATATCTTGAAAAACTTCAACCACTGAGCCTCTAGAACCAACTACATTACCATACCTAACAACTGCAAATCTTGTTTTAGCATTGCCAACCATATTATTTGCAGCTGTAAATAGCTTGTCAGAAGCAAGTTTTGTTGCTCCATAGAGATTAATTGGATTTGCTGCTTTATCAGTAGATAACGCGATCACTTTTTCAACATTATTTTCTATTGCTGCAGCAATCACGTTTTGAGCACCATTTATATTTGTTTTTATGCACTCATTTGGATTATATTCAGCTGCAGGTACTTGTTTCAATGCAGCAGCATGCACAACAATATCAACGTTTCTCATTGCTTGTGAAAGCCGCTCTTTGTCTCTAACATCTCCTAGAAAGAATCTCATGCAGTCTTTGTTAAATATTTTCTGCATTTCAAACTGCTTTAATTCATCTCTCGAAAAAATTATTAATCTCTTAGGTGAATATTTATTCAAAATAATTTTAATAAAATTCTTACCAAAAGTACCTGTGCCTCCAGTAATAAGAATATCTTTATTGTCAAACATAATTATTCAGTTAAATTACTTTCATGATAAAGACAATCAAAAATTTTGAATATCTTCCTCTTTTAATGGCGTGCCTGCTTCAATATCATTATTGAATTTTTTTCCGA
>MDTG01012836.1_pt1 | contig 40382 bp, 40 predicted proteins | sample 811421 | NCBI WGS metagenome assembly MDTG01 (sample SAMN05326645, study PRJNA326480) | marine metagenome | isolation source: seawater | place: Pacific Ocean: South East | collected 2011 | reverse complement strand
TATTTTATTTGAGATTTATAATTTTCTAAATAATTTCTCAATTCATCCTGATTTAGTTTCGAAATTTCAAAATTTTTGATAATTTTAGAGTCGAATCTTTTATACTGTCTATCACCAATATTTATTGCTGGGGTCCCAAAAAGTGGTGCTTCATAAATTGCTGAACTAGAATTTCCAATTATAAAATTAGCATTTTTTAGAAGAGATAGAAAATGTTCAAATCTTAAACTTCTTAATTTTTTAAATTTTCTTTGATTTAATGATTTATAAATATTTAAAATTTTAGAGCTTCCTGGATCATTATTTGGATAAATGACAATAAAATCCTCATTTAAAGATTTGCAAAAATTTAATATTTTTTTTGTCTCTAATTCTAATTTATCTACCTTTGAGGTAACGGGATGCCACAATAAAATAGAATACTTATCAAATTTTATGTCATATCTACTCTTTACAATAGAGATTTTAGGTAATTTTTTTTTTAATATTATATCAATATCAGGTGAACCAATTCTAAATATATTTTTTTTATTTTCTCCCATTGACAAAACTCTTTTTTCAGCAGATTTTGTTCCAACAAAATGGACATGACTTAATTTGGTAATTGAGTGTCTTATTGAGTCATCTATGGTTCCTGAGATCTCCCCTCCCTCAATATGGCCAGTGAGTATATGATTTAAAGCACCAACTGTTGCACAACCTAAAGCTTCAACTCTGTCACCATGAATTATTATCAAATCTGGTTTTTCTAAATTTACAATTTCACTGAATTTTTTAATTGTTTTATATAAAATTACTTCAAGCTTATCATTAGATTTTTGATTTTCAAATTTAATTACATTTGATTTAAATGATTTTGTAACCTCCCTGTAAGTGCTTCCAAATTTTTTTAGCAAGTGCATACCGGTAACTACAATTTTTACTTTAAATTTAAAATTAGCTTTGGTAATTCTTATTAGCGATTTAAGTTTACCAAAATCAGCTCTTGTAGATGTGACGAATATGACTTTTTTCTTATACAACATCTTTTTTTTTTAATTGTGTATTTTCCTTAATTTTTTTTTTTGCAACTTTCCCATATAAATTTGAAAGTTGATGTGAACTAAAGTGTCCTGTGCCAGGTCTTTTAACCCATAGATTTTTTTTTGAAAATTTTTCGCCTTTTTTAATTTCTTTTAAAGATATAACCGAGGAAAAAGCAAAATTTCTAGTCACTTGCTCTTCCTTTAAGCGAGTCTTATTTCCTTTTAGTTGAATACAGGTTCTATCAACAACATTTATTAAATCTTTTAATTGTTTTTCATCTATTGAGGCGTTGATATCTGGACCGGAGATTTTTTTTTTATCATATACAAAATGCTTTTCTATAATTTTTGCACCTAGAGAAACACCAATAATAGATGATAATAAATCAGGCGTATGATCTGATATGCCTATAGGGATTTCAGGGAAATTTTTTCTCATCTCAATTATTGAATTTAGTCTAAGATATTGATCTTTTGATGGGTAAAGATTAGTTGTATGCAAAAGAGCAAATTTAATTTTTTTCTTTTTTAAGAAATTATAAGTTTTGGAAACTTCAATTAATGAATGCATCCCTGTGCTTACTAATAAAGGTTTTTTAAATTTGCAAATATATTCGAGTAGTGGAAAATTACTCATCTCACCAGATCCGATTTTGAAAGCTGGGACCTTAAATCTAACAAGTCTGTCAACAGCTAAACGTGAAAATGGAGTGCTTATAAATATCATTTTTTTTGATTTTACATACTTAAGTAATTTATATTCCTTTTCCTCATCTAAAGAAGATGACTTAATAATTCTAAAAATATTTTTTTTTGAATTTCCTGGTTTAATCTTTTTCGCCTCTTCGGACATTTCATCAATTGGGATATGTGTTTGATGCTTTATTATTTTTGCACCTGCTCTTTTTGCTGCATCTACGATCTTAAACGCGGTCTCTAATGAACCATTATGGTTAATACCAATTTCAGGTAATACAATTGGCTTAGATTTTAAACTTATCTCTAAACTATTAATTTTAAACATTAAATACTAAGAATTATCAAACTATTTAAATTACTTACATTTTTCTTGAAGATATTAAACATTATTATATAAAATATCTAATAACAATCAAAAATTCTTGTAATTAAAATATTACTGACAAGCGAAATGGTGTCTGACACAATCCTAATTTTATCATGTGTCTATTTTCATTTAAAAAAAAAAATTAAATTCTATTTAGAAAATTTAAGTAACTTTTTCAAAATTATAGATATAAAAAAATATATTTTTACAAAATTTAAAAATTCAAATACCGGTTATTTCAAGGATAATTCTTTCAATGAATTTATAAAAGTAAATAAAAAATTTTGGTCAAAGCAACAAATAAATATAAATAGTAATGACACTATATTGATGGAAAGCTTTGTAAATCATCCAGCCTATGCCTTATCAAATTGTGTCCTTGCAATTTATTTGAAAAAAATCTACGGAAAAAAAATAACAGGAGTCATTAAAAAAAGTAATCTGCATGGTAGAAAAATTTTTGAGAGTTTTCATATAGATAATATTATCTTAATAGAGGAAACAAATTTTTTACAAAGAATATTATCATCTTTCATTTGCCTAAAAATTTTAAAAAAAAATAAAGAAATTAAAAACTTTTTAAAAATTAAATATAAGAATACGGATGTGGGATTGTCAGCTTATGATTCTTTCATTAGATATACTGGAATCTCAAATCTTGATGAAATGAATAATGAATTATTTTTTTTTCTCACTGAAGCTGTTGCAGTATGTGATCAATTCGAAAAAATAATAAAAAAAAATAATTTTAAAATAAGTGTTCAGGCTGAAACTTCATTTTTGCCACTAAATTGTTTATTTCAATTAAGTTTATTTAAAAAAATAAATGTATTCTCAAGATTGGGTGTGGAAAATCTAGCTGTAAGAATTTATAAAAACTTTAAGGAAAGATATCTTTACAGAGATATAATTTCAAACAGTTTATTTAATTATATTTTTAGAAAGGATAGGAAAAATTTAATATTAAAATATGAAAGAATACAACAAAAAAAAATTAAAAGTGGATCATTTGGTATTGATTTAAAAGTAATTTCAAAAAAGAAAAAGAAACCAATTATAAATAGAGATGAATTGAATAAGTTATTTAATTGGAAAAACAAAAAAATAGGGGTAATTTTTTTACATCACTTAATTGACAGAAATTTTCATAATGGACCAAGAAAGTATTTCACAGATAATTATTCATGGGGAAAGTATGTTTTAAATCAGTTAAAATATTTAGATAACTATAATTGGATTATAAAACATCATCCAACAGAGCAATATTATAAATCAAAGGTAAATTTAAATAAAGAGATCAATTTTCTCACAAAAAATTATCCAAATATCAAATTATTTCCACAAAATATAAGTCAAATTTCCTTGTTAAAAATTGCAGACCTTTGTGTTACTTCGCACGGGAGTGCAACTCTTGAATATATAGCTAATGGCACACCTTCAATATTTGTTGAAAATTCTTATTACTCCCATATGAGATTTGCAAAAAAATTTAGATGTACAAAAAAACAATTAAAAAAGTTTGAAATAATTAAAAATTTAAAATCCCCAAGTTTAAATGATATTCAAGAAGCAAAAGCTTTCATTTATATAAAATCTGAATATTTAAAATCTAAATCATCATTAATAGCAAAACATGATATATCCAGAAATCAAGATATCAACGATTTTTGGAAGAACTCAATTAGATTAGTCAAAAATTTTAGTTATGATAAAGATGAAATGATGCAAATGCTTAAAATACAAATTAAACAAAATTTGAGACATACAATTAACAATAATAAAATCAAAATTGAAAATGTCTTAAAAAATGATTAATTAAACAAAATTAAAAAAATTATTCGTTTATTTATATGGAAAAGAAATATGATAAAGCCTGGGATCTATCTTATAAGAGATTACAAAATAATCTTAAGTATCCAAATGAAGAAATAATAAAGTTTTTAAATAAATTTATTCTCAAAAAAAGACTAAATAAAAAAGAAAAGGTAAAATTTTTAGATTTAGGTTGTGGAAATGGGAGAAATGTAAAATATATTTTAGAAAATGGATTTAGTGTAGTTGGTATTGATTTATCCAAAATAGCAATAAATAACACAAGAAAATTACTCAAAAAAAGTAAATGCAATCCATCAAGGTACAAATTGATAAACATTGGCTCTGATGATTTCAGATGTAAGACAAATTTCTTTGATTATATAATTTCAGATTGCACTTTAGACTCAATGCCTGTCAATGAGTTTAAGAGAACATTAAGATTAATTTATAATACAATTAAAACTAATGGATTAGTTTATTTAAATTTAATCAATATTAAAAGTGTAATCCATAAAGGTAAATTTTTAAATAAATATGATTTTTTAATCAATTCAAAACACGAAAAAAATACAATTCAATCATATTTTGATAAAAAAAGAATAAAAGAAAGTTTCAATCAATTTGAAATTGTAGAGGATTATGAAATAATTAAACTTAAAAATAAAAAAATACTTGATGCAAGATTTCATTTAATATTAAAAAAAAAGATTAAATGAGAATTAAAGAAAAAATTCGCTATTTAAAGAGAACTGAAATAAATAATTTGCAAAGTTTTATAAATTCAAATTATTCAAGAAGCCATATTTTATCAACTAATAAAAAACTGATACATTTTTATTACAATTATAAAAAAAAAAATAACCTAAGCATTTTAGGATATTTTAATGATAATAAACTATTAGGTATAGCAGGAATAATAAGACAAGATAATTGGGAAAAAAAACCATCAAAAAACTATTTCTTATCATTACTTGTGAAAGACAAGTCTTTAAAAAAAGAAATTACATTTAGTTTTTTTAATTTTATATATACAAAAATTAAACCAAACTTATTTGTTTGTTCTGGCTTTAATAAAAATATAAAAAAGGTTTATAAAAAAATTGGTAAAATTGCAAAATTTTCTCATTTCTATATTTATAATGATAAATTTAAAAATGGTTTAAGTAAAAATTTAAACAAAATCTCAATTAAAGAAAAAGACAAAATCAATAACATAAAAATAGAGGAAACCATTTCTCTAATCAAAACTCCATATTCAAAATATAATCCCGCAAAGTCAAAAATTTATTTTATTAATAAATACATAAAAAATCCATTTTACAAATATACTTTTTTGAATATTAAAAGAGATGGTAAAACAATATTTTTTTTTGTAGTTAGAAAGATTAAGATTAAAAATAAACCTAAAATAATTAGAATTGTTGATTTTTGTGGTAACCTCGATAAAAAAATTTATGTAGGAAACATAATAAAAAAATATCTTGAAGTTAATAACTTTGAGTATATTGATTTTTTGTGTATAGGATTAAAAAATCATTTATTAAAACGTATTGGTTTTAATTTAAAAAAAACAAATCAATTAATACCTAATTACTTCGAACCTTTTATAAAAAAAAATATAACGCTTGAGTTGTGTATCTTTATAAATAATTTTAAAGATTGTATATTTTTTAAAGGAGATGGTGATCAAGATAGACCAAAATTAATATGAAAAAAATTAGAATATCATCTACATCTTATCTTTTTCCAAGTGAAACATCTTGGGATATCTTAAAAAAAAAATACGATACATCATTTTCAGAAATTGGTGCTTTATTCGATTTCAAAAAAAAAACATTTAACCATGAAATAATATTTTTTTTTCTACCCGATATTCTTGAATATAATGATTTAAATAAAGATAACTTTTCAAAAAATAAAATAAAAATTGAAACTTTTTTAAAAAAATTTGAAACCTATTTAAAAAAAAATACAAATAATATAATTTTTGCTTATTCTGAATTTTTATTTCATAATCAAATCAAATTCTCTAGAAATATTAGATATTCATTGGAAATTAAAAATTATCTATCTAAAGAAATAAATAAATTAGTTTTAAATCATAAAAATATTTACCGAGTTGATTTAGATTATCTTTTTGGGAATTATGGTTTTAAGAAAATTTATAGTGATAGAAATTTTTATTTAATGAATTGTAGACTATCTTCATATGGAATTAAAATATTATCAAAAAACATTCTTAAATATTTAGAAAAAATCGATATTGCATCAAAAAAACTGTTAATACTAGATTGTGATAATACGTTATGGGGTGGAGTTTTAGGAGAAGATGGCATAAGTAAAATTCAAATAGGACAAGATGGAATTGGTAAGGCTTTTGCAGATTTTCAAAAAGTAATAAAAAATCTTAAAAACCAAGGAGTTTTATTAGCTATAGCTAGTAAAAATAATTTATCTGAAGTTAAAAAAGTGTTTAGAAAAAATAAAAATATGGTGCTTAAAGAAGACGACATTACAATTTTTAAAGTGAATTGGAATGACAAAGCTACAAATATTTTAGAAATTTCAAAAGATTTAATGCTTGGATTAGATAGTTTTGTTTTTTGGGATGATAATCCTATTGAAAGAAAAAAAGTTAAAAAGAAATTAAAAATTGTTAGTGTTTTAGAACCAAACGATGACGTATCAGAGTGGCCAAAACAATTGCTTGAATTTGATGGATTTACAAAATTTAATATCTCAAAAGATGATAAGAAAAAAACTGAACAATACAAAAAAAGAAGTAACTTTATTGAAAAAAAAAACTTGGTAAACGATGAAATTAAGTATCTTAAAAGTATCAAAATAAAACCTCAAATACTAAAATTAGATTCTTCAAATATTGATAGGGCTGTACAAATGTCTCAGAAAACTAATCAATTTAACTTTTCCACAAAAAGATATAATCACAAAGGTCTTCAAACATTAAAAAAGAAAAATCAAATTCTTTTAATTAAATTAAATGATTTATATGGAGACCACGGGATTGTATCGTTAGTTATATTGAAATTAAAAAAAGATGTTGTTTTTGTTGATACGTTTTTACTTAGCTGCAGAATTCTAGGGAGATATTTAGAAAACTGGATACTTAAAAAAATTCAAGACTTTGCAAAAAAAAATAATGCAAAATACACAATAATTGATTTCAAAAAAACCGAAAAAAATAATGTGGTGCAGGAATTTATAAAAAGACTTAATCTAAAAACAAAAAATAACAAAATTATTTTGGAAAACAATCATTCAATAGAGATGAGTAAGATATATGACTAAATCTAAATTACAAAATTTATTTCTAAAGGAATTTAAAGAAAAAAAAAATTTAAAGAATTTTTCAAAGATTTCTATGTCAAACTATTCGAAATGGGACTCTATTTCACATATAAAATTAATCATTAGAATTGAAAAAGAATATAAGATAAAATTTAAAATAAATGAAATCTTTAAGTTAAATAATTTTCACAAAATTTCAAATTATCTCAAGAAACATGCTAAAAATAAAAAATAATCAAATTTATATTGTGATGTACCATTATGTGAGAAATTTAAAAAAGTCTTATTACCCAAATCTTAAAGCGTTGGAATTACAAAAATTCAAAAAACAAATTAATTTTTTTAAAAAAAAATTCAATATCCTAAGTTATTTTGATTTTTTAGAAATACTCCATTCAAAAAAAATACCATCCAAACCATCAGTGCTCCTAACTTTTGATGATGGATACTCTGATCATTTTGAAAATGTTTTTCCTGTGCTTTTAAAGAAAAAAATTTCTGGAATCTTTTACACTCCAATTGTTACATTTAAAAATAATAAAGTCCTAGATGTAAATAAGATTCATTTTATATTAGAAAAAGAACCAAATAGAAAAAAAATTATTAATTTTATTGATGAAAATCTTAAGAAATATTTAAAAAAAAATTTGAATCAAATGAACATTGATAGAATGAATTTATTTAATAGATGGGATGATAAGGAAACGACTCTTATTAAAAAATTACTTCAGGATCACCTTCCTGATAAAATTAGAACAAAAATATTAAACAAGTTATTTGAAAATATAATGAATGAAAATGAGTCAAGTTTTTCTAAAAAACTTTACCTAAATAAAAAAAATATTATTGAAATGAAAAATAATAAAATGTTTTTTGGTATTCATGGATTTAATCATAAAAGGCTAGCTAAATTAAATTATTCTGATCAGAATGATGAGATATTAAAATCTATAAAAGAATTCAAAAAATTAAATTTTAAAACAGAAGATTTGTCGATATGCTATCCATATGGATCATATAATCAAATGACAATTGAAGTAATAAAAAAATATAATATAAATTTTGGTTTAACAATAAAGGTGAACTACATAAATAAAAAAAACCTATCTAATATTTATGAACTACCGAGATATGACTGTAATGACTTTTTAAAGTTTTAATTTATCAAAAATATAAAAAACCCCTAACTACTATTTAAAATTTTTAAATCTTCAAACGTATCAATGTCTAAAGAATTTTTATTATTCATTTTAAAGATATTAGGTAATTTTTCATAGATAGTTTTGTTTTTTACAAAGTAACTCAATTTAAAAAAATAAATAGCTCCATTGTATGAATAATTTTTTTTATTGTAAAAATGTTTTCCTTTTTTATTGTTATATAGAATTATTTTTTTTTTTATTTTAATCTTTTTTTTATAATAATTTCCTGAGTGTAAACATTTAAGTTTATATTTTAAAGCTATTGAAATTGTATTGTTTATATCACTATCTTTTCTTAATGGACTTGTTGGTTGTAAAATTAAAATATAGTCATTCAAATTAAAACTGTAAATTTTATGTAAATATTTTATTACTGTTTCTGATCTTGTTTTTTTGCCTGATATCCTTGATGGTCTTTTGTTTATAATTATTTTTTTTGAAATTTTTTTCGCTACATCAATTATTTCTTTGGAATCTGAAGACAATATTACACTTGTTATTCTTTTTATCCTTAAAGATTGTTTTAATGTCCAATAAATTAAAGGTTTATTTCTAAACAGTCTAAGATTTTTTTTAGGAACTCTAAATGATCCATATCTTGCTAAAATAATACAATTAATTTTCATTTTATTATATTATTAACTAAAACTTTATTATTAAATATTAGTTTTTTTTTTTAAATTTTTTATTAAATTTTTTTCAATACTACAAATCATTATATTTAAATTTATGTTTTCTTTAATTTTTTCATTCAAATTTTTACTACTTAATATTTTTGTTTTTCCAATAATTTTGTTTATAAAAAATTTATTATTGTCAATTATACCATCAATTTTTATATTATTCACATAACAGATTTTGCTAATAATTTTTGAAACCTGATTTGCACAAAATAGATAGTTTTTTGATTTACTATGATTTGGAAATTTTTTTATTACCTTCTCCACTTCAGAATTTCTGTAAAGGATTAATTCATACATAATTTTTCTCTTTTTTTTTATGAAATAATTTTTTTTTAAAAAATGAAATTCTTTACTATCTAACTTAAGATTATTCATTTCTTCAAATAATTCTTTATTCTTGTATATAAAACTTGAATATTTCTTTATTTCTTCATCGCTAGATGAAAATATGTTTAAATTGAAATCTTGTAGTAAAAAACTAATTCTTGATAAAATAAAGATTAAATTAGTCTTGTTTATTTTATTCTTATTTAAATGAATTAATTTAATTAAGTCAAGAATACATCTTAAACATGAGTTTCCGAGGCTCATTCCAATAGATTTACCTAATGAATTTGGTGTTTCCGTTGATCTTGCATAAATTGGTTTAGAAATTATTTCAAAAGCTTGGCTAAGATTGATTAATTTACTCACAAATATTTGATCTTCATAAAGTCTTATATTTTTAAAAAATAATTGATTTGCTAGAATAAAGTTTCTCTTACAAATAAAATTCCAACAAGTAGGTCTAAAGTGAAAATTATTTTTGATGTGTTTAGCAAAAAATTTAAATCTTTTTTTACTATAAGTAATTGAATTATGGTCAATTTTATTGTTCCTAAGATCTATTGATTTTATAAAGTAATAATCTTGTTTATTATTAATTACCTTTTTTTTTAAGTTTATAAGGGACCTTTTTAATAAAATATCATCACTATCCAAGAAAATTATATATTTTCCATTTGAATTTTTTATTCCTCTGTTTCTAGAAATTGATACTCCATAATTTTTTTTATTTTTTAAAATTTTTACAAACTTTATCTTTTTTATAAATTTATTCGCAATCTGAAGGCTGTTATCTGATGAATTATCATCTATAATTATTAGCTCAAAATCATTTATTTTTTGTCTTTTTATGCTGTTCAAGCATTTTTCAATAGTTTTCTCAGAATTATAAACTGGTACTATTATACTAAATAGAAAATTCATATTAAAAAAATTTTAAAAGTAGTTTTTATTTATACTCAGTATATTCTAAAGGCTTCTTAGTTTGCTCTGCAGCTTTTATCCATTTGGTGCTATAATCACGGCCATTGCAAAAATTACAAGCTGTTAAATATTCCTTATTATAGCATAAATTATATATTTCATTTCTAACCTTAGACAACTCACTTGTAGGATGATTTAACTCCACTATATCTGTTTTGTCATATGGAATAGCTTTGAGGTTTGTGGCGTTAGCTGAAAATGGACATCTATATAATTTACCATGTAAAATCGATATTAATTCATTGTTGCAACAATTATCAAAGTCATGAATTAATTCTTTCTCATTTTTATTTTGAAATGGAAGTATTTTTCCAGAGTCTTGCCATTCATTGCAGAGGTTAGTCGAAAAATTTATATTTTCTTTTTTGAATACCTCAATTAATTTATCATGAGCTAAAGATGCTTCATTGGCATAATTTGTTATATCAACAATAACTTTATGATTTTTTAATGCCTCTAAATTCTCATTCTTTGGAATTATTTTAGCATTTGTATAAACTATTATTCTCGAGTCATATTCATCTAATTTCTTGATAACTTTATGAAGTTCTTTATGCATAAAAGCATCTCCTCCTATAACTCTAAATTCATCTAATTCGTCAACAGCTTTCATAAAATTATCAATTGAATAAAAAAGATTGTCCAGATCAGTATGCATAGGTTTCTTATAATATTGCATTAAATTTGAACAATTTTTACATTTAGCTGAACATCTCTCTGTAATCTGAATATCAACACTTTTAACATGTAAATAGTTTGATCTTAAATATTTTTCCTTCTTACACATTTCAACGTAAAATTCTGCCTCTCTTTTGAGTTTTAAAATTGGAAAATCTCCCCTGCCACCTTTAATTTCTAAAGAAATACTTTCATCGTTATAAAATTCATCTAAATTAGTTTTTTCTATGATAGATGAACAATCTCCAATGTTAATAAAATTTTCTTCTTTAAGTAAACTATAAACAGATCCCAAATATTTGTTGCTCACAAGTATATTAATATTTCTATCTAATTTGCAAAGGTCGCTAGGTGTAATTACTTCAAGTCCATCGACTATTTCTCCCTTTCTTCTCACGTCGCTATCACAAAAAAAATTTACACCAATATTATTTTTTCTAAGGTAGTATAGAGAAATTTTTCCCATCAATCCCGCTCCATAAAGCACCAAGGTATCCGAATTTTTACCAAGATCAGACTTTAAATTTTTTAAATTTATTTCCATATAACTTTTATTTAATGTTCAATTATTGAACAATTTAATATAAATACAATTAAAAATCTATCTTATATTTATTAAGTATTTCAACACCTTTTTTGTATGAACTATAATCAACTATATCGTCTGTCTCAAATGAAATTTTAAACGCTTCTTCCAAGGCAGATATTAGTGTCATGTGCCCAATTGAATCCCATTCAGGAATTTCATTATATTTTAAACTATCTTTAAAATCATTTTCATTAATTGACAATGATGAAATAAAAACTTGTTTGTACTTTGCTTGATTACTCATAAAGATTTATAATTTTGCAAAACAGTTGTTACAATTTTTTCAGCTGAAAGTCCATTTTTATTTTTAAGATAAGAGTAACTTCCACCCTTTGAGTAATGATCATTTACTCCTATAAATATTTGTTTAGGTCCACCTCCAAGAGAAGATTTATACTCTGAAATTGCACTCCCTAAACCTCCAATAATATTATGTTCTTCTATACTTATTAATAATTTTTTATTTAAAGATTTTTTTACAGCGTCAGTATCAAGTGGTTTTATCGTATGCATATTTATAACTTCACAGGATATTTTTTCTTCTTCTAATTTTTCAGCAGCTTTTAAACTTTCATATACGCTTGCTCCTGTAGAAAATATAGTAATATCCGATCCATCTTTAAGTTTTATAGATTTTCCAATTTTAAACTCATAATCTTTTGAATTAACTATAGGATTGTTTGAACCACCTGTTAATCTAATATATGTTGGTTGATTTAACTTGACTGCAGCTTCGAGAGCTTTGAAAGTTTCTAAAGAGTCTGCAGGAGAAATTATAGTAATTCCAGGTACTGTTCTTAGTATTCCAACATCCTCTATACAACAATGAGTAAAACCCAATGTCCCTAAAACTAATCCACTTGCAATTCCAACCATACACACTTTGCTATTCATATAACCAAGATTAACTTTAATTTGTTCGCAACATCTTAATGTTTGAAAAGGAGCAAATGTAGTAGTAACAACATTAAAATTTTCACTAGCCAAACCTGCTGCAACACCTAGCATATTTTGTTCGGCTATCCCTAGATCAATATATTTTTCTGGAAATAATTTTCTGTACCTATCTAATCCTGCAGAAGTAGAAACATCACAAGTTAATACCATTAAGTTATTTATTTTTTTTGCAAGATCTAATGCTGCTATACCTAAAGTAGCCCTAGGCCCGATAGTTGACCAAACTTTTATATTTCTTTGATTTACCTCCACAATAATTAACCTAATTCTTTAATTGCTTTTTCATATATAGATTTTGTTAACACAGAATGATGCCAGTCATTATTATTTTCAGAAAATGAAAAACCTTTTCCTTTAATTGTTTTTGCAATTAACGCTTTCGGTTTATCTATTTTTTTCATATTCTCAAAATAATTTATAAGTTTAGGTATATCATGACCATCTAACTCCGTTGAATGCCAACCAAAACTAGACCATTTTTCTTTTAGATTATTTGAATTCATTATTTCAGAATTAGTTCCTGTTTGTTGGAATCCGTTATTATCAATTATTACATACAAATTATTTAGTTTAAAATTTGGTGCTGCCATTGCTGCTTCCCAAATTGAACCTTTATTGCATTCACCATCACCTATAACTACGTAAATTTTATTTTGTTTTTGTAGTTTCTTTAATGCAATCGCAACTCCAATACCTATGGAAAGACCCATGCCTAATGAACCGTTTGAAAAATCAATTCCTATTTTTTTGTTCAATACTGGATGACCTAAAAGGTTTGATCCATCTTGTTCAAAAGTTTTTAATTCCTCTTTTGAAATATAACCGATCTGATTTAAAACTGAATAATATGTCAAACAAGCATGTCCCTTACTTAATATAAATCTATCTCTATCAATCCAGTTTGGATTAGATTTATCAAATCTCATTTGAGAAGCAAATAGTGTTGAAACTATCTCCACTATTGATAAAGCACCACCAAAATGCGAACTATTTGCACCAGCCACTAAAGCCATTTCTAAAATATTTTTTCTACATTCATACGCAAAGTCTTTGACTATTTTTGTTTGATCTTTTTTACTCATTACATTCCACCATCAACTCTAATATTTTGTCCTGTAACATAACTAGATAAATCTGAAGATAGAAATAAAACAACTTTTGCTATTTCTTGAGGGTCTGCTATCCTTTTTAAAGATAAATTTGACACAACGTCTTTTAAAGTTTTTTCTGAAGTATTTTTGCTCATCATCTCAGTTTCTGTCAAACCAGGAGACACCGAATTTACTCTTATATTAAATCTTCCAACTTCTCTTGATAAGGTATGTGCTTGAGAAATAATTGCTGCTTTTGTTGAAGAATAAGCATTTCTTCCGATTGTGTTATCTAGCGCAGAAGTAGATGCAATATATACAATTGATCCTCTTTTTTTTTTGATGATTGACTTTAATATATATTGAGTAAACTTTGTTAAGGAAAAGTAATTTATCTGAAATATTTTTTTAAGATTGTCAATTGTTGTCATCTGAAAAAGAGAATTATGGATTATTCCAGCGTTATTTATCAGAATATCAATAGTTTGATTTGATTTTAAAATGATTTGAGCTGATTTTTCAACACTTTCCTCAGAATTCAAATCAAGTTCAACTGGAAATATGTTTGTATTATTTTTTGTTTTTAAATCATTTATAAGCTTTTGAAAGTTTTCATCATTTTTTCTAACACATGCAAAGATTGTTGCACCATTTTCTGAAAATATTTCTAGAATTTTTTTTCCAATTCCTCTGTTGCAGCCAGTTATAACTGCAGTTTTATTTTTTAGAAGCATTACTTAATTAATATAATCGTCTTTAGAGAAAATATCTTCTGCAAGAGCTGGTTTAAATATTGTTTGGCCACTTTTAGTCATAAATTTTGATATAAATTCTTTATCCTCACCAGCTAAACATAAATCGCTATGATTTCTGAAATACTTAATTCTAAATCCATGATCAACGATTTCCTTAAGTGGTCGTTTAAAGATATTTCCAATTTTAATATGAACATATGGGCAAACTAATACGTCACCTATTGGAGTAATATACAATCTATTTACAGTAGTACATCCTAATATTTTTTCATGATTTTTATCAAAAGGATTCCAAACATTTCTTACAAGGTTTTTATATTCTTTTCTTATTTTTCTTAAATACTCTCTATCTTTCTCATCACAAATTATTTCTTGAGCGGAGTGCCACATTCCTGATGGCACTGCTACATTTAAGAGAGTTTTGTATCTTTTTTGTTTTGAATAATCTAGTAATTGCTTAAAATGTTCTGTGTTGGCATTATAATGACCAACAGTGATATTAAGATAAGGATCCATTCCAGCATTTTTAATATGTTCAAGTGCTGCTATAGCTCTTCTCCAAGAGTCTTTTCTTCCTCTTATTTCATCATGAATTTTTTCATCCATGCTATCTATACTGACTGAAACTCTGCTCACATTAGCTTCTGCCAACTTTTTTGCCATTGACTCATCAAGATAGTATCCATTTGTGGTTAAATATAAATAAAATCTTTCTGGTCTTATTGCCTCTAAAACCTTGAATAGTTTTTTTGGTTGCAACAAGAGTTCTCCTCCTTGTAAATCAAATTCAAAATAACCTAACTCATCAGCTTCATCTGCTAATTTTGCTATTGCGCTATAATCTAAGTATTCTTTAACGTGGTCTCCTTTTGGAGAGTTTGTAAAACAATATTTACATCTTAAATTACAAGCATTATTAAAGTTCAAATCTATGCCTCTTGTTTTAGTTCCTACTTGTCCATTATTTTTTTGAACATAATCGTAAAAATCTTTTAGTTTTTTTACAAGCCGTGGTTTTTTTAAAAGAGATGATGAAATTGGCATTTTATTTTTTTTTTGTGTATTTTAGAAGCTCGTCAAGTAGTATCAAATTAAAATCTGCTTTGCAAGCTATATGGTTATTTACACTTCCTTCACCATAACAACTTGCAACACCTCTTTTAAAATTAATTATCTTTGTTTTGATATACATCCTGTCACCTGGTAAAATTTTTTTTAAAAACTTTAAATTATTTGCCGAAGAAAGATACATTACTTTTCCTTTGTTATTTGGAAGTGACAAGATTGATAAAGCCGACATCTGCACTAGTGCCTCGATTTGTAACATACCTGGTACATTAGGATCATTAGGCCAGTGCACTTTGAAAAACCATTCATTATTTGAAAAATCTTTATATCCTTTTGAGCTAATTCCTGGAATAACTTCTTCAGCATAATCTATCATTAAATATGGATCTCTGTTTTGTTGGTAAATTAATATTTCTTTTTTATCTAAACTAAGTTTTCTCATTGTATATCGATTACTCTTGTCAAAATTTTATTTATATCATACCCATCCCAAAAGAAATTCATATTTAAAGACTGACCAATAGGAACTATTCTATCTATCCCCTGAAGTTTATTTTTTTTAACAAACTTAGAAATGAAAATTTTTTTTAGTCCAAAATATGTTAACGTTTGATATTTTTTATTAATAAACTTATTTATTTTTTCAAGTTTATCTGTTTCAAATTCATAAAAAAAACCCCATTTACCTCTCATTTCATGGTTATTTTGATTTAAAGATTTTAAATTAATTACATGAAGGTTAGATTCAAAATTTACAAAGTTATTTAGATTTTTTAATTCAATGATGTCTCTATACAATTTTGTTATTTTATCCATTGAGGCAAAATGTGAGATATCATATTTTTTTTTTACTACCTCATTTAAATATTCCCAAAATTTTAATCTATTTTTTTTATCTCCTTTTCCTAACCAAACAACTAAATGTGGAGACGAGCATGCATTTTGATCTACTAAGTACGTATCATTGTAGAAATTCTCTACTAATCTTTTTAATTCTGAATTTTTAAGTTTTTTAAATATTTTTGAATTTATTACACAAAATGAATATCTGTCAGGGAAAGTAATATCTAAACATCTTGGATTTGAGGAGTGTTTTCTTACTTCTTGTATGGTTTTATCTCCTCCCCAAATAATTCTACCATCACTTAATTTTGATAAACTTTTTGTTATTGATTTATGATCCTCGTATCTAATAATATTAATCATTCCTTGGATCTTTTTATATTTTCTTAATAATATATTAACAGACTCACATATAATACTTACTTGTTCAAATTTTTTAGATGGAACTTTAATTATATTTGAATTTCCAGTAATCAACCCAAAAACAAGTGAGTAAGCAAAATTCGTTGGAATATTAGATGGAGTAATATGAAACAGTAAACCAATACCCAGTCTTATTTCTGTGCTTTTGAAATAATTTTTAAATCTATCTATATTATTTTTTCTTAACCAGAATGAAAAAGCTGCAACATCAGGGTACTTTTTAAGGGAAGCATTTTTACTTAACTGCTTGGATAAATCAGATAGAAAATTACATATAGTATTATCAAATGGTTCTAACGATTTATTAGAAAAATTTTTTGAGCCTACCAAAAATTGAATTTTTTTTGATTTAATCATTAAATATCACTACAGCCTCTAATTTCTGATTTTTCAGATCTCCCATGAACTTTGAATCTTTTTCCTAAGTTCTTACAATTACAATCATTCTCAACAATTTCTCCTATGTCCTCAGTTAAAATGATATGCCCTGGATAACTTTTGGGTAATATTGATATAAGTTGAATAAAACCTTTTTTTCCAGGTGGAAGCACTTTCATATGTTTATCTCTAATTATTACATCAGAAAAAATTGAAGTTATGAAACAGGAGCATTTTTGACATTCAATAAATATCGATCCTGTTTGTTCTATCAAACCATAATAGTTATAAATTTTTTTTAGGTTTAAAATATTATTTAAATTTGTTTTAAATTTTTTATTATTTATCTTAATTTTTTCCATTTTCTTCCAGCCTCCTCCATGTAATAAAATTCCTTTTTGAAAATTGTATCTAAATTTTTTGCTATTTAATCTTTTTATTAAATAATTATAAATATTGTATGTAAATCCAAAGATAAAAAAAGGTTCATCACCAAATTTTTTTAAAAATTTATTAATTTTATTATAATTAATCGTATCATCTTGATTAATGATATAGGTATATTCTTTTCCGAAAACTGAAAAGCCATTTATAGCGGCGATTTTAGCGTTAAAACTACTTCTGTTAATCTTTGAGATTTCTTTTTCTACAATCATCATTGGTAATCTTTTTTCACCTAGAATAGAATTCATTATTTTTGTTAATACCTTTGTTTGATTTTGAGCATTTTCTTTATCTAAAAATATCTTTGATAGAATATTTTCTGAAGTACCTGAGGACATTAAAGTTTTAAACACATTTTTTCTTTTAACACTAAGCAATTCGTAATATTTAAAAAGTCTTACTGGTAAAAAGGGAAAATTTTCAATTTTATTATTATTTTTATCTGGTTTAAAATTAAAAAATTTTAATATTTTACTATACTGTAAACTTTTTTTATAGTGGTGTTTAGTCAATTCTTTAATATTATTTAATATAAATTTCTTTTTTTTTTCTCCAGAAAAAGCAAACGGGTGATAGTCAAAAATATTTTCTTTTTTCATAATTTAAATTGTATAAATAATTTTTCCATTTTTATCTCTAGGAATTTTATTTTCCTCGAAAAAAAATATTATATTTTTTTTTAAGTTCAATTTATTTAAAACTAATCTTTTTATTTCATCAATTTGATGAGTATATTTGGAATAAATATGGATTTTTCTGTCATCTCCAATACAAGTACAATTTAAGAAATTTTTACTATCTAAGTATTTTTCTAGTTCTCCCAAATCTATTCTAATTCCAAAAGGCTTGATTATTCTTTTTGTTCTGCCTGTTATATAAAAAAAACCATCTTGATCCTTATAGGCTAAATCACCTGTATTAATATAATTATGAATTTTTTTTCTTTTTAAATCACTTAAGCTATATGCATATCCAAGCATAATGTTTTTCCCTTTACAGAATAATTCTCCAATAATATTTGGTTTCTTAATAATATTTCTTTTTTTATCCTCCAGCCACAACTTGTTATTTCCAATTGGTTTTCCTACACTTTTAATTTTTTTATCTAACTTTTTACTATCTAATATTGTAATTCTTGGACCTGCCTCGGTCTGGCCATACATAATATAAAACTTAATTTTTAATTGTTTGGTTGTTTTATGCATATATTTAAGTATTTCAGAACTTAATTTGCCACCTGCCTGGGTAATATGTTTTAAATTTTTAAAATTAAATTTATGAAAATTTAATTTTTTTAACATTTCATAAAAAAATGGGACACCTCCAAAATTTGTTACTTTATATATATTAATCTTATTCCAGAAATCTTTATCAAACACAGTTTTTTTATTTAAAATTATTGTGCCTCCAACACAAATATGTGTATTAATTTTTGTTAATCCATAAGTGTAGCTCGGGTTCATTGTTGTAATTGTTTTATCGTATTTATTTAATTTTAAAGTTTTAACTATATCTTTAGTGTTTATTTCAATACTTTCAAAAGATTGCATAACAAATTTTGGGCTGCCCGTTGATCCTGATGTAGAAATCAATTGAGCAAGTTTATTATTATTTTCATAATTTAACGATTTTTTATTTTTTAAAATTTGAAGTCTATTTTCAATTTTTACTGTATCATAATCTTTTCTTTCATTGTAAAAACTTTCACAATCGAATATAAAATTAGGCTTATATATTTTTACTAATTCGTTGATCTTTTTCATTTTTAATCTTGAGTTTAATAAAAAAATAATTGATCTTTTTCTTAGCATTGCATAATAAGATGCTAAAAATTCATAACTATTATCTGCTAATAAAAATATTCTGTTTCTTTCTTTTCCAATTATATTTTCTATAGAATTAATTTTTTTTATAAAATCTTTATATTTAATAATTTCATTGTTTTCAGTTACAACCGCATCATAATTTGAAAATCTGTCTAGTTTATCAAAAAAAAATTTTTTATTTCTAATTAAAATATTTTTCTTTAATTTTTTGTATAAATTTTTTTGTGCCATTTAAGTTACCGTCGGGTTGCAGATTATTATTAATAAAATCATTATATTTTTTAGACTTGGTTGTATTTTTAATCTTCTCCAGAAATTCATTTTTATTATTAATAATAAACTCTTGATTTAAATTTATTTTAATTATTCCAGTTTTTGGTGGATAAATAGCACTTAAACCTGTAATAGATTTTCCCATTAAATGGTTTTCAAGAACTAAAATTTTTTTTCTAAGCAAAAAAGCATCAACAATTGAACTACTATCATAAAAAAAAGTTATGAATGATTTATATATATTTTCCTTTGTTTTATACTTAACTACTTCAAAGTCTTTCATATAATATTTAATTTGCTCTAAATTCGATGATGGGTGAACGCATACTGTTACTGGTTTTCCAAATGTATTCGAAATTTTTTTTAAGAAACTTTCAAGTGTTTCGTATATTTTTTTTACTTTTTCTTCAGGTATTCTTCCTGAGTAAAGAACATTATCTTTGTGATTAATATTTGTATCAACCATTACAATTTTTTCTTCTGAAATATCTAATGAATTAGACTTATTTACATCATGAGCCAAAGAATTAATTAAAATAAATTCTTTTGTATAAAAAAAATTTAGAAATTTTATTTTTTTTGAAAGTTTGTAAATAAAATTATTAATTGCCTTATCATAATTTTTTTTGATTGAAAGAAATCTTAAATCAACCTTTGGGAAAATGTTTAATATACTTAGTAAAATTACAACTTTATGAGGAAAATGTTTTAAAAAATACTGTAAAATCAATGATCTAGTCTTTGGATAAAAGGTGGTCTGAAAATTTCCAATGTTCTGAAGATAGATCATTTTGGAATTAGTTTTTTTTAATAAATAATGAATTCTAAACTCTCTCCAAAATCTACCAATATTACTATATATTATTAATTCTTTATTTTTTGCAAATTGCAAAAATTCTTCAGAATTTTTTGGATCAAATGTAATACAATTTGGGGGAATATTTTCTTTAACTTTTTCAATATTAATTTCTTTTTTTTTTGAAAAAAATTCCAGTCTTTCTGAATTAATTAAATAGAAATCATCAAATGATTTTGAAATCTCATTTAATATATATTTTTTTTGGTTTAAATATTGAAAAATACCATGAAATGGCGTTAAAAGGCATAAGCATTTTTTTTTTTGTTTTTTTTCCGACATTTTTTTAGATTGCGGTCCATCCTCCGTCAACCATAATCATAGAGCCAGTAATATATGAAGCTGCATCAGAAGATAAAAAAGTAGCTACAGAAGCAATTTCATCGCTTCTTGCTAATCTTCTTAGAGGAACTATTTTTTTATAATTTTTTAAGAATAATTTATTTTGATGATCAAACACTCCTCCCGCACATAAGGAATTGACTCTTATATTATATTTTCCATAATACGAGGCCATTTGTCTTGTAAGATTATTAATACCACCCTTAATTATTGAATAAGTCATACTCTCTGACATTTTAGTTCCTTTATAAATTTCTAAATTTTGTCCGACAATTCCATATATTGAACTAAGTTGAATTATAGAGCCACTTTTTTTATTTTTAATCATGGACTCTGCTACTAATTTTGCCAACCAAGAAAATGTATTCAAATGAATTTTTATATTCTTATCAAATGATGAATATTTAATTGATTTAAATGAGTTTTTATTCCAATCTTTAGTTTTAGGATAGCTTGAATTTATAAAAACATCTGGTGTACCATATTTTTTAATTAATTTAGAATAATTTTTTTCAATCTGATTACTATTAGATACATCCATTTTATAAAAAAAAATATCATTTTTGTAATTGGAGTCTTTATTTTTGTTGACCTTGTCAATATTTACAACTTTTGAATCTAATTGAGCTAGTGCTTTACATATTTCTGATCCAATCAGTCCAGATCCTCCTAGAACAAAAATAGTTTTTTTCTTAAGATTAAATTTTTTTATATAGTTCATTTTTCATTAAATTTTTTACAATTTTTAAATCATCTTTTGTGTCTATATCTATTCCTCGAAAACTTGGCATTATATAAATTGAATTATTTTTTAAATACAAAGTATCGTATTTTAATAAAGTTTTTCTTTTCCAAATATAAATCGAAGCATTGATATCATAGCATTTTGGTGCATCTTGTCGTCTCTTAATTTTTGAACCAATTCTTAATAATGGTTTAACTCTCCTCTTTTTATCTATCACTACTGCATTGAAATATGGATTACTTCTTGACTCATTTGCACTAAATAACAAATCTTTCTTTGTTGACAAAAATTGTTTATAAGATTTTTTAATATCAGAAACTAATCTTAGAGGTGCAGTTACATCCAAATCAAAAATAAAATCAAATCTCTTGTTAAAATATTTTTCCGATAGAATTAAAGCATGTCTAATTACCGGAATTTTGGGTGTAGTGCTTAATGATAAATTTTTTGGCCTTAAAAAAAATTTTTCTATTCCATATTGAGAAGAAATCTTTTGAATTTTTTTTGAATCTGTTGAAACAACTATACGATCAAAAATTTTACTTTTTTGAGCTTGTCTTATAGTATAATAAATTAGTGGTTTTCCATTAATTTTTTCTATGTTTTTATTTTTTAAACTTGTTGAGCCGCCTCTGGCACAAATTACACATAAAGTATTCATTTAGTCCCTAAATTATTTAATTGATTAATATACTCAAAACTTCCAACGTCTATCCAATCTGATTTATCAATTGGATATGTTCCTACTTTTAATTTCTTTTGAATTGCTTTTGTGATTAATTCATTAAAATCAAAGTATTTATTTTTTGGTATTATTCGAAGAGCCTTTCGGTTTATAATATAACAACCCGCACTAGCTAAAAAACTAAATTTGGGTTTTTCCTCAATCTTTTTTAAAATTCTATTTTTTCCTATTTCACATACGCCATATGGAATTTCCAAATTGTTAACAGCACTAATTAGCGAAATATCGTTTTTGAAATCTTTATGAAATTTTAAAAATTGATTAAAATCTGTTTTAATAATTGTGTCACAATTTATAACTATAACATCGTTTATTTTTTTTTTTAGAAGCAAACTTAAACTACCTGCTGTACCTAATTGTTTTCTCTCATTAATATAAGTTAAATTTATTGACTGTTTCTGATGTGAAAAAAAAGTTTTCACTAAAATAGATTTATAATTTATTGAAATAAAGAATTTTTTTATATTATAAAGTTTAAATTCATCAATTATGTGTTGAATAATAGCTTTGCCTTGTAATGGTATCAGTGGCTTTGGCAAAATATTAGTTGATGGTCTTAATCTTGTTCCATAACCTCCAGCCATTATTACTACTGGTAAATTAATTTTTTTAATCTCATCTTTTTTTCCAAAAAAATTGAGATCAATTATCTTCACGATTTCCTTTTTTTTATTTAAAATAGGAACATATGGATAACTTTGATTTAGAAGAGTTTTTTTAATATCTCTTAAATCAAATTTTTTTTCATAAAAAAAATAAGGACTTCTATTAAATATTTTATCTATTTTTTCAGATAATTTTATTTTTTTTAAAATAGCATTCCTAATATCACCATCACTTAATGTTCCTAAAAATCTATCTCGAGTATCAATTACAATTAAACATTTCAAACTATTTTTTTTTTGAGACTGCATTGCTTGTTCAATTGTTTTATTTTTGTGTATTTTATAATTATCAAACATAACTATTAATTTTTCTTCTTTTTTTTAAATTTTCCTAAAATTTGATTTAATCTTTCTTCATTTGATCTGTTATCACAAAATTTTGTTCTATCATAAGGTTCAAATTTTTTATTAAAATGTTTGGCCTTACTTACATCGTCAACAACAATTCTTATTGTCCATCTTATTTTTTTTCCTTTATTTGGTATCGAATAATGAAGATTAAATGGTGTGAAAATAAAACAATCTCCTTCTTCAAGTTTATTAAATTCTACTTTTTTAAATTTTTTTGTATATTTTAAATCTACTTCTTCATGAGCATTGATTTTAGATACCGAATGTTTCACCGGCCCAAGTTTGTAAGACCCCTCATACAAACCCATTCCTCCAATATCATTACCACCAGTGATTGGAATCCAAATATTTATAGCATGGTAGCTTGCAAATACAGTTCTAAGGTCTTGATGAATATTAAATAGAAACCTTTCTTCATATGGTTCTACAGCTAATATCCCGAAATTATTTATTATTGGATCTTTAAATCCAATTCTTTTTAAAACTGCTAATAATTTTTTTTGATACAATAATTGTGGTATTGAATATATCTGACACAATGCTTTAAATATATTTGATCTCAATGTTATTGATTTTTTAGTTATCTTATTAAAAGTTTTATCTAATTTTTTATCAATATCATAATCATTAGGAACTGATACAAAGTTACCCATAACAGATAGCATATCTTGTTTTATTTTTTTAATTGATTTTTTCTCAATAATTTTTTTTTTGTGAATAAAGCCTTTTTTATTAATTAAAATCATAGTATTTAATTAAACTTCCTAAAAACTGGTTTAATAATATGACCTTTAATGTATTTCTTTGGTCCAAACTCTAAAGCTTTTTTGTAAACTTTAAGGGTCTTCTCTAATGCTATTAATGTTTTTTTTAGAGTAAGATTGTTGTGCCTATATGATATTGAGACCCATGGCATTAATATTTTATGCTTTAACATTTCTTGAATAAAAAGAGTTCTAAATTCCAAACTTGGTTTGTTATCTTTGTCTAAACAATTATATATCGGAGAACATGCAATCCCAGAAAAATAAAAATATTTTTTTATATTAAGCCTCTCTGCAATTCTATTTGCTCCTTGAATTAGGGCTTCACCGTATTCCCAATTCTTCTTAATTACTTTTTTATTTTTTAAATATTTTACTGTTTCAATAAATGCAGATAATCCATTCATTTCAGCACCATGAGTTGTAGACAAAAGAAATACTTTTTCTTGTTTTTTATTTGTTATCGAACCCAGTTCCATTATTTTCCTGTTTCCACAGATTGCAGCAACTGAAAACCCATTAGCCATTGCTTTACCAAAAGTTGAAAGATCAGGTTTTATATTATAAAAATTCTGTGCTCCTTTAAGATCCCATCTAAATCCTGTTATCATTTCATCTAAAATAAAAATAATATTATTTTTTTTACAAAGTTTTTGAACACTTTTTAAAAAATGATTCTTTTTCTTAAAATTTCTGTCACATCTTGATTTATGACAGCAGCTTGTCTTATTATCAATTTTTGGACATGTTGTACTTGAAGGTTCCAATACAACACATGCAATTTTTGATTTGTATTTTTGTATTTGTTTTTTTAAACTTTCAATATCGTTATATTTAAATTGTTTTGTCAGTTTTCTAGTCTCGTTTGTAACTCCTCTAGGAACATTTGTTGATCCTATAAACCAATCATCGTATGAAAAAAATGGATGGTCAGCACATCTTAGAATAATTTTTTTTCCAGTGTATGCCCTCGCTAACTTAACAGCAGCTGTTACAGCCGTAGATCCATTTTTCGTAAATTTAACCATATCTGCACTTTTAATTAAAGAGGTGATTAACTCAGCTGCCTTAAGTTCAATTAATGAGGGACGTGTTAAGTTATTTCCTTTAAATATTCCTTCGATTGCGGCTTGATCTATTTTTTTTTCAGAATATCCAATATTTATTGACCTTAATCCCATTCCGTAATCAAGATATTTAGCTCCATTTTGATCATAAACATATACGCCTTTTCCTCTCTCTAAAATTGCAGGAGTATTTGCTGGATATGTGTCGGCTCCTCTTGAATAGGTATGTGATCCCCCGGGTATTACTTTTAATAATCTATTTGTAAATTTATTTTTAAATTTCATAATTTATTTTTTAATAACATAGTCCTCTAAAACTAAAATATCTAATCCACATGTGTTGAAAGTTCTTATTGCATCTGAGGGTGTCATCACAATAGGTTCGCCATTAAGATTAAATGAAGTATTTAACAAAACTGGAACTTTTGTAATTTTGTAAAATTCATTTATTAAATTAAAGAACTTTTTATTAAATTTAGAGTTAACTGTTTGAAGTCGCGCAGTTCCATCTACATGAATTACTGATGGAATCTTATTTAGCCAACTTTTTCTCACAAATACTGCTTTTTCCATATATTCAACTTTTAATCCTTTTTTGATTTTGAAAATTTTACTTGCGTGGCTTTCAATTGTAGCTGGAGCGAATGGCCTAAAAGATTCTCTGTACTTGACTGCTAAATTTATTTTATCTTTCATTGATTTATTTCTAGGATCTGCAAGTATTGATCTATTTCCAAGAGCTCTGTGTGTAAATTCCATTCTATTTTGAAACCATCCTACTAATTGACCCTTGGCTATCTCATTCGCAATATATTTATGTATATTTGTAGGCTTATGATATTTCAGTTTATATTTTTTTAACAAAGATAAAATTTCTGAGTTTGTATAATTTGGACCAAGATAAATATTATTGTCTTTAATCATTTTTCTACCCATCATGTGATTCATTAAAAAAACTGATCCAACAGAAACCCCAAGATCATCAGGCCATGGTGGAATAAACTTTTTTTTATATAAACTTTTATCTTCTAACACTCCATTAAAAACACAATTCATTGCAGCACCGCCAACAATTATAATATTATTAGATTTTCCCCCATCTTTTTTAACAAGTTTTAAAAGATGAAATACTATATTTGTAAATGCTCGTTGTAGAGCGCCAGCAATATTATGATGTCTGGTTGTAATTTTTTTACCTTTTTTTCTAGGAGGTCCAAATAAATCAATAAGTTTTTTATTATAAAAATTTTTTTGTTTATCAAATAAATAATAATCAAAGAATGAGAGATCTAACTCAAATCCACTAGTTGTAAGTTTGTAAATTGACTTAAATTTTAGATCAAAATTATTTTTTTTTGTTGAAAATGAAGCTAGCGCCATTGTTTTCCATTCATCGTTATCAGGTTTAAAACCTAAGAAATCTGTGAATGTTCCATATAAAAGTCCAACAGAATGAGGATAAGAAATAGATTTTTTTCGTACTATTTTTTTTCCATTATAATAGCCTAATACACATGATTCTTTTTCTCCATGGCCATCGATGGTTAAAAAATCACATTTTGAAAACGGTGCAATGAAGATTGCTGATGCAATGTGTGACTCATGGTGGCTAAGATAAACTATTTTTGTATTACCAAAACTAACTGTCATATCCTTAGAAGGATCAGAATTAAGTGCCTTCATAACATTTGAAGGAATGTTACTAAGCATTTCTCCTCTCCACGAAATGTTGCTATCCCATCTACTAGAGGAGGAATTTATATTTATTGAAGGGTTCCAAGGTATGACAATTCTATCGAGATCTTTCCAAGTTATACCTGCTTTTTTTAGACACCAATTTGCAGAATTTATTGGAAATTGAGTAGTCCATTTAACTCTTGTAAATCTTTCCTCAGCTGATGCTGCTATTAGCTTGTTGTTAATCATTAGTGCAGCAGATGAGATGTGTGTCCAAGGATAAATTGATAAAATTTTCATAAATTCTAAATTAGGTCATCCATTTTATAGTTTTTTTTTGCAATTTTATTAATAAAGCTATGAATATTAAATGCTGGGGTACCGTAACCTGGTCTTTTCGTTGTGATATTTTTATGCGTAAACCTTTCTCCTTTTTTAATATTTTTAGAGGCTACCAAACTTTTCCTAACTATTTTTCTATTAATTTTTTCACATTCAAGCATTCTTTTTATTCCATCACCATTCATAATCTCATAAGTTCTAATACTATCTACCATTTTCTTAAATTCTTTTGGATCTAAAGAAGCTGAATGATCTGGGCCACTCATTTTTTTATTCAAAGTAAAATGTTTTTCGATTATTTTTGCGCCTTTTGATACTGCTATTAGTGGTGCTATTATGCCTTTTGTATGATCCGAATATCCAACTTCAATTTTTAGATCATTCAGCATTGTATTTATACATTGAAGATTAGCGAATCTATTCTTTACAGGATAATCAGTAACACAGTGTAATATCTTCAATTTTCTTTTTATAAATCTTAATTTTTTACTATTAGTTATGATAATTTTATTTTTGTTAATTTTATATATTTGTTTTTTGGCGATAGTATTAATTGCTAAAATAATTTCTTTCATATTACTCATCCCAGTTGACAAAATGACAGTATGTTTTCTAAGATTTAATTTATTTAAAATAAGTGGATTTGTTATCTCTCCAGAAGGAATTTTAATGGTATTAATATTTAAATTTCTGTAGAGAAAATCAATGCTTTCAGGATCAAATACTGATGAAAGAAATTTTATATTTTTTGCTTTGCAAAATTTTATTAAAGAAAAATAATTTTTTTTTTTTAATTCTAATTTTTTAAGCATTTCCAATTGAGATTTTTTATTTTTTGTATTTCTAATTTGATATGGTGCTTTCTTTGCATTTTTAGTTACCAATTTCTCTGCTGAAAAATTTTGAAATTTTACCACGTCTGCTCCGGATTTTTTTGCAGCTAAGATAAGTTTTTTTGCGATTTTCATTTGTCCATTATGATTTACGCCTATTTCAGCAATTATTAAAATTTTTTTTCTAGATGTCATAAAATTTTTTATTAACTAAATTCTTTATTTTTATTTTTTTTAAAACTTTTACTATCTTATTTGAAGACCCACCATCTCCATAAGGATTTTTACAATTTTTAATTTTGTTTATAAATTTCTTTGAATATATTTTTTTTATTGAAAAAATAATATTTTTTTTTTTTATTTTTGTGTCTAAAACGCTTTTACTTTTAATTCTACCTGATTGTCTATTCCCTAAATTAATTGTCGCTTTTCGAAATGAAGGCATTTCTAAAAGCCCACTTGAAGAGTTCCCTATCATACCATCTACTACTTTAAGAAATGAAAAATATTTTTTATGACCAAGCGATTTAAAAAAATATGAGTCGTCATTTTTTTTCACGAATTTTTTAATTTGTTTTATGATATCTAAATTTTCATTTTCTGCTCCAGGCATGGTAAAAAAGAGAGAGGTTTTTTTTAAGTTTTTCAGTGCACTTAATAATTCTTGAGTTTGAATTTTTGCGGAATTTTTGTTTAAAGTTTCAGGGTGAAAATTTATTAATAAATTTTTCTCAGAGAATTTAATATTTAATATTTTTTCTAATTCTGCTTTTGAGAATGTGGAAGTTGCTTTTATACTATCTACGCCCATACCACCAACGTCAAAGACTTTTTTTGGATTTTCACCAAGTTGTATTACTCTTTTTTTATAAATCTTATTTGCAACAAAATGAATTTGAGACAATTTTGTTATCGAGTGTCTAAATGCATCATCGATTAAACCATTAGTTAATTCACCACCATGTATGTGTGCTATTGGAATACAACAAATATGGGCTGCGATTGCAGATGCAAGAATTTCGTACCTATCTCCAAGTAAAATAATAAGGTCAGGCTTTAATTTTTCAAAAATCTTTGAACTTTCAAAAATATGAGCAGACATAATTTTTGATATTCCAATTGGATTAGATGTATCAATTTTTTTATTTATTTTTTTATCAATTTTAATTTTATTATTTAAAATATCGCGATAAGTATAACCATATTGTTTTGAAAAATGAGTTCCTGTTGCAATCAGTCTTGTCTTAAAATTATTTTTATTTAGTTTTTTAATTAAGTTTTTTAAAAGTCCAAAATCAGCTCGTGTACTGGAGATGGTAGCAATTTTAATCATTTTTTTTTAATATTAGTTGAAAAGACTCGGCGTATTTGTATCCACTCTCACTTCCTCTTAAAACAGCCAAAGCTTTTATTGAGTCTAAACTTCTCGGAAATGGATGCTTTTTGAATTCACTTTTGTAAATTTTAGCAAGCCTTAATTTATCTTTTAATTGATTTGTGATATTAAAATAAACATTGGGAGTAAATATTTTCCTTTTCACGTAACTTTGGTTTGTTTCTGATAATGTTTCATATTGATAACATTCTCTTACAAAAGGATACCTAAATGTTTTTAAAATATGATTTAAAGCATAAGTTGTAAAAAAATGATCAGAATGTGCATCATGTAAAAAAGGTGAGAAAATTGTATCTGGTTTTATTTTTTTAATCTCTAAAGATAATTTTTCAATTAATTTATTTAAATTTGATTTGCTAAGTTCGCTAGCAATAAAATCTAATCTAACTACTTTTTTAAATGCAAGTTTTTTTGAAATTAATTTAATCTCTCTTTCTCTCTGAATAATTTCTTTATTTGAAAAACCTTTATTCTTAATCATATTAGTTATTATTAGCCAGTAAATTTTCTTATTTTTAAATTTTTTCAAAACTCCGCCGCAGCCTAAAATTTCATCATCTGGATGAGGGGCAATTACTAAAATTTTTTTCATAAATACCTTGTATTATTAAATTTAATTTTTTTGTCAGTTTTTAAAATTCTAATAATACCTTCTCCACACTTAACATCAAAATGTGAATTGTGTTTTGATAAAATTTTTCCTGGTTCAAGATTACAATTTTTGTAATTATCGTAATTACTTATAATTTTACTTTTTATTATTTTAAACTCAAAATTATCGTTTTTAAAATGAGGATGCATGTAAGGTTTGTCTAATGCTCTGACTAAATTATGAATTAATTTTGCAGACATCCTCCAATCAATCTTGCCATCTGGATTTGTTCTTTTTCTCCAATAATTTGATTTAAAATTTTTTTTAAATTTAATCTTTTTATTATTTTCTATCTTGTCCATGATCTCTTTAATTTGATTTTTGGCTACATCCATAATTTTTTTATAAAGAATTTCAGCATTATAATTTTTTTTTATATAGACTGTTTTTTGGCTAATGATATCTCCAGAGTCTGGCTTTGAATTTTTTATAACAAAAAAACTTGATGCAGTTTTTTTTAAACCTAAAGCTAAGGACCATATTATTGGATGTCTTCCTTTATTTTTGGGTAATTCGCTGGGATGAAAACCAATGACATATTTACTTGGCAGATTAATAATCTTTTGTTTTAAAATTTGAGACCAGCCAAAACATAATATTACATCTGGTTTTTTTTGTTTTATCCATTTATAGGTATCAAAATCATTAATATTATTGACATATTTTGTTGGAATTTTAGAATTTTTAAATTCTGATTTTAGATTGCAAAAATCGTAATTTTCACTTTTTTTTAATGTGCAAATTCCAACAATATTTAATTTTAAATCTAAACATTTTTTCAGCAATACCTTAGAGCTTATAGCTGAACCAATAAATAAAACTCTCATCTTTTTTGTACTTTCATTTTTATTTTGCATTTTATAAATTATACAAATCAGACTTATAATATTTTAAATTTTGAGAATTTCTGAACCATTCGACTGTTTCGAGTATTCCTTTTTGAAATCCTTTTTTTCCAGAGTACTTTGGAGACCATTTCAAAATGTTTTTTGCTTTTTTGTTTGATGATATCAATCTATTTACCTCGCTTTTTTTTGGTCTTAGTCTATTTTTATCCTGTAATATTTTTATCTTAGGATTTGTAATATTTTTAATCTCATTTAAAGTTTCTCTCATACTAAAATCAATACCAGTTCCTAATTGAATTGTTTCTCCTATACATTTTTTATTACCAATAGTAGAAATAAATCCTTCTACTGTATCTGTCACAAAAGTAAAATCTCTCATTGAGTCTAAATTTCCTAATTTAATTTTTTTGTTTGATTTTAATATCTGAGTAATTACAGATGGTATAAAAGCTCTAAGTGATTGTCTTGGACCATAAGTATTAAATGGTCTTAAAACAACTGATGGCAAGTTGAATGATCTGTTATAAGATAATGTTAATTGATCCCCTGCTATTTTGGATGCAGCATATGGTGATTGGGCACTTAGTGGATGTTTCTCAGTAATTGGGATTGTTTGCGCACTTCCATAAACCTCGCTCGTTGATGTTTGGATAAACAATTCAGTATTACCATTTTTCGCAGCCTCTAATAAATTTACAGTTCCGTTAACATTAGTTGATATATAGCTTTGAGGTGATTTATATGAAAATGGTATAGATATTAGTGCTGCAAGGTGAAAATATATATCAACACCTTTTGTTTCCTTCAGAATAAGATTTTGATCACAAATATCTCCAGAAATTACCTCTAAATTTTTTTTTATACTTTTTGGAAATGTATCTATCCAACCCCAAGAGTTATCTGTGTTGTAAGGTACGATTGTTTTTACTTTATAACCTAAAACTACTAGCCTCTCTACTAAGTGAGAGCCTATAAAACCACCTCCACCAGTTACAAATATTTTTTTTTTCATACTGCTTGTTAGAATTAATTATAATTTGAAATATCTTCTCTAAGTTTTTTGTATTCTTCCATTTTTCTTTTCATAAAACTTATTGCCATTTTTGTTCTTTTTGATACTCCAACAGGAGTTAAAACATAAATATACCCAATTTTGTTTTTATTCTTTTTAAATCTATTTATTTTTATCAACCCCTTTTTATTCAAAGCTTTTAATAAATAGTTCATTTTACCCAAGCTAAAACCAAGCTGATCAGCAAGTTTTCTTTGGGTAACATTTTTACTCTTACCTAAAATATTTAAAATACTAAATTGATCTTGATCATTTTTCATAAGTGTATATATTTATGTTCAATAGTTGAACATAATATAATAATTTTAATATATCAATAAATATTTTATGGATAAAAATAATATTAATTCTCCTCAGAAAGTAGTTTTCTGTAAACTATGTGTTCACTCTAATCAAAAAGTTATATCTTCTCCTATAATCTCAGATGATGCACAACATTCAAATAGAGCAAGAATGGGTTTTGAAGATGGAGTTTGCCAAGGATGTCTTCAAGTCAGAAGGAAATATAATCAAAATATTGACTGGAAAGAAAGAGAAAAAAAGCTTAGAAAAATTTTAGAAAAATATAGATCTAGGAATGGTTCTTTTGATTGTATCGTGCCCGGATCTGGTGGTAAAGATTCAGTATTTCAAGCAGAGATACTTAAAAAAAAATATAATATGAATCCTTTGACTGTAACATTCTCACCTCATATCTACACCGAGGCAGGAATGAAGAATTTTCATAATTGGCCATTATACGGTGGGGTTCATAACTATTTATATACCCCTAGTGGTGATGTACATAGGAAACTTACTAGTTTAGCCTTCAAAAATCTTTTGCATCCTTTTCAGCCTTTCATTTTTGGACAAAGACATTTTGCAAGCCATATGGCTTTACTATTTAAAATACCTTTAATTTTTTTGGGAGAGTCTCAATCTGAAGCTGGATCTGCAGATGAAAAAGATGAAATTATGATGCCCTATAAGTATTGGTCGAAAACGAAAAATCAAAAAATATTAATTTCTGGATTAGAGTTAGATGAGTTAAATTCGAAATATAAAATAAGTGCTCATGATTTAAAATTTTACTTACCTAACGAATTAGATGATTTGGTGAAAAATGATATTCAAGTTCTTTATTTGGGAGAATTCGAAAAATTTGAACCTCAGGAAAACTATTATTTAGCTACAAAAGTATCAAAGTTCACAGGTAATGCAGAAAGAACTCAACAAACATTTTCAAAATATAGTTCTATTGATGATAAAATAGATAACTTTCATTTTTACACAGCTTATGTAAAATTTGGTTACGGAAGGTGCACAGAAGAAGCAACTAAAGAAATTAGACATGGCTATATAACTAGAGATGAAGGTGTACGATTAGTTAATAAATATGATCATGAATTTCCAGATAGATATTTTAAGGACTTTTTAGAGTATATTGACATCTCTGAAGAGGATTTTTACGAAACACTGGATAAATTTAGACCTGATCATTTATGGGAAAAAAAAGGCAATGACTATAAGCACTGTAAAAATTGGGTATTAAAACATAAAGTAAAGTAAAATAATTTTTTAAAATTTAAAATACTTTTGAATATTATTTAACTATTGGGTTTTATGTTAAAATAATACACTTTTAAGATGTTTTCCCTTGATATAAAATTAATAGTATTAGCTGTTTATTATATTTTTTAATAGTTCCAGTCCGTTATAACTACTCTTCTCCGGATGAAATTGAAATCCATGTATATTTCCCTGTACAATGTATGCGGGAACATAATTCCCAATATTACCCTTAATCAAATCTTTATTTACTGGACAAACCATATAGCTATTATTAAAAAAAAATTCTTTATTTTTAAAATTTTTATCTTTAAAATTTACTGTGTACCACCCCAAAAGAGGAACTTTAATTTTTTTTGCGTCTATTTGTTTTACCTCGCCATCTATTAAAGCTAATCCTTTTATATTGTTAGCTTCATCGCTTCTATACATAAGCAATTGCAAACCAAGACAAATTCCAACAATTTTTTTCTTTTTTTCATAAAATTCTTTTATAACCATATCAAATTTTAAATCTTTAATTAATTTCATTCCTAAAGAGAAGTGCCCATTTCCAGGAAGTATTAGAACATCTATATCTCTGTTAAAATCATTATAAGAATTTATAATAACTGTTTCACTAATCAACTTGCACGCGTTTGTTATACTTTTTATGTTGTTTATTCCTAAATTTAATATTCCAACTTTTTTCATAAAGGATTTATATTTATATTTTTTGAAATCAAAAATTCTTTAAGTTCTTTGATAGAAAATTTATTAAAATGAAGAGCTGTTGCAATAGAAAATCCGTCAATATCGTATTTTTCTAAAACATTAATAAAATGATTAAAATTTCCTGCCCCACCATTAATTACTTTTGGACAATTAAACTCCTCATTTGATACAATATTCAGTAGTTCAAGATCAAAACCATTCTCTATTCCATCATTATCTATGGAATTAAGGATAATTTCACCAACATTATATTTGTTCAATTGTTTAATCCAATCCGATAAAGTCATATTAGAATTTTCTCTTCCATGATCCATCATACAATAGTATTTATTTCCTATTTTCTTTACTTCTATTGAAACTGTTAAAAATTGACTTCCAAAAGTTTGAACAATTTGATCAATAAATTTTATATTCCTTAAAGCCTCTGAGTTTACTATTACCCTGTCTGCGCCACACTCCAACAAAGCTTTAATATGTTCAATAGACTTTATTCCACCACCAACACATACTGGAATATAAACTTTTTCAGTAATTTTGTTGACAATTTCATACAAGTTATCCCTGTTATATAAGGATGCAACAATATCAATTATATTAATTTGATCAGCACCATCTCTAAAATATTTATTCGCAAAATCTACTGGGTTGCCAATTTTTCTCAATCCCTCAAATCTGACACCTTTAATTAAAAATTCATTTTTAATTTCTAACTTAGGAATAATTCTAATTTTTTGACTGAATTGTTTCACAAAATAATAAATTACAAATCTATTGTGTTCTAAAACATTTTATTTTTGGTAATGTAATTTTTTTTTAAAAGAGCTAACAAATAATTGTCATGATATTTACCATCTACGTATTCTTTCTCTTTTTGAATGCCTTCCAATTTAAAACCAAACAATCTTATAGCTAAGTCTGATAAATTTTTTGAAAAAGTCCCAGCTTGTATCCTTCTAAAATTCATTTTATAGAAAGCATGTTTTATCATTAAATCTTGAGCTTCCTTGTAAACTTTCATTGAGTCTCTCAATTTTATGAAATCTATCAAAATTGATATATCGCAGCATTTTGAAAAGTAATCAAACCTAAATAAGCTGATTACACCAACTAATTTTTTATTTTTTTTTCTTAAAATACCAAGCTGAAGTCTTTTATCTTCATCAAATTTTTTATTGAAGTTTTTCTTATTTATAACGTTGTCAATTAAATATTTTATTTGTTTTTTTTGAGAATTTGGAAAAAAACCACTTCTGGTAAATTTTGTAAGCCTCTGATTGTTCATCCACTTATACCATTCTGTTTTTTTAACATGACTTTTATCCAGAACAATAAGATCAACAATTTTACCACTAAGAAATATATCTATTTTCATAAAAGTTAATTTGTTATCATTAATATTGTGGAGCTAATCGAGTAATACCTACTACTCTACACTTTTTTGATTTATTTGGGTTAGATTTGTGTATCAAATTTCCATCAAAAATCAGTAAATCTCTTATCTTAAGTTCAAAAACATCATGCTCATAAGAATTTTTTAATTTTTCTATGTTTTTTGGAATTATGCTTAAAAATCCTTTTTTCTTTTTTGTAAAATGATTCTTTTTAATTCTATTTATTTTATGAGATCTTGACAAGGCACTCATTGCACCATTTTCCAGATTTGCATTATTATAAATTGGAAAATGAAAGTGCATTGTATTTTTGTAATCTAAATAATAATTATTTTCTTGATGGAAATTATAAACTAATCTTTTATCTTTTGGTGGTCCAGGCAGTATAAATTGACCTAAATTTATTGAGGTTTTTTTTTTAAAAATTTTTTTACAAATGTCGTCAAATTTATTTATTAACATTAAATGTGATGTTGTGTTCCCCGCTGCTAAACAAAGTTTATAAAGTTTATCTTTATCTTTTTTGTGAAGTTTAATAATTGCCTCCTGAAATTTTAAATTACAAAATGATTTAGATAAATTGTCTAAATCTGTTTCAATTTTTTTAATCTCTATTTTTGAAAAAGCATTTTTAATACTTACCCACCCATACTTATTATATTGTGATACTATTTCATTTGATGATTTATAGTTTTTAGGATGTTTAATATTTAATAAGTTTTCAGTTTTCATTTAGTTTTTGTTGATAAAATTGCAATATCTCCATCACCATATAAAACTCTCGATATTAAGTGATCATATTCATAATACATTGGAGCAACTAATGCTCTTATATTGTTAAATTGTACTTTTTTTTTGATTCTATAGGTTTTTTTTAAACCCAATTTATTTAAATTTTTAATTAATTTTTTTTCTTCATATTGATAATAATTTGGAGATAAAACTCTGTCTTTCATGGTTAATCTAAAATCTTCATCAAAATATCGTGATAAGAATTTTACCAATTTAACTCCTTTTTTATTTAAATTTAGATTAAAGAATCTTTTATATTTATAGATTTTATTATCCATAATTTCATTAAGCAATTTTTTTACTAAAGGATTTTTTTTGTATTGAGGGATTATTACATTATACATTATTTTTGGAATTAAACCACCATTTCCCTGAACTACAATATGAGTTTTGCCACCTTTTTTTAAAACTCTATGTATTTCTTTAAATCCTTTTTTGTCATCATCCATATGATGAATAACACCTTGGCATAAAACAAAATCAAAAAAATTATTCTTAAAAGGTAATTTTTCTAAACTTCCAACATGGATTTTAAATTTGCCATCATGCTTTTTTAAATTTTGCTTAATTGGTTTAAAGATATGCTTGTGCATATCCATTAAATGAACCTCTTTAGCACCTAAATTTAACAAATTTAATGCTCCAGCTCCTGTGCTACCACAACCTAAGTCAGCACAAATTTTATCTTTAAAAAAATCTTTAGGTAAATTTAAATTTTTTTCTGACAATAAATTAACAACTCTTTTATAGCCAGGAGTTTTAATTTGTTTTAAATGTATTTTATTAAATAGATTTCTTGTAATTTTATCGTGTCTTTTCATTAATAACATTTGGGTGTTAAAATTCTAGCAAGAGTTAACATATAATATATTTAATTAATTAATCTAATCTTATTTTTTTAATTCTTCAACAATTTTAAAAAATATCTTAAATTTTTTTAAAAATCTCTTTTTTCATTAAATTGAATCTCTGTTCCCATTAAAACATTATAACCACTTTTTTTTGAAAAAAATTTATTAATATCTGAGTGGCTTGATATCTTATCGTTTAAAAAGTTTTGTATTAATTCCTGAGTGTGAATACCGCTGTCTGGATCGTAAATATCAAATTTTTCGTTATCACCAATTATTTTTGCGATAAATAGTGTTGGATATGGAATAGTATTGTCATTTATTGGTCTAGTTTTAAAATCACCATAATAATCCTTATCCCAATGATCAGATGATAGAATAACTAACGTTTTGTTTTTTTTATAATTTTTATTCTTTTCAATTTTATCAAATATTTCTCCAACTAATGAGTCTATAAACTTTAGATTGATAAAATATGCTTCTTTTCTATCAGCTATTAAATTTAAAATAGTATTTTTTTTTCTATATTTGTAATCAAAATATTTTTCTGCCATTCCAGCTAGTCCATCATTGCATTGATGACATAAATGAGGGACTCTATTATGAACAAATAATAAATTAGCGGGGTTATCTTCTTCAATATACTCAAACATGGATTGAATTATATACGGATTGATATCTCTGTGAGAACCTATTTTTAAAAAGTGTGCTTTAATTCTTGTATACTGAATTATATTAAAAATTCCATCATACCATTTCAGTGGTTCATTAAAAACTTCACATCTCACATATTTTATTACTTTGCAAAAGGGGTGAAACCCGTATCCAGTTATAGATGAATCAAAACCATCATTAAATAAACGTCCAAAAATTGAATTTTCAAAATTTAAGGTTATTTCTTTGTTTTCGCTAGAAACAATATTCATTCTATGGTCAGAAAACGAAGCACCCATAATTTCTTTTCCAACTAATATAGAGCCAAATGAATATAAAGTATCTCTTGCAGGAGCATAAAATTTATGGTGCGTAACAGAATTTTTAAATAATTTTTCAAAATTTGTCATCTCATAGTGATTTTCTACTTTAGAAAAAGCTAATTCTGGATCAAAACCGTCAAAAAAAATCCAAAGAACTTTTTTATCGCTTTTTTCATTAATTTTAATTGATTTAATTTGTCCATCATTAAGATTTTTATGAATATTATTTAAAGAATATATTTGGAAAACCATAATTGCTAAAAAAACTATTGAAAATGAAAAAAAAAATTTGGTAATTTTTTCTAATTTTTCTCTTAAATAAAAAACTATAATGATTGAAAAAATATAAGGCACTATAAACCAAATAAATGGAAAAAATGACTTAATAAATGAAGATGAAAAAATAGGAAGTACTTTCCTTACACCTACATAATGCCATGAATAATCTGCATAATCAAAAAAAATTTTTATTAAATTTGCTAAAACAAATGCAAAAGCAAGAATTAAAAGAAATTTTTTTTTTTTATTTAATTTATTTGCTATGGAAAAATATAAAATTGTAAAAATAAAAATAAACAAAAATAAAGAAATCAAAGATATTAATATATCAGATATTTGAAATCTGTTTAAAGCTATATAAGACAATGCTCTGTCTTCAATCATTGATGCGTGAAGCCTTAAAGTAAAAAAATACGACTCTGTGAGTATTAATGAGAAAATAAAAGATACCTTATAAGAAAAAAACTTATGATTTTTCATTATCAGAATTTTTTTTTTTAAAAATTTTTACATATATTTTTTTTGTTATTCTAAATGGATAACCTAAGTAAAATATTATTGTTGCAAATGCAGCTGCAATAGCTTTAAGTATAAATGCACCTGTGAACGGATCTATATATGCGTAAGCTATGGAGTTTTGGAAAAAAATTATTAAAAAAAGAAAAATTATTTTATTCATTTAATTAATTGTAAAAAATTTTTTTTTATTTTTTGAAAAAAAGTCGGAGTTACTCTATTTTTGTTGTATTTTAAATTAAATTTATTGCTTTTTACTTTCTTCCATATTGGAACTGTACTTGATATTGCTAAATAGAATGCATTTCTTGAACCGTTAACGGATGTGATTGGATTAACATCATGAAAAGCCAAATTATTTTGAAGTCCAGCTATTAACAAATTTTTTTTTGGTTTAATTTCTTCATGTATTTCTAGAGTATTATTTTGAGAGTCTTTTTTCCATATTCTATGTTCTCCGCCTTTAATTTCACTATAACCGCCAACATAAAAAAGAATTGATATCAAACGTTGAGGATTATCTATGTGAATTCCTCCTCCACCATTGTTTTTTCCATAACCCTTAGTACCAACACCAATATCTAGCCTTGGATATAAAAATTTATCGTAATTATTTTTTAATTCTTTCTTTCCAATTATTCCATTAATTTCATAAGGATCTGGAATGATCGAATATTCAAAAATATTTTCAGTAAGAAATTTTCTATGGGTCTCTGCTTGAATGTTATCTTTAAATTTATTTAAAAAAAAATTTATGAATTCTTCACTGTAAACATAATCATGAAATTTTTTATAATGTAAGCTTTTTTTGATTAAATTTGAGTAAAGATTATCACCAAAAGTGGTGTCGTAGTTCATCCTATTTACTGATCTAGGATTTTCTTTAAATTTGTCTATATTTGGGAAATCAGTTTCTAATTTTTCATAAAAATTTTGCTCTAAAAAATTTTCTATAACAATATATGGAAATGGATTTTCAAACTTTCGAAATTTAAAATCAGTATTTATCATTTTTAAATTTTTAATTTATCTAAAATAAAAAATTTATCACTCTATTAAAAGCTTAAGTTTTTGTTTTAAAAGATTATTATGAAATATTTTATGTTTAATTTGTGATGTTTCTTAATAATTATAAAAATTTTTTTCAGTGCATAAATCAAGCCAATTGAGCTATTAGTACTGGTCAGCTGCACGCATTACTGCGCTTCCACACCCAGCCTATCAAC
>MDTG01014423.1_pt1 | contig 40395 bp, 43 predicted proteins | sample 811421 | NCBI WGS metagenome assembly MDTG01 (sample SAMN05326645, study PRJNA326480) | marine metagenome | isolation source: seawater | place: Pacific Ocean: South East | collected 2011 | reverse complement strand
TTCTAAGTCAAAGTTTTCAATTCAAGACATAGCAACTTCTCAATCTAATGCAGGTTGGTTTAATGTAACCATATTAAATTGTGAGCTTGATTCAATTCAACTAAAAGAAATTCCACTTAAATATCCAGTAAAAAAAATAGAAATCGTACAATCAGAGGAATCTTCTCAATTATCTTTTTTACTAGATTCAGAAATTGAATCAACGGATATAGAAATTCAAAATAATATTATTGATATTATGCTTAGAACAGCTATAGATAATAATGCTAATAAAATTACAGAGATTAGAAAAAAATGGTTGATAGATACAATAGTTTTAGATCCGGGTCATGGAGGAAAAGATCCCGGTGCTATTGGGTATAATAATTTAAAAGAAAAAACAGTTACTTTAGATATTGCTAAAAAACTTGGAAAAATGATAGAAAGAAAACTGGGCATTAATGTTATACATACAAGAGAAACAGATGTTTTTGTCCCGCTATGGAAGCGTACTAAGTTAGCAAATCAAGTTGATGGTAAATTATTTATTAGCATTCATGCTAATGCAAGTGCAAAAAATAAATCAGTCTATGGATTTGAGACTTTTTTATTAAGAACCGGTAAAATTGATGATGCTGTTGATGTTGCTGAGCGTGAAAATTCAGTAATACAAATGGAGCAACAAACTCATCAATATACCAACTTTAAAGATGAAAATTATATTTTAGCATCAATCACTCAAAATTCATTTATGAAAGAAAGTGAAAAATTTGCTGTATTAGTACAAAAGCATTTAAAAAATAGTATAAATTCTAAAGATAGAGGTGTTAAGCAGGCGGGGTTTCATGTCTTAGTTGGGGCATCAATGCCAAATGTATTAATAGAGGTAGGGTTTTTATCAAACAAACAAGAATCAAAAAAGTTAGAGAAATCTAAATATCGCAAAGTATTGGCAACTGCGATATTTAAAGCAATTGAAGAATTTGTAGCTATAAATAATAATATTATTAATAATGGATAATAGACCAATAGGTATATTTGATAGCGGTTTAGGCGGAATGACTGTTTTGAAAGAATTAGTTCATTTAATGCCAAAAGAGTCCTTTGTATTTTTTGGAGATACAGCACATGTCCCTTACGGGAATAAAAGTCCAGAGACCATAGAAAATTTTTCAATATCGATTATAAAATTTTTACAAACCCATTCTGTAAAGCTTATTGTGGTAGCATGTAATACTGCTTCTGCAGTAGTTTTAAAAAAAATTAAAAGAGATTTTGAAATTCCTATTATTGGTGTAATTGAGCCAATTAAATTTTATCTACAAAACAATAAAACGCCACAGTCTATCGGAATAATAGGAACTGAAAACACCATTAATTCTAGAGCATATGATAAAATAATACTTTCTTTTTCAAATCAAATTAAAATTTATAGCAAATCATGCCCCTTATTTGTACCAATTATTGAAGAAGGATTAGAAAGCCACAAGATTACAGAAATTATAGCACGAGAGTATTTGCAAACAATGAGTAATAAAAGAATTGATTTATTAATTTTAGGTTGCACTCATTACCCCATAATTAAAAATATAATTCAACATATATTAACAATCAATGTTACCATTGTTGATTCTGCATACCTTGTAGCAAATTATGTTGAAAGCTTTTTAAAAAATAATAATATTGTTTCAGATAAAAATTCTAAAATAAAAATTTATGTTTCAGATCAACCATTGCAATTTCAAGAGCAAGCTTCAAAATTTTTTGGTAAAAAGATTCCGCAAGTTATTGAAGTTAAGCTATAATGAAAGGCAAAAATTTTTTATTATCTATTAATTCAGCCAAAATTAAATTTGGCCTTGAACGAACAGAGGCTTTGCTGAAAGAATGTTCAAATCCTGAAAAAAATCTTTTAAGTATACAAATAGTAGGCACAAATGGCAAGGGGAGCACTTCTGCAATGATAGCACAATCCCTGACAAAATTAAATTTTAAAGTTGGACATTTCACATCACCACATTTAGTAGATTTAAAAGAACGAATTAGAATTAACAATCAGCTTATTACAGATGATTATATCAATAAATTTATTTTAAAATATAAATCTAGTATTAAAAAAATTGGAGCTTCATTTTTTGAAATTATGAGCGTAATGGCGGTAAAATATTTTTCGGATCATAATGTAGATATAGCCATATTGGAAACAGGTTTAGGAGGCAAATTAGACAGCATTACATCTATGAAATCAAAAGGATTGATTTTTACATCTATATCTATGGATCATATGAATATCTTAGGCGACAGTTTAGAGCAAATATCACAAGAAAAAGCCGGAGCAATTACTGAACATACTCAATGGGTGCTTTCTACAAAGCAGCAATTAAATGTGCAAAATATACTAGACAAAAATGCAAAAATTAAAAATTTAAATATTGAATATATTATTACAAATTCGTTTTTCTCAAATTTTAATGAATGTTTCAATTTATTAGGCAAGCATCAAATAATAAATGCCAATTTAGCGGCATTGGGAGTTTCTAAAATTCTTTTTAGTTTTTTTACGGATAGTAACAAATTATTTAATCCAGAAGATTTATTAGATACATTTTGGCCCGGCCGAATACAAAAATTAAGTGATAAACCAGATATTATTTTTGATGTTGCGCATAATTCTGAAGGAATTCAAGCTCTATCAGATTATATATATTCTATTAAAAACTTATATAATAAAAAATATTTAATTATTGGTTTTGAATCTACAAAGCAGATATTTAGTGATTTAAAGGACTTGGTTAATATTTTTAATGAAACAATTATTACAGAGACTAAAATCAGAAATAGTATGCCAGCAAAAGAAATTGCCCAATCTGTTAATCTGAAAAATAAAACGACTATTAATACAAATTCATATAATGCGATTAATCTTTATAAAGACCAACTTAATCATTCAGATTTATTAGTAATTGCTGGTAGTCATTATTTTGGAAATGTGTTAAATAAAATTTTTAAAAATTGTTTTGAGAATAAAAGTAAAGATTAGTAAATTTGCTCAGAAGGAAGTTTTATTATCCTGACTTGTTTTCCACATAATACAACACTTAACAACTATACATCAAATTTAGGAGAAAATAGTGAAAACAAACGAATTAACGCGTTTAACAGTTAAAGAATTACATGATAGAGCTAAAAAATTAAAGATTCAAGATATATCTGGCCTAAGAAAGCAAGATTTAATCAAATTAATTTTAGAAAAACAAGTTCAAAATAAAGGCGATATTTATGGCCAAGGTGTTTTAGAAATTATGCCAGATGGATATGGTTTTTTACGTTCTCCTGGATATAGCTATTTGCCTGGCCCTGATGACATCTATGTATCGCATTCTCAGATTAAGCGTTTTCGATTAAAGACGGGGCATTTAATTTCTGGTCAAGTTAGACCTCCTAAAGATAATGAAAGATTTTTTGCATTATTACGCGTTGAAACAGTTAATGATGTTAATGCTGAAGAGTCTAAGGGTTTAATTTATTTTGATAATTTAACTCCGCTTTACCCTGAAGATATTTTAAAATTGGAAACAATTGATAAAGGCTACTCAACTAGAATCATTGATATGTTGGCACCAATAGGAAAAGGCCAAAGAGGTTTAATTGTAGCACAACCTAAAACAGGTAAGACTGTTTTATTGCAAAAAATAGCTAATGCGATTTCTTCAAACGAAAAAGATATTAAGTTAATAATTTTATTAATTGACGAAAGACCAGAAGAGGTTACAGATATGGCGCGTAATGTAGACGCAGAAGTGGTGGCATCAACATTTGATGAGCCTGCAGAAAGGCATGTGCAAGTTGCAGAAATGGTTATTGAAAAAGCTAAAAGATGCGTTGAGACAGGTGATGATGTTGTAATTTTGTTAGATTCGATTACTAGACTTGCAAGAGCATATAACACGACACAGCCACATAGCGGGAAAATTTTATCTGGAGGTGTTGATTCAAATGCATTACATAAACCTAAGAGGTTTTTTGGTGCAGCAAGAAATGTAGAAGATGGTGGTAGTTTAACAATTATTTCTACCGCATTAATAGATACTGGAAGTAGGATGGATGAAGTAATCTTTGAAGAGTTTAAGGGCACTGGAAATATGGAACTTGTTTTAGATAGATCATTATCTGACAGACGTATTTATCCATCTATTGATGTAAACAGATCTGGCACTAGAAGAGAAGATAAATTAATTGGTAGAAAAGATTTATCAAGAATTTGGCTTTTAAGAAAAATGTTAAATGATATGACCAATGTTGAAGCAATGGAGTTTTTATTAGATAAATTATCAAGAACAAAAAGCAATAGAGACTTTTTTGATTCTATGAGCAGTTAAATGAAATTATCTGATAGAATTTATAGAATAAATCCTTCTGCAACACTTGAAATGACAGCAAAAGCTGCTGAATTAAAAAGAGCAAATAAGCCTGTATTTAATATGAGTGTAGGTGAGCCAGATTTTTCTACTCCTCAAAACATTCAAAATGCTGCAAAATTTGCAATTGACAATGATCACACAAAATATACTCCAGGCTCTGGAACACATCATTTAAAAACAGCTATTTTAGATAAAATTCAACGTGATAACAATTTAGAATACAATTTGGAAAATGTTATTGTTTCTTGCGGTGGTAAGCATTCACTTTATAATGCTTGTCAAACTCTTTTTCAAACAGGAGATGAAGTAATAATATTTTCACCTTATTGGGTATCATTTCCAGATTTTGTTTCTGTTACAGGAGCTAAACCTGTTTTTGTTAAGACAAATAGTTTAAAGCAGTATGAACCTGATTTTAATGATTTGCAAATGAAAATTAATAATAATACAAAAGGATTAATTATCAATTCTCCGTCAAATCCAACCGGTGGAGTATGGAGTGATGAAGCAGTTTTAAAAGTATTAGATTTATGCCAAAATAAAGATATATGGATTTTTTCTGATGAATGTTATGAACAGTTAGTATATAGTGATGATTTTAATAGCATAGCCTCATTAACCAATCAAAAAGATAAAATTTTAACTTTTCAAAGCTGTTCTAAAACCTATGCAATGACGGGATGGAGAATTGGATATACTGTTGGTGATAAAAATGTAATTAAAGGTATGTCTAAATTGCAAGGTCAGAGCACATCTTGTCCTAACTCTGTTGCACAATATGCAGCAGCAGAGGCATTAACGGGAGATCAAAGCTGTGTTTTAGAAATGAAGAATATATTTAAATCAAGAAGAGATTTAATTTTAAAAGAATTGTCTGAGAATTCAAATATTCACTGCGAGATTCCCAATGGCGCATTTTATGTTTTCCCTGATTTATCTTATTACTTTGGTTCATCTGATAATAATGGAAACATAATTAAAAACTCTAATGACCTGTGTCTTTATTTATTAGATCAAACAGGTGTGGTAACTGTTGCAGGTGAAAGCTTTGGTGCAGCTAATAATATTAGATTATCATATGCTACTTCCGAACAAAATATTGTTGATGCTGTAGGGCATATGAATAAAGCATTATCAAAATTAAACTTTTAATATTAAATTAAATGTAGTAATATATCGTCCGTTATAAATAAAAATTTATTTTATTGAGAAGAAAATGTCAAAAGTATGCAAAATAACAAATAAAAAGCCTTTAGTAGGAAATAATGTTTCTAAATCCCTTAGAAGAACTAAGAGGAGACAAATGCCTAATTTACAAAAAAAGAAATATTTTATTCCTGAGTTGGGGAAAACTGTTCAATTAAAACTTTCAACTAGTGCCATTAGAACTATAGATAAGTATGGTTTAATGGATTATTTGAAAAAAGAAAAAATAAATTTAGCAGATATTCAATAAATTGAGATTAAAATGAAAAAAGACATTCACCCTGAAGAATATAGATTTGTAGTATTTCAAGATGTTTCATGTGATTATAGTTTTTTGACTAAGTCATCAATTCAAACAAAAGATACTATTAAATGGGAAGATGGAAAAGAATATCCGCTTTACAAGCTTGATATTTCTAGTCAATCACATCCGTATTTTACTGGTCAGCAAAATTTAGTAGATACAGCTGGACGTATCGATAAATTTAATAAAAAATACAATCTTCAAAAATCTGATAAAAAATAGTTTTTTGCAGCTATTTTCTCATCTAAGAAATAATATATAAACATGATTAAAGTATTAGCTAAATATATTATTCTTTTATTTCACAAGACATCAATTATGGTTGGCGGTCAGGCGGTGATAAATGGCGTTATGATGCGAGTTCCTGGTGCCTATGCTACAGCTGTTAGAACCAGTGAGGGCTTGATTAAGGTTCAGTCGTGTGAGCATCAATCAAAAGTTGAAAAATTTAATATTTCAAAAATTCCTATTGTAAGAGGTTTTATTCATTTAATTGATTCAATGCAGATTGGATACAAAACATTAGATTGGTCTGCAAAAATTTCTGAAAAAGATTCAGAACCTACAAATAAATTGATAGATTCTTTAATGACTTTTTTATCCATAATATTTGCAATAACTATATTTATGGGCATTCCTTATTATTTAACCGAATTAAGTTTGAAAACTAATAGTGATAATAATATAGTTTTTAACTTAATTGCGGGAGCTCTTCGAATGACTATTTTTTTATTATATTTATTAGCTATATCTTTTATTAAGGATATTAAAATATTATTTCAATATCATGGAGCTGAGCATAAAGTAGTATATAATTTTGAATCTGGAAAAAAATTGAATATAAATAATGCAAAAAATTTTTCTACTCAACATCCAAGATGTGGTACTAGTTTTATGTTTATCATAATGATTGTAACAGTTATAACATATTCATTTATTGATACTAGCATATCATATATTTTTAATATTAATCTAAATATTTTTACTAGAATTATACTTCATTTAATTTTTCTTCCTATTGTTGCAGGTGCTGGTTATGAAGTGCTTAAATTTTTATCTAAAATGCAAAAATATTATTTTTTTAAATTACTTTCTAAGCCTGGTCTCTGGTTGCAGAATATTACTACAAATGAGCCTACAGAGGATCAGTTAGAGGTTTCCCTAACAGCTTTGAATGCTGCCTTTAATTATGATGTATCACAATATGAAGGTAAAAAACATATTGCTGATGCAATAGGATAATTATGATTGATAAGTTAAATCAATTAATTAATGATTATTCTGAAATATCAGAAAAAATGTCCGATAATAAAATTATTAATAATATTAATGAATACACCTCTTTAGCGAAAGAGCACAGAAGACTAACTCCTATTGTAACACAGGCTAAGCGATATATTAAACTTTTAGATGAATCTGAAGAAAATAAAAAATTAATATTATCAGATGATGAAGAATTAAAGGAACTAGCTAAAGAAGATTTAAATAATATTCAAAAAGAATGTTTGAAGTTAGAAGAAGAATTGAAAATACTTCTATTGCCACATGATCCTAATGATGATAAAAATACAATTTTAGAAATTAGAAGTGGTACAGGTGGTAATGAGGCAGCATTATTTGCAGAAGATTTATATAGAATGTATTTAAGATACGCTGAAATTCAAAAATGGAAATGTGATGTTATGTCTCTTAATGATAATGAGGGAGGCGGAATTAAAGAGGTAATTGTCTCTATTAGAGGAAATAATGTATTTGGAGAATTAAAGTATGAATCTGGCGTTCATCGAGTTCAAAGAATACCTGAAACAGAATCTAGTGGAAGAATTCATACTAGTGCAGCAACTGTAGCAGTCCTTCCTGAGGCAGAAGAAGTGGATGTGGAAATTAATGATAATGAAATTAAGATTGATACTTATAGAGCTTCTGGAGCAGGTGGGCAGCATGTAAATAAAACAGAATCAGCTATAAGAATAACTCATTTGCCCACAAATCTTGTTGTAACATGTCAAGATGAATCTTCTCAACATAAAAATCGAGATAAGGCTATGAAGGTTTTAAGATCTAGATTATTAGAACATGAAATTGAAAAAGCAAACAAGGAACGTTCTTCAGCAAGAAAAAAAATGGTTTCTACTGGAGATAGAAGTGCTAAAATTAGAACATATAATTACCCTCAAGGAAGAGTAACCGATCATAGAATCAATCTAACACTTTATAAATTAGAAGAAATAATGAATGGGAATATTGCAGAAGTTATTACTTCTTTAAAAATTGAAGATCAAAAATTACAGTTAGATACCTTAAATAACTAATTTAGCTTTTATGCTAAACAGTGAATACATCAATCAACAATCAAATTATCTATTATCTTTTGGAATTAGCAATGCAAAAAATGAAATTAATTGGTATATTGAAGAAAAATTAAAATTAAGCAAAAATGATTATCTCAAATTTAAAATTCAATTTTTAACTATAGAGACTAAAAATTTAATTGATAATTTTATAAGCCTAAGAAAAAAAAACATCCCTTATCAGTATATAATGAAAAAGGTAGATTTTTTTGGAAAAGAATTTCATATTGATAATAGAGCATTAATTCCACGAGTAGAAACAGAAACAATTATTAGATATTTGTTATCAAAAAATAAATATAATAATGTACTAGAAGTAGGTGTTGGTTCTGGCGTTATTAGCTCTATGATTTCCTTGCTTTCGATTGGTAAAAAAATTTTAGCAACTGATATAAGCAAACCTGCAATACAACTTGCAAAAAAAAATATTAATTACCATAATATTAAAAATATTTCATTATTACAGCACAATATTTTGCAGGAAACCTTTCATGAAAAATTTGATTTGATTATATCAAATCCACCCTATATATCTTTGTCTGATTTTAGCAATTTAGATATTTCGATTAAAAAATTTGAACCTAGGCAAGCATTAACTGATGAAAGTGATGGACTGATTTTTTATAAGAGATTTTCAGAAATTATAAAAAATATTTTAACTAGCAGTGGTGTGTTTTATTGCGAAATAGGGTTGCCTAGTTCACTGCAAGATATTGAATCAATTTTTAGTCTAAATTATTCTATTAAAAAAATATATGATTTGAATAATGATCCTCGTTTTTTGGAAATAAAATGTCTATAAATAAAAATATAATATATTATTTTTCATTGATTAGATTTGGCAATATTTGTATTGCGATATCTTGCGTTTTGATGAGCTGTTTTTTTTTAGAATCTAGTGAATTAATATTGTGCTTTAAAGTTATCTTTTTAATTCTTACATCTATGAGTATAGGCAATATTAGTAATGATATTATAGATTCTAAAATTGATAATATAAATCACCCAAACAGAGTATTACCTAAGAAATTAATTTCAAAAAAGAGGGCATATACATATCTGTTTATTAATTTATTTTTATTATTATTGAATTCAATATTTATTCCCTATTTAGCTATAATATTTTTATTTAGTGTAAATTTATTATTATTATTATATAATATTTATTTTAAACATTTGCCTTTAATTGGCAATATAATAATTAGCCTATTATTATCATCAGTATTTATATTTTCAGAGCTTGTATTTGCAAATACTGTTAATAAGTTATTTATTCCATCTTTTTTTGCATTCACAATTTCATTAATTCGAGAATTAATTAAAGATTTGGAAGATATTGAAGGTGACAAGCGCAATGGTAGTTGCACATTGCCGATTTTAATTGGTGTTAAAAATACTATTATGTTTTTATCTTTTCTTGTCATGACATTGTATTTTGCAGGAGTTTATTTTTATTTTATATACAGCCTTTCAATTGAATATTTGTTATCTATAATAATTCTTGTTGAGATTCCACTTATATTGTCTTTATTTTTATTAATCAATAATCCCATAAAAAACGCATTTACAATGGTTTCAAAAATAATTAAATGTATTATTGTTGGAGGAGTTTTGGTTTTATTTTTAGCTAATTTAGGAATCTAAATGTCAGATTTTGTACATTTACATAATCATACTGATTACTCATTACTTGATGCGGCACAAACTGTAGAAGTAATGTGTAATAGAGTATACGATTTAGGTATGGACAGCATAGCTGTTACTGATCATGGTAATTTATTTGCAATGTTGCCTTTTTTTAATGCTGCAAAAAAAGCAGGCATTAAGCCAATTTTAGGCTGTGAAATTTATGTAGCAGTTAATTCTCATATGGAAAAAAAACAGGTAACAACTTTAAATGGTAAAAAATGGGGCTATCACCATTTGGTATTATTAGCTCAAAATTTAGAGGGTTATCATAATTTAATGAAATTATGCTCTATTGGTTTTTTGGAAGGATTTTATTATAGACCTAGAGTAGATAAGGAATTATTAAAAAAATACAATGCAGGATTAATAGCAACTTCTGGTTGTTTGGCAGGTGAAATTACTGCACATGCAGCAGCTGGTGATTATGAAAATGCAAAAAATGCTGCTTTAGAATATGCAGAAATTTTTCCTAATAGATTTTATTTAGAATTGCAAAATCATGATATCCCTGAAGAAAAAAAAGCGCATGTAATTTTAAAAAAATTAGCAAGTGAACTAAATCTTCCTTTAGTTGCAACTAATGATTGTCATTATTGTTATAAACAAGATTCTGATGCTCATGATGTTTTGTTTTGCTTAGGGACTGGAAAAGATAAGGCAGATCCAAATAGACTTAGATATGAACCTGGAAAGTTTTATGTTAAATCAGCGGATGAAATGTATAAGATATTTAAAGATGTGCCAGAATCTTTAGAAAATACAGTTAAGATAGCAAGCCAATGCGATGTGGAATTACCATTAGGACAATATCATTTACCAGCATATCCTGTTCCGGACAACACCTCTCCAGATGGATTTTTAAAAGAGATTTGTATTTCTGGATTGAAGGAGCGTTATTCTGAAATTACTCCTAATATGAATCAAAGATTAAATTATGAACTTGATGTAATAAAAAACATGGGCTATGCTGGATATTTTTTAATTACTCAAGATTTTGTTAATTATGCTAAAACCAATAAAATTCCAGTAGGCCCAGGGAGAGGATCCGCCGCTGGCTCATTAGTTGCATATGCAACCGGTATTACTAATATTGATCCCTTAAAATATAATTTACTTTTTGAAAGATTCTTGAATTCTGAAAGAGTTACAATGCCAGATATTGATATAGATTTTTGTATTGAAGGACGGGATAAAGTGATTGACTATATTAAAGATAAATATGGCCATGACTCTGTAGCACAAATTATTACTTTTGGAACTATGAAAGCTAAGTCTGTTATTAGAGATGTTGGCAGAGTATTAGGTATGAACTATGGGGAAGTAGATTCTATTGCTAAATTAATTCCTAATGAGCCAAAAATCACTATAGAGAAAGCAATGAAACTGAATCCTGAATTTAGACAAATTAAGGATAAGAGTTTATCTCATGAAGAATTAATTAATTATTCTAAGACATTAGAGGGCTGCCATAGACATGCATCAACTCATGCAGCAGGAGTAGTCGTAACACCAGGTCCTCTTACTAATTATGTTCCTTTATTTAAAAATTCTAGTACTGGTGATGTGGCCACTCAGGTAGATATGAATGGTCTTGAAGAATTAGGGTTATTAAAAATGGATTTTTTGGGGTTGAGAAACTTAACTGTTATTGATAAAGCGTTACAAATTATCAATTCACGCCATAATTTAAATATAAATATTGATGAAATAGATTTAACTGATATTGAAGTTTATAACAATATTTTTTCAACAGGAAATACGGTTGGAATTTTTCAGTTTGAATCAGATGGCATGCGAGATTATTTAAGTCAGCTTAAGCCAACCTCAATAGATGATTTAATATCTATGACCTCATTATACAGGCCAGGTCCGATGGCTAGTATTCCTGAATTTATAGCACGAAAAAAAGGGGAATCCAAAATTCAATATTTACATCCCTTATTAGAGCCTATTTTAAATGAAACATATGGAATAATAGTATATCAAGAGCAGGTGATGGAAATTTCGTCAACAGTAGGTGGTTTTTCACTTGCTGAATCTGATATTATGAGACGAGCTATGGGTAAAAAGAAAAAAAATCTTATGGCCTCTTATAAAATAAAGTTTGTAGATGGAGCAAAAGAGAAAGGAGTTAATAAAAAAACTGCAATAGAAATTTTTGAATTATTAGAAAAATTTGCTGAATATGGTTTTAATAAAAGTCATGCGGCCGCTTATTCGGTGATTTCATATCAAACGGCTTGGCTTAAAAATTATTATCCTACAGAATTTATGGCAGCCAATATTTCCTCTGATATTAATGATACAAATAAAGTTGTAAAATTAATATCTGATGCAAAAAAAATGGATATTAAGATAATGCCTCCAGACATTAATAAATCATCTGCTGATTTTATAATTAATGAAGATAAGGTTATTCAGTATGGATTAGCAGCTATCAAAAATGTAGGTTATAAGGTTGCTGAATTAATAGCAAATGAGCGAAAAAAAAATGGCCCTTATAAGAGTATTTTTGATTTATGTACAATTAATAGCAATTTAATTAATAAAAAAGCTATTGAAAGTTTGATTTTAGTTGGAGCATGTAATAGCTTGTCTGAGCATCAGGCCCAACTACACAATTCAATCGATACTATTATAGAGTTTACTAGTAAGTTTCATAGAAATATGAATTCTAATCAAGAAAGTTTATTTGGATCTGATCAATTGTCCGCTATTGCATACCCCACTTTAGATAATGTAGAAGAATGGTCTCAAGATATTAAAATAAAACATGAGAAAGAATTATTAGGGTTTTATTTAACATACAACCCCTTAGAGAAATTTAGCGATGATTTGTATGAATTATCCTCTATAGATAATAGGGGTTTCAATACCCAAAAATCTGAATTCATTCAATTGGGAGGTTTAGTCAATGATATTAATTTACGTTATGATAAAAACAATAATCAGTGGGCAATTTTAATGTTAGATACTAATTTTGGAAGTTTGCAGGTTTATGTTTTTTATGCTACGTATGCTAAATATTTAAATGAAATTAAATTAGACGCTCCTATATTTATTAAAGGGAAAATATCAGCACAAACAGATGAAAACTTTATAACTCAAATTATTGCTAATAAAATCTATCCCTTATATGATATTAAAAAGAGAATTATTAAAAATATAAATATTGCGATTAAATACACGAATAAAGACCAAACATTGCTAGATCAATTAGAAAAAATTTGCCTAGATAATTCTGGCTCATGCAACATAATGCTACATTTGTTTAGTTCTCAAAACAGACAACAAAAAATTTTAATTAACAAATATAAAACAAATCCATCATCTGAGGTATTAAAATTATTGAGGGATATATTTGGTATTAAAAATATTTGGTTATCATGAGAGCTATAATTCAGCGAGTTAATAAGTCTAACTTGTATATTTCAAATGTATTACATTCAAGTATAGATGTTGGTTTATTGGTTTTAATTGGATTTGAAAGCAATGATAATCATATTGATATTGAAAAAATCACAAAAAAGATAATTAATATGAGGATTTTTGCAGATTCAGAAAATAAAATGAATTTATCTGTAAATGATATTCAGGGTGAGCTTTTAATCGTTAGTCAATTTACTTTATATGCTGATTGTAAAAAAGGTAATCGTCCAAGTTTTATTAAATCAGCAAAAGCAATTCAAGCTCAAAAAATATATAATGAATTTGTAAATTATATTAGTAATCATTATAAACTTGTTAAAACAGGAGAATTTGGAGCGGATATGGATATTGAGCTTATTAATAATGGGCCTGTAACCATTCAGCTAGATTCAAAATTATTATGAAAAAAAGAATAAGAGTAATAATGGCCAAGCCGGGACTAGATGGTCATGATAGGGGTATCAAAATTTTAGCTAGAGCGTTTAGAGAAAATGGTATGGAGGTTATATATTTGGGGTTGCGGCAAACACCTGAAAAAATTGTTAATGCTGCTATTCAAGAAGATGCAGATGTTATTGCGTTGTCCATTTTAAGTGGAGCTCATATGACTATTTTTACAAAGGTTAAACAGCTGTTAGAAAAAGAAAATATATCAGATATTTTAATAACAGGTGGAGGAATTATTCCAGAGAATGATATGAAAGAATTGTATGATTTAGGAATAGGCAATCTTTTTGGTCCTGGAACTCCTGTGAAGGAAATAATTGATTATATTCAAAACTGGGTTAAGAAAAATAGACCATAATGAATATTAAAGAAATTGAAAATATTTATGCTCAAAATTCTAAAACTCCAGCTTTTTTAGTTCTGGTTAATCACTATTATAATAATAAATTATATTCTCATGCTCAAAAAATATGTGAGGAGGGTTTGAAAATTCATCCTCATAATTTAGACGCTCATTATATTAATGCAAAATTATTTTTGTTATACGGAGAAGTTAAAAAAGCAGAAAAAATACTTAAATATATAGTAAAAAAAGAAACATGCAATGTAAAACCATTTGTTTTATTATTTAAGGTGATGGAATCTTTGAAAAGAAGTGAAAATTCAATTGCAATTTATGTGTTAATTGCTAATAAAATATTTTATTTTCATCCTAGCGTACAAAAATATTATTCTAAATACATTAATGCAAGAAATCGGCCTAAAAAATCAAAAAACAAAACCTCTGCAATTAAAAAGAAGCAAGTTTTAAGCAGCAAAAAAGATATTACGATTAAAAATGATTTCAACATTCAATTTGCTACTAAAACGATGTATAAATTGTATTTATCTCAAAAAAAATATATAGAAGCAAAATCTATTTTATTGCTAATGAAGAATAATAAAGAGCATATTAAATTTGTAGATGATGAGCTTGTAAAAATTAAACAATTAATTGATAAGGAAAAAAATGAGTTTTGATAATAGAATAAATAATTTAAAAACAGAATTGGCAAACGCCGGGCTTGATGGCCTATATGTCACAAATTTAACAAATGTTCGGTATTTGACTGGATTTACAGGTTCTGCAGGAGCAGTTTTAATTTTACCTGAATCCAGTTATTTTTTTACTGATGGGCGTTATATTGATCAGTCAAAAGACCAAGTCAAAAATTGTAATATAAAAATAGTTGGCTCAGCTTATTATAATGAAATTAAAAAGCATAATCTAATTCAAAAAGATATGAAAATAGGATTAGAGGGAGATTTTATTAGCATTAATTTATATGATCAAATTTCTTCTACTTTAAACCATGTAAAATTTGAGAAAATTGATGATATCATTGGAAAAATCGCTGCGGTTAAAGATGTTCATGAGATAGAATCTTTAAAAACGGCAATTGAAATTACAGATAAAGTCTTTGATTTAATTATACCAGAATTAAAAGTTGGTGCAGTGGAAAAAGAAATTGCAGCTAAGATTTCATATTTATTTAAAATGAATGGAGCGGAAGGTGACAGTTATGAGTCTATCATTGGAAGTGGCTATCTTGGCGCACTACCTCACGCAAGGCCTACTGAAAAAAAATTTGAGAAAGGTGATTTTGTTGTTATGGATTTTGGTGCCCTTTATAATGGTTATCATGCAGATATGACTAGAACTGTTGTAATTGGAGAGGCAACTGATAAACATAAAGAAATTTATGATATAGTATTAAAATCTCAGCTTGCAGGAATTGATTTTGCAAAATCTGGTATAACTGGGGCCGAGCTTGATAATGCATGTCGTGAGGTAATTGACAAATCTGGTTATGGTGATAAATTTATTCATTCAACTGGACATGGCATTGGTCTTGAAGTACATACTTATCCAAGAATTAGTTCATTTAATAATCTTCCGCTGTTAGAAAATTATGTAGTCACTATTGAGCCTGGTATATATATATCAGGATGGGGAGGAGTTAGAATTGAAGATGATTGTTTAATACAAAAGGATTCTTGCTTGCCAATGAATAAGTCTACTAAAGAAATGTTAATTCTTAAATAGAAATGTCAATATATTATAGTATCCCCCCCCAAGTTTACGATGATCAATTTTGGTGGAAAAAAGATGATTTAGAATTTTGGAAAAATGAATTAGATATAAAGAAAGCAAAAATTTTAGAATTAGGTTCAGGCACTGGTAGAATTGCTGCATCTCTAATTGGACTTGATTTAGATTATACTGGTTTAGATTTATCTTCAGAATATACATTATTTGCTAAAAATAAATTTAAACAACATGATAATTTTAGCTTTGTTCAGGGAGACATGTCTCATTTTTCATTAAATAAAAAATACGATATTATATTTATTGCATTTAACTCATTTTTACATCTTTTAAAATATGATGATGCTATGAAATGTTTGGCCGCAATATCTGCGCATATGCATTCTAAATCTCGTCTGATTATTGATATTTTTGTTCCGCATCCCTTATTTTTATATCGTCCTAAAAATTTAAAAATGCATATTGTTGATTTTTATAATAAAGCTGAAAAAGAAGAACAAGAAATCAATGAAATATTAGATTATGATTCTGAAACCGAAATTGCAAATGTGCAGTGGATTTATTCCAATGAAAATAATAATAATTTATTTACATTTAAATTTATGATGAAAATGTACTATCCAGAAACTATGCATGCCCTGTTTGAAAATTCTAATATAAGTATATTAGACTATTGGGGAGATTATGATCGATCTAAATTTAACGAAGATAGTAATTTGCAAATTTATTCTTGCGGATTGTATTAGAATTGTATTTGTATTATGCAAATCTTATATGAATTATTAATATATATTTGTAATATACAAGCATGAAATTATCAGAATTAATTTTAGATTTACACATTAACAGTATCAAACCAATTAGAAAAGTTGCTCTATCGTATAATTTGACACTATCTCAATTGTTATGCATTGTATCCATTCCTTACGATGGTATTTCTCAAACTGAATTAGCTAATAAGTTATCCCTTGACATAAGCACTCTTTCAAGAAATTTAAGCAACTTAATTAATAAGGATATTATAGTAAAAAATAAAGACTCATTAGATGGGCGGGCTTATAATATATCTCTAACTAGTAATGGAAATAAATTATATAAAAATATTTATTTAGATATCAACGAAGAGTTTTATAAAATTTTAAACCAATTAGATATTCATGATACAGAATCTCTATCCTTAGGAGTTGAAAATTTAAATTGGCTATTTGTAAAAAATAATTATTAATAATTTTATGCATCAAATCGCCAAAAATCTTAATAAATGGTATAATGAAAATGCTAAAATATATCCTTGGCGGGAAAATCATGATCCATATAAAATATGGATTTCTGAAATTATGCTTCAGCAAACTCAGGCTAATACAGCGCTAAATTATTTTAAAAAATGGATCGAAAAATATCCACATCTCAAAGATCTTCAAAAAGCTAATATTTCAGATTTATTAAAATTATGGGAAGGATTAGGATATTATTCAAGAGTCCAGTATATTTTTAAAGCATCTCAGTTATTACATAAAAAATATAATAATTTAATACCAAAATCTTATGAGGAATTGATAAAATTACCAGGTATTGGAGATTATACTGCTTCAGCAATACTTTCTATAGCATTTAATATGCCCTATCCATCAATAGACGGAAATTTTAAACGTGTTTTATCAAGACTCTTTATGATTAAAAATTCAAATCAAGTTGAATCTCAATTTAAAAAAATTGTTAAAAAATTATATTTTGACTTTGAACCTAGAATTATTAATCAAGCCATCATGGATTTAGGCCGAGAATTTTGCACTTATCAGAATCCTCAATGTTTAGAATGCCCTGTAAATAATGAATGCAGAGCATATATTGCAGATACCGTCATGCTATATCCTAAAAAAAATAAAAGAAAAAAAATTCCTACATATGATGTTGTAGTTGGTATTATATATAAAAATAATAAATTTTTAATTGCTAAAAGAAAAAAAACAGGTTTACTTGCTAATATGTGGGAATTGCCTGGTGGTAAAAAACGTAAAAATGAAACAGATTTAGAGTGTTTAAATAGAGAAATTAAAGAAGAAACTACAATAACTGTTAATAAAAGGAAATATATTGGGAATATTAAGCATCAATATTCACATTTTAAAATAAATATTAAACTCTTTAAATGTCAACAGAATAAAGGTATTGCTAAGCCAATCGAATCACAAGAACTACAATGGATTAGTAAAAATCAAATAAATAATTTTACATTTCCATCTGCAACTCATAAATTATTTAAATTATTAAATGAGGATAATGACAATTCTATATAGCCTATACTTGTATTTTATTGCATTTTTATATTTTATAATTGCTGGTCCAATATTACTGATTATTGGAATATTCTTACCTGAATATCTCTATAAATTTGGAAGATGGTTTTCAATAGGAATTTTTAAGTGTTTTAGAATCAAATATGAAATCATTGGTGAATTTCCTAATAACGGACCATATATTATGATGCATAATCATTCCAGCTTTTTAGATTTGTTTTTTTTACCATTAGTTATAAAAGGGAAATATACTGGAGTTGTTGCAAAAAAGAATTTTAATATACCTTTACTCGGATTATTATTAAATAGATTTAAAGCAATTCCTATTCAAAGATCTGGAGCAATAAAAAAATCGATTAATAGTTTAAAAATAGCAGAATCTAGAATTCAAGCTGGATATCATGTAGCAATTTTTCCAGAAGGAACAAGAACTTTAAATGGGAAACTATCTGAATTTAAAAAGGGTGGATTTCATATGGCCTTAAATACCGAAACCAAAATTTTACCTATCATTGTTAAAGGTTTATATGATATTAAGCCTAGAAATAGATTTACTATTTTGCCAGGAAAGGCTACAATGATTATTAAACCCCCTATTGAAATAAAAAATAAAAATGTTAATGATATAATGAAAGAAACTTATACAGTTATCTCTGATGACATGAATGATTAATTTTTTTGAATCATTTTTAAATACCTGAGTATTACTAAATAACTATATGTTAAAATTATTACAAATATAAAATATCCCAATATTATACTTATAAAATTTAATATTAATAAAATCATACAAATGCAAATTAATTCTAATGATTTTATATTTATCACATAACTTTTTTTCATAGCATTAATAATTGATATTTCTTCTTCAATTATTAAAAATTCAGCAGACCAAAATTTCAACATATAAGTAATTGGCAATATTAAAAAAAGCATTATTAGTAATAATTCTGATGTATTATTTATAATATTTAATGATTCAACATCTTTTACAATGGATAAAAAATAACTGCTTATATCAGTTCCAAATTCCTTTGTATCATATGGATATCTATTTATAAATAAAATTAATATTGGACACATAGCTATGTAATACAATGATTGCACAGCAATTACTTGTGGCAATAGATAAAAACTTGATAATAATGGTTTAATGGAAAATCTATTTTTATTTATGAAATGAAAAATTATTTTAAAAAAACCAATCCACAAACCCGACACAATCATAGATATAGCAATTCTCAAAATAATTATTCCTATTATGGGGCTATAAAAATCGATATTTTCAATAAGCCAACTATTTAAAATTGTAAATAATAACAATAATAATGAATGAGTAGCAACTAAGTTGATAAATTGAAAAGGATTGTTTTTAATGATATTGTTAATATCAGAAAAAAGATATTTTATTACTGATGTTATATTCTTATTTTGAGACATTGATTTACATAAAAATTTTATTAAAGAACAATTAAGGAACCTTCACTTTTTATTAATATTAAATTAATAATTATATAAATATAACTAAAGGTAAAAAAATATAATGAAAAAAAACTCTATATATGTTATTGCAGAAATTGGAATTAATCATAATGGTGATTTAGATATTGCTAAAAAATTAATTGATATTGCTAAAGTTGCTGGCTGTGATGTGGTTAAATTTCAAAAGAGGAATCCGGATGTTTGTGTCCCAGAGCACCAAAAATCTGTTATGCGTGATACTCCTTGGGGAAAAATGACTTATTTAGATTATAAATATAAAGTTGAATTTGGTCAAAATGAATATGATGAAATTGATATATATTGTAAAAAAAGGGATATCCAATGGTCTGCCTCCCCTTGGGATTTAGATAGTTTAGACTTTTTAAATCATTATGATATTCCATTTATTAAAATTCCTTCAGCATTAATTACAGATTTAGAGCTATTAAAGGCTACTGCAGAAACAAATAAAAAAGTTATTATATCAACTGGGATGAGTACTTTGGAAGATGTTGAAAAAGCTGTAATGACAATTAAATCAGTTAACTCAAATGTTGATTTTGCTTTATTACATTGCAATTCATCTTACCCTGCTCCAATTAAAGATTTAAATTTAAAATGCATAACAACTTTAAAAGAAAGATTTAATTGTGAAGTTGGATATAGTGGACATGAATTTGGTCTAACCACAACTATAGCATCAATTTGTCTTGGTGCTACAATTATTGAAAGACATATTACTTTAGATCGAACAATGTGGGGCACTGATCAAATGTGCTCAGTTGAACCTCAAGGATTAATTAAATTAGTGAGAGGTATTAAAGAATTGAATAGCGCATTGGGAGATGGTGTGAAAGTTGTTACTGATACAGAAATTCCAATAAGAAAAAAATTAAGAAAATGAAAATAGTATCATTAATATTAGCTAGGGGTGGTAGCAAAGGTATTCCTAGAAAAAATATTATTGATATTAATGGAAAGCCATTACTTGCGTATACGATTCAAGCATCTTTAGATTCAGTCGTTAATGAGACCTGGGTATCAACAGATTGTGCTGAAATTAAATTAGTAGCTAAAAAATATAGTGCCCAGGTTATTGATAGACCTCTTGAATTAGCTGAGGATACTTCGCAAAGTGAAGATGCATTATTACATTTTGCAATGAATTATGATTTTGATATATTAGTTTTTATTCAACCAACTTCTCCACTTTTATCTGCAGATTATATTAATGAAGGTATAAATATTTTGTTAAAGAATCATAATTTTGATTCTGTTTGTAGTGTATATAAGGAGCATTGGATTCCACGATGGGAGTTAAATGGGAAGCCTTATAATTGGAATATAAATAATAGACCACGAAGGCAAGATGAATCAGAAAAATATGTTGAAAATGGTGCGTTTTATATTACCAGTAGAAAAAAATTAATGGAATCTAAATTACGCTATAGTGGTAAAATTGCATTTCTAGAAATGCCAATGAGTAAAAGTTTTCAAATTGATACGTTAGATGATCTAGAATTAATAAAAAGAATAATTAAATGAATAGAATAGTTAAAAATAAATGCAAGAAAATCAAATTAGTTGCAACAGATATTGATGGTGTTTGGACAGATACGAAAATGTATTATATATCTGATGGTGAATTTATGAAATCTTTTTCTACTTATGATGGGATGGCAGTTGCAATGCTTTTTAAATCAAATTTTAAAGTGGCTATTTTAACTAGTGAAGACTCAAGGATTGTGAAATCAAGAGCAAAAAAATTAAACATTAAAGAAATTTATCTAAATGAAAAACAAAAATTATTAAGAATCAAATATTTAGCAGAAAAATATCATATTAAATTAGAGGAAATTGCTTATATTGGAGATGATATTAATGATTTAGATGTTTTAAAGGAAGTAGGTTTATCAGGGATGCCTTCATCTAGTCCAATAATTAAGCGTGTTAATCCAGACATTATTCTTACAAGAAAAGGTGGAGAAGGTGCATTTAGAGAATTTGTTGATTTAATATTATCTGCGAATGATATTTTAGCTAAATATTAGATGTTGCTTTATATAATATACCTGCTGTTATCTCCATTTTTTTGGTTAATATGTTTTATATTAGCTTGTTTTAATTACAAAGTCAGGCAGAATTTTTTTCATTCTAAATCTACTATTAAATCAGCTAAACAGAAGAGAATTCAAACTTCTAAAATCGTGCTATTATTTCATGCGGCATCTGCTGGAGAATTTGAACAACTAAAACCTATTTTAACAGGAATTGACAGAACTAAATATTTTATTATTCAATCATTTACATCTCCAACAATTTATAGTAAAGAAAAAAATAATAATATTATTGATGCTGTTTGTTATCAGCCCTTTGATCTAATTTGGTTATCTTATTTTTATTTTAGAGCCCTTAATCCACATAAATATATAATTACAAGACATGATATTTGGCCTACGCATCTTTTTATTACACATAAGATGAAAATTGATACTTATTTAATTAATGGGAATATTCATAAAAATTCAATATGGATGAACCCTCGATTGAAATCATTATCAATTACAATATTTAATTTTTTTAAGTTGATAGTTGTCCCATCAGAAGCCATTAAAAAAAATATAGAAACATTTAATTTAAATAATCAATTAGAGGTTCTTCAAGATTCTAGATTTCAACAAATTATTAATAGATATAAAAAAAATAATGATTTAGAATTACTTCCTATTTCATTTTTAGATTCTAAAAATTTAATCTTTGGAAGTATTGATCAAGAAGATGAAAAAAATATTTTTGAAGCTTTAAGAATTATTTATCCTGATGGTGACATAGCATTAAAAAAGCATAATATTAAATTAATTATTGTTCCTCATGAAGTTAATAATAAAAAATTAAAAGAAATGGCTAACTGGTTTATATTGAATAATTTTAATTATACATTTTATTCAACCATTAAGAATCATAATATGAATATAAGCAATGTATTAATTATTGATATAGTAGGCATACTAGCAGATTTATATAAATATAGTTCTGTTGCCTATATAGGTGGAGGGTTTTCTAGAGGTGTACATTCTGTTATAGAGCCAGCAGTTTATAATAACTTTATTGGTTTTGGGCCAAATATTGAAATGTTGGATGAGGCAAAAGAGTTGGTGAATAATAAATTAGCTAATAAAGTAAATAATGTTTCTGAGTTATGTGATTTTATGAATTTAATTAAAAATAAAAATAAAAAATCAGATACTAAAAGTTTTATTTTTAATTCAAACAATATTAATGATTTTATTAAATTAATATTACAATGAAGATCATTATATTCAAGACCCTTTATATTTTTATATTTTTTTCCATTGCTTTAGCTAATTGGGATGGAGCATTTACTTATAAGACATCTCTTAAAACCAAATTAGGGACCTTCCAGGCTGGAGAAAAAATTATCAATATAAAATATTTAGTAAATAATTATACACCTCAACATGCAATATTAACTTCAAAATCAATAATAACTAATAGTTTTATTAAGAAGTTTTATTCTGTTGAAGATTCAGTTTCGCTGCTAATGTTTCCAGATATGTCATTAATACATCACTATAAATCAATTAAAGAAAATAAAAAACCACTCAAAATTTATAGTACTAAATTATTTAAAGATACATTGGTGTATAATAAATTAGTGAATGAGGAACAAAAAATAAAATATTATCCTAGAATGGAAGGCCCTATTTTTGATCCACTAGGTATTATTTTTAGTTTTATAAATAAAGATATAGATAAAAATAATGAATTTCAATTTTTATCATATAGTAAGGGAAAAACTCAATCTATTGTTTTACAGGTAGCAGGTGAAGAAATCATAGATTCGCCTCATGGTAAAAAAAAATGTATTATTTTATCATCAAATTTATCTAATAATAAACAAAATAAAGGAGATATCAAAATTTGGGTTTCTAATGAAAATGACATCCTAATTCCAAAACATACTCCTCTTAAAATTCAAACTCATATTAAAAGTGGTGTTTTAACTATGATTTTAGATTCTTTGCTCTATGATCCAACAGTAGATTTAAATAATATAAATTCTTATCCTATATTTTTTAAACAGCTTTCACATAATCCATCAGAATTTAATGAATAATTTTTTGATTATAACGAATCCTGCAAGTGGTTTAAAAAAAGGTTTATTAATATTAGAGCAAGTGATATTAAAACTAAATCAAAACAATATTCAATATTATAGTTTTATTTCTAAATATAAACACCATGCTCTAGATTATATTTTAAATGAAAATATATTACAATATAAAAACATTATAATTATTGGCGGCGATGGAACTTATAATGAAGTTATTAATGGAATATTACAAAGAGAAGATAATTATCGTCCAATCTTAGGCTTTATACCAGCGGGTTCTGGAAATTCTTTAATGAATGATTTAAATTGTTTAGACCCTCATAAGGCAATTTCTAATATTTTAAATTTTCAAGTAAAAAAATTAGATGTAATGAAAATTAACTTAAAAAATAAAACTGAATATGCATTTAATATAGTTGGCTGGGGGATGGCAACTGATATTGGCATTTTATCTGAAAAATTAAGATGGTTAGGCCCCTCTCGATATACAATTGCCAGCCTATTACATATTATAAAATTAAATAAACGCTTATGTAATATCATTATAGATAATAAAGAATATGATAATCACTATATTTTTATTTTAGTTTGTAATACAATTCATACGGGGAATGCAATGATGGCTGCTCCAAGAGCAAAAATTGATGATGGATTGTTAGATATCATCATTTTAAATAAAGATATTTCAAGGTTTAAGTTATTACAATTGCTTCCATTATTATTCAAAGGAAAGCATATAAAAAGCTCATATGTAGATTATAAGACTGCAAAGAGCATAGAATTAAATCCTAGAATCGATGAAATATTAAATATTGATGGAGAAATAAAAAATCATACACCTATTAGTATAAGCGTTTTAAAAAATGAGCTATCTTTTTATGGTTAAAATTTCTTTAAAATAGTCAATCTATTTTGAGCACGTCTTAAGGCGATTTTAGCACGTTTTAAATCATCATTTTTATTCTTTAAATGTAAATTTGCTTTTTCAACTGCTTTTTCAGCACGTATCTTATCAATTGTTTGGCTTAATTCAAATGTTTCTAATAATAATTGGGTTCCTTCTTTTCTTATATCAGCAAACCCTCCGCTAGTAGCATAAATTTTTTCTTTATTATTTTGAATAATTTTAATTTCGCCAATATCAAGTGCAACGATAGAATTTGCATGTTTGGCTTGAACGCCAGTAAGACCATCGAGTGCAGGTATTCGCAAGTAATTTACTCCATCTAAAGATTCAATACTTGTTGGTGTAATAATATCAACTTTAAAATTATGCATTTTCTTTCATAGATTTTGCTTTATCAAATGCTTCATCAATTGTGCCAACGTACATAAATGCATTTTCTGGTAAATCATCGCAATCACCATTTAAAATTGCCTCAAAACCTGATATTGTATCTTCCATTGATACATATCTCCCCGGCGTACCCGTAAATTGTTCTGCAACAAAAAATGGTTGTGATAAGAATTTTTGCATTCTTCTAGCTCTATGAACAGTTTGCTTATCATTATCTGATAATTCATCCATACCTAAAATTGCAATAATATCTTTTAGTTCGTTATAATTTTGCAAAATCTTTTGAGCGGATCTTGCAGTATTATAATGTCGATCACCAATAACTCTTGGATCTAAAATACGAGAGGTTGATGCAAGTGGATCAACCGCTGGATAAATACCTAATTCTGCAATTTTTCTTTCTAGTACTGATGTTGCATCCAAATGAGCAAAAGCAGTAGCTGGCGCAGGATCAGTTAAGTCATCTGCAGGAACATATACAGCTTGAACAGAAGTTACAGAACCATCTTTGGTAGAGGTAATCCTTTCTTGTAGGTCTCCCATCTCGGTACCCAATGTTGGCTGATAACCTACGGCTGAAGGCATTCTTCCTAATAATGCAGATACTTCTGAACCAGCTTGAGTAAATCTAAATATATTATCTACGAATAAAAGAACGTCTTTTCCTTCTTCATCTCTAAAATATTCAGCCATAGATAATGCGCTTAATGCAACTCTTAAACGTGCTCCAGGTGGCTCATTCATCTGCCCAAATACCATCGCAGTTTTATCTATAACACCTGATTCAGTCATCTCTCTATATAAATCATTACCTTCTCTAGTTCTTTCTCCAACACCTGCAAATACAGAATATCCACCATGCTCAGTTGCAATATTTCTAATTAGCTCTTGAATTAACACCGTTTTACCTACCCCGGCACCACCAAATAATCCCGTTTTACCACCTTTTGTATATGGTTCCATTAAATCAACAACTTTAATACCTGTAACTAAAACTTCTGCTTCAGTAGTTAAATTTTCATGTTTTGGAGCAGGTCTATGAATTGGATAACGTTTATTATCATTTGGAATACTCTCTTTTCCATCAATGGTGTTTCCAATAACATCAAATAATCTTCCAAGAACCTTTTCACCAACTGGAACAGAAATTGGTTTTTGCAAATCTTCCACCGGATAACCTCTAACTAAGCCATCAGTTGTATCCATGGCCACAGTACGAACAGTTGAATCGCCTAAGTGTTGCGCAACTTCTAAAATTAATTCACTACCATCTTCTCTTTTTATTTTTAAGGCATTCATAATTTTAGGCAATTTTGAATCAGTAAATTCTACATCTACTACAGCACCCATAATTTGTGATATTTTTCCATGCATAATAAAATTATCCTTTATTTTAATTTGATAACGCTTCAGCTCCACCGACTATTTCAAGCATTTCTGTAGTAATCGCTGTTTGACGCGCTTTGTTAAATTCTAAGTTTAAGTCATTAATCATATCTTTTGCATTATCTGTTGCATTTTCCATGGCAAGCATCCTTGCTGCCTGTTCGCTGGCAAAAGATTCTAATAAATATTTCCATATTTGTGTATTTAAAAATTTTGGAACCAAAGTTTTTACAATTTCTATTTTTGATGGCTCATAAATAATTTCTGTAGTCAATTCATCATTATTTTTTTCAAATTCTAAGGGCAATAAATAGTCAACAATCACTTCTTGACTAGCAGTGTTTTTAAAATAGTTATATATAACTATTAAATTATCAACATCATGATTTAAAAATGATTGTACTAAGTCCGAACCAATTGATATAGCATTTCCATAATTTAAATTTGTCCAAAAATCTTTATAATCTTTTACAACGTTATAATCTCGTTTTTGAAAATATTCATATCCTTTTTTACCAATACAAAATAATTTAGCATTTTCTTTGCCAATTAGATTGATTTCCATTTCAGCTTTTTTTATTATATTGGTATTGAAAGAACCGGCTAATCCTCTATCAGAAGTAACAATTACAAAACCATAACTATTGATTTTGGAGGGTTTTTGTAGCAAATCTAAGACAGAGCGATCAACATCATCTAGCAAATGAGCAATTAATGACTCTAAGCGCTCTGAATATGGCCTGGCTTGCTCCATCCTTTCCTGAGATTTTCTTAGCTTTGCTGCAGCAACCATTTTCATAGCTTTTGTAACTTTCTGTATACTTGTAACAGATTTAATTTGTGATCTTATATGTTTTAAATTTGCCATTATGCGTTAAATGTTTTAACAAAATTTGCCAAAGTATCCTTTAGATTGTTTTTTGAATCATCATCAAGTTTCCCTGTGCTTGTTATTGTATCTAGTAAATCTTGGTTATTTGAATTGAGATATTCAACTAAATCACTTTCAAATTTAGAAACTTGACTAATTTCTAAATTATCCATAAAACCATTGACACCTGCAAAAATTACTGAAATTTGATGAGCAATAGACATAGGTACATATTGGTTTTGCTTTAATATCTCAACCATAATTTTACCTCGGTTCAGCTGTTGCAATGTAGACTTATCAAGATCTGAACCAAACTTAGCAAATGCTTCAAGTTCTCTAAATTGAGCTAAATCTAATCTTAATGTGCCAGCAATTGATTTCATTGCTTTTACTTGAGCAGCACCACCAACTCTAGAAACAGAGATGCCAACATCAACAGCAGGTCTAACTCCAGCATTAAATAAGTCTGAATCTAAAAATATTTGTCCATCAGTAATCGATATTACATTTGTTGGAATATAAGCTGACACATCACCCTCTTGTGTTTCAATAACAGGAAGAGCAGTTAATGAACCACTGCCTAAATCCTCACTTAACTTACTAGCTCTTTCTAACAGTCTGCTATGAAGGTAAAATACATCTCCTGGATATGCTTCTCTTCCTGGAGGTCTTCTTAACAATAGAGACATTTGCCTATATGCACTTGCTTGCTTAGACAGATCATCATATACTATTAGCGCATGCTTGCCATTATCTCTAAAAAATTCTCCCATAGATGCTCCTGCATATGGAGCAATATATTGCATTGGTGCTGGATCAGAGGCATTTGCTGTAACTACAATAGTATAGCTCATCGCATCAGCTTTTTCAAGTTCGTTTACAACTCTTGCAACAGTAGAAGCTTTTTGTCCAATTGCAACATAAATACAGAATACATCAGAATCTTTTTGATTTATAATGGTGTCAATTGCAATAGCTGTCTTTCCAGTTTGCCTATCTCCAATAATTAGTTCTCTTTGACCACGACCAATAGGAATCATACTATCAATACTTTTTAATCCAGTTTGCAATGGTTCTGTAACAGGTTGTCGTTGCATAACACCTTCTGCTTTTCTTTCTATAGGATAAAATTTTGAGGCATTGATAGGCCCCTTCCCATCCAAAGGTTGTCCCAAGGGGTTTACAACTCTTCCAAGAAGTTCTTCACCAATAGGTACTTCAACAATTTTGCCAGTTCTTTTAGCCATATCTCCTTCTTTAACAAGACTAGAATCACCAAATAACACAACTCCCACATTCTCATCTTCTAAATTCAAAGCCATTCCGAAAATATCATTAGGAAGTTCAACTAATTCTGAACTCATTACATTTTCAAGTCCATTGATTCTTGCTACACCATCTCCAACATATGTTACTTCACCAACTTCTGATATGTCAATATCAGTATTGAAACCTTGCATTTGTTCTTTTAGTAATGATGCAATTTTCTCTGTTTCTAAATTCATTCTAACTCCTACGTGTTAAATAATGTTTTTTTTAATTTTGTTAATTGAGTACTAATTGAATTATCAAAAACTTTATTCCCAATTTTTAATTTTATACCACCAATGATTTCTGGTTTTTTAACAATATTAATTTTGGGGTTTGCGACAATATCTGATAAAGAATTTGATATTTTTTCTATAAACTGTTCATCTAAATCATCTGCTATTATAAGATCAATATTATTAGTATTTAAGCTTGAATTAGATAATTTGTTATAATGTTTAATAATATTTATTAATTGTTTTGAATAACCATCTTGGACAACTAAAACAATAAATTCTACAACTAATGGATCAAAATCTAACAATGTATTTTTTAAAATAGTAGATTTCTCTTTAGAAGTTAAGGTTTTTGTACAAATAAGAAATCTAAAAGATGCGATTTTCTTATACATATGTACAATAGATTTTAACTCATTATTAATTTTAGATAACTCATTATTTGACTTACTAATTTTAAATAATGCATTTGAATATTTACTTAAATTTTTATTCATTAGTTAGCTTGATTCAGTTCATCTACAGTTTTTTCAATAATTTTTTTATTATCATCTGAATTTAAATTCTTTTTGATAATTTTCTCAGAAGCACTAACGGTTAAATCCACAACAACTTGTTTGATTTCAGATAAAGCTTGAGCTTTTTCTGCATTAATTTGTTGTTGGGCTTTTTCTAGCATATCAGCATGTTTGGCTTGACCATCTTTTTCCAATTTTATTTTCAACTTTTCACCAGCTTCTTTAGCGGACACCATAATTTCTTGTGCTTCTTTTCTAGCTTTATTAAGAACTTCTTCATTATCACTCGCTACTTTTTCAGCTTGTTCTTTAGCTATTTTAGCAGCATTTAGAGCTTCATTGATTTGCTGCTCTCTACTATTTAAAGCTTCCATCAATGGACCCCATGCTTGCCATCGTAATATAAAAAGAACCACCATAAATGTTGATATAGTCCATAACAATAATCCCAGGTCGATGGTTAACCACTTATCTAGCCAACCACCCCCAGCAGCATTAAGCGAACTAATGCAAGAAACAAAAATTAAACATTTAATTTTGTTCATAATTCTATCCTACAACGGCAAGTATGCAAACAACTAAAGCAATAATAGCAACACCTTCTAATAAGAAAAGTGGTAAATTTACCGCACCGCTAATATCTTTTGCAGCTTCTGGTTGTCTAGCAATACTTTTTGCAGCAGCAGATGCAAACATTCCAATACCAACAGCAGCACCAATCACAATAATCCCTGCTCCTAGAGGCGCATACACAGCTCCTGGATTTGCAGCAAGTATCCATGATGTTCCAATTGTTCCAATAATCATTTTTCTTAATAATGACATTTTATTCTCCTTTTTATTTTTTAATGATCTGCGTGTATTCCCATGCCTATAAATACGCATGATAATAAAGTAAAAACATATGCCTGAACTAAACTGACAATAATTTCTAAGGCATAAATTCCAGTGTTTAAAAGAACAGCAATAAATCCAGCAAAAAATCCAACTCCATAATTTAAATTATTTGGATCTGCTATTCCATTTCCTAAAATAATTGGCAGTGCAAAAATTGCAACCATTCCAATATGTCCAGCTGTCATATTTGCACCAAGCCTCATCGTTAAAGCAAAAGGTTTTACAAACATACCTATGATTTCAATTGGTATTAATATAATTAAAACTGGTGCAGGCACACCACTTGGCACCATATTTTTCCAATGTCCAATAAACCCATGTTTTTTAGTTCCTGCAATTATAATAGCAAAAAATGTAATCATGGCAAAAGCAACAGTTACACTAAAATTTCCTGTAGGAGTAGATCCACCCCCCCCTCCAATTTTTATAAACTCAAAAAAAGGCACAAGGCCTAATAGATTGCATGTCAATATAAATGTGAAAAATGTCATTGCTACCGGGGTCCATGTTTTTGCATATTTTTCTCCAATATTTGGATATACAATTTCTTTATTAATGAAATCCATTAAAATTTCATATAAATGCGCCATACCAGTAGGCCTTGCATTAATATTATTTCTATATTTTTTAGTAGCTATTGTTGCCATAATTACAGTAACAAAAGCAGAAATTAGAAGCATAATAATATGTTTAGAAATATAAAAGGTGTTTAGAAATAAGACTTTATTTGAATCAGCAACGTGATGTAAAATAGTATCACCCCAGCCTGTAAACTCTCCTGAAGCAGACAGTAAAAATGATGATAAAATAAATAGAAAAATTAAGAGGTATTGCATTATTTTAATAAATTATTTTGACTAATAAATCCTTCTAAAATATGAAAAATAAAAAAATTACTATAACCAGTTATTATAAATAATTGTAAATCAACACCACTAAAATTATGAATAATTATATATATAAACATTGAAATAAATAATAATTTTATAATTAATATTATAAAATGATTTTGAAAGTGATTATTTTTTAATTGAGGATACTTGAGATATAGTAAAATAGGTATAGAGCAAAATAGAGCAATAAATAAATTAAATATGAAAATATTCATTTTTTAATTAATTTAAAAAGTTCATATAAACCAAGGACTGCTCCCAAAGATAAGCCAATAATAAATAGCCATTTATTTTCATATTTTTGAGAAAAATATCTTCCAATTAATCCACAAGAAAGTAAGTATCCTGTCATACCAGAGCCAGCAATCATTGCTTTTCTAAGACCTGCATTAGGTTCTTTTGACATTATTTTTTTATGAATTGCTAGTATTTATTTTTTTAACTTTTGAATCAATGCTTTGTGCTTTTAACATACTAGACATACCATCAAATTGAGCTCCTTCTTCAATTATAAGAATAGCAGCTTTTAAATTTCCTGTTAAATTAGCACTTGAACCTAAAATGATTTTTTCTTTTACTTCAACATCACCATGAATTTCGCCACTAATCATAGCATTTTTTGCAATAATGTTGCCTTTTATTTTAGATCCTTTAGCAGTATTTAAAGTTTGAGTAGAATTAATATTTCCATTAACAGTGCCTTGAACGATAAGATTTTTTTTAACATCTAAATCACCATTAATGATTATTTCTGCATCAAGGATTGAACCTATTGAGTTTGTTTTTTTATCTGATTGAAACATCTTTTTTCCTATATTCTTCTATTAAATTTCTAGGGTCAATTATATTATCATTTTTCCAAATTTCAAAGTGTAAATGTGGTCCATCGCTATTTCCTGATTTCCCTGCGAGTCCAATAATTTGATTTTCCGTAACATATTTTTTACTTGAAACCAAATTTTTATTTAAATGAGCATACAATGAAAAATATTGATTTGGATGAGATAAAATTACAGTATTGCCATAATTTTTAATGTATCCAGAAAAAACAACAAATCCTTTTTGGGTTGCCTTTATCTCAGCATTCATTGGACAAGCTATATCAATTCCTTGATGAGATGTAGCCTTATTAAGTCCGTTTGAAACAAATCCTTCTACTGGGGCATACATTGGTATGCTAGAAGATATTTCATTATATGCATCATTTAGATCATACTCTTTTAGCATGTTTTTATTTATAAGGCTATCTGAAATCAGTTGATTAAGCAATAAATTAAATTGAGGTTCAAGTTTGTTAAGTTTTTGAGATTGTATTTGTAAAAAACTACTATTGTATTTGTATATGATATTTAAACTATAAGTAATAAATCCAAAAAACGAACAAAATATTATAATTAATGCTGGCTTTGAAATATTAAATGAAGATGTTTTATGCTTTTTGTTGTTTAAAATAGCAATAGTATATTTATTATTCATCTATAATTAGTTTAATAATTTTCTTTAGTTTATTTAATGTCTCAAAATTAATAATAATTTTCCCCTTACTATTTTTATTAATATTAATTGATACTTTTGAAGATAGATAATGTTGCAATTTTTTTTCCTCTACTGGCAAGTTAGAGTGACTTTTATTTTGCTGTAATCGACGATATTTTTCTTTTATAATTTTTTCAGTATCTCTAACACTGAGTTTATCGTTTATAATTTTATAAAATACAGCAATCATTTTTGTTGATTTTTTAATTGTAATTAGCGCTCTTGCATGACCATAGGTTATTTGATTATTGCGTAAGCTATCTTTAATGATTGGAGGTAGTTTTAATAATCTTAATTTATTAGATATTTCAGTCCTGCTTTTTGAAACTTTTTCTGCAATTTCTCTTTGCTTTAAATTATATTTTCCACTTAAAATAGCATAGCCTTCAGCTTCTTCAATTGCATTTAAGTCTACTCTTTGAATATTTTCAATTAATGCATATTCCATCATCTCTGATTCGTTGGAAATTTGGATAGTAAATGCCGGAATCCATTTAAGTCCAACTGCTTTGGCTGCTCGATATCTTCTTTCTCCTGCAATAATTTCATAATTACCATTATCTAATTCTTGGACAGTGATTGGTTGCAAAACCCCATTTTTTTTGATTGATAATTTTAGTTCCTCTAGCTTAGTTTTATCAAAGTCTTGTCTTGGCTGATTGGGGTTAGGTTTGATTTTCTCAATTGCAATCTGCCCAGATAGATATCTATTACTTTCTTCAGAATCATAACGTTTAATTAGAGCATCTAAACCCTTTCCTAAAACTTTATTCATTATTATTTAATATCTCCGATACTAATTCCATATAATTTTGAGCCCCTGTTGATGTTGCATCATAAAGAATAATTGGCTTCCCGAAGCCTGGTGCCTCTCCTAATTTCACATTTCTTTTAATAAATGTTTTGTAAACTTTTTTACCAAAATATTTTCTAACTTCTTCAACAACTTGTTTAGATAGGTTTAGTCTAGAATCATACATAGTCACCAAAATACCTTCAATTTCTAAATTTTTATTAAGATTATTTTGAATTAATCTTACTGTATTAAGTAATTGAGACAAACCTTCTAACGCGTAGTATTCACATTGTATAGGGATTATAATTGAGTCAGAGGCAGTAAAAACATTTACTGTTAAAAGCCCTAATGATGGAGGACTATCAATAATAATATATTTATATTTTCCATAACACTCTTTAACAGCTTCTTTTAAAATTGATTCACGAGTTAACATCCCCACAAGCTCAATTTCCGCTCCAGCTAATTTGGAACATGATGGCAGGATATCTAAATAATCAACACTTGTTTTTTTAATACAATCATTAATATTCTTATTATTTATTAATATATCATAAACTGATTCAATTTTAGGAGATACATCAACTCCTAGGCCTGTTGATGCATTTGCTTGTGGATCCATATCAATAATTAATGTTGGAGTTTCAGTAATAGCTAAGAATGATGCAATATTGACCGCTGATGTTGTTTTTCCAACACCTCCTTTTTGATTGGATATTGCAATCACTTTAGTATTAAATGCTTTCATTGTAATTATTTTATTATTCGTGTTATTATTTAAACCTAAATTTAAAGTATAATATATTATTATATTTAATGAATTAATACAATGTTCAATTAATGTCACAAAAAATTATATTTAGATGGTCCTTAATACTTGCAGTAGTTATAGGTAGTATCTACTTCCTTTTACCAACTTATAAATATTTTTTATATAATTCTGATGAAGATTTCAAATTTTTAGCTCAAGAATATGAGGATGATGCAATTAAACTAGGTTTAGATTTGAAAGGCGGGGTATATATCGTTTTAGAGTTAGATTATTTATCTTATTTTTTATCTTTATCAAATCCAAAATTAAATCTTGAAAATAAAACAAAATTAAAAAAGCTTATTAATAAATCCATAGATCAATCTACTTCATCTAATTCAGATATTTTATATAATTTGGGAATAATTGCTAAAGAGTCTAATGTTGATTTAAGTGAATTTTATTCAAATCTATCATCATCTAAAAGAAATTTTAGCAATGAAGAAATTATTTCATTAATTCAGTCTAATAAAAAACAATCGATGAAAAATATTTTAGATGTTATGAGAAATCGTATAGAAAATCATAATAAATATGGAGTTGGAGAACCATCGATACAACAATTAGGATTAGATAGAGTAGTTGTTGAATTAGCAGGCATTACTGATGTTAAAAAAGTCAGGGAATACATACAAAGAACTGCAGAGTTTAAAATGTGTTTAGTTGAAAACAAATCAACATTCTTAAATTTATTAACTAAAATTGATGATTCTGAATTATCTGAGAAAAAATTTATAAACAGTGAGCAAGGCAATAATCTGCTTCAACAAGGATATAGATCTGACTTTTCTATTAAAGTTGACGATATTGATTTAGTAGACAGGATATTAAGTACTGCAAAAGAAAAACAAATAATTCCCATCCAATACGATATAATATGGGACCAAAAAGATATTAATCAGCAATGGAAAGATATTTACTTAATTAGAGCTAAATCTGTAATTTCAGGTGGTGAAATTAAAAAACCACAAGCAATGATTTCTGATTATGGAACCGATCAGGCTGGCAAGTGGGTGGTGAATTTAGATATGTCTAAAAAAGGGAAAGTACGATGGAGCAGATTTACAGGCAACAATATTGGCAGAAAAGTTGCTATAATATTAGATAATAAAGTTTTTATGTCTCCTTATATTCAGTCAAAAATTTCATCAGGGGGTACTCAAATTTCAGGTTTTGACAATAAGAATGAAGCTGAAGATATTTCTAGTGTCCTAAAAGCTGGAGAGCTAGCCGCTCCAATAAATATTTTACAAGTTAATTATATAGGACCTTCATTAGGGCAAGATTCTATTGATGCAGGATCGTTTTCATTATTTTTGGGCTTATTAATTGTATTAATTTTTATGATTATTTATTATAATTTTTCAGGCTTGGTTGCAAGTATAGCTTTATTATTGAATTTAATTTTTGTTTTAGCAATATTAATTACTATGGATGCAGTATTGACATTGCCTGGAATGGCGGGCTTATTATTGACTGTTGGTATGGCTGTAGATGCAAATGTAATTATTTTTGAACGAATTAGAGAAGAAATTAAATTTGGTAAAAAAGTATTACCTGCTATATACTCTGGATATGACCGAGCCTTTATAACTATTTTAGATGCAAATGTTACTACTTTATTAACCGCTGTAATTTTATCATTTATGGGATCTGGGCCTATTCAAGGCTTTGCTACAACTCTAGGTGTAGGAATAATATGTTCTATGTTTACAGCGATTTTTATAACTAAAACAATATTTGTTACAGTTGTTAATCAATTTAACATTAAAAATCTGAGTATTTAATTATGCAATTATTTAGCAATACACTTAAAATTCAATTTGTGAATCAGTTTAAAAATTTATTTATTGCATCATGCATTATTTGTTTTATTAGCATTGTTTTACTTTTTTTTAGGGGCTTAGATCCGTCAATAGATTTTTCTGGAGGGACAACATTCAATCTTACTTTTGATCAAAAAATTGATTTAACACAATGCAGAGAAGACTTAAAATTAGAATTAAAAGAAAATATTGAAGTTGTGCATTTAGAAGATAATAATAATTTATCTAATATGACAATTTTATTGAAAATGCCATTTGGTGATTATACAGACTCTATAAAAAAAATCTTTGCAAAAGGTTATCCTAAATATATAATAAATCAAGAAAATTCTATAGGTCCGAAAATTGGTAATGAATTAAAATCTAGTGCACGCAATGCAATATTTTTATCTTTATTATTAATTAGTTTTTATATTGCATTACGATTTGACAGATATTATGCTATCGGTAGTTTGTGTGCATTGACACACGATATAATACTTACTATTGGAATATTTTCATTATTAAATATTGAAATTAGTATTACAATTATTGCTGCATTATTAACAATTGTAGGCTATTCATTAAATGATACAATAGTAATTTATGATAGAATTAGAGAAAATATGAACAAACTATATGATTTAGAAAAGAAAGAAATTATAAATATTTCTTTAAATGAATCATTAAATCGTACATTTATTACGTCAATTACAACATTAATAGTTGTTATAATTTTATATTTTTTAGGAGGTGATGTTTTGCAGCCTTTTGCTTTAGCATTATTTATAGGGGTATTGATTGGTACCTATTCATCAATCTTTATTGCAAGCCCTGTAATGCTTTTTTTAGAAACAAAATATCCTATTCCTGAATTAACTGATCTGGAGGATTAAAATAAAAATGAATATACAGGCAATTATTGGCGGTCAATGGGGAGATGAAGGAAAAGGCAAGATAGTTGATTTATTAAGTGATGGTGTAGCCATTGTAGGAAGATATCAAGGTGGAGCTAATGCTGGACATACAATTTACAAGGACGATACTAAAATAGTATTGCATCAAATTCCTACTGGAGCACTAAGACAAGATTGTATTTGTATTTTAGGAAAAGGAATGGTAATTGATCCAGTGGGCGTATTAGAAGAAATTAATTTATTGAAAAGTTTGAAAATTAGTGTCAAAAATAGAATTGTAATTGATTCTTATGCTCATATTGTCACTCCTATTCATAAGTTAATTGATAAAACAAATGAGATGAGATCAGGCAATGAAATTGGAACTACTTGTAAAGGAATAGGTCCAACATATACAGATAAATATCAAAGAATTGGTATTAGAGCAAATGATTTGCTTAATCTTGAATTGTTGCAATTACAAGTTAATAAAAGAATGCATTTAGCTGTCCAAAATAATGAAATTGATAAAAGCGATTTAGAAACATTAAAAAATGATATTGAAGAATTTTATAATTCTGTTAAATCAATACAAAATTTTATAAAAGATACTTTTCCAATTATTCAAAATAATATGAATAATAAAATTTTAATTGAGGGAGCTCAAGGGACTATGCTTGATATTGATCACGGGACTTTTCCATATGTCACTTCATCAAATTGCTCAGCTGGAGGAATTAGTACGGGATTAGGTGTTCCAGGTAATAAATTAGATAGCATTATTGGTATTTTTAAAGCCTATACTACAAGAGTAGGTGGTGGTCCTTTCCCTACAGAATTGTTTGATCAAGATGGCCGCAATATGGCAGATATTGGTAAAGAGTTTGGAGCCACAACGGGGAGGCCACGACGATGTGGGTGGTTTGATTTAGTCGGAGCAAAATATAGCGTTAAGATTAATGGTTTGACTGGAATTGCATTAACTAAATTGGATGTATTGGATTCTTTTGATAATATTAAAGTTTGTATAGGTTATAATATTGATGGTAATGTAACTGAATATATGTCTGAATCTTTAAATAATTTAAATGATGTACAGCCAGTATATAAAACTTTTCCTGGCTGGAAAGAGTCTATTGATGATGTAACAACATTTAGTCAGTTGCCAGAAAATGCAAAAAATTATATTAATTTTTTAAAAAACGAATTAGAAGTCCCTATTGAAATTATTTCTGTAGGTCCAAAGAGAAATCAAATTATAATAAATAAATAAAAATAAAATTATGCGATTATTAAAAAATTTCTTATTTATCATTTGTATTATTTCATTTTTAAGTTCTGATCCATTCAAGTTATTAGATACAGATTTTTTAAATCAAAAAACTGTATCAAAAAAAACTGTTGCAACACCAGAAACACCTAAAATTGTCAAAAAAAAAGGATTACCTTCTTACGATGAAGTAATTAAAGATTTAAAAAAAATTGATGGTCTATTCATTATGTTTTGGAATGAAGAACAAAATAGATTGTTAATGGAAATTAACCCCGCGAAGCATTATGGGATGACTTTTTTAGCAAATATGACTAGAACAGCAGGCGATGGAATGTATTATGATGGAGGTTCTTTATTATGGGAATTCCCATTCAGGCTCGATGAGCATAATGGCGAGATAAGAATTATTCACATAAACACATTGTTTAGGGCGGATGAATCGAGCCCAATGAATGATTTAATAAAAAGAAATTTTTCAAATTCAATTTTTGCTAATTCAAAAATTTTATCATCTAAAAATAATGATGGCAGTTTTATAATTGATGCTAATAGTTTGTTTTTAAATGATATTAATTATGTTTCTCAAAATAGAAAAGGAAAGTACATATTTGACGAAAAAAATAGTTCCTTTAGTTTGGTGCAATCTTTTCCGTATAATACTGAAATTGGTATTTTAGCCCATTATAAGAGTAGAAAATGGACTGATACATATACGTTGCCAAATTCACACAGTATGTTTCATCGTTATCATTTAAGTTTGTCTGTTTTACCTAATAATGATTTCATTCCTAGAAAATCTGATGATAGAATTGGTTATTTTACTACAATTTTTCAAGATTATAGCGATGCATTAAAAGATTCGCCGTATGTAAGGTATATTAATAAGTGGAATTTAAAGAAAAATTTTGATTTAACAATGAATCCAACACACTCTTATAATAATCAATTGCCTACTGTGCCTATTCAAAACAAAAAACAACTTTTATATGAACCATTAGAACCAATCGTGTATTGGATTGAAAATACAGTTCCTCATGAATTTAGAAATGCAATAAAAGAAGGTGTTTTAGCATGGAATATTGCATTTGAAAATATTGGTTTTAAAAATGCTGTTGTTGTAAAGCAGATGCCTGATGATGCTGAATGGGACCCAGGTGATGTTAGATATAATACAATAAGATGGTTTGTTCAGCCCGGTTCTGCATATGCTGTAGGGCCATCAAGAGCAAATCCAATGACCGGAGAAATTTATGATGCGGATATCCGAATTAGTGCAGATTTTGTTAGAGCATATTATAGAGAATATGACGAATTTGTATCTCCATTAATTTTTGATGACCCTATCTCTGCATGGGAAGCTGAAGAAAAAGAGCACTCAAATCATAGTCAATGTAATTATTCAAACCATTTAAAGAATCAGATGATACTTAGCTGGCATGCTTTAGTTTCTAATGGATTAGTCGAAAATAATAAAAAAAATTTAAAAGAGTATGTCCATGATGGTTTGGTTGATCTTGTGTTACATGAAGTAGGACATACATTAGGACTAAGACATAATTTCAAGGCAAGTTCTATCTTTTCTGTTGAACAGTTGTCCAACCCCGAATTTACTAAACAATATGGAATTAGTGGGTCTGTTATGGATTATCATTCAGTATCTTTATTAGATAATGGTCATACAATGTTTCAAACAAAACCTGGGCCTTATGATTTATGGGCAATAGAATATGGATATAGCGATGAACCACAAATTAATGAAAATTTATTACTTGAAGATATTGCATCAAAGTCTAATAATCCTTATTTAGTTTATGGTACGGATGAAGATGCGTTTGGTTTATCTTCAAGAGGGATTGATCCTTTATGTAGCGTTTGGGATATGAGTAGTAACCCAGTTGAATATTACTCAAAACAAATAGAATTAGTCCAAAATTTATGGAAGGATTTATTAATAAATTTTGAAAAGAAAGGTACAAGATACCAAAAATTAAGGAGTGTATTTTCACAAGGAATTAGTGAATATAGGTCTGCAGCTAGAACTGC